>Ga0182011_10001110_pt1 | contig 23600 bp, 13 predicted proteins | sample 711E1DmetaG_FD_120481 | JGI IMG/M metagenome (GOLD analysis project Ga0182011, IMG submission 120481) | Permafrost microbial communities from Stordalen Mire, Sweden - 711E1D metaG | ecosystem: Environmental > Terrestrial > Soil > Wetlands > Permafrost | place: Sweden: Stordalen | collected...
CACGCCGACCTTTGTCAACAGCACCCAACTGACGCTCGCTCTCGCCAGCACTGACGTCGCCACAGCCGGGACGTACCCCGTTACGGTGACGAATCCTGCTCCGGGTGGAGGCACATCGAGCGCTGTGAATTTCTCGGTGGGGAATCCCGTCCCGGCGATCACCTCCCTTTCGCCAACTTCGGTTGCGGTAGGTTCGGGGGCGCAAACTCTGACCATCAACGGCACGGGCTTCATGAGTACTTCAACGGTGAGCTACAACGGCTCGAGCCGCACGCCGACCTTTGTCAACAGCACCCAACTGACGCTCGCTCTCGCCAGTACTGACGTCGCCACAGCCGGGACGTACCCCGTTACGGTGACGAATCCTGCTCCGGGTGGAGGCACGTCGAACGTCGTGAACTTCACGGTGGGGAATCCCGCCCCGGTGATCACCTCCCTCTCGCCGAGTTCTGTTGTGGCAGGTTCGGGGGCGCAAACTCTGACCATCAACGGCACCGGCTTCGTGAGTACTTCATCGGTGAGCTTCAATGGGTCAAGCGGCACACCTACCTTTGTCAACAGCACCCAACTGACGCTCGCTCTCACCAGTGCTGAGGTCGCAACAGCCGGGACGTTCCCCGTTACGGTGACGAATCCTACCCCGGGTGGGGGCACGTCGAGCGCCGTGAACTTCACGGTGAATAATCCCGCCCCGGTGATCACCTCCCTCTCGCCAAATCCTGTTGTGGCAGGTTCGGGGGCGCAAACTCTGACCATCAACGGCACGGGCTTCTTGAGTACTTCAACGGTGAGCTTCCACGGGTCAAGCGGCACACCTACCTTTGTCAACAGCGCCCAACTGACGCTTGCTCTCACCAGTACTGAGGTCGCCACAGCCGGGACGTTCCCCGTTTCGGTGACGAATCCCACCCCTGGTGGAGGCACGTCGAGCGCCGCGACCTTCACGGTGAATAATCCCGTCCCGGCGATCACTTCCCTCTCGCCAGCTTCGGTTGCGGTAGGTTCGGGGGCGCAAACCCTGACCATCAATGGCACGGGCTTCGTGAGTACATCATCGGTGAGCTTCAACGGCTCAAGCTACACAACTACCTTTCTCGGCAGCACCCAACTGACGATACCTCTCGCCGCTACTGACGTCGCAACAGCCGGGACGTATTCCGTTTCCGTGACGAATCTCACTCCGGGTGGAGGCACGTCGAGCGCCGTGAACTTCACCGTGAACCAGGCGCCGGCCATCACCAGTGCCAACAACACGACGTTTACGGTTGGCACGCTGGGGTCGTTTACGGTGACCGCCGCCGGCTACCCGGCGCCCACGTTTAGCGAGACGGGATCGTTGCCGAGCGCGGTGACCCTCAATGCTACTACCGGCGCGCTGAGCGGGACGCCCGCCGACGGGACGGCCGGGACCTATGCCATCACCATCACGGCCAGTAACGTTGTGGGAAGCAACGCCACGCAAAGCTTCACGCTGACGGTGGGGAATCCCGTCCCGGTGATCACCACCCTCTCGCCATCTTGTGTTGCGCCACTTACGACGGGGCAAACTCTGACGATCAACGGCAGCGGCTTCTTGCTCTTGAATACTCCTTCAACGGTGACCTTCGGCACGGAACTCTTCTCCACGCCCACCTTTGTCAGCAGCACCGAACTGCAGATTGCTCTCCTCGATGCTGACCTCGCAAACCCCACGTCGTACAACGTTTCCGTGACGAATCCCGCGACGAATCTCACTCCGGATGGCGGAACTTCGAATGTAGTCACCTTTACGGTCTCCAGCACCTGTCCCTCCTTAACGGTCGCTCCTTCCACCGCTCAGTTGCCTGTCAACGGGCAACAGCAATTCACGGCCAAAGTTACTGGGCCGTCAAAGACGGCGGTCAATTGGAGCGTGAACGGGGTGGCGGGAGGCAATGCCACGGTGGGGACCATCAGCGCGGCAGGGCTTTACACCGCTCCGGCGACCGTTCCGGCCGCTGCCACGGTCACCGCCACGAGTCAGGCATCCCCGAAAGTAAACGGCTCCGCCAGTGTCAAGATTAGAGCTTTCAACGAAAAGCTTGTGTACTCGTTTACGGGTCTCACTGACGGCGCGGCACCGTCCTCGGCGCTAATCCAAGGGAGTGATGGCTATTATTACGGGACTGCGCAGTTGGGCGGCGCCAATGGCCACGGAACGGTCTTTAAGGTGGATTCTTCGGGCCATGTCACTCCGCTGCACGAGTTTTCCGGTAAGGACGGGGCGAATCCAGTGGGGGCCTTGATCCAGGCCAGCGACGGGTACTTCTACGGCACGACGAACTTGGGTGGGGCAAAAAGCGAAGGGACGATATTCAAGATGGACTCGTTAGGAAACCTCACGACCCTGTATTCCTTCACGGGAGGCGACGACGGCGCGCAGCCCTCGGGGGGCTTGATTCAGGCCAGCGACGGATACCTCTATGGCGCCACGTCGGTTGGGGGCGCGTCGGGTGCCGGAGTGTTATTCCGCACGGACACCTCCGGAAACATTACGACCTTGTACTCCTTCTCCGGAGGTGCTGATGGGTACGGCCCAGAGGGAAGTCTGATTCAGTCCACCGACGGGTATTTCTACGGTGTCACCCAGAACGGAGGAGATCTCACCTGCGAGATATTGCCAACCTCCGGCTGCGGAACGATCTTCCGAATAGACTCAACGGGGAACCTTACTACGCTGTACTCGTTCACAGGCGGCGCGGATGGGGCGAATCCGTCCGAGGCCCTGCTCCAGGGACGCGATGGCTTCTTTTATGGGACAACTCTCTACGGAGGGAATTCCAGTTGCTCTTTGTCCGCCTATTCCGGCTGCGGGACCATCTTCAGGATAGACTCAAAGGGGAATTTCACTACGCTGCATGAGTTTTCCGGCGGCGCCGAAGGGGGTGTGCCATACTCCGCGCTGATCCAAGCCAGTGACGGAGCTTTCTACGGAACCGCGACAGCCGGAGGAGATCTTTCCTGCTCCGTGGTCGTGAGCGGCGAGAGTAACCCGACGTACACCGGCTGCGGCACGGTTTTCAAGATGGACTCGGCAGGAAATGTCAACGGCCTGTATTCGTTTACTGGCGCCCCCAACGACGGCGCGAATCCGTCCTCCGCCCTGCTTCAAGGCGGCGATGGCTATTTCTATGGGACGACCAAGTGGGGGGGGGCAGACTTTTCGTGCAGCTTCACGACGAACGGCGGTTGCGGCACCGTTTTCCAGGTGTCGGGTCCGGGGGGGCCTTAGCCTCTCGAGCGCGCACCTGTTGCCACGCGATTCGCATGCGTTTGAAGGGCGCGATGCATACCGGTCTCAGGCGCCGGGGAGAATGTGGCGAGATGAGGAGGTGATTTCATGGCCGGATTCTGCACCAAGTGTGGTTCGCCGGTGGGAGACGACGTTCGGTTTTGCATACAGTGCGGTTCGCCCGTTGCGCCGCCACCTCCAGCAGCACAGGGATATGCGCCCGGGGCGCCTGCCGGGGCCCAGGCAGCGGGAGCCGCGCCTGGCACTGCACCGGCCAAGTCGGGAAGTGACGTATTGAAAATCATTGTCGGGTTGCTGGCGTTCTTTGCTCTGGTCACGCTCCTGGGAATTGGGAGTTGTGTTTATGGGCTTTACCGGGTAAAGAAGAAAGCCAGGGAACTGTCCCAAACGTATCATCTCGATACGACGCAGAGCGCAAGTTCGGGGCGAGCGGCTACGGCGCGCGATGTGTGTTCGCTGGTCACGAAAGAGGAGGTGGGCGATGCGCTGGGAACAACCATCTCCGAGGCCAGCGGTGGGACATCAAGCTGCCGATATACGTCATCAGCGGGTAATAACCAAGCCCTCGACGTTCGCGTGACGTGGCAGGGAGGCACGCTGGCCCTGAAGTTTTCAAGGATGGCCTTGAAGGGCGTCGCAGGAGGCCAGGAGTTCTTCCAGCCGGTGGCGGGAATCGGCGATGAAGCTTACATCGCACCCATGGGCACCACGTTGATGTTCCGGAAGGGCGACGCCTTGGTCAACCTCCAGTTGCACATGGTTGGAAACAATGTCGAAGCGGCCAAGGCCATCGCCCGGAAGATCATTGCGAGGTTATAATGAATCTGCTATTACGCTGGGTGGTGAGCAGTCTGTCGTTATTCGTGGCCGCATGGCTTGTGCCAGGCATCCATGCCGAGAAGAATAGCTGGACCTTGTTTGCGGTGATGGCGATCATTTTAGGCCTGGTGAACGCGATTGTGCGGCCGCTGCTGAAACTGTTGTCGTGCCCGCTGGTGATCCTGACGCTGGGCCTGTTCGTCCTGGTGATCAACGGAATTACGCTGTGGCTGGCTTCCTATATCGCGGTCAACTGGGTTCACGTGGGCTTTCACGTGGACGGTTTCTGGGCGGCATTTTGGGGCGCCTTGGTGGTCAGCATCGTCTCTATGGTGCTCACCGCGATAGTCAGGGAGGAGCGGCAAAGACAGTGACAAGTGACGAGTACAACTCGGAAAAGAAGGGAGTTGATTGCTATGAAAGGACCTGTGAGGCGACTGTTGTTCTGGTCACCGAGGGTTCTGTGCATCGCGTTTGCACTCTTCGTGAGCCTGTTCGCCCTCGATGTGTTTAGCTCGGGCCTCGGCTTGGTGAAGACCATCCTTGCGCTCTCCATGCATCTTATTCCGACCGCCTTTATTGTGGTCGTACTCGCCTTTTCCTGGCGTTGGGAGTGGGTTGGGGGACTCCTTTACATTGCTGCGGGAATGGTTTATCTAACTGAGGCCCGGCATCATCCCTCATGGGTTGTCGTCATATCCGGGCCCTTGTTTCTGGTGGGCGCGCTCTTTCTCCTTAATTGGCTGAAGAGGGCGGAGATTCGAGCCAAAGCGTGACAGTTCGGGAGTATGGGACACGCGCCCGCAAGCAACTCAGCAAGCCACCCCACGTTCCCAACTCCTTTGCGAACGACGCATTGCCACTCGCAACTATTGCTACGGCTGCACTGCCGGCTCCGGCTCTTCATGCGGTGGCAGCATTGCTTAATCTTTAATGAGAATGCCATTTTGGGAGGCTCTCGTGGGACCTTGGTCACGAGGATTTGACGCTATTATAATCAGTTTGGGCGCAATCCTGGTTCTGGCTTTATCTTCGTCAGGGACGGAAAAGAAGGTGATGTCGCAAAAGCAAGCGGAAGAAGCAAAGAAATTCATCGCGGACGCGGAAGCTAAGCTGCTCGATGTGAACGTGGAGGCCGCCCGCGCCGACTGGGTCAAAGCCACTTACATTACTGAGGATACGGAGATGCTTGCGGCTAAGGCCGACGAGCGCGCCATCAACGCCACGGTGGAATTGGCCAAGCAAGCGACGCGCTTCGACCACTTGACACTGCCTGAGGATGTGGCGCGCAAGATGAAACTGCTGAAGCTCTCGCTGACGCTGGCGACACCCTCGGACCCGAAGGAAAGCGCGGAGTTGACGCAGATTGTTTCCTCCTTGGAAGGCGCCTATGGCCAGGGCAAGTGGTGCCCACCCGGCAAACCCAAGTGCCTGGACATCGAGGATATTACCCGCGTGATGGCAAACAGCCGCGACCCGAAGGAGTTGCGGGATGCGTGGCTTGGCTGGCATGCCATTTCCCGTCCCATGCGGAAGGACTTCGTCCGCTACGTCGAGCTCGCCAACAAGGGGGCGAGTGAACTCGGCTTCCAGGATAATGGCGTTATGTGGCGCTCGAAATACGACATGCCCCCGGAGGAGTTCGCGCAGGAACTCGAGCGGCTTTGGGAGCAGGTCCGCCCTCTCTATGTCGCCCTGCATGCTTACGTCAGGAACAAGCTGCGGGAGAAGTATGGCGACGCGGTGGTTCCTGCCCACGGTCCCATTCCAGCCCATTTGCTGGGCAACTTGTGGGCCCAGGAGTGGGAAAATATCTACCCTCTGGTAGCTCCGCAAAATGCCGACCAGGGCTACGATCTCACCGAGATTCTGAAAAGCCGGAACACGGACGCCAGGCAAATGGTGCGCTATGGCGAACGCTTCTTTACTTCCCTGGGTTTTGCGCCCCTGCCTGAAACTTTCTGGCAGCGGTCACTTTTCGTGAAGCCCCAGGACCGCGACGTGGTCTGCCACGCCAGTGCCTGGGACGTTGATTTCGTCAACGACTTGCGCGTCAAGATGTGCATTGACATCACGGGCGAATACTTCGCGACCATCCACCACGAGCTTGGCCACAACTTCTACCAGCGCGCTTATAACCTCCAGCCCTTCCTCTTCCGCGACAGCGCCAACGACGGCTTCCACGAGGCGGTGGGCGACACCATTGCCCTTTCCGTAACTCCCGAATACCTGGTCCAAATCGGCCTGCTCGGCAAAGCCCCTGACTCCTCCCAAGACATCGGCTTCCTGCTCAACAAAGCTCTGGAGAAGATTGCCTTCCTGCCCTTTGGCCTGCTCATTGACCAGTGGCGTTGGAAGGTGTTCTCCGGCCAAATTCCACCCGAAAAGTATAACCAGACATGGTGGGAACTGAAGCTGAAATACCAGGGCGTGGCTCCTCCCGCGGACCGGAGCGAGGAGGATTTCGACCCCGGCGCTAAGTACCACGTGGCCGCGAACGTTCCCTACATGCGCTACTTTCTCGCCGACATTCTGCAATTCCAATTTCATCGCGCCCTGGCCCAGGCGGCGGGATGCAAAGACGCGCTGCATCGTTGCTCGATCTACGGAAACAAGGAAGCCGGCCAGCGCCTGAATGCCATGCTCGAGATGGGATTGAGCCGCCCCTGGCCCGACGCCCTCGAAGCCATCACCGGCCAGCGCCAAATGGACGCCACGGCCATTCGCGATTACTTTGCTCCGCTCGAGAAATGGCTCAACGAGCAGAACAAGGGGAAGCCGGTAGGCTGGTAGGCGGCCGCTCCAGGCACAACCTGTGCGTTGTAGGGGTGACCGGAAGGGCGCGGTCTTAACCCCGCCGGAGCGCGGCTTTCAGAGCATTGTCCGTCTCGTGCTTCGCGCCTGAACAGTCGGATGTTTCAGCGCGTGGCCTACGCCCGTAAGCCGAATCTCAGGCTTCTAATTGAATTGCTTTAAGCGTGGCCAGACTTGTTGGAGGGTCACTTTGGGGCGGCAGCACAGGTACACCGGCAGGTTTGTCTCGATGGGCCGGGCATACTCGCAGATGACGGTAGCCGCTTGCTGCACGTCTTCGTACATGCTGTGATAGTCGTTGGGGTTGCCGCCCACGATAATTGCTATCTCACCCGGTTTCTCTCCCGGCCCCCAGATCCAATAATTATTGTGGCCGCTGATGGCGTGGGGGAGGCCGTACTTGTTGCCGAAGAAGTCGATGGCGCCGGCTTCGCCGTAGTTGCTGGCCCCAATCACGCACACCTGCTTCTCTTCCGGTGAAAGGCTGTTATAAACTTTGGCAACCGTGGCCACCATGTTCTCCCAACCCAACATGTCCTCGTACTGTTCCGGCATTTTCCCCAATTCACCCTTCTCTTCCGGCGCCGGTGTGTATCCGATGAATTCCTGGTATTTGAGAAAGATTCCAAGAGGGAATATAGGGAGAGCATAGGGAGCCATTACGGCCCCGCTCATGAGTAACAGAACGAAGCTCGCGGGTTTGAGCCGGTTCCACTTCCGCTGCTGGACGAAAGCCCCAATCGCCACGGCCCCACCGGCGAAAAGAAAAAGGTAGGCGGGAGAGAGGTAGTAGGGCCTGGCCTCGGTGAGCAGGAAAAACGCCAGGATGGAAACGTAAACCCAGCCGAACAGCCGATAGGGCTTGCCCGCTTTGGCCAAGAAAAAGAAGGCCAGACCGGCCAGCCAGATCGGCATAGTAAGGGGATGCATTTCTGTTAGGCTGCCGGCTATGAACTGTAGAGGAGTGTTATGGGGAAGGGGAGCATTGTGGATGAACTCGAGGGTGGGGAAGCCATTGCGAATTTCCCACAGAATGTGCGGCAGGAAAATGAGGAAGGCGATGGCGCCTCCAAGCCATAGCCACACGCTGAAGAAGTGCCTGCGGGCGGGCGTCAGTACCAGGCCCACAACAACCCCCAGCCCGAGGAAGCCCATCGAGTATTTATTCATGAGGCCAATCCCCGCCACCAGGCCAAAGAGAATCCACAACTTGGGGTTGCCCTCCTTCAAAATCAGAATGACGATGTAGCCCGCGAGTGCCCAGAAGACCGCGTCGAAGCAGTTCATGGAAAAGAAATTATCGATAGCAAGATAAACGGGGACCACCATGACCGCGACGGCCGCAAGAGCTTGAGCGTAGCGCCCGCCCCCCAACTCGCGCGTCATGAAGCCGGTGAGCAGAACGATGAGCCCTCCACAAATCGCCGGGAAAAAGCGCAGCGCAAAGAGCGAATCGCCCAGCAGGTGGCGGGTTACGAAGGACATGAGAGCCACGAAGGGTGGCTGGTCAACATATCCCCACGCCAGATGTTGACCACATGCCATGTAATAGAATTCGTCGCGGAAGTACCCGTAGCCGCCGTTGGTGAGGAAGTGGACGAAAACCGTGAGCAACGCGAGATAGGAGAGAACCGCCACGTCGCTAAGCAGGAACTGGCGCGAGACAAGCTTCTGCATGGGAATGCCTTCTTGTTTCAAGGGCCCACTCGGACGAGAGATTTGGACCGGTGATTTTACCACCTGGCGGCGCGATCCTTTAGGATACATTGAGCCGGTCCGCGTTATCGTAGATTGGATCATTGAATCATTGAAGCGGGGCTGAGGGGCAAGAGCAATTATGAATTGTATACCGGATTGTGAATCGCCTTATTCCTTGTAACTGCTGCTTGCTGCACGAAAGCATTGGCCGGTTCATTGATCGAGTCATTCAGGAGCGGTTGTCGGGCGGGTCTTTTAATGAATCAATGATTCAATGGATCAATCGCGGGAATCCTACCTTTCACCACCAAGACACCAAGGCACCAAGAGATCATAGGGCAAATTGCTGCATCCCTTGCTTTAAGAGTGCGCTATTAAGGTTCACCAGCAAACCGAGCTGATGATTCATCAGCTTCCATGGGAAGGCGCTCTCTTGGTGCCTTGGTGTCTTGGTGGTTGATACTATTCTTGGGGATGGGCTCTCTTGGTGCCCTGGTGTCTTGGTGGTTCATAGTGTTCTACGGATTGGCGCTTCGCCCTAGCCTTCACGTTGGCAACCCCTTCTCGACGCTTGCGGGCTCCATCGTTCGAATCATTAGTTTGTTTCCAAAGCTCGAGAAAACAGGGGTCCTAAACTATTGAGAGATCAATCCCGGTGTCGGCGACACGCGGAAGAGCACATCGAATTCCGGGTACTAGAAATGCGGTTGTTGAAAGAGTACAATCCCACCAGCCAAATTTGTGGCTCGCATGGCTCTATACACGTGCCTGGCGGGACGCAAGGCGCTAAGAGGGAAACCGACGCAATGCCCCGTATCTTTGACAATATCGAACAGCGGCTTCTGCCTGCACTCCAGGAGACTTTGAAGGTAGCGGACCATGCTGACTTTTGCGTGGGCTACTTCAATCTCCGCGGCTGGAAGCAACTTGATGGCTTGGTCGAACGATGGACTGGTGGCGAAGGAAGCTGCTGCAGGTTGCTGGTGGGAATGCAGAGGCTACCGGACGAAGAACTACGCCAGGCGCTCACCCTCGCCAAACGGACAGACGAGATTGACAACCAAACCGCGCTTCGACTTAAGAAGAAACTGGCAGAGGATTTTCGCGCTCAATTGGCGATTGGCGCACCGACCAACGATGACGAGACAGGCCTACGACGACTGGCCCGGCAGATCAAAGCCAAGAAAGTTGTCGTTAAGCTCTACCTGCGTCACCTCCTTCACGCGAAGCTGTATCTGCTTTTCCGTCCTGACCCTGTCAACCCTAGCATCGGATTCCTCGGGAGCAGCAACTTAACGATTGCCGGCCTCTCGCAACAAGGGGAGTTGAATGTTGATGTTCTTGACCACGATGCCTGCCAGAAGCTCGCGAAATGGTTTGAGGACCGATGGAACGATCGCTGGTGTGTTGATATCTCTGAAGAGTTGGTTGAGATCATCGAGGCGAGCTGGGCGCGAGAGGAACCGATCCCACCCTACCATATTTACATCAAGATCGCTTACCACTTGTCGCAGGAAGCCCGCGCCGGCCTTGCTGAATTCCGAATTCCGGCAGTGTTTAAACACAAGCTTTTAGAGTTCCAGACGGCCGCTGTGAAGATAGCCGCTCACCATCTGAACAAGCGGGGCGGTGTTTTGATCGGTGACGTTGTGGGTCTGGGCAAAACGCTGATGGCAAGCGCGCTGGCGAGGATCTTTGAAGAGGACCACGGTCTGGAAACACTGATCATTTGCCCCAAGAACTTGGTCCGAATGTGGGACGACTATGTTTACCAATACGGGCTCCGGGCAAAGGTCCTCTCGATCAGCCAGGTCATTGGCGAACTTCCCGATCTGAGACGCTACCGACTGGTGCTGATCGATGAAAGCCAGAACCTTCGAAATCGCGAGGGCAAGCGTTACCGGGCAATCCAGGAATACATTAAGGCAAACGATAGCAAGTGCATTCTACTTTCGGCCACGCCATACAACAAGACGTACCTCGACCTTTCCAGCCAGCTTCGACTCTTTGTTGAAGAGGACAAGGACCTCGGCGTCCGTCCTGAGGCGCTTTTGAGACAACTCGGAGAGACCGAATTCCTTAGACGTTACCAATGCCCAGTAAGGTCGCTGTCCGGTTTCGAAAAGAGCGAATACGCCGATGATTGGCGAGAGCTCATGCGCCTCTACATGGTTCGGCGCACGCGGACATTTATCAAAGAGAACTACGCGCAACCCGATACCACGAACAACCGCAAATACCTCACCTTTGAGGATGGGACAAGATCGTACTTTCCTACTCGTGAACCGAAAACAATTAAGTTCAGGATCAACGAAAGCGATCCCAACGACCAGTATGCTCGGCTCTATTCGGACGGGGTCGTCGGCACAATCAACGCCCTGAATCTTCCGCGCTATGGGTTAGGGAACTATCTTGCTGCCGCACCGCACGAGCCGCCTACCCAGGCTGAGGCCAAGGTTATCCAGGACTTGTCCCGCGCGGGAAAACGCCTCATGGGATTTTGCCGCACGAATCTGTTCAAGCGTTTGGAAAGCAGCGGACAAGCGTTCATTGAGTCGGTCGAGCGGCACATCTTACGAAACTTCGTCGTTCTCCATGCTCTCGAGACTGCGCAGCCGGTGCCTGTCGGAACCCAGGCCGCCGAGATGCTGGACAGCCGGTTTTTCGATGAGGATGCGGATGCGGAAACTGTGATGGAGAGCATCTTCGACGGCGAAAATGAAGGGGCAAACGAAGCGCCGGCAAGCCCTGCTCTGGCCTTACACACTGCGGAAGATTTCCGTCGTCGGGCCGCAGAGGTTTACACGGGGTACTCCACACAATTCGCAAGGCGCTTCAAATGGCTTCGCTCCGAGCTGTTCATCAAGAGCCTATCCAGGGATTTGCTGGCGGACAGTGCCGCGCTACTGGGAATTTTGAATAAGAGCGGCGATTGGGACCCAGCCAAAGACTTCAAGCTCAAAGCTCTTCGAGACCTGCTGACGCGAAAACACCCCGACGAAAAGGTTCTGATTTTCACCCAATTCGCCGACACGGTGCGTTACCTTGAATCACATTTAAGAGCTATTGGTGTGAGTAAACTTGAGGGGGTTACTGGTGACTCGCCCGATCCCACAGCAGCGGCATGGAGGTTCAGCCCTGTCAGCAACAACAAGCGCGACAAGATAAAGCCAGAAGAGGAGCTTCGTGTTGTCGTCGCCACGGATGTGTTGAGTGAAGGTCAGAACCTCCAGGATTGCTCTACTGTGGTTAACTTCGATCTGCCTTGGGCCATTATCCGCCTTGTCCAACGTGCGGGCCGCGTAGATCGGATTGGCCAGCAGGCGGAGACCATACGCTGCTATTCCTTCTTGCCGGCGGAAGGGGTAGAGCGCATCCTCCGCTTACGATCGCGCGTGCGTCAACGGCTACAGGAGAATGCAGAAGTAGTCGGGACTGACGAGGCATTCTTTGAAGATGACCGCAACAGCCAAGCGGTCGTCGATCTGTATAACGAAAAGGCCGGCATCCTGGATGGTGAAGACGATACAGAGGTCGATCTTGCGTCTTATGCTTATCAGATTTGGAAGAATGCGATAACCGCTGACCCAGTCTTGGAAAAGAAAATCGCGGAGCTACCGCCCGTAGTGTATTCCACACGCACCCATGAACCGAGCGACAAGGCGCCGGAGGGTGTGTTGGTTTACATCCGGACGGGCGAAGGCAATGATGCGCTGGCGTGGATCGACCGGGAAGGAAAGGGCGTCACTGAATCACAACTTGCCATACTCAAGGCGGCCGAATGCTCGCCGAACACGCCAGCCCTCACGCGGCTTGAGAACCACCACGATCTGGTCAGAAAGGGAGTAGACCTTATCGTGGAAGAAGAAAAGTCCGTGGGTGGCCAGCTTGGTCGCCCGTCAGGGGCCCGCTTCCGAACCTATGAACGGCTGAAGCGCTACGCTGAGCTGGTGAAGGGGACGCTGTTCGACTCGCCAGAACTCCTCAAGGCCATTGAAGACATCTATCGATATCCTTTGCGTCAGGTCGCGGTGGACATGCTCAACCGCCAGCTCAAGAGTGGTGTCGCCGACCAGCAGCTTGCTGGCCTTGTGATCGCTCTGCGAGAAGATGGCCGCCTTTGCATCATTGAGGAGGAAGAACAAGTCCAGGAGCCGCAGATCATCTGTTCTATGGGCCTCCGTAGCGGCGCCTCGTAGCGCCGCCCTGGTGGAGGGGCTCTGCCGCCTGTTCATTAAGGCTTCGGCGCCCGCTACGGAATGCCATAGGCTTTCCGCACAGCGGGGCGGCATCTTTGCCGGGCAACCATGTAGCGCCGCCCTTTAGGGCGGCATCGTGCCGGGCTGAAGCCCGGCGCTACGAAGAGACCGGCGGTCATAGACCGCCGCTACAAAAAGACGGAGCAGGCATGGCTCTCAATTTCAGCCGGATGCGCGACCGCCTCCAGCAGTTTGACTTCCACCGGCTCTTTGTGGAGGAACTCGGCTGGTCGCAGCCGGTAAGCCGACAGTCTGTTGCGATGACCGTGAAAGGCGCGAGCCTTGTTCGGCGTCAGATATCGCAGCTCGCCGGGGTTGTTGTGTTCGAGGTTGCCACTGACGACGGCCGAATCCCGGATGCCAAGACTCGCGCCGCAATTCACAAGGAAGTCTCCGCTCTTCACCACGAGAACCTGCTGATCTTTCTCGACCAGGCGCGCACGCAAAGCCTTTGGTATTGGGTCAAGCGGCAGGACGGCAAGAGCCTTCCCCGCGACCATTTCTATCTGAAGGGCCAACCGGGTGACCTTTTCCTAAGCAAACTCGGCGGCATCGTCTTCGACATCAGCGAGTTCGATGAAAGTGGCAACATCTCGGTGATCGAAGTCGCCGAACGGCTCCGCAAAGCTTTGGATGTCGAGCGGGTCATCAAGAAGTTTTATCGCGAGTTTTATGACGAGCAGATTGCTTTCATTAAGCTAATTGGAGGCATCCCGGACGACCGACAGCGCCGCTGGTACGCCTCCGTATTGCTGAACCGCCTGATGTTCATCTACTTTCTTCAGCGGAAAGGCTTCATCGACAACGGCGACCTGAACTACCTCCAAAACAAACTCGCGCAGAGTCGCGCGAAAGGGCCCGACCTCTACTACAGCGAGTTTCTCCGGCTCCTCTTCTTCGAAGGGTTCGCAAAACCCGAAGACCAGCGGTCCGCTAACGCCCGCAAGTTTCTCGGTTCCATCAAGTATCTCAATGGCGGGTTGTTCCTGCCTCACAAGGTCGAGCAAGACAACCCGGAAATTCGCGTTCCGGACCAGGCGTTTGAAAACATTTTCAATCTATTCCAGCGCTATTCTTGGAACCTCGATGACACGCCGGGCGGCAACGACAATGAGATCAACCCTGACGTTTTGGGCTACATCTTTGAAAAGTACATCAACCAAAAAGCTTTCGGGGCCTATTACACGCGGACTGAGATTACCGAATACCTCTGCGAACGGACGATCCACCGCCTTGTCCTAAATGCCGTGAACACCTCGGAGGTGTCGAAAGCCAATCCAATCGCAGGTGTCAAAATTCGGGACTACCAAACCATCGCAGACCTTTTGATGGACTTGGACGCCGCCCTCTGCCGTGAGCTTTTGTTCGATGTGTTGCCCAACCTCAGCCTGCTTGACCCTGCCTGCGGCTCGGGCGCCTTTCTTGTTGCCGCGATGAAAACGCTCATCAATATATACGCGGCGGTAGTGGGCAAGATTAAGTTTTTGGGACAGAAGAACCTCACCGACTGGCTTGCAAAAGCCGAGCGTGAGCACAAGAGCCTGAATTACTTCATCAAGAAGCGGATCATTACAGACAACCTCTATGGCGTGGACATCATGGAGGAAGCCACGGAGATCGCTCGCCTTCGTCTGTTTCTTGCCTTGGTCGCCTCTGCGACCGACCTGGACCAACTCGAGCCTCTTCCCAATATCGACTTCAACATACTGCCCGGAAACTCGCTGGTGGGCTTAATGCGCGTGAATGACCAGGACTTTGAAAAGCGCACGGCCCAGAACAGCCTCTTTCGCCGTAGCTATGCCGAGGTGCTGGCGGAAAAGAATCGGCTTATCGAGACCTATCGGCACGCCGCGACTTTCAGCCAACATCTTGCCTCCCTGCGGAATGACATTCAGAAGAAAAAGGACGAATCCCTGGCGACTTTAAACGACATTCTTTTGGGCGAGTTTAACCGGCTGGGCATCAAGTTTGAGCAAGCCGTCTGGGACAAAGATGAGGAGGCGCTAGGAAAGCCAAAAAAGCGAAATATTACGTACAAGGATATTGAAGAACTCCAACCCTTCCATTGGGGCTTCGAGTTTGACAAGGTTCTGCAAGAGCGGGGAGGGTTTGACGCCATTATCACCAACCCTCCGTGGGAAATCTTCAAACCTAATTCCAAAGAGTTCTTCCAGGAGTACTCTGCCCTCGTGACCAAGAAAAACATGTCCATTCACGAGTTCGAGGAAGAGCAGGCCAAGCTGCTCACGGACGAAGACATCCGCAAAACTTGGCTGCTTTATCTCAGCGGTTTTCCTCACGTCAGCGCCTACTATCGTTCTGCGCCCCAATACAAAAATCAGATCAGCATCGTGAACGGCAAGAAGGCCGGGTCCGACATAAACCTCTATAAACTCTTCCTTGAACTGTGCTTCGATTTGCTGCGGACGGGTGGTCGGTGCGGCATTATTACATCAGGAGGCGTGTACTCTGACCTGGGGGCAAAGCAACTGCGCGAGATGCTATTCTCGGGCTGTAAGCTGGATTCGCTCTTCGGACTTACGAATGAACGATATATATTTGAGAATGTTGATCACCGACAAAAGTTCTGTTTGCTGGTCTTTGAGAAGGGCGGGACCGTGGATTCATTTACGGCTGCGTTTCGGATCAATCCGCGAGAGGCCATTGCTCCAGACGAACTTGACATGTTTCTGAACTCCAATAACGAACACACTCGGATCTCGATTGACCTGGTTCGACGCTTGTCGCCGGATTCATTGTCGGTGATGGAGTTTAGGAATGAGATGGATGTGCGAATTGCCGAGAAGATGGCTCACTTCCCGATGCTTGGGCAAAGGATCGGGGGGACTTGGAACATTGAGTTGGGCAACGAATTCCACATGACGGGGGACAGCGATCTTTTCAAAACATCACCTGGCCGGAGTCGGTTGCCACTTTACGAAGGAAAGATGATCTGGCAATTCGACCATCGGTTTGCTGCGCCGAGATATTGGGTGGATGAATCAGAAGGCCGACAGAGAATCGTTGGGCGCACTCCAGACACGGGAGAGCTTTTAGGCTATCAAGAATATCGACTAGGGCATCGCTCGGTGGCCTCAAGTACCAATACTCGTACTATGATCGCGACAATTATTCCGACGCGAGTTTTTTTCGGTCATTCGATCAACGCAACCCGAAGCACAATGAGGCCGTCACACCTATTATTCGCGACCTCACTCTTGAATAGTTTTGTGGTGGATTTCGCGCTTCGATCTAGCGTTTCACAGAACTTAACCATGTTCTTTGTCTACCAACTTCCAGTTCCTCGCTTGTCTGAAGCCGACACAGGATTCAAACCAATCGTCGAGCGCGCGGCGCGGCTGATTTGCACTACGCCGGAATTCAACGACTTGGCCAAAGGAGTTGGCCTGGGGAACCACAAAGCCGGTGCCACCGACCCTGCCGAGCGCGCCCGCCTGCGCGCCGAGCTCGATGGGCTTGTCGCTCACCTCTACGGCCTGACCGAAGAAGAATTCGCCCACATTCTTGCCACCTTCCCGGTGGTCGAAGCCTCGGTGAAAGACGCTGCGTTGGCTGCCTACAAGGCTTTCGCGCCCAAATCAGCCGACCAGGAGGTGGCCGCCATGATCGCGGGTGGGGAAAGCGCCACGGTTGAATTCAAATCCTCTGCTCGCTGGGACCTGAAGCAAAACACGCAGAACAAGGCGATGGAGCAGGTGATCGTCAAGACGGTCGCCGCCTTTCTGAACACCGATGGAGGTACGCTTCTGATCGGGATCGATGACAGCGGCACGGTCTTGGGTCTCGAGAACGACTACAAGACCTTGGGCAAGCGCCAGGACCGCGCCGGCTATGAAAACTGGCTCATGACCTTGCTTTTGGACCAGTTCGGCAAAGAGTCGAGTCCCTTGGTCCGCATCACCTTCCACGACATGGCCGGGCAGGATGTCTCCCGGGTCGCCGTCAAGCCGTCTCCCAAGGCCGCTTACGTCACGGAGGGTGTTGCCGAGAATCTCTACATCCGTACCGGCAACGCGACGCGGCAACTCACCACCAAGGAAGCCATCGAGTACAGCAAACATCGTTGGAAGTGAATGGACATTCAGGTTGCGGCCAAACAGCCGGACTTCATCATCAACTACGACATCAAGTACCGCATGGGCCGCGAGGCCGCCGAGAAGGAATGAGCGCTACCTTTGTCGTTTACATTGACGAGTCTGGCGATGAGGGCTTTTCGTTCGGCCAAGGAAGCTCCTAATGGTTTGTGCTTTCCGCTGCCATCACCCACAAAGCCAAAGATTTGGAGACCGTGAAGCTGGTTGACCATGTTCGGGCACTGCTGGGCAAGCCAGAGAAGAAGCCTCTGCATTTCCGGGACCTCAAGCACGAGCAGCGGCTACCCTATGTCGACGCCATCACGAAAGCGGATTTGCGGACGGTCTCTGTTCTTGTCCATAAGCCTTCGCTTAAGGAACCGGAGAAATTTGGCGAGCGGTACCGGCTGTACTTTTACAGCGTTCGTTATCTTCTGGAGCGCGTATCCTGGTATTGTCGCGACCACCGGACGCCGCACGACAGTGGCGACGGGAGAGCCGAGATCATCTTTTCAAACCGCACGGAGATGTCATATGGCGAGATGACGGACTATCTAAAACTCTTGAAGGAGCAAACGGGTTTCTTCGATGTTCGCATTGTGTGGTCAGTGATCGACCCAGACCTGGTAACGGCGTTCACACCCGGCAAACGCATGGGCCTCCAGATTGCCGATGCGGTTGCCAGCAGCTTTTACTATGCTGTCCAACGCTCCCGTCACGGTTTCACGGAGGACCGTTACGCCCGCATGTTGAAGCCGGTTGTCTACCACCGGCAGGGACAGCAACTCGGTTATGGGTTGAAATTCTGGCCGAGAGAAGTGGACAATATGCTGAAGATAGGGGAAGAGTTTGCCTGGGCCAGGGATGCTTACAAGTGAAGCGCAGGTTCCGGGCTTCAGGATCCCACTCACTTGGAGCTGCCGCCCTTGCGGACGACCTGAAGAATTCCCGCGCAAACCTGCATACGTATGTTACGTAACTCCGGGACCGAAGTCAACCGCGCTCTGCGCTTTGCGCATGTTGATTGAGGCTTCCGCTCAGGCGGCTGATCATGTTGAGTCAGCGGACTGGATGGAGCATTTCAAATGCGCCTTATTCGGACCGTCTGGCCATGTAGGGTTCGGGATTCAGGATTCACGGGCGAGAACGAAGAGCATCCGCTTTCCGACTTCTGCGGACCGTCTCGCTAGGCTGGATTCTTTCCCCCGCAGGTTCTGTTCATCAGCTTAGCCCTCGGGCTGAAAATTGTCTGTCCCGCTCAACCTCAGAAGCGCACCACCTTGGTTCCTCTGTCCTATTTGCAACACTTCCCTTGGGCCTACCCCTTTCTTCGGCGCTCGAAGTACTCCGCGGGAGAAAGAACCAGAACGCCGCCGAGGCGGCAGCCGAAATGGGGGCCGAAATGCTGCTTGTCTCCGGTGAGTAGGCGTGTGGCCTGGACCTGGATGGCCGCCTGGAGAATAGGTTGATCTTTCCCTGGCAGCTTTACGCCTGGTGGCAAAGGAGCAACCGCCGTAGTCATGCGGACCCTTTGCAGAAGCTTTGCCAGCCTGGCCCGTTGATCTTCTTGCGCAAGGTTGAGCGTTGCCTCTTCGGCGGCGTAAGCGCAGGTCATCAATTCCACTCCTTCTAATTGCCACAAGCGAGCCAAGCCAGCGTCAGGACGGTACGCGGCGGAGAAGAGCACGTTGGCGTCTAAGAAGATGCGGTCCACGGGTCAGGGCCGGGCTTTCCGGGGCTTGTGGTGTGGGATGCTTGCCGGCTTGAGCCCCATCTTCTTCACTTCCGCGACCGCAGCTCGGTAATCCTCGGCGTCGACAGCGTTCGAGAGCAAGAACTCCGCTTTGCGCTGCGGAGTGTAGATTTCGACCGGGAGTGCGAGGGCAGGGCGGATGAGGATCCCCTCCGGCCGCTCTTCGGCGATCACCAAACGGCCCTCTTCGATGCCAAATTTGCGGCGCAGTCGGGCCGGGACCACGACGGTTCCGCGCTTGCCGACCTTGCTGGTTTCCATAGTACCTCGTATGCCCGACAATCTGAATGTCAGGCAGGATCAGTATAGCGAAGCGCGAGGTCTAGAGGCAAAGCCTCGAAGGCAGGATTCAGGATTCGGGATTCAGGATTCAGGGGGAGGGAATAAAGAGCGTCTGATTTCCGCAGATGTGGAGTGACACGCACCGCACGGCAGGGGGGCAAAGAGGATTCGGGATTCAGGATTATAGGAGGGCGGGAACGACGCGCTCGTTGCACGCCTCGCGCTCAATTAACTGTTTCCTCAGGCCATCAAGCCAACGCGTCGCGCACCATTTTCGTGGTCTCACTGACCTGATCGGAATACCGCGGGTACAAGCCGATAATCGTCGCGTCGCTCGGCTTGATGTTCTTGTAAGCCCATTCGATCGCTTTGCGCTTCTCTTCTTCCGACCCGCATTTGCGGCCCGCGGACAAGACTTTATAAACCAGCGTAGGTTTCCCTGCTCTGCGCACGGCCTCGGCCATCCTCGGCGGGTCGGAGGCGATGAAGCCCTCCGCCACAGGAAGCGTGCCAATTTCCTTCATCCAATCTTCAGGATGCCGCGTGAGATAGTGCAACCCCGCCATGTAGAAGTCGTTTGACCAACCCTTCTCTCCCAGCAAGTCCAGGATTTTAGGATTATGCGTGGAGATTCCCGCCAGGATTCCCATGTCGTGGACTTTGTCAATATAGGTTTTAATGAGGTCGATCTTACCCGCACGGTAAAGGATGTCGGTGGCCCCGCCATGGAACGCGACGCCAATCGGCTTGTACTCCATGGCGGCCTGCGCACACTTGATCGTGCCATCCAGAATAGCTTCCGGGGTCTGGGGCATCTTCTCGTCGTAGTGCCACGAGGCAACCAGGCAAATGAACTGGATCTTGCCTCCCGCCGCGCGAAGCTGGGGGATGTGGTTCTTCATTCCGTAATTGAAACTCGCCTGCCAGGTGTTGATTCCCGCCTGCTCGCAATCCAACAGGAGTTTGACGATCCGTTCATTTGTGAACCACTCCAGCATGTGCTGGGCATACAGATGATTGAAATGGGAGTAGCCGTACATGGGATTGCTGCCCACAATCAGCCGCGTGACGCGGTGTGGCCCCAAGGCCACGGTGGGCAGCAGGTTTGAGGTTTCCGCCCGGAGCGCATTCGGAACCACCAGGCTTGCAGCCACGGTGGTGGCGCCCTTCAGGAAATCTCGTCGACTGATCTCGACCTGAGATGAATCTGCGTTCTCAGGCACTTTGCTTGATGTCGTATATTTGGCCACCGATTTCCCCCTTATGAGTCCGCTCCAACGTAAGCGGACCTTACCTCTTCCCCGGCCGCGTGTCAACCTGAATTCCCATTACGTCTTCCCGGGATTCCGCGGTCCCCTTGGCCATAACCGTTCCGCGGGCCCAAACGATGGCGGAGGCAGCCCCGGATCATGGTTGGGATTCGCGCTGGGCGTAAAGTCGAGCCCCGAAGCCTTGGAGAGCGGCTCCCAGTCGATCCACCAGTTCCGCAGCGGTTCGCCATCGAGCCTGACGCCCTGCACCATACGGTACAGGGTTTCCCCCGGCCCTGGCCGGGGCAAGCCTTAGCCCTACGACATGTATTCGCAGAGCGAGATTCCTCTCCGTCAGCTAACGGATCGGAATGGCAGTGAAAGGGTCCGAATGATCCGTCGGCTGACGGATTCACAAAGGTTTTTCAGCATCCTGCTGCTTGGTCCGAGATTTCCAATTTGGAGTATACTGCTGGCCCCTCGGGTGTCCTCCCCGGCTGTCTTGACGGTGGGGGGCGCGACATTGCCGAGTTGCTGAGGCGGCCTGTAGCAAACCCGCCGCAGTCAAGCGAGATCTGACACGAAAAGAGTTGTTTTCTTCAATCGTCAACTGGTGGGAAGAGCCGTGCTCGGGAGGTATGGAATGAAAGCGTTCGTTGCTGCAATGGCGATGTGGTTTTGCTGTGTCGCGGCACAGCCACGCCAGGTTTTTTCTGCGACAGTCAAAGAGGCAGATGAAGTCAGCCGTTGGGTCAGTGCCAAATTCTTGGGGAAGTCCCAGAGCGTGCCTGAGGGCGCCTGCCTGCTCGTCTATACGAGGAACGGCCTTATCGAAAAGAATACGATTGCCGGCCAGCCCTTGCGAATTGCCGCCCAACGATATCAGAGAGGATTGCATTTTGGCGCGGGCAAAATTGAAGTGCGTCTTCCCAAGCCCGCCCAGAATCTCTACGCGGTGCTTGGTCCTGATAGCAACCATGATGACCTCGGCTACGGGGGGCGAGGCAGTTTCGTGCTCTCGGTGGAGGCGAGAGGGGCTGAACTTTTCCGTTCCGGTGTGATGCGCGAGGGCATGGCGGGTGTTCCGATAAACGTGAATCTGGCCGGGGCCAGGGAATTCACGCTGGAATTGAAGCCAGTGGGCGAAAGGAAGCCGTGGGACGATGCGGCGTGGGACCAGGCGGATTGGGCCGAGGCTCGAGTCATGTTGGCGGACGGAAGCACAGTTTGGTTGGCCGATCTGCCGGTCGGGCCGGCGCGCCAGCCTTACACTGCCGGGGTGCCTTTTTCATTCCGCTACCGTGATCGACCCTCGATCGAGTTGCTCAAGACCTGGGAACTCGAGCGCAGCGAGCGTCGCCTGGATGAGAATCGCACCGAGTACACCTTGACCTATGCCGACCCCGAGACGGGACTGCGAGTGCGATGCGTGGCAGTGGCCTACCGCGATTTCCCGACCGTCGAGTGGACCGTGTACTTTAAGAACGAAGGGAAGGAAGACACGCCGATTCTCGAGCAAATCCAGGCGCTGGATACGCGGATCGAGCGGAGCGCTGACGGGGAGTTCATACTGCACCACAGTAAAGGATCGCTAGGCTCGCCGACCGATTATGAGCCGCTAGAGACGGCGCTGGGCCCCAAAGCGGAGGAGCGAATCACGGCCATGGGAGGCCGGCCGACGAATAGCGACCTGTGCTATTTCAATGTGGAGTGGCTTGGGGAAGGAGTGATCATCGCGCTGGGTTGGCCGGGGCAGTGGGCAGCGGAGTTCAAGCGCGATGAGGGGAGGGAACTGCAAGTGCGGGCCGGGCAGGAACTGACCCATTTCAAGTTGTTGCCGGGCGAAGAAGTGCGAACTCCGCTGGTGGCGCTGCAATTCTGGAGCGGGGACTGGACCCGAGCGCAGAACGTCTGGCGGAGGTGGATGATAGCCCACAACCTGCCACGCCCCGGCGGTAAGCTTCCGGCGCCGCAGCTCGAGGCGGAACCAGGTATCGTTACCAACATCATGCAGGACGCGGATGAGTCGAACCAGAAGACCCTTCTCGGCCGATACTTGGAGGAGCGTATCCCGCTTGACTACTGGTGGATGGACGCAGGCTGGTACCCCTTCCAGAATGGCTGGTGGAACGTGGGCACTTGGGAGCCGGACTCAAAGCGATTCCCGCAAGGGCTGCGCGCGGTGACCGACTACGCCCACAGTAAGGGTCTCAAGTCAATTGTGTGGTTTGAGCCCGAGCGCGTCGCACCCGGCTCCTGGTTGTATGAGAAGCACCCGGAGTGGTTGCTGGGGCGGGACGGAGAGAACAAGCTGCTTTATCTGGGAAACCAGGAAGCCTGGCGCTGGTTGGTCGAGCGTGTCGGCGGTCTGCTCAAAGAGCAAGGTATCGACCTATATCGGCAAGATTTCAATTTCGATCCCCTCTCCATCTGGCGGGCCAATGACAAAGAGGATCGGCAGGGGATCACGGAAATCCGGCATGTCACGGGCTACCTGGCTTATTGGGATGAATTGCGACGCCGCTTCCCGAACATGCTCATCGACAGTTGCGCCTCGGGCGGTCGACGGAATGACCTCGAAACCATGCGCCGCGCGGTCCCGCTGTGGCGCAGTGACTTCGTCTTCGAGCCCATCGCGATGCAGAATATAACTTACGGCATAGCCTCATGGATACCCTACTTCGGAACGGGGATCAATCGGGTTGACCCGTACTCTTTTCGGAGTGATATGTGTCCGGCAGCCGTGCTGCAGCTTGACGTTCGCCGTAAGGACCTGGACTACGATGGGCTGCGCCGCCTTTGCTCCCAGTGGCGGAAGATCGCAGAATATTATTATGGTGACTATTACCCTCTCGTCGATTACAGCACAAGGACCGACACTTGGGTCGCCTGGCAATTCGATCGGCCCGAACAAAGCGACGGCCTGGTGCAGGTCTTCCGCCGTCCCGACAGTCCGTTCGAGGTGGCCCGCTTCAAATTGCACGGCCTGGACCCGTCCTCTCAATACGAGGTTGCCAACCTGGATGTTTCAGGAACCAAGCAGATGACGGGACAAGAGCTAATGGAAAAAGGACTGCTTGTGGAGATCGGGGATCGGCCGGGCTCTGCGGTTCTCAGATACGAGCGACGGAAGAAATAGCCTCGTTCGAGCCTGTTCAGCCTGGGTGGGACGAGGACTTGCCTAAGCTACAGTCTGCCCCCTGCTTCGGTGGGGTAGCGCAGACCCGTCGGCTGACGGGTCTGCGCTTGTATCTTTGCTTCGCCGCTGATTTCGGGTGTAAAACAGTCCCTGGAGTTAGCGGTGTCCGGCGGCGGAGGCCGATCTGCGCTGAGGCCGGGAGGGAACTCCCGAGCCTGTCG
>Ga0182011_10001113_pt1 | contig 23579 bp, 22 predicted proteins | sample 711E1DmetaG_FD_120481 | JGI IMG/M metagenome (GOLD analysis project Ga0182011, IMG submission 120481) | Permafrost microbial communities from Stordalen Mire, Sweden - 711E1D metaG | ecosystem: Environmental > Terrestrial > Soil > Wetlands > Permafrost | place: Sweden: Stordalen | collected...
CGCCGTGTTCACATAGTTCGTGGTGGCCAATCCATTCGTGATCGTGTTGACGTAGTTGGTCGTCGCCAGTCCGTTCGTGATTGAAGCGGTGACGAATCCGTTCGTCGCCGTGTTCACATAATTCGTCGTTGCCAAACCGTTGGTCACAGACGCAGTCACGAATCCATTGGTCGCTGTATTGACATAATTCGTCGTTGCCAAACCATTGGTGACAGTAGCCGTGACGAATCCATTGGTCGCCGTATTGACATAATTCGTCGTTGCTAAACCATTGGTCACAGACGCAGTCACGAATCCATTGGTCGCTGTATTGACATAATTCGTCGTTGCCAAACCATTGGTGACGGCTGCCGTGACAAACCCATTCGTCGCCGTGTTGACATAATTGGTTGTGGCTAGACCGTTGGTGACAGTTGCCGTAACGAATCCATTCGTGGCTGTGTTCACGTAATTCGTCGTAGCTAAACCGTTGGTGATCGCGTTGACATAATTCGTCGTGGCCAATCCATTGGTCACAGACGCAGTCACGAATCCATTCGTCGCTGTGTTGACGTAATTCGTCGTGGCCAGTCCATTGGTCACAGACGCTGTCACAAACTGGTTCGTCGTTGGAATGACCAACTGGTTCGTCAATGCGGCGGCCACATTCGTAGCTGTAACAAGGGCAAAGTTTGTCGTAGCCAATCCGTTGGTGATTGCATTGACGTAATTCGTCGTCGCCAGTCCATTGGTGATGGATTGAGTGACAAATCCGTTCGTGGCCGTATTGACATAGTTCGTCGTAGCCAGACCGTTCGTAATTGAGGATGTGACGAACCCATTGGTCGTTGGAATGGCTGTTCCAATTGGCATAAACGAATTCGTTGCCGTCGCCAGCGCATTGTTTGTAGCAGATTGAATCAAGGCACTTAAATTTGTCGAACTCAAGGTTCCATAGACCGTTAAATTTGTCCCTGTGCCATTATTGTTGTTGATGGCATTCGTCGCGCTGCCGCCAAACGCCTGCGCGATGTTCGTCGCCGTGACCATGAAATTGTTCGTGGCTGATTGAACGATGGAATTAACCGTACCGACAAAGGCATTTGTCGCGGTATTGACAGTGCTATTGGCTACGATCAGCGCCTCATTGTCAACCTGCTGCAAAGCATTCCCGGTAAGTTGACTTGCAGTGATGTTCGTCAACCCACCACCGCCGCCATAGTAGGCGCCATTCGTAAACGTGCCGGTGAACTGATTGGCTGCATTGGTCATTACCGCCACAACGCTGTTGCCCAGGTTGGTCGTGGCCATATTGACATAATTCGTCGTCGCCAGGCCATTGGTCACCGTTGCCGTGACAAATCCGTTGGTCGCAGATTGAACGATGGAATTAACCGTACCGACAAAGGTATTTGTCGCGGTATGGACAATGTTATTGCCTACGATCAGCGCCTCATTGTCAGCCTGCTGCAAAGCATTCCCTGTCAGCTGACTTGCAGTGCCGGCGAATATTGCATACGGAGCGGGTGTGATCTGCTGACGCGGACTCAACGTAGAAAATGACACGTTCCCATTGGTCCTCACGCCGATTTCCAACCAGCGCGGGTCCCCGTTAAATACACCGCTCCCGAAATCCAGTGTGACAGTGAAAAGGCCATTGCTCACCCCCACGGTGCTGTTGGTAAGCGGCCCGGCAACCGCGCTACCGCCACTGCTGCCAAGATACAACGCAAATGTGAGATCATAACTGCCGTTGGCTGCATTGCTGCCATCATTCAACCGCCCTTGGTAAGTGAACGCTGTTCCTTGTGCAAATGCCTGGTGCAAGTCGGCGCACAGAATAAGCGCAACGAGCAGTCGAAAGGCATTTCCCCTCATAAAACACTTATCTTCAAAACCACGCTAATGAATAGAAATAGCATGAAAAATTGTCAAGCCGGTTTGACGGTTAAATATCGGACCGGAACTGACTTTTCATCGTCCATAAGATTCGGGAAGTTCCAGTTCCAAGGCTTATTTCACGATTCAACGCATCCAAATCAGAAGCGTTGGAATTCAATATCGAAAGGGAGAAGGCCGTGTCTTGCCGACGCTTCAACAATCTTATGGATGACTCAACCTGAAAAATAAATTACCTGGCGGCGGCGAGGTAATCGTGATGCTCTCTATGCCCACGTTTGTGGTGATGAGGTAGCTGCTTAGCCCCCAGTTCGTCGTTGTTAAATCCACATTCGTCTGTAACACGAAATCCGCCGCTGACAACGACCAGGAAACAACAACAGAGTGCGGCGCGACAAACGTAATGGTCAATGTCGGCGCGTCTGGTGTTTGCACCGCGTAGATGGACCAGAAACCACCCGTCACTGTGTAATTACCGTTGCTCAACGGTCCGCCAGCGTCGTGCTGGCCAATGGTGCCGCTAACTTGATACGTACCACCCGTGCTCGTGCCACCGCCGCCAGCAACCTTGAACCAGTCAATATTAGTCGTAGTCTGCGCTTGCGCCACGCACAGGCTGCCGAACAATAACCCCATTACGAGGTTCTCCAGCAGATTTCCTCTCACAGCGGTTACTTTAGCAGCAGCAGCCTATTTTGTCGAGTGGAGCATTCACTCCAAAGGCAGGTGCGAATGGAGTGATGAATTTATCGTTGAAAAATTACGAGCCTTTGTCGAGCTTTGCCAGCAACTCGTCGTTGGTCTTGTGCTTCTTGAGCGCGGCAGTGAGCGTCTCCATCGCTTCAACCGGATTCAAGTCCACCATCATGCGGCGCAACTTGCGGATGGCTTCAATCTGCTTCGCGGGATAAAGCTTTTCCTCTTTGCGCGTGCCGCTCTTGGGGATGTCAATAGCCGGGAACAACCGCCGGTCGGAAAGTTTGCGGTCGAGAACCAGCTCCATGTTGCCCGTGCCTTTGAATTCCTGAAAAATCAACTCGTCCATGCGCGATCCGGTGTCCACGAGTGCGGTGGCGATGATGGTGAGCGAACCTCCTTCCTCAATTTTGCGCGCGGAGGCGAACATCTTGCGCGGAATTTCCAATGCGCGCGCGTCCACGCCACCGGTCATCGTGCGACCGCTGCCGCCATGCACGCTGTTGTACGCACGGGCGACGCGCGTTAGTGAATCAAGCAGCACAAAAACGTCCTTGCCCGACTCGACCATGCGCCGGCAACGCTCAATCATGAAGCGCGAAAGCCGGACATGCGTTTCCAAATCCATGTCGTTTGACGACGCGACAACCTCGGCCTTGACCGAACGCTGGAAATCGGTGACTTCCTCCGGCCGCTCATCGATAAGCAGCACCATCGCAAAAACTTCGGGATGGTTCGTGGTGATGGCGTTGCAAATCTGCTTGAGGATGGTCGTCTTACCCGTGCGCGGCGACGCGACGATAATGCCGCGCGTGCCTTTGCCAATCGGCGTAACGAGGTCAATCACACGCGTTTCGATCAAATCGGGATCGGTTTCGAGTTTGAACTTTTCAATCGGGTCAATGGTCGTGAGATTTTCGAAGCGGACGGCTTTGACGTAATCCTCGAACGGCATGTCATTCACTTTTTCGACCGCTTTGAGTTGCGGACTCGTGCCACGGTGAGGCGGCTGCGTCGTACCGTAGATATGGCTGCCTTCACGCAGGAAATTGCGGCGGATGGTGTCGGGCGTGACAAAAATATCGGTGGGTTTTGGATGAAACTGGCTGGCTGCAGTGCGCAGGAAGCCAAAGCCTTTTTCTGAAATTTCCAGATAGCCGGAACCGTATTCCGGCGCTTTGTCATTATGATCGTTTGGATTGCTCATATTGTTTTGCACGCTCGAAGGCTGGAATTTATCCCGAAACCAGTCTGAATTTTGAAACTTGGGAAGTTGTCCCGCCAGGCGGAACTCTCAAAACCTTCGACGTCCATTAACTACGGGCAAAGTTTCATTCGCGCAACACTTATTTGCGCAAATTTTTCCGATGAGCTTTTCTGACTTAACGAGGGCAATTCCCCATGGAAAAATTCCGAAACAATAAGTCCCTGCCCGGCCTTTCGGCCAAGCAGGGACAAATGGGGGATGGGAGTCCGCCACACTCTCTTTCCCATGCCGACATTAGGCGCGCACCCTCGCGGGGGCTGCCGGCTTCCCGACGCCATTCTCCACGGCAAGCGGAGTTTTCGGCCTCATGACAGGGCCGTTCAGCGCCTTGCGACCGCTGAATTTCGAGTGAGGCTTTTCAGCCCGCTAAACCGGTGGTTGCGCCACCGGCCTGCGAACCAGGTCAAGACACGCCTGCGATTTTCCTTCGCCTCTTGACCGTTTGGCACTGGGTCAGCCGCCGCTTTTGGCAGCGCGTTCGCCCGACGCCACGGGTCTCGCCTCTTCACTCTCAGGTTGCCTTTTGCTCACAGTCCAGCGGTGTCGTTTTTAACATCGCCAGCTTTCGGAAGGTTTTCACGGGACATGCCGAGTCCGCGTGTCCTTTCCGGCGCGCACGCTCTTTTTGCCCGCCTTTCGGCGTCTTTCGTTTGGCTGATCCCGATTTTTTCTCGTGACCGCCAGAGTCGCACGCATCGTGCTGATGCACAGTAGCAACCGTCTACCCTCTGGGTAACTGCGATTCGCTCAAGCTCGAAACCGGCTTGAACTACTTGACTCAACACGGAGCGGTTTCTTATCGCCCCTTGCCGCCAAGTCCCTCATTCGCATTTGGCACGTGCGAACGTGCCAGAGGAACCGGTGAATTTTGCCTCCCGCCGAACCTTTTCGATCCGGTTTCAGAGGAGCCGGGTCAACCAGCCTGACCCAACCTTTCCCCAGTCGCCTGGGATTATCCATGAAGCCAACACCTTCAATCTTTCGACTGTCCTTGTTTGCTTCGTTCTTTCAATGAACTGCAAACATCGTAACTCAAATCGCCCAATAAACAACGAATTGATATGCACAGCTTGTTCACCAAATTGCGCCTTGGGCAAATGAATGAACCATGCAAAACAGCCAATGAAATCAAGCCGTTCATCCAAATCGGATGGAAATTATTCACCGCATTTTTATTGGAAATTCCGAGCTGTGAAGAAGTTTGTGTTTTGAAGAATTTTAAAATATGCGCAAAAATAAAAAAACCGCCCGGTTGGACGGCCTTTTGATTTCTCGAAAGATTTGCGCTCAAGCCGGAGGCTTGGACTTCGCGGCTTTCTTCGCCTTGGCTGCGACTTTTTTGCGCTTGATGTAGCTCTTCCGGCGTTTTCGATTTTGAACTTTGTTGGATTGTTGGCTCATAAGTGTCTTTACATCGGACGTGTGTTCCGATTTTGTAGTGCGCACTATGAAACTTTGGACACGACAATTCAACATCTATTTGATGCTGGCGGCGGTGCTGGCGCTATTTTGCAGCTGCCAGACGGACAAGAAGGACAAAGAAATCGGCGCCTTGCGCGTTCATATCGAGGCCAATTCCGATAATACCGGCACCAGCCAGACCATTTCCGTTCTGCGCTCCGATCCCGTGCTCATCACCATCGAAAAGGAGCCGATCTTGACTGAAGCCAACGTGGTCGAGGCCAAGGTCATTGACGCGCACGGCGGCATTGCCATCGAAATTCAATTTGACGAAAGCAGCGCGCTCGTGCTCGAACAATACACCGCGGCCAACTCCGGAAAACATTACGCCGTCTTCGGCCAATGGGGCGACAAACTCTCCGAAGGCCGCTGGCTCGCCGCGCCGATTATCACGCACCGCATTGCAAACGGCGTGCTGGCATTCACTCCCGATGCTTCACGTGAGGAAGCCGATCAACTGGCGCTCGGCCTCAACAACGTTGCCAAAAAAAATCGCAAGGGGTTGCCTAAATGATTTTTCGTGCCATCCGGCTTCTTGCTGCGATTTCTCTTTTTGTCAGCGCTGGCGCGCTGGCGCAACAGCCATTCCAGTTTCCTACCGTCAATCACACCTTGTTCGAGCCGGGCAACGAATTGGCATTTTTCGCCCCAACTGCGCCTGACAAGCCGTGGATGACCGGCAGCTTTGGATGCGTGCGCACCGATGGACGGCAAATGCATGAGGGGATTGACATCCGCTGTTTGCAACGCGACAAACACGGCGAACCGACCGATCCCGTCACAGCCGCGGCGGACGGCACAGTCGTTTATTTCAACACGAAACCTTCGCTTTCCAATTATGGCAATTACATCGTGCTCCGGCACGTTGTTGAGGGTATTGAAATTTATTCGCTCTACGCACACCTGCGCGAAATCCGGCCCGGCCTCAAAATCGGCCAGCCAATCAAAGCCGGCGAAACCATCGCCACGATGGGCCGCACGTCCAGCACCGCCGACATCACCAAGGAACGCGCACATGTGCATTTTGAGTTAAACGTGCTCATCAACGACAATTTTGCCAGTTGGTATAAAAAAGCGTCCCCCAATCAGCGCAATGATCACGGCGAATGGAATGGCCAGAATTTGAACGGCCTTGACCCGGGCGAAATTCTGCTTCAGGAGCACGCTCAAGGCGTAAAATTCAGCCTGCTCAATTTCATTCGCAGCCAAACGGAGTTATGCCGCGTGCTGGTGCGCGCAACGAATTTCCCGTATTTGAAACGCTATTCAATGCTCGTTCTCCGAAATCCAACCGCCGAAAAGGAAGGGGTGGCTGGTTATGAAATCACGCTGAACTATAACGGTGTCGCGTTCGCCTTGATGCCGCGCGCGGAATCCGAAATCAAGAGCCGCGCAAAATTCCAATTGATCTCCGTCAATGAAACCGAGGAAAAGGCGAACTCCTGCCGCCACTTGGTGGTTCGGCGCGGCGGTCGCTGGCAATTGACCGACACCGGCACCCGCGAACTTGAATTGTTGACGTATTAAAGCCGCCTGCAACAGGCATGTTGTGCGGCGCCACAACGTCAAGCTTCGGCCAGCGCGCGATTGATGCGTTCGATGCCCTCGTCAATTTCCTCTTTGCTTTTGAAACCGATGACCACAGCGTCAATTTCCTTGCAAGCCATCGCAAAGCGGATGGACTTTTCCCGGTCGGCCGGGTCGGTAAACGTGCCGTTGCCAAAAATCTTCATGCCAATCACGCCGCGGCCTTTCGCGTGCGCCGTTTTGATTTCCTGCATTACCGGCGAAATGTCGTGATGGATACTGTCGCTCCAGTCTGCCACCTCGCCATCCGTGTAAGCGCCTTGTGGGTTGACGCGCACCAGATGCACCTCGGCCCAATCACCGGCGACGGCGGCGCGCAACGCGGGCAGTGAATGGCAGGAAACACCCTTGGCCCTGATCCATTTTCTTTCCTGGGCTTTGTCAAAACCATCCATAACGCGCTTCCATTGATCCGTCCACGTGCCCCGGGTCATGCAATGAACAAGCAAACTGTCAACGTAGTCGGTGTTGAATATTTTACGGTGGTGATCAATAACGGCCAATACGTCATCCGGACGGCCATCCACCTTCGACTGAATGAACAGCTTTTCACGGGGCAATCCTTTGATGGCATCAGCAATCCAATTAAAAGTGTCGTATGACTCCGCGGTGTCAATGTAAGTAATGCCGTGGTCATAGGCATAATGGATGAGATCGACGAACGCACTTTTGCCTCTGGCGGTCTGGATGGCCCCATTGCCGCTGCCAGTGCCGATGCCCAGCCGGCTAAGTTTGATGCCAGTCCTGCCCAGTGTCACCTGATCTACGGCTGTGCGTTTGACAACATCGCCTGCAGCGCGCGCTTCGGGCAATGCCCACTGCGACAGCAATGCCGTGCCCGCCAGAGCAGCCGATGCATGAATGAACTGGCGGCGGTTGATACTATTATACTTTGAGTGCGATTTTTTCATAGGGGACAATCTCCGCCCAATCTCTTTTTAATATTTCATCTGACTACTGAATCCAGACAAGCTTTTTCGCAACTGAAATATGCAAATTCGACTTATTTTTGAATGTGCCCCACCCGACAGCGTCCTTGGTTTTTTAAACGAGTCAGCCTAACCTGTCGGCGTGTTGAACGACGTCAAATCCCTGCTCCGCTGCGAACTGGAAACTCAATTCGCAGAGTGGCATCAGCCGGTTTATCGCGTCACGCAATTGCTTGAATGGCTTTACACCCGCCGCGTCACGAGTTGGGACGCGATGGCGAACCTGCCCAAAACGCTGCGCGAAAAACTTGCTGCAAGATTTTCATTTCAAACACTGGAACTCATTCGCAGGCAGGGTTCACACGGCGCCACGCAAAAATTCCTTTGGAAAATGGGCGATAATCAGCTCATTGAAAGCGTTCTGATTCCAGCCAGTCCGGCGCTATACGGCGACGCGAGCGACCGCCATACGCTTTGCATATCCACGCAAGTTGGTTGCGCCTACGGCTGCAAATTCTGCGCCAGCGGCCTCAATGGCTGGAAACGCAACCTCGCGCCAAATGAAATCGTCGAACAAGTGCTTGCAGTTGAGCGCATTTTGTCCTCCTCGTTCTCGTCCTCGTCCTCGAAAGAAAAAACGATTGCGAGAACGAGGACGACGACGAGGATGATTGACAATCTCGTCATCATGGGCATGGGCGAGCCGCTGGCAAACTACGACAATCTGCTGAAAGCGCTGCGGATTCTGAACGCGCCATGGGGCGGCGGCATTGGCGCGCGCAAAATTACAATCTCGACAAGCGGCCTCGCGCCGCAAATCCGCAAACTCGCCGGCGAACCGGAACAATTCCGTCTTGCAGTTTCACTTCATGGCGCGACGGATGAAGTCCGAAACAAAATCATGCCGGTCAACCACAAGCATCCGCTCAAAGAATTGACGGCGGCTTTGGAATACTACCAGTCCAAAAAAGACCGGATGATTACATTCGAATATATTCTGATTGCCGGCGTGAACGATTCGCCGGATCAGGCCAGACCGCTTGCCGCGCTCGCGCGCAGGCTTTTCGCGAAGGTAAACCTGATTCCTTACAACAAAGTCGAGGGACTGTCGTGGGAACAGCCGTCCAGAGAAGTTCAGGGAAAATTTCTCGCCGCACTCAAAAAACAGAAGATTGCCGCCACGTTGCGCCGCGAAAAAGGCCATGACATTGATGCCGCGTGCGGCCAGCTGCGATTTAAAACAGAGCGTGAACTCGGCTAGACGGTCTGATACATTATTGGCGTGAAACGGAATTCAAAAGTCACTTTGCCTCCGCTGCCGCAACGCGCCGCGAAAATGCTCGCGCGATTGAAACACGTTCACGGAATGAGTGATGATGAAAAATCCGTTCACGCGCTCGGTTTGGCAGCAACCCCCGAAGAAAGATGGCAACTGGTTCAAAATCACCTCCGATTGTTCAACTGTTCGCCGCGCTCCAAGCAGAAGGCATAAAGTTTATGGTGGCCGACATGTCCGCCGCCAACCTCCAAGGAGTGCTGGCTTCAACGGTTGACGTGGATGTGTGGATTGATCTGCCCGCGCGGCAATACATGCGTGTTGTTAACTTGTGCCGCAAACTGAACGCCAGCGTGCGAAGCCCAAACAAGGTTTTTTTAAGCGATGAAACGCCCGTGGATTTCATTTATGAAGTCGGCGGCCTCAAGATTTTTGAAAAAGAACGTGCCCGCGCCCAATGTCTGTCTTTTCACGGACTGAAAATTTACGTTTTGTCTTTGAAGCAAATTTGCAAAAGCAAGGAAACCATCGGAAGGGATAAAGACAAACTCCATATTCTACTCATTCGACAGGCGTTGAAACTGAAAAAGGCCGCAAAGAGCGTCAGACTAAAACCGAAAGGGAATTAACACGGTAGGGCTGTGTTGCTGCGCAGCTCAAATTTTGGGACGAGCAGCAGCTCGCCCCTACCGTTCAAAAATCTGTGTTTCATCTGTGTTCATCTGTGGCTAAATTAGCCCTGTGATTGCTTTACTCGATTACGGCTCCGGCAACCTGCGCAGCGTCCACAAAGCGCTGCTCAAGGTCGGTGCGGACGTGCGCATCGTGCAAACGCCGGACAAAATCGGCGATGCACGGGCCATGGTCCTGCCCGGCGTCGGCGCATTCGATGATTGCATCAACGCCCTGCGCAAACAGGAACTGCTCGAAGCTGCGCGCGAATTCATCAAATCCGGCAAACCGTTTCTCGGCATCTGCGTCGGCTACCAGGCGCTGTTTGAGAAGAGTGAGGAATTCAACAGTCGCGCCGACGGACTGGGCATCTTCAAAGGCAAAGTTGTTCGCTTCTCGGAAAAGCATGGACTGAAAATCCCGCAAATCGGCTGGAACCAGCTTGAAATTGTGAAGCCAGACTGCCCGCTGTTTCAGGGTGTGGCAAATGGCAGCTACGTTTATTTCGTCCACAGCTTTTATCCGCGACCGGTGGATGCGGCCATTGTTGCAACTCGGACGGATTACGGCGACACCTTTGCATCATCCGTCTGGCGCGACAATGTTTTCGCCACGCAATTTCACCCGGAAAAAAGCCAGAAGGTTGGTTTGCAACTGCTGAAGAATTTTGTGAAACTGGCGAAAGGTTAAAAATAACTTGGCAATGTCGGGCAAACGGTGGAAATTCAAGCAATCGAATAAAACTTATGGCCACTCTAACTTTAGACCGAGTCCTGACTGAAGCTGAAGCTTTGCCTGTTGACGAACAGGAAATGCTTGAAAGTTTGTTACGCCAGCGTCGCATCGAAACATGGCGGCAAGGAACGGCGGCGGAAGCAAAGAGCGCCATCAAAGCCTTTCGCTCCGGTAAACTTAAAAGCCAGTCGGTTGAAAACCTTATCGCCAGTTTACGCAAGGCCAAGTGAGCCATGAGCGAACTTGTTCCTTCGACTAAGTTTGAACGGGCGTTCCGTCGTTTGGTCAGGAAAAATCCCGCGCTGCAATCTCAAATCGAGACGACCTTGCGGCGTATGTCGGAAAACATCAACGATCCTCGTCTGAAGACACACCACTTGAGCGGTCAACTGGCTGGGTTTCACGCCTGCTCCGCCGGTTACGATTGCCGGATTGTCTTTGCAAAGCAGAAACACCCCAAAACCAGCGCGGAAGTTCTGCTCTTGATCAATATCGGCTCACATGAGGAAGTGTATTGAAAAAGCCAGAAGGTCGGACTGCAATTGCTGAAAAATTTTGCGGAGCTGGCAGTCCAGTAATAGGCAGGGTTCGAACTTTTCGTATCCGCACTTGATTTCCCTCCGACAGTGGCGCACCTTGCTTCCGAGGATTAACAAAACGAAACAATAGGATTAATTATTATGTTACACGAACTACCCGCCCTGCCCTATCCCAAGGAAGCTTTGGAACCGCACATTGACACGCTGACGATGGAAATCCATCACGACCGGCATCACAAGGCTTATGTGGACAATCTTAACAAAGCCATCGCTGGCAACGCCGCGCTGGAATCGAAATCGCTCGAAGCGCTTATCGGCGCTCTCGCGTCCGTGCCGGACAACATTCGCGGCCCGGTGCGCAACAACGGCGGCGGACATTGGAACCACTCATTCTTCTGGAAAGTTCTTGCGCCCAAGGCCGGCGGCGCGCCCACCGGCAAGCTCGCCGACGCCATCAAGACCGCGTTCGGTTCGTTTACCGATTTTCAGGCAAAGTTTGAAGCGGCGGGCATCGGTCGATTCGGCAGTGGTTGGGCATGGCTTGTTCTCAATGGCGGCAAACTGGAAATTGTCTCCACCGCCAATCAGGACAATCCGCTCATGGGCAAGACCATTGCCGGTTGTGAAGGCAAACCGCTGCTCGGCGTGGATGTTTGGGAACACGCTTATTATCTCAAATACCAGAACAAGCGCGCCGATTATCTGAAGGCAATCTGGAATGTTGTTAATTGGGCTGAAGTCGCCAAGAAATTCTGAACTTCAAAACCATTTTTTCAATCACGGATAAACACAGATAAACACGGATTTAAAACCGCCAAGCTACGCCGACGAGGTTAAGAGAAAATTGTTTCGTGTATTCTGTGTATTTCGCGGTTCAGTTTTATCCGTGTGAATCCGTGTCCATCCGTGGTTCAAATTCCCCGTTTGCTGACAATTTTATTGCCTTTGCCAAGCACGATGATGCGCGGCTTCCACTTCTCCGCCTTCTTTTTGCTGACGGCGGCAAAACTCATAATCGTAAGGCGATCGCCTTTTTCCCCAAGGAGCGCAGCAGCGCCGTTCAGCACGATTTGCCCGGAACCGGGTTTGCCGGTAATGACGTAGGTTTCAAAGCGATTTCCATTGGTCGCGTTGCTGCACATGATGCGTTCGTAGGGACGCAGACCGGCGGCTTTCATCAGATCGGCGGCGATGGTAAGGCTGCCTTCGTAATTCACATCACCGCCGGTGACGGTGGCGCGGTGGATTTTCGATTTCAACAAATGAATCTGCATGGCGATGAGAGAGTATAACGCGCGGCGTGGTTACTTCAACTTCAGAAAGTTCTTTATCATCTGCCGTCCGTTCTCCGTGAGAATGCTTTCGGGATGAAACTGCACGCCCCAAACCGGCAGTTCCTTGTGCCGCACACCCATGATTTCGCCTTCATCGGTCTCGGCGGTGATTTCGAGACAGGCGGGTAGCGTGTCACGTTTGATGACAAGTGAATGATACCGCGTCGCCAGGAACGGATTCGGCATGCCCTCGAACAAATCCTTTCCGTTGTGCTTAATCAGCGACGTTTTGCCGTGCATCATCCGGTAATTGACCACCACCTCCGCGCCGAAGGTGTAACCAATGCATTGATGCCCCAAACAAACGCCGAACACCGGAACGTGCTGCTGCCCAAACATACGAATGATATCGTTGGAAAAACCGGATTCGCGCGGCGAACACGGGCCGGGCGATACAAGAATCCGCTCCGGCTTCAACCCGCGAATCGCGTCGAGTGTGATTTCATCGTTCCGTCGCACCTGCAACTCGACATTCAACTCGCCGAGATATTGCACGAGGTTGTAGGTGAACGAATCGTAATTGTCTATGACCAGAACCATGAACTTGGGAAAATACCTCACCGCACCGGGTTTGCAAATCAGGAATCCAGTGCCTCCCGGATAAACACTTCCGGGACCCGCTGTCCCCACACAACTTTTCCAATCCGTTTGGCGAGCACAAATTTGATTTCGCCGCCGCTGACCTTTTTATCGAGCCGCATGACCGCAAAAAGCTTTCTGCGCTGCACGGAGTTCAGTTTGAGCCGGGTTGGCAAGCCGGTCAGCTGAAACAAATTTTCAATCCGCCGGACATCCCGCTTGGACAAATTGAACATGCAATTCGAAATTCTTGCCGTGACAACCTGGCCGATGGAAATCGCCTCGCCGTGCAGGAACCCGCCGTAATTGGAAACCACTTCAATCGCATGGCCAATTGTGTGGCCGAAATTCAGAATTGCACGCAGGCCGCCTTCCGTTTCGTCCCTGCTGACCACCTCGGCCTTGATTTCGCAACAGCGCGCAATGACGGAAATGAGGGGCTCTCGCTCGCGCTTGAGCAGTTTTGGCAAATCGCGTTCCAGTTGCGCGAACAGTTTCGCGTCGTAAATAATGCCGTATTTGATGACTTCGGCGAGACCGGTGCGGAATTCGCGATCCGGCAGGGTTTTCAGAGTATCCAAATCGCAAAGCACCAATCGCGGCTGATAAAACGCGCCAACAAGATTTTTGCCGGCCTTCAGGTTCACGCCGACTTTCCCGCCGACGGAACTGTCCACTTGCGCGAGCAATGTCGTTGGCACCTGGACAAACGGGATGCCACGCAAATAAGTTGCCGCGACAAAACCCGCCAAATCGCCAACGACTCCGCCACCGAGAGTGATGATGAAGGATTTCCGCTCAATCCGATGCACGGCGAGCTGGTCGTAGCAGGCCTGAACCGTTTTCAAACTCTTGGACGTCTCGCCTGCCGGAACAACAATCAGCGCCGGGGAAAAACCGGCGCGTGCCAGTGAATCGAAAGCGGGTTTGGCAAACCGCCTGCCAACGTCAGTGTCCGTGATGATGGCGCAGCGGGCGTCAAGCTTCAGACGCGCACATTCCCTGCCGAGTCGAGCGAGCAGGCCCGCGCCAATTTTGATGGCGTAACTGCGATTGCCAAGTGAGACATGAACGATGTGCACGAGCCAAGGATATAGGCTGGCCGCGAAGTGTCAAAGTTTTGACTTATCCTAGACAGCCAGGGACAAATTCAGGATGGAAACTCCTTGCGCATCATGGTTTCCTTGGTCATATTCTCGTTCCTTATCGCGGGGTGGAGCAGTCCGGTAGCTCGTCAGGCTCATAACCTGAAGGTCCTGGGTTCAAATCCCAGCCCCGCAACCAATTTTCAGCCCTGTTTTGGGCAAGAATCGTTCAAAATGGCCAAACACCATAGCGTATCCAATAGCCCGGCAGTTTGACGTACTCCAACCGAATGCGGTTTACAATTCCCTTGCGCGACCAATCAGCCCGCGCGTAGGCGAAATACGACGGGCACGAGTAAAATTGAATATCCGGCGCATAATGGCGGAAACACGCCAGTGCCCGCCGCGAATGATACCACGAGGTAACGATAATGACGCGCTTCACAGGCGGTAAATTAGATTTACGGAGCCATTGAATCACAAACTGTGCGTTTTCCTTTGTGGTGCGGGATTGGTCCTCCATTTCAATCACACCAGACGGCACGCCGGCCTCAATCAAAAGCCGGCGGTTGATTTTACAATCACCCAGGCCGCTGACAATGATGCGCGGCGCGACCCGTTCCCTAAAAAGTTCCGCGGCACGTTCGGGGCGTTCATGCGAACCGCCGCCCAAAACAACAATGACATCACTCTTCACCGGCCCGTTATCCACGCACAAAAACCATTGCGGGAAAAAGAATGCGGCGGCGGCGAGCAATAAAAAAACCGCAAGAAGTGCGAGGCCGATCTTTAGAAACCATTTCCGCGTCCAGTTCACGACGAATGAAAATGACAGTTTTCCCGCCTTATCGCAACCAGCAGCAAGCGTTAATCCCATGCTGGCCAAACCCCATGCGAATTTGATACCCTGCCCGCGGTGATGATTTTTTCCGCAAAAAAGCGCGCAACGGAATCCCTTGCCGGGCTGGGACGAATCTCTTTGCTGGCCAAGGAAGCGTTTTTGTCTCTTTCCACGCTCAAAGTGGCGTGGAACGATTTGCTCTACCAGATTTACTTCATCGGCGTGAAATCGCAAACCGTGGTGCTGATCACCGGCGCATTCACCGGCATGGTGCTTGGGGCGCAAACCTATTTTCAATTTCACAAGGTTAAAATGGACACGGCCACACTTGCAGTCGTCGGCGTTTCCATGTGCGACGAACTCGGCCCGGTACTCACGGCGTTGATGGTTGCCGGCCGCGTCGGCGCGGCGATTGCCGCCGAAATTGGCACGATGCGAGTGACGGAACAAATTGACGCCTTGCGCACGCTGGCGACACATCCAGTGGATTACCTCGTGGCGCCGCGGATTCTCGCGGGATTCATCGCATTGCCGTTGCTGACCATGGAATCCATCTGCCTCGGCATCAGCGCAAGTTATTTCGTCGATGTTCACCTTCTCGGCATAGACGCAACGTATTCGTGGTCTAACATGTTGAGATACACGCACGACATTGACGTGGTTATCGGATTGATCAAGGCGTTCATTTACGGCGGCATTCTAACCTTGATCGGCTGTTATAAAGGCATGACGTGTGGATTGGGCGCGGAAGGCGTGGGGCGCGCGACAACGGAAGCCGTGGTTTATTCATCCATCACCATCCTTATCACAAACTTTTTCCTGACGCTGACATTGGGAAAAATCGCAAGCTTGTTATGATCGAAGTGCGGAATTTGCATAAACGTTTTGACGCACAGCCGGTGCTGGATGGCGTCAGTTTTCGGATTGAAAATGGTGAATCCGTCGCCATCATCGGTCGGAGCGGATGCGGCAAAAGCGTTTTGATCAAGCACCTTATCGGCCTGCTGAAGCCGGACGCGGGCGATGTGCTGATAGATGGTGAAAACATCGTGCCCATGGACGAACGCCAGTTGCTGCGCGTGCGCCGAAAATTTGGCATGGTGTTTCAGGGCGCAGCGTTGTTTGATTCAATGACCGTCGAGGAAAACGTGGCGTTCGGGTTGCGCCGACATGAACATTTGACCGAGGCGGAAATCGGGCGGCGCGTGGCCGGAGCACTCGAAACGGTTGATTTGACCGGCACGGAAGAAAAAAATCCGGCCGAACTGTCAGGCGGCATGCGCAAGCGGGTGGGCCTGGCACGCGCAATCATTTACGAACCGCAGATCGTGCTTTATGATGAACCGACGACCGGCTTGGACCCGATTGTGTCCGACAGCATTGACCAGTTGATGGTGCGTGTGCGCGACCAACTGAAAGTGACTACGGTGGTGGTCACGCACGATATGCGCACGGCACGGCGCGTCAGTCAACGTGTGCTGATGATACATGACAGTAAAATTTACGCGAGCGGCACACCGGATGAGTTTTTTGCATCGCGAGACCCGGTTGTGCGCCAATTTATTGACGGTGTTGCAGACGTCAGAAAAAATTAAATCATGGAAAATTCGCGCTTGGAAACCAAGGTCGGTGTGTTTGTGCTGGTCGGGCTGGCACTGCTGGCCGTCCTGTTGGTTCAATTCAGCAAAGGCACGAGCCTGTTCAGCCGCACCTACGAACTGCGACTGCATGCCAGCAATATCGGCGGCCTCAAAGCGCAAGCGACCGTGCTGCTCGCCGGCGTGCAAGTCGGCAGTGTTTCAGACTTCAAACTCGCCGAGGATGGCAAAAGCGTGACCGTCCTACTGCGAATTTATAAAAACAATAAAATTTACCATGACGCGCGCTTTGTCATCGAGCAATCCGGTTTTCTCGGCGATCAATATGTCGCCATCGTCCCAACGGCCAATCAATTGCCCCTGCTTCAAAGTGGCGCGGACGTGTCATGTGAGCCGCCCTTCAATCTGCAGGAAGTGGCGCGCGCGACATCCGGATTCATCCAACGTATTAACGAAACGGCCAAAAAACTCGACGACGCCGTCAGCGACATGCGCCGTCTCTTACTGAATGAGCAAACCTTGACAAACTTTTCCACTGCCGTCGGCAATATGCGCACCTTCTCCGCCCAGGCAATGGACACCATCAGCAATATTGACGCACTCGTCATGACGAATGGTCCACAGATCGATCTTGCCGTAAGCAACGCGGTTTTCTTCTCGCAAGAGCTCACCCGCCTGGCCTACAGCGCCCACAATGTCATTACGACGAACGGTGATGAAATTTCCGCTTCTGTAAAAAACATCGAATCCTCGACCGAGGTTCTGAAAAAATTGATGGATGGTTTGCAGTCGGGCAAAGGCCTGGCTGGAACCATGTTGAAAAATGAGCAACTGGCGACCAACGTGCAGGAAATTGCAGACAACCTCGCTACCACGACAAGCAACCTGAACCGGCTCGGTCTGTGGCATTTTCTCTGGCACCATGAACCGCAGCATACAAACTCGCCGTCCAATGAGACGGCCCAAAAACCATGACACTTTGGGTTGTTCGCATTTTATTTTTGAGCCTGTGCACAATGGCGGGTTATGCCATCAGCCAAGTGCGTCCGGAATGGGTCAGCTACGAATGGGCCGGCATGATCATCGGGTTCGGTTTCGGCTGGCTGATGATCGCCATCGACGAAATGCTCAAGGGATTCTCGCTGCGCGCATTTTCGGCCATCACGTTTGGTTTGTTGCTTGGCACTCTCGTCGCATGGCTGATTGATGGTTCAGGCCTGTTTGTAAACGCCGAGGAAAAAACCCGCTGGCTTATCCGGCTTGGACTTTTTCTAAGCTTCAGCTACATCGGCATCATTCTTGCCATGCGCAGCAACAAGGAAGATTTTTCACTCATTATTCCTTATGTCCGGTTTCGACAGCAAAGTCAGCCGGATAATTTGATTTTGCTCGACACGAGCGTCATCATTGACGGTCGGATCGCCGATTTAATCGAGTCGCGTCTCTTTGAAGGCTTGATCGTCGTGCCGCGATTCGTACTCAAGGAACTCCAGCAAATCGCTGATTCAGCCGACCCCATTAAACGCGCACGCGGTCGGCGCGGCCTCGAAATGCTCAACCGCATTCAACGCAATACCAACATCGAAGTCCGCATTCATGAAGCCGATTACCCCGGTGAAGAAGATGTGGACAGCAAGCTCGTCCATCTGGCGCGCACCCTTAATGCCCGGCTTTTCACCAATGACTACAACCTTGCCAAAGTCGCTGAACTTCTAAAGGTCAGCTATGTGAACCTTCACGAGGTCGCCAAAAACCTCAAAATTGTCCTGCTCCCCGGTGAAATGCTGCGTCTGAAAATCGTTCGCGAGGGCAAGGACAAAGGCCAGGGTGTTGGCTATATGCCCGACGGCACAATGGTCGTCGTCAACAACGGCCAATCGCACATCGGCCAGCAAGTCGAAGTGGAAGTTCAAAGTCTGCTCCAAACCGGCGCTGGCATCATCATCTTTGCTGAAATAAAAACGCCGGCGGCGCCTGCTGAATGATTGTAGAAGTCGAGGTAATGAGACTCTGACTTTTGAATGACTTCCAAAAAAACAAAATCCCTGCGCCGGCTTAAAAGAATCCTGCCGTCTGGCGAAATCATCTTCGACCCGCAAACGCTCGAAAAATACGCCGCCGACAAATGGTTTGCCTCACACAAACCCGACGCCGTCGCCCTGCCCCGCTCCACGAAATCCGTTTCCACACTGTTGCGTTTTGCGAACCGGCACAAAATTCCCGTCACCGCCCGTGGCGGCGGCCACGGCTACGCCGGCGGCTGCGTGCCCATTCGTGGCGGCATTGTGCTTTCGCTTGAGCGCATGAATCGCATCAAGGAAATTCATACTGCCGATTTCGTTGCCGTTGTGCAGTCGGGTGTCAACACGCAAAAACTTCAGGAAGCCGTTGAGAAACGCGGCTTGTTTTACCCGCCCGATCCCGCCAGCCGGGCGGACAACCTCATCGGCGGCAACATTGCCACCAATGCCGGCGGCCCGCGCTGCCTGAAATACGGCGTCACACGCGATTACGTTCTCGGCCTCGAAGTTGTGCTTGCCGATGGCGCCATTCTTCGCGTGGGCGGGCGCACGCATAAAAACAAAACCGGTTTCGATCTCATGCGCCTGTTCGTCGGTTCGGAAGGTTTGCTTGGCATTATCACTGAAGTCACACTCAAATTGATTCCGCTGCCGCCATTCCGCGCGACGCTTGCCGTCGGTTTTAATTCGATGAAAAGCGCTGTGTATGCGCTTCAGGAAATTTTAGCCTCCGGATTTCTGCCCAGCGCACTCGAATTGGCCGACGCATTCACGCTTGCGGCCGCCGCCAAACACACCGGCGATAATCGCCCCGGCGACTGCCGCGCCCACCTGATTGTTGAACTCGACGGCCAGAAAAAATCCGTGCAGAGCGAATTACCTGCCGTTGAACGCGTGATTCGCAGGCATAAACCGCTGTTTGTCGAACGTGGCTGGGGAAATGACGAGTGCGAAAAAATCTGGCAAATCCGCCGTGAATTTTCAGCCGCGCTCCGTGCCACCGGCCTCATGAAATTGAATGAAGACATCGTCGTGCCCCGCGGAAAACTTGAGGAGTTTTTTAAATTCACAGCGAAGTTGCAGAAGAAACATGATTTGCCCATTGCCTGCTTCGGTCACGCCGGGGATGGCAACATTCACACAAACGTCATGGTGGACTTCAATCGGCCGCGCGCCCGGCAACGCGCCGATGCCGCGCTGGACGAATTGTTCCGGCAGGTTCTGGCCTGGGGCGGCGCGATTACCGGCGAACACGGCATCGGCCTTGCCAAAAAACGCTGGTGGCCGCTGGCTGTCTCAAAGGAAGTCCGCAAACTTCATCTCACCGTAAAAACAGCGCTCGATCCGAAGGGCATCTTGAATCCGGGGAAATTTGTTTAAGCCGCACAGTTTCATAAAGACTGAAATTGTCCGGGTTTTCGGGGTGGTGTTTCACTGCAGAAAATTAATTGCTTTGATTTTTACTCTCCAAAGCTTATTCTCAACGAGCATGAAAGAAATCCTTAACTTTTCGGGCGCCAAGTTAAAGCGCATGGCGGTATTGAAGGCGCGCATTGAACGTCTCCAATCACAGCTGGAAGCTTTGGTGACAAACACATCGCGGTCACCGGCCAGGAAAACGACCCGCAGGAAATGGACGATGAGCGCAGCAGCGCGCAGGAAAATTTCCCTGGCCGCCAAGGCGCGCTGGGCAAAAGTCAGAGCCGCCAAATCAAGGTAAAATCGGTTTTAGCCGGAGCAGTCGCTCACCTTACCAGTTCGAAATCCACCGGCTCGCCGGAGGCGGAGTCTTTTGCAATCCAAAGCTGGAATTTGCCCCGCTCCACGAGCCAGCGCCCTTTGGCGTCATAATACCCCAGTTCATGCACGGAAATGGCAAAGGTTACGCTGCGCAATTCGCCCGGCTGCAAAAATACTTTCTGAAAGCTTTTTAATTCCCGCGCCGGCCGCGGCCCCGCCGAGGCGGCAATGTCCCGGATGTAAAGCTGGACGACTTCCGTCCCGGCCCGCAGGCCGGTATTTTTAATTTTCACCTGTGCCGTCAGCGTCCCGCCTGCTTTCAGCGTGGGAGCGCTCAATTCCACCTGGCTATATTCAAACGTGGTGTAGGCCAGCCCAAAGCCGAACGGATACAGCGGAATACTTGGTCCATCCTCATAATTGCCCTTGTATTCACCAAAACCCGGCCGACCGGTATTGAAATGATTGTAATAAATCGGCACTTGGCCAACGCTATATGGAAAGGTCGTCGTCAGCCGTCCCGCCGGGTCAACATCACCAAACAACACATCCGCCACACCATTACCGCCCTGCACGCCGGGAAACCACGCCTCCAAAATCGCCGCCGCCTTTTCCTGGATTCGCGGCAGTGCCAGCGGTCGTCCGTTGAACAACACGACAATTACCGGCTTGCCTGTTGCAGCAACTGCTTCAAAAAGTTCCTGTTGCCGGCCTGGCAAACCGAGGTCGAGGCGGCTGGAGGACTCCCCCGTCCAACCGCGCGGTTCGCCCAACGCCATGATTACCACATCCGCCGCGTTCGCCACGGCAACCGCCCCGGCAATTTCATTCATACCGGTGGGTTGTTCGATGATGGGCGAAGGAGCGCCAAAATGCGATCGTGTCTGACCGCCGCCGGGCTCAACGATGGCACAACCGCGCGCCACGGTCAGGTGGGCGTCCATCGGAAGTTTCCCCCTCAAGCCGACCACGAGTGAAACAACATCGTCGGCATGAGCGCGGGAAGCGCAGCAACCGACGAGTTCTTCGGCCTCCTCGGCCAGTGGCCCAACGAGCGCGACCTTTTTTGCCTGACGCGAAACCGGCAATGCGCCGTTTTCATTTTTCAACAGCACGCACGATTTGGCCGCCGCCTCGCGCGCCAATGCCAGCGCGTCCGGCTGAAGAAAGGCTGTTTTCCAGCGGGATTCGTCCGTGTATGGGCGATCAAACAAACCTTTGGCGAACTTCACTGTGAGGACACGCCGCACCGCCTCGTCCACAACGGATTCCGGCACCTTCCCCTGCTTCACCAGTTCCACCAACGTGTTGTGGTAATTCGACGAGACCATTTCCATGTCCACGCCGGCCGTCAGGGCAAGTCTCGCCGCTTCGGCATCGTCCGCTGCAACGCCATGCGGAATTAATTCATTGACGGCGCTCGAGTCGCTGATGACGAAGCCGCGGAATTTCCATTCGTCGCGGAGAATTTCCGTCAGCGTGTGGTAATTGGCACTCGCCGGCATGCCGGAGAGGCAGTTGAACGCGCTCATCACCGTCCAGGCGCCCGCGTCCACGCCGGCCTTGAACTGCGGCAGATAAAAATTACGCAACGTGTATTCGGAAATTTCCGTGGTGTTGTAGTCGCGCCCGCCTTCCGCCGCGCCGTAGCCAACATAATGTTTCAAGCACGCCACCACCCGGTCGGGGTTGGCAATGTTTGTCCCCTGAAACCCACGCACGGACGCCGCGGCGTCCAGCGCGCCAAGCCAGGGGTCTTCGCCAAAACCTTCCGCGATGCGACCCCAGCGCGGATCTCGCGCCAAATCCACCATCGGCGCAAATGTCCAATCAATGCCCGCCGCCGCGGTTTCACGGGCGGAAATCGTCTGCGTCCGCTCAAATAAATCAGGCTCCCATGCGCACGCCTGCGCCAATGGAATCGGAAAAGTCGTGCGAAAACCATGGATGGAGTCGTGCCCAAAAATCAGCGGAATGCCGAGCCGGCTTTGTTCGACGGCGATGTGCTGTAGTCTGTTCCTCATCACCGGCGTTTCGATTATTGCAGAGCTTTCGAGAAACGAACCCACTTCGCCACGCCGCAACGGGTCGCTGAATGTTTCGATGGCATTTGCCCCCATCTCGCATTGCCAAAGCTGGCCGATTTTTTCGTCCAGTGTCATTCGCTTGAGCAAATCGGCGACGCGTTTTTGGACCGGTTGCGCCGGATCTTCATAAACATCCTTTTTGCCATTCTTGTTCAGATCAATCCAGCCATTGTGGTAGATGGAAGCATTCGCAGCGGACGCGAGAAACGTGAACAGCAAGCCAACGGTAAATAAGAAACTTTTCACGCGGAACAATTTGGATTGAAGGCGGACTAAATACAAAATCTATTTCGCGCGAAGACCGCAAAGTGCGCAAAGGGAGTTTTGCCTCCTTCGCGTTCCTCGCGCGACATCATTTCATTCCGGTAACCATCACCACAAACTCGCCTTTCAAACTTCGTTTCTTTGCAATCTCCAAAAGCTCCGACGGCTTGCCGCGCAAATATTCCTCAAACTTTTTTGTCAGCTCGCGCGCCAGCACCACCTCGCGATCAGGAAAAGCTTCGGCGAGTTCGCCCAGCAATTTCCCGATTCGAAATGGTGATTCGTAAAACACCAATGTGCCAGCGACGGCTTTGAGCGATTCCAATTGATTCCGCCGCTGACCGGACTTATGCGGCAGAAAACCGACGAAATGGAATTCGTCCGTTGGCAGGCCGCTCGCCGTGAGCGCTGCGACCAATGCACAGGAACCGGGCACGGATTCGACGCGGAAGCCCGCTGCAATCGCCGCCTTCACCACGCGCTCGCCCGGATCGCTGATGCCGGGACTGCCGGCGTCCGTGACCAGAGCCACCTTCTCGCCGCGCCGGAGACGTTCGATGATTTCCTCGCTGCGCTTGGCTTCATTAAATTGGAAATAGCTCAAAAGCGGTTTGGAGATCCCGAAATGCTTCAGCAATTGGCCGGAATGCCGCGTGTCCTCGGCGGCGACCACGTCGCACTCACGCAACACGCGCAGCGCGCGCAACGTGATGTCCTCAAGATTGCCGATGGGCGTGGCAACGAGGTAAAGAGTGCTGGCGGTGAGCGGCGGCAATGCGGTGTCCATGTCTTGACTAAATCAGAATTTCGGCGTCAAATAAATCAGATTCAGCAAATGAAAAACATCGGAACAACTTGCAGCCTTTGTCCAACGATGAAATTGGGCAATTCACAGGCGAACTATTTGTGGGAGAAAGGGTTTTGCAGAATTGAGATCAAAATCATAAAAAAATTCGCACCGCACAGTGCGGTCGAATAACAATGTTAGGC
>Ga0182011_10001114_pt1 | contig 23571 bp, 20 predicted proteins | sample 711E1DmetaG_FD_120481 | JGI IMG/M metagenome (GOLD analysis project Ga0182011, IMG submission 120481) | Permafrost microbial communities from Stordalen Mire, Sweden - 711E1D metaG | ecosystem: Environmental > Terrestrial > Soil > Wetlands > Permafrost | place: Sweden: Stordalen | collected...
GCAGTCGCGCGGCATCGACCAGATCAGCCGATCCATTACGCAGATGGAGCAGGTCACGCAGAGCAACGCTGCCAGCGCTGAAGAGAGCGCCGCCGCCGCCGAGGAACTCAACGCACAGGCCGAGACCATGAAGGACATTGTGAAGTCGCTGCGGCAGATGGTGGATGGAAACGCGGAGGGCTCAGCCATCTCGCATAACGCCAGCCATCGCCTGTCAACCGAGACCCCATCGAGAAAGTTTGCGCCCGCGCTGCTGGCCAAGGCTGCGCCGCTAGCCAAGGCGACGGCGTTAGCCAAGACTTCGTCGCTGGTAAAGACGGTGACGCGCATCAAGTCTGCGGTAAAGTTGCCGACAATGCAGAGTGTGGCTCCTGTTTCCGCAAAAACTGCCGCTGTCGCGAGCTTCCCAATGGACGACGACTTCAAAGAGTTCTAGCGGAAGGCAGTAAATGCGCTGGATGCATCTGCGAATAAGTTTTGTTTCGTATGCAGGCTGCGAGTAGAACGCCAGATCGTATGAGATCGCTCCGGTCTGGTTTTGATTCAATGCAGAACTCGTTCTGTCCGAGGAATCGATTGACAGCGATGGATTGAAGGGGACCCATGTTTGAAACAGCACAGAGCGTCGAGCTTACGAATCTGACCGATCAGATTGATGAGCTTTCAACCCGGTTGATCATCGATGGCGTGAAGACGCTTAGCGTGGCGGACTTCGAGCGCCTGAGCAAGATGGCCGCGGACCTGGGCAATGGTCCGGCGGCCGCGGCGGCAGAGCGCGTTGCGAAGAAGATGGCACCGCCCTGCAAGCTCTCCATCCCCAATCTGACGCGGCTGATGAGCACCGGTCTGGTGGAATTGCGCAAGCTGCTGGACGATCCGGCGGCCGCGCAGAAGAGCGAGCCTGCGGCGCAGACGGCGGGAGATTCTGTAGCTTCTGGCTCGGCTCCGGCACAGGTCGAGGCAGTGGAAGAGGCTCCGGCGCAGCCTGCGGTTAATCCGCTGGCCGCCGACGAGGAGCTGATTCGCGAGTTCATTACCGAGTCTGGCGAGCATTTGGTGACCATCGAGAGCCAGTTGCTGATTTTGGAGCAGGACAACGGCGCATCAGAGACGCTGAATTCAATCTTCCGCGGCTTTCATACGATCAAGGGACTTGCGGGATTTTTGGAGTTCGCAGAGATTCAGTCGTTGGCGCATGAGGTGGAGACGCTGCTGGATCTGGCGCGTACCTCGAAGCTGACGGTGACTCCGGCGGTGGTTGATGTGGTGCTGGAGAGCACCGACATTGTGCGGCAGGAGTTGGCTGGCATTACGGATCGGCTGGCGGGGAAGACTCCGCCGCCAACGCTTGTGAATGCTGCGCTGCTGGAGCGAGTTCGTCAGGTGGCACATGGCGGATCGAGCGATGCTGGCGACGCGCCTGCTGTTGCGCAACCTGCTGGGAGCGCGGAATCGAAGGCTGAGGCTAACGCAGAGGATGGGACTGAGCAGGCGTCCGATTCTGCCGATGAGGGTTCGTTTGATGATATGGGCAATGAGCCGCAAGAGGCCGCGCCGAATTCGGAGACGGCCCCGGCTACCGTTGCGCCGACGAACGCTGTGCCCAGCGCGGAAGAGGTGATGGCCGCCGAACCGGTTCGTCCGCAGGCGAGTACGGCGAACGTTGCGGCGTCATCGGTTCGCATCGACACGGGCAAGCTGGATCAGTTGATGGACATGGTGGGCGAGATGGTGATCGCGCAGACGCTGATCGGGCACAGTCCCGTGTTGACGTCCGTCAAGGATGCACGGTTCCTGCGCGACCTGACGCAGTTGGCGCGCATCACCGCAGACGTGCAGCGGATTACCACTGGCATGCGCATGGTTCCCATCGGGCTACAGTTCCAGAAAACGGCTCGCCTAGTGCGCGATCTGTCACGACGCGCGGGCAAGAAGATTGCCTTTGAGGCGACCGGAGAAGATACGGAGCTGGACAAGACGATTGCCGAGGAACTCTCCGATCCATTGCTGCACATGGTTCGCAATTCGATTGATCATGGGATCGAGACCAAGGAAGAGCGACTCGCTGCGGGTAAAGATCCGACCGCGCATGTGCGTGTTTCGGCGTATCACCAGTCGGGTCAGATCGTGGTTGCAATCTCCGACGATGGACGCGGTTTGAATCGCGCGAAGATTCTGGCCAAGGCGAAGCAGAATGGATTGATCCAGTCGGGACAGCAACTCTCAGAGAATGAGATCTATCTGCTGATCTTCGAGCCGGGCTTCTCGACCGCCGACAAGATTACCGACATCTCCGGCCGCGGAGTTGGCATGGATGTGGTGAGGCGACATGTGCAGAAGCTGCGCGGACGCATCGACATTCAGTCAAAAGAGGGCGAGGGAACGACCTTCTTCATCAAGCTGCCTCTGACGTTGGCGATTATCGAAGGGCTGGTTGTTGTGGTGGGCGATCATCGTTACATCGTGCCGATTTTTTCAGTGCGCGAGATGTTCCGCCCTACTGCGGAGATGCTGTCGACGATTCAGGGCAAGGGCGAGATGGTGATGGTGCGCGGCGGCTTGTTGCCCATCGTGCGCCTGCACCGACGATTCGATATAGAGCCTCGCGCAAACGATCTGACCGATGGAACGCTGATCGTCGCCGAGAGTCAGGGACGCCAGTTCTGCCTGTTCGTTGACGATCTGGTGGGCAAGCAGGAGGTCGTCATCAAGAGCCTTGGGCAGCGCTTCAAGAACGTGGTTGGAATCGCCGGATGCGCCATTCTTGGCGACGGTCGTGTGGGATTGATTCTTGATGTTGACGGGATCTACAAGGGGAGGACCTAGTGACGGAAACTGCCTCCATGATTCTCGATGCAGTGCCCGTTCTCAAGCCTGCGGAGTTTGAGAAGATCCGACTGCTCGCTTACGAGCACTTTGGTCTGGACCTGCACAACGGCAAGCAGGGACTGGTTTCAGCAAGGTTGGGGAAGAAGCTGCGCGAGCTTGGGCTGAAGTCGTTTCAGGCCTACTACGACTATGTGAAGGCGGATCGCACGGGAGCCGCGCTGGAGGCGATGGTCGATCAGTTGACCACCAACCACACCAGCTTCTTCCGCGAGCCACGGCACTTCGAGTTTCTGCGCAAGACGGTTTATCCGGCGTTGCACACACGCTCGCAGATTCACATCTGGAGCGCGGCTTGTTCCAGCGGCGAAGAGCCATACTCCATCGCCATGTCGATGCTGGAAGAGGCTCCGCAAGAGGCTGGCTACAAGGTAAAAATCAAGGCGACCGACATCTCGACGCGCGTGCTGGAGAAGGCCAAGAACGGGGTCTATCCGGCGGAACGATTCGAGGGGATTCCGATTTCGATCATGCAGCGCTATCTATTGAAGGGGCAGAACGCAGCGGCCAATACCTATCGTTTCAAGAGAGAGGTTCGCTCGATGATCGAGTACGGACACTTGAATTTGATGGAAAAGTTGCCCGATGGTCCGCTCTATTCGGTGATCTTCTGCCGCAATATCATGATCTATTTCGACAAGCCAACTCAGCAGAGTTTAGTGCAGCGGTTGACCGAGCACATCGAGGACGGCGGCTATCTTTTTATCGGGCACTCGGAGAGCTTGAACAGCATCTCTCACGGGCTCGAATATGTTTCTCCTGCGACGTACAGAAAGCCAGGCCATGGTCGAACCGGCCAGATCGGTCGTGGATGATGTCCTCACTGATTGTCGGCATTGGAGATTGCAAGGTAAGCAAGCAGGCGGACGATGTTTTGGTGACGCACGCGCTTGGCTCGTGCATCGCGGTGATTATCCACGATCCGGTGGCGAAGGTGGCGGGACTGTTGCACTACATGCTGCCGGAGTCCAGTCTGGACGCGGAGAAGGCGGGGCAGAGACCGTTCATGTTCGCCGACACGGGGATTCCGATGTTGTTCAAGAGTGCGTACCAGTTGGGTGCATTGAAATCGCGGATGATCGTGATGGCCGCTGGTGGCGCACAGATGCTGGACCCCAACGGGACGTTCAACATTGGTCAGAGGAACCATACAGCGATGCGAAAGATATTCTGGAAGGCTGGAGTGATTGTGCATAAGGAAGAGATCGGCGGAACCAGTTCGCGGACCGTGCGGATCGACGTCGCCAGTGGCCGCGTGCAATTGCGAACTTCGGGAGAACCAGAGCACGATATGACGGCGAATACAAAGAGGAAGGTGGCTGGCGATGGCCTTTAATATATTGATCGTCGACGACTCGCCGGCTATGCGTCGGGTTGTGCGTCGTGTCATGGACATCTCTGGAGTCGATGTTGGCAAGTACATGGAAGCCGGCAATGGTCTGGAAGCGCTGGTTGTGCTGCGCTCCGACTGGGTCGACCTCATCATGACCGACATCAACATGCCGGAGATGGATGGCGAGGAATTGCTGATCGCGGTACGCGCCGATCCAATGCTGGCAGAGATTCCCGTGCTGGTCGTCTCCACCGACCAGAGCGATGCGCGAGCCAAGCAGATGATCTCGCTGGGTGCGAATGGATATGTGACCAAGCCCTTTATGCCAGCAACGCTGAGTGTAGAGATGAATCGATTGCTAGGAGTAGAAGGAGTATCCGATGAAGGCTTCTGATTTTGTTCGTCTGGTTCCGGATTGCTGCTCGGAGGTTCTGGACGCAATGTACTTTACCACCGTGAATGGAGAGATTCCGCTGGACTGGGTGGATCCAGAGGCCCCGGTACCGACAGAGCCGCCGGTGTCGATAGCCTACAGCCTTCACTTTGCGGGCGACGTTACGGGGCACTTCGGGCTGTCGATTGAGCAGAAGTCGGCGCAGAGCTTGGCTGCGAACTTTCTTGGGGAAGAATCCGACGACATCAGCTCCAAGGAGGTTCACGAGGTGCTCGGCGAGCTGGCCAACATGTTCTGCGGGTCGGTGATGAGCAAGGTGGAGGGCGAGAACAAGTTTGTGCTCTCGCATCCAGAAGAGATTCATGTGACGCCGAGTGCGAGTGAGGGAGACATCCTGATCTCGAAGTTGGATACAGACAGCGGAGTCATTACTGTCTGGGTTGCAGTTGAAGGGAACCCATGCTGACAGTAGGCGACACACAACGAAAAATTCGAGTTCTCATCGTCGACGATTCGGCGATTGTTAGAAAAATTCTAAGCGAGACGATCTCGTTGGAGCCGGATATGGAGGTCGTCGGCACGGCGCCCGATCCATACGTGGCGCGGGACAAAATTCTGTCGCTCAATCCTGACGTTTTGACGTTGGACATCGAGATGCCGCGCATGGATGGCATCACGTTTCTGAAGCGGCTGATGCATCATCATCCGATTCCTACGATCATTGTTAGCTCGCTCGGCCAGGCGTCTTGCGCGGCGACTCTGGAGGCGTTGCGCTGCGGTGCGGTCGATGTGCTAGCGAAGCCCTCGGGGCCTTATTCGGTGGGCGATCTGCGCCACTCGCTGGCGTCGAAGATTCGCGGCGCTGCAAACGCACACCCACGGCCCGCGCGCGACATCGTGCCCAGCATTGTGCCGGAGCGCAGTGCTACGTCCTCTGTCGTAAGCGTTGCTCCAGTGCAGAAACCTGCGGCGGCGAGTAATGCCGCGCCGGGACAAAAGCCTGTGGTTGCCAGCAACGTCGCACAGGTGCAGAAGGTTACCAGCGTTGTGCCGGAGAAGCCCTCGGTTCTGTCTGGTCTGACGCTTGATCCACGCACCATCATTGCCATTGGTGCGTCGACTGGAGGGACGGTTGCGATTCAGGAGATTATGCTCCAGCTTCCTGCCGATATACCGCCGATGGTTTTGACGCAACACATTCCGGCGGGATTCTCTCTGGCGTTTGCCAATCGCCTGAACAAGCTGTGCCGCATGGAGGTTCGCGAGGCGGTCGACGGCGACGTGTTGCGCCGCGGACTGGCGCTGATTGCTCCGGGCGATTATCACATGCTGCTGCGCCGCTCGGGCGCAGGCTACATGGTCGAGCTGCAACAGGGACCGCAGGTCTGCTATCAGAGGCCATCGGTGGACGTGATGTTCGCTTCGGTGGCGCAGTCGGCCGGAAGTTGTAGCATTGGCGTGATCCTGACCGGCATGGGCAACGATGGCGCGCGAGGAATGCTCGCAATGCGACGCAGCGGAGCCTTCACAATTGGGCAGGATGAGGCGAGTTGCGTGGTCTACGGAATGCCGCGCGAGGCAAAAAGAATCGATGCAGTGTGCACAGTTGCATCACTTAATGATATTCCGCGAGTTTTGACCGATACAGTCAAACAGTATTCAAAAGGTACGGCAAAAGCCGGATAAGTGCCGCGATGGCACGAGTCAAACTGTAGTCGAACGAATCGAATTGAACAAGGAGAAAAGAAATGAAGGGATCAATTCTGGTGGTGGATGATTCGGCCATGATGAGAAAGGTCGTTCTGCGCACCTTGAAGATGGCGGGTGTCGAGTTCGACACGGTTCTCGAGGCGGGCGATGGCAACGAGGCGCTGGGCATTCTACGCGCCAACAAGGTCGAGCTGATCATGTGCGACATCAACATGCCGGTGATGACTGGGCTGCAACTGCTGGAGCAGATCAAGGCAGAGAAGCTGGCGGTCGGCACCCCGATCGTAATGGTAACCACCGAGAGCAGTGAGCCTCAGGTTCGTCAGGCGATTCTGGCTGGTGCGCGTGGATATATTCGCAAGCCCTTCAGCATCGAGCACATCGTCAACAACGTGAAGCCATTGTTGGCGGCCTAGCAAAGAAATTACAAGTTCGTGTTTATTGCAGTGGCATCGCAGCAATTAGTAACGAATGAAATTACGCATTGATTTTGATTCGACGTATTGATCTCAATTAATAGTCAGGAAAACTACTATGGCAACTACTACTGTTGAGCCAACAACCTTTAGCGTTCATGAATTTATCTCCGAGGAAAACCTTAACCGCGCAGATCGCTCGGTTACGGAAGTCTTCAGCATGATGTTCGGCTTCGAGATCAAGGTGGTCGATATTGCCAGCGTCGAGCCGCCCTCGTCAGAGGCCGACGAGAGGACCGCGATTGTGGGCTTCTCGGGCTCAATGCGCGGCTCTTGTCAGGTGCAGATCAGCACCCATGCCGCGCGGTCGATCGCCTCGGCGATGCTGGGCGGAGCGCCCGTTGAAGAAGACGACGACTCGATTGACGATGCGTTGGGAGAGCTGTGCAACATGCTGGCTGGCGGGTGGAAGAATGACATTCCTGCGCTCTCAGATTGCGCTCTGTCGCCGCCGACGGTGATCTCTGGAGGAGACTACAAAGTGCGCTTGAGCAAGCCTTCGGTGAAGGTCTCGCGGGCCTATCAGTTCGACACTCACATTGTCCGCCTCACGCTGCATCGCGAGGATACAGGGCAGGATTAAACGGTTTCTCCGGTACTGTTGCCGCGTGAAGTTTTCAGAGCGTTAGCGGGATCTATTTTTATTTGGCAATGAGCCGTGAGGCATGAGCTTCACGGCTTATTCGTGCATCGGTTTTGCGTGCAATGGGCTTTGATTGTTCGACGAATTTCCTCCAAATCCACAGGATTATGCAGAGATTGTGCGGCGGAGCTGCGTGAAGTCTTGTCTGAGCCGGTCGATAAGCAGTCTGTGTAGTCTTGTGTGGTTGCGAGGTGTTGTTGATGGTTGGTAATCGAACGCAGATGCTCGAGGCAACACTGGACCTGATGGAGGAAGGAGTCATTGTCCTCGATGAGCGCTCGAACATTGTGTTCTGGAACAAAGCTGCGTTTACTTTGACCGGCTATGCAGCAAATGAAGTGATTGGTGCGCGATGCCCGGAGAATCTCTACTACATTGACGAGGAGCATCGCAGTCAGGTGGGGGCGAATGCGGTGTCGAGCGGTTTGCCGCAAGGTGAGACGGGATTCTTCGGAGCGGTTGCCGGGTACAGCTCGCGAACTCCGCTGGTGGACTCCGAGGTGGAGAGCGAAACCGAAAGCGAAGAGGCGAAGTCTCCTTCCATGCTGGTCGCGATGAGCCACAAGCAGGGACAAAGAGTTCCGGCTATGCTGCGCCGGGTGAAGTTGAGTGATGACGAGTGTAGACCTACGGGCTCGGTGCTGCTGTTCTACGCGGTCGAAGAGAAGGACGCGCTGCCTCATGGAGAGACCGGCGAAGGCGTTGGCATCGAGCGCAGTCAGGCGGAGATGGAAGATCGCCTGGATGCGGCCCACCATCTGTGGCTGACCAATCAAATGCCTTTGGGGCTGTTGTGGATCAAGGTGGATCAGTCGGCTTTGCTGCGCAGGACGCATGGGCGTGACGCATGTGAGTCGATGCTGCGCGTGGTCGAGCAGACGCTGATGCGGCAGATGAATCCGGCGGAGATTCTCGGTCGCTGGGGTGACAACGAATATCTGGTGCTGTCGCATGAACGTACCCCGGTGCTGCTGTTGGAACATGCGCGGCGCTTGCTGGTGCAGGCACGAACCGCAGACTTTCGCTGGTGGGGTGACCGGGTGGGACTGACAGTCAGCATTGGAGCCAGTTTTGCCGTTGAGGGAGATACATTGCCGGTACTGCTGAATCGGGCGCGACAGGCCATGCAGGCCAGCGTCTACGAAGGTGGAAACCAAGTCACCGATGCGAGGGGGAACTAGATGCTTCCAATTATTGGAATCGTCGTGGTGTTTGGATCGGTGATCGGCGGATTCCTGATGGAGAAGGGCCATATTATGGTCCTGATGCAGCCAGCCGAGATGCTAACGATTTGCGGTGCGGCTCTGGGAACGGTTCTGGTGGCCAATCCGATGCACGTCATCAAGGCGATGATGCAAGGTGTGATGGGTTCGTTCGGCGGCTCCAAGTTAGGCAAGCAACGCTATCTGGAATCGCTGCGCATGATGTATGAGCTGTGCAACAAGGTCCGCAAAAAAGGGCTCATGGGCATTGAGGACGACGTGGAGAAACCCGCCGAGAGCGAGATCTTCCAGAACTACCCGGATTTTCTGAAGGACCATCACGTTCAGGCCTTCGTCTGCGATACGCTGCGCACGGCCATTACCGGCGGGGTTGAGCCGTTCGACATGGACCAGATGATGGAGCTCGACATGGAGGTTGCGCACCATCAGGCGATGGAGCCGATCCATTCGCTGACGGCGGTGGCCGACGCGTTGCCTGGACTGGGAATTGTTGCCGCGGTGCTGGGCGTGGTCATTACCATGGGATCGCTGGGCGGCCCGCCAGAGGCGATTGGCGAGAAGGTCGCGGCGGCCTTGGTCGGAACCTTCCTCGGCATCCTGTTGTGCTACGGGTTTGTCGGACCGCTGGCCTCCAACATGACCAAGGGGGCCGACGAGCTCAACGATTATCTGCATGTGTTGCGTGTCATTATTCTGTCGTTCCTCAAGGGTCTGGCTCCGATGTTGGCCATTGAGATGGGACGGCGCGCCATTCCAGAGCATGTGCGGCCAACCTTCGACGAGATGGAGCAGGGATGCAAGCATCCGGGCGGTGCGCCCCCGGCCGATCCGGCGGCGGAGATTCCAGCGTAGCGGCGAGTTCAGAGACGGGCTTGTAACTACAGGAGTAGCAAAGTGGCAACGGGCAAAGCGGTTCGACCGATCATCGTCATCAAGAAGAAGGTCGGCGGCGCTGGCCATCACGGTGGCGCGTGGAAAGTGGCTTATGCCGACTTTATGACCGCAATGATGTCGTTGTTCATCGTGCTTTGGCTGCTGAACACTACGCCGCAGATTAAGAAGGCCGTTGCCGGATACTTCAACGATCCATCGAGCAGCTACAAGGAGACCGGGACCAAAGTGCTTGGCTCGGGCGAGAGCGTCTCAATCGACCAGAAGAACGTGCAGGACCTAAAGGAGCAGATCGAGAAGGCCATTCTGCGCCAGACCGATCTGAGCAAGCTGTCCAAGCAGATTGAGATCACCATGACCGGCGAGGGGCTGCGTATTGAGCTGATCGAGGACAAGGGCGGTACCTTCTTCGAGAGCGGAAGCGCAAAGCTGAGCGAAAGCGGAGTGAAGCTGCTCAGCCTGCTGGCGGACCAGTTGAAGGTGCTGCCCAATCATCTGCTGATCGAGGGACACACTGACGCACAACCCTACTCCGGCGGTAACGCGGGCTACTCCAACTGGGAGCTGTCATCGGACCGCGCGAACTCGGCACGCAGACTGCTACAGGACGACGGGTTGCGGCAGGACCAGATCTCGCAGGTGCGCGGATTCGCCGACCAGTCGTTGCGTGTGCCGTCGAATCCGCTTGATCCGTCTAACCGCAGGATCTCGCTGATTGTGCAGTGGGCCGAAGCGCCCGATTCGGCGAAGGCGGATGCAACGTCTGGCGACGCCGAAAAAACGAAGGCCGATGGGACGGCCAATCCGCAGGCCGAGGGAGCAACTGCTGCGACGACCTCGCCAGCCCCATCTGGCAAGACCGCTGCCGCACCTGCTGAGACCTCGACCCCGCCTATCGTCCCTGCCCAGACCGCACCCGCTATTGCGACGCCGAAGCCACCCGCTGCAAAAGCAACTTGGAGCCAACGGATAGTGGCAATGATTCCGGGAAAAAAGAAGTAGAGGCTACGGCTCGCCGATGGTTTGCTCGTCCGTTGCCGCGGGTGAGACGACGGCGGGGCGTGATGATTTCGGCGGTGGCTTGTAGGGTGGGGAGCCTCACGTTGAGCCGGGTTACCGTCTCTCGCGTAAGTTCCACGGGCTGGAGAACACGCAGGAGCCTTTGCAGAAAGTCGGCTGGTCCACAAGACAATCTGGTCAGTGGTGCGCCCTGCCTCGATCCGCACGGTCCACGCATTCAATAGAGATTTCAGGCAATCGCACATCCGGTATCAACGCATCGGTGATGAAGAGCTCTACGCGCAGGAACTCTTCGAAATCGAAGAACTGACCGGGTATCTAAAGAATATGCTGAACTCGACAGGTTCTGAACATTGTTCCTGCGCCTGGAGTCTCAAACGCGCATCTCCTCCACACTCAGAAGCCAAATTCCACACTGGCTAGAATCCCGTTGGGGAAAGAGGAGAACCGGCGCTACTTTCGGATCAGCCCAGACGCCCGTCTAATCGAGGCTGGGCCCAAGGAGACGATATGAACACGAGATCGATGATCCTAGCGCTAACCGTCCTGATGTCTGGCGTTGCAGTCAGCGTTGCGCAGTCTGCAAGTGTCGTGATTATTCCTGCGGATATTGCCGTTCCGCTGCTGGTGCGAGAGATGTCGGGCAACAGAGTCGCTTTGCCGGACTGCAACCTGCAAGTGGTGGTAGCGAACAAGAACAACTTTGTGTGCGCGAATTCAGCTATAGACTGGTCCTCCTACGGCAGCGTAAACGTCACTGCGGTGGATGTGGAAGCTATGCATTTGAAGAAGCCTCTGAGCGATCACGAGATAGAGGAATTGAAGGCCGCTCTTACCGATTCGTTGCAGCAGGAATTTGACGGTGCGGGAAAGGCCGGGGCCGGGCGTACTCTAAATTTGCACGCCACGGTTACCAACGTCCAGCGAACCAACAAGGCATTGAACATTGTGAGCCTGATAGCCATTCAAACGCCGCTCAGTTTTGGAGGCACCTCCACACGGATCGAATTGAGCGACGGCACCGACGGCGCTGTACTAGCGGAGATGGCTGTAAGCCGCAGGGGGCGCACCTACGACGTGCTTTCCAGTGTGCAGTCGCTCGGACACGCCAAGAAGTCGCTGAACCGCACTTCAAAGCAAGCCGGCAAGGATCTTCAGATGTTGCGCAGTAGGTTCACCACGGTTGCAACCGCCAGCGCGCTCCCCGAGTAGAAGCTCGACCGAAAATCCGCATGGAAACTTGAAGCATAAATCGATCACGAGGGAGGATTCTGTGACACGTCGAGAGATGATATTGTCGCTTCTGGCCGCCACCGGAACAGAGATGATGGGGTTGAGTTGGAGGACGGCGAATGCGGACACATTGAAGCAGTGCAGGGGGGGCGCATATAAGCCGTGGCAAAGCTGGCCGGGGGGGGCAGGACTGCGCTCTGCGGCGGGTGCCGCAATTCTGGCAGCATGCCCGCATAACACGCAGCCTTGGCTCTTTCAGATCGAGGAGAATCGGGTGGAATTGTTCTCCGACCAGACACGTACAACCGGCACAATCGATCCGGTGCTTCGCGAGCAGCAAATCGGCACGGGATGCGCCTTGGAGAACCTGTTGCTGGCCGCCGAGTACGTGGGACTTGGTGTAAAGGAATGCACCTACGATTCCGATGCCTCAGCGGGCAGGATTGCATCCGTCACGTTTGAATCGCAACCAGCGAAGAGAGGGCCACTCAATGCGGCAATCCCCCATCGCCATACAAACCGCGGCCCTTACCGGACGGATCGCGTGATTCCAGCCTATCTTATTCGTGAGATGGAAGGGCTGAACAGCGAACCGGAGATGATCCAGGTCAAAATGTGGACCGAGACCCCACAGCACCAGCGGATGAAGGAACTGATTGTCGCCGCTTCCGAAGCCCTGGTAGCGGACCGGGAACAGAGCCGCGATAGCGCGCGGTGGTTCCGTGCGAGCCGCGCAGAGATTGAACGGCACCGTGATGGCATTACTCTGGATGCGCAAGGCCTGTCCCCGATAATGACCGCGCTGGCCAAGTTGCTTCCTTCGCCCTCCTCTTCAATGGCTGACCGGGTGTTTCTCGACAGGACGAAAGCCGTTCATTGCGGGCCTGGGTCGTTGTTTGGAACCATCGCGGGCCGCGATCCCGCAGGCAAGCAGACCCGAGTGCATATCGGACGCCTGTGGCAGAGAATGCACTTGTGGGCTACGGCCAATAGACTTGCCATGCAGCCCCTCAATCAGGTTCACGAACGAATCGATCGAGAAGCTACGACTCAGGCTCCACCCACTTTTACCGGCGACCTGACCGCCATGTTGAGCGAATCCGGATGGCACGGACTCTTCAGTTTCCGCATGGGATACGCCATCAGTGAGGCCAAGCCAAGTCCAAGACGGGCGCTTGCGGATTTCATTGTCTGAGCCGCTCGCACGTTCGCGCATTTCGCGGGGGCGGAAGATTCTGCGAAGATGGTAGAAAGATAGTCGGCGATTGGTGAAATGACAAACCGTTTCTCTCAGAGAGGATGGAGACATAAGAATGCATAGTGATCGATTTGTTGCCGGTATTCAAAAATACGACGAAATTTTTGGCCCCTCAGCGTCAGACGGAGTGAACCGACTTGGCGATCTGGGGGGAATATGTTGCTGAATTCTCCTATGGGGATGTCTATTCGCGAGAAGGATTAAGTCTTAAAGAACGTCAAATCGCAGCAATTGCCATGCTCGCAAGCAAAACAGGCGTTGAGCCGATGTTAAGAATCCCTATCAAAGGTGGATTGAACGTTGGTTTGTCTTATCGGCAAATCGAAGAGATCATCATCCAAAGCGCCCTATTTTCAGGATTTGCCTCTGCCATCCTCGCCCTCAGTGTTTTGCAGGAATTCAGAGACAAATAACCTCTTTGGCATCTGCCTATCCAGCTAAAGCAGGTGCATTACCTAGTAAAGATAAGCTGTTTTTGAAGGTTCAGCATCCGGTGAACAAACTCTACGAAGTCACGGATACGTTACTGCAATGGCAGACGATTGGATGTCTGATCGGGTTGTGCGTCTCTGTCGTTCTGGTGCAACTGGTAAGGGCATCCTGGAGCATCGCACCACTGCGACGCCCTGGAATTCTGCTGAGTGTGGCTCTGCTGGTATGGAACCTTGGCGGTTTGGCGAATGCGCTCCTGATCACCGCGGGCTTCGACTATCTGTCGGTGTCTGCAAAAGTGGCCTGTGCCTTCGGCTATACCGGGCTGACCTTTCTTACCTGGGCCGTATTGACCGTGTGGGAACTGTCGATTGAGGGCCGTTGGCGAAGGCGTGCCCATCAGTTTCTTGAGATACTGGCAGTTTGCGTAGGGGTGTTGCTCACCGTCTGGTTGTGGATGGATGCCGTCAATTCAAACGCGCCCCTATCGAGAACCGCAATCCGGGTAGCAGCGGAAGCGAGTCTCTACCTCCTTGTGCTGACCGGCATGTCGTTGGCGCTGACCTCTCGTCCTGCGAGAACGACATGGCTGTGCGCAGGGCTGACGAGTTTCGGATTCGTGGGACCGCTGGCTTCGGCAATACTGATCCCCATCTATGGTTCTCTGCCGCAGGCGTGGCGGGTGGGGTTGGCAGTCTATTCTGAGCAGTCAATCAATTATGTCGCGGTGGCCGCGTTTATTCTACTGGTCCGGCTGCGGTACACGGATGTTCTGGTCGAGCGTGCGTTACAGCTTCTCTCCATCATTCTCACCGGTTCGCTCTGGTGGTTTGTCCTGCAAAGTGTGCTTCTCAGGCTGCCCAGTGATGCGCATCCGCAGGCAGCACTTGCCATTGCTGTCATCGTCTCGATCGCGGCGATGGCTTTATCGGTATCGACGCTGAATCGCGGAATACGCAAGTTAACCGTGCGCATCTTCCAGCAGCCGGACTTTGACGCGGAACTGAGGCGGTTCTCCGACAGTTTTCCTCAAATTGGCGACGCGGTCGAACTGCTGCGCCGCGCCGAGCAAGTACTGGTTGAGCTGTTTGGCTTCTCGATGGTCCAAATCGCAGCGGTCGATTCTTTTCCGCGAGACTTGCTCCACAGCCTGGCCACGCACGAGATTCTGGAGCAACAACCAGGCTCGCGCGCTTACCCATTGCGAGAGTTCGACGCGGACGCACTTGTGCCGATATGCCGAGGCCGCCAAGACATAGCCTATGCGATCGCCATTGTCCGCACAGCCGAGCAGCGTGGCTTTCTCGCCTCGGAATTATCGTTTCTCTTCCAGTTTGCTACCCGGCTCTCCGAACAACTGGAGACAATCCGCGCTGAGCGGGAAAAGAATGAGCGCGAGCAACGCGAAGCCCTCCTGGTCTACCAAAGCACGGAGGCGGAGTTGCGAGCCCTTCGCGCGCAAATCAATCCGCATTTCCTCTTCAATGCTTTGAACACCATCGCCGACTTGATCGTGGTGGATGCGGACAAAGCCGAACGAATGACGGAGCGGCTGGCCGATGTCTTCCGTCACGTACTGACGCACAGCCAGGAATCGACCATCCCCGTGCGCGAAGAGATCGAATTCGTCCGGCGCTACCTGGAAATCGAAGAGGCACGGTTCCGGGACCGTTTGCAGGTGCGAATCCATGTGGATGCCGCGACGGAAGAAATCAAGGTTCCCGCCTTGATCCTGCAGCCGCTGGTGGAGAATGCAATCAAGCACGGTCTTGCGCCAAAGATCGAAGGCGGCATTTTATCGGTATCGGCGCGTTGCGCAGACCATGACCTGCTGCTGATCGTTGAGGACGACGGCGTCGGGTTCTGCGGCAAGGATTTTCAGCGCCCATCTGCGCTGGTTGAGAACGGCAACGGCAGGGCAACGTCCACCGGCGTGGGTCTTGCGAACGTAAAACAGCGGCTGCAGACGCTCTACGGCGTGCAAGCCGCGATGCTCGTGGAGCGCGCCGGCCAAAGCGGCTGCCGCGTCACCATCAGGATTCCGCTATGAAACCACTGAGTGCTTTGATTGTCGACGATGAGGAGTCTGCGCGTTCGCGGCTCGTACGTCTATTGAAGACGTGTCCCCAGATTGTGGTCGAAGGTGAGGCCGACAACGGTCTCGCTGCACTGAACCAGATTGTCGAACGGCAACCGGACGTCGTCTTTCTCGATATAGAAATGCCGGGAATGACAGGTTTTGAAGTTCTACGAAGCCTTCCCGCGGATGTTCCCCGGCCCTCAGTGGTCTTTGTTACCGGGTTCGATCAACATGCGCTGGCCGCCTTCGAAGTCGACGCAATCGCCTATCTGTTAAAGCCAGTACAACAGGAGAAGCTTGTTCACGTAGTCGAACGAATCTCAGGTCTACACAGGGAAGATCGGGAAGCGGACCAGCATCGTGCGGCTCGCGTCAGTTCTACGTTTTCGGCACCCATGCGCCAGGTCGTGGTCCGTCAGCGAGGCCGCTTCCTCCTCTTGCGTCCGTCGGAGATCGCGTTCTTCCGCATCGATGAAGGAATTGCACGCGCATTTACCGCGACTGAGTCATATTCCGTCAATTTTCAAATAGTGGAGTTGGAAGCCGCACTTCCTCCGGAACAGTTTTTTCGCGCCACGAGGTCAACACTCATCAACCTGGATCGGATCAAAGAGGTTCTGCCCTTTCTGAAGAGTACGTTTCTGCTTGTCATGAATGATGCCGCGCGGACTGAAATCCACGTCGGCGAGCGACGATCCAAGGCGCTCCGGCAACGAATTCCAGGTCTGTAGGACCTCGCCACTCGCAACTCCAGTTCTGCCTTCCAACTGAACCGGAATCTCTACGAATCCCGAATTCAAAGATGTGCTCGAACGAACAGCCGCCACTCCGGATAAGCCTCTGGACGGAACTGTATACGTTGTATTGGTGCTGAGTACGGCTACCTACAGGCAGCCGTGCTCAGTTTGCTGGGGAATCGGCAGGGGCTGGAGCCCCACCAGTGGTGGGAGTCCCTTGGGGTACAGGCTTCGCTGAGGTAGAAGTCTTTCCTTGCGAAGAGACCGGACTGGAATCTCCTGCTGGGGTGGGCAATCCAGAGGGTACAGCCGTTGTTGCGGGTTGCGGTGTTGGCGCGCTTGCAGGAGCCGATGGGACAGCAGCCGGAGCCGCAGTGGGCAAAGGCGGAAGCGCTTCTTGCGGGAAGGCTACGGAGTTCACAACTGATGGGTCATCGTGGAGTTTGACGTAGAGTTGCCCGTTGATGGGATGCGGGACCGACAGTGTGTAGCCGGGAAATCCCTGGGGAATCTGCGTTGAGTGGTCGAAGTGCGCATCGTTTGCAATCGCATCGACCAGAAAGAGATTCGTACCTGTGAGATTGCACGGCTGGTCGGGTGCGGCTGGGCACTTGAGATTGCTGAAGACCGGCAGGCGAACCAGCGTCGCAAGTGGTTGCCAGTCGCCTGCGATGCCTTGCTCGACGATGCGGAAGCGCAGCGGGCCGGATGCAGAGGCGGCGAAGGCCTTGCCCGTGTTGAGCGTCGCCAAGGCGACCTGCGAGTCCGCCAAGGTCAGGCCGCTGGCGGGCGTGAGCGTCGTCAGATATGCGCCACGCACAGTGGATACTTCAATCTTCTCTTCGCCAGTGAATGCTGTAGGCGTCTGCGCGTGGATCGAGAAGGTCAACTGCGCGCTTTGCGGCAGTTCGTCCGGATCGGCAAGCTGAATGCGTCCCAGCCCATTCGATGCCGAGGACTGAACGCTCTTTCCGATGAGCGTAACCTTCGGACGAGGGGACGCGACGGTGACGTCGAGATTCAGCTCACGGCCATCTTTGAGTGCCACTTTAGCACTCGAACTCAGCCCTTGTGCCAGCCCAGCGACGGCCTTTATATCGGTGGTAGCCAGAGTCAATTCCTCATCAATATCGACGCCATCCTGCGGTGCTGGCTTGAAGCTGACCCCGTTCAGTGTGAGTTCCTTCACCGCATCCAACTGGTTTCCCTTGAGTACGCCCGTAAGATCGCCCGCATGGAGAGTGAAGCTGTCGAGATGCCCAGCCTGCGCGAAGCTCTGTAGCAGAACCGTGTCCGGCTCTTTGCTGCCATATTGTTTGACCAGCAGTTTGAGCGCGCCGGGTTTGACCTTTTTGAGCGGCACGGTCACGGCAACCTGATTGAAACCGGTCGGCTTCCAATCTGCCTTGACGGTTTCTCCGGTGGGCTTCTGGAGCAGGATGCTATCGACGCAGGCGGCGTTCTCCGTCTCGATGTGAACGACATCGTCCCGCCCCGCGATCAACGCCTGCTGATCGTCGTCAATCAATCGCCAGTGCTGTGGACGAGCATTCTCCAAGCGAAATTCCGGACCGTTGTACGCCTCAAATCCCCAGTATCCATGCAGCGATCCGTTCAGAACGTCGCCGAAGTTCGACGGACTGAGGCCTGCCGTGTTGGCGATAAATCCGCCTTTTTCGGCATCGGCCTTCACCGGTAGATCGACGAACTTACCGTTCTTGCCCTTTAGACGAAGAACCATATCGTGAGCGTACCCGGTGGCAAAGGCCAGCGGCGCGCCCTCAGCAGGAAGAACCAGTTCCGTCTTCTCCGCGCAGTAAACCTCTTTGGGATCGACGGGATGGAGCGGTGGCATCTGTGGCGCTTCAACCGCTGGCAGCGCAATCACCAGCACAGACTTGGGATTGTGGAACGAGGGTGGCGTGTTGAGCTCCAACGAGAGTTGGTCGTCCTGAACAACGGCAAGTGCTGGGATGTACTGATACTGCGCCGTGCGGAAGGTGTCCATGATGTGTGCGATGTCCACAATCGACGAGATGTAGGGACTGTAGTAGCCATAGTCGGCCTGACGGGTACTACTGATCTGTAGTGCCAGATCGACGACCGAGGCCGAACTGAGTGCCTCGACGATTGAGGTGCTGTGGCCATCGTTCAGGATCAGAGACTCCTGTCCTTGCATCAGACAGGGAGCCTGTAGCTCGGGAATCTTCTGTAGGCAGTCCGGGTTGAACTTGATCGCAAGAGAGCGCGCAAGCAGGGGCGACGCCGTCGTTAGCTGCTCAGGATGGCTCTGACTGATCGAGCGAATCGCCGCAAGGTAGACCTTCAGCCGCGAGCGATCAAGCGTTGCCTGATTGAGATCCTGCGATGCGCGCACGAAAGCCCCTGGCTTGCCGCGAACCGCGTCGACAATCGCCTTGAAGTCTCCGTTGGTCTCTGGCGCAAGGAAGACGAGAACCTGCTGGGCTCCTTTGGGAACGGTAATCTTCAGCCCTTCACTATTCTTGCGGTTCCACGTCTCGGACGCGTAGAACCAGCTCTGTGGCGGGGGATTGGTCGCACCGCGCAGAAATGCCGCCACCATAAGATAGTGCGCGGACTGGCCATCGGGAAGATCCGCTTTGATCGAAAGCTGATCGCCAACCGATAGATTGGGCACCTTGGAGATCGGCAGCATCTTGCCTGCATGAACGATCTTGACCTCCAGCGTGGGGCCGGCCAGATCAAACGGCGCAGGATCGGCGTAGGCAGGAACAGAAACCGCAAGAAGAGCCAGACAGAAGACACGCATCCATGAAGCCATAGTTGATTTTAGAACCTCTAGGGACAAGACGTTTGGCAATCGTGAGGAAGATGAACCCATTCACTCTGGACAGCGCGAGAAATCAACTCCGATGAAGCGCTATCATTCTCTTGTGTTCCTTCTTCTCTGGGGCATCAATACGAATGACGTTTTCGTCATGCGCAATGCCATCCGGCTTCTCTCCACTCCGTGAGATGCTGAGACGCTGCATCGCGCTCCGATCGAGGAAAAGGAAAGTCTTCGCTGGCTGGAGAGCCTGCGCGCCTCGACCGAGTTATTCGGCAGCCGCAACGTTCGGTGCATGTCGGGGATCAAGAGAGCGATATTTTCGATCTGTTCGGCACGGCGCGGCAGTTGGGAACGCACTTTCTGGTGCGCACACGCGCCGACCAACTGGACGATGGCGGACCGGAGACCGTCGTCGAGGCCATCGGCCACACGCCTCGTGTTACGGATTGTCGACCTCATTCAACATGCCATCGTAGAAGTTGCGCACAACCTCGTGCCGTTTTGTAGCAAGCAGCCGTCCGGCAGATGTTCTGAAGCCGTCCACCAAGCACAGCAGCTTCGCTGGAAAGTGGTCCAAAGCAAAAGCGGAATCGTTTAGCGTTCTGTGCTTTGCACTGGGGTCTGATGCTTCGTAAAGGGAAGAACCCATGTGGCCCGATGTATAAAAGCACCGTGCGATGCCCGTGAACCCTATCGCATCCAGACGGTCGGCATCTTGCAAGATGCAAGCTTCTAAGGTCGTCGGCTCGATCCCGGCGGAATAGCTGTGACTTTCGATGGCGGACGCGACCCATGCGACGCGCTCAGCGCTCCACCCCAAGTGCTGCAACTGAGATGTGGCTTCAGCTGCAGCAAGGCGTGAGGCTTGGGAGCGGAGAGGGGAGTCTTTCGGGACTGAAACACAATCATGAAGCAGAACGGCGGCCGCGAGGATCTCAAGATCCCCGCCTTCCTCACGCTGGATCGCCCTTGCATTTCGCCATACTCGTGCGAGGTGCGCCGTATCGTGCGCTCCGTCCGCTGCGGGGGACACGGGCAAAAGCGTTGCTGCGAGATCACTGAAAGGTGCAAAAAAGCTTGCGTTAATCATCGGCTTCCTTTGTTGCGTGGTCCCGTAGATTAGGGCTTTTAGGGAATGGTTTAGTCCGCCGTGGAGCAAGAAAAAGCAGATTCCTCCGCTTCGCTACGGAATGACAAGCAAATGGGTCTACAGCAAGTCCTAAACAGCTTTAACCTATCGCAATTCTGGAGATGTTCTAAGGAGTGGATCCCATACGGTACGGAATAATACTGTGAAGTTACCTAGCGTTCCGCTATCTGATCACTAGGGAAGTGTGGCGGGAGGATTCCCGGGCCACAGCGATTGGATCGCTGTGGCCCGGGGTGTTTGGATGCGGATTGTGTGAGGCTAATCTTTGAAGATGGTGTGGGGGATTAGCTTCCAGTAGTCGTCCTGAGTGGCGTCGTCGAGGCAGGCCTGAATGATCTTGCGGCCTAGCGGGTCGAGGTCCGGCGTCAGGAAGGGCTGTAGCTCGCGCTTGAAGAAGTTGCGCCAGAGCTGCGCGCCCTCTTCAAAGACCTCTGGGCCGCCCTGAATCTGGCTGGCGACGTCGAGGAAGACCGGCGGGAGCAGCGAACCTTCGATGCGAATCTGCTTGGGCACGTAGCCGAGCAGAGGGCAGGAGCTGACGTTGAGCTGATCCAGATTGAAGCGGGCGCTGCCGCGGCGGGCCAGGTACTCGCGGGCGATCCACTCGGACATGAAGCCGACCTTCCAGACGCCAATGTGCTGGTTGGGAATCAGGACGTGGCGGGTGTCGGTGTTCTCGACGATCTGGCGCAGAAGCAGGTTGGCCTGATCGACGCGACGACCGGTGCAGAAGGCCCAGTAGGAGCCGACGCCCTCCGACTGCATTCCCTTCGAATCCTGAATGCTGGGGTTGGCGTGGCCGCGCGGGGCAACCAATCTCCACAGCCAAGCAAGCGCTGGGCTGAGGATGTGCAACATGCCGAGGATGCCGTACTGGCGGTCGTCCTTGTGCGTGGGCGGGCAACGAACGCCGAAGCTGCGGATGTTGACCGCAACCGGGCCGGTGGAGACGCCGGAGACCATGTCGCGCGGAATGATGACGCGCGGGTTGGTGCAGGGCTTGCCGGGAGCGTCTTCGATGTGCTCCCAGCATAGGGCGTTGCCGCCGGGAACGATGTAGTGGTTGAGGAAGATGAGCGGGCGCGAGGGCTTGATGCAGAGCCGCTCCAGATTGGGGTCTGTGCCGTACTCCTTGATGTGGTCGACGCGGACGAACCAGCCGTTTTCGGCGTCCATGATGTTGAGCTTGGTCTGGCCCTCGTTGTAGTGAGGATGGGCGCAGGCCATGTCGTCTGCCATGGGCTTCAAGCGGCAGGCTTCGGGCAGGACGAGCGTACGCTCTTCGCCGGTGACGACGTTTTTGCCGAGTAGCAGACGTCCGTCTTCCAAGCGGTGGATGTGCTCGGTCATCTCACTCTTGCCGCCGCCGGACGCGCCTTCGTGCATGATGACGATCTCGTTGTCGTACGGCGTGACGACGCCAACTGCGGCGCAGTGATTGGTCGTCCAACCCTCGCGCTCGCCGATGTCGAGCAGCATGGAGTAGACGCCCTTCTTGGCGCTGGGACCGGGGTAGAGGTTGTAGGCGTAGATCTCTTGATGGGTGTGGGTGCGGAAGTGGACGACGATCTGTTTGCCGTCGAATTGGGTGTGGCGGAAGGGGGGCGCAACGAACAGGACGCCGCCGTTGATGTGGAAGTCGGCGGGGAGCTGGTTGCCCGGGATCATGCCTTGCAGATCGCCGAGTGCGGCAGCAAAGAATCCGGCTGCGCGTGGACAGATAAGCAGCGCGCCGTAGTGGAGATCGTCGGGGCCGGCGTAGAACGGGACGACGATGAGCTCCTGCGTCTTGAGCCAGTCGAGGGTTTTTTGGCGGGTGCGGTCGAAGGTCTCGCCGAAACGCTCATGGTAGGTGGGCTTGTCGGTGGGGAGCTGGTCGCCGATGACCATGGCGTTGGGATCGCGACGCCTCATGCGGATGTCGGGAAAGTTGACGGCGACGCCGTTGCGCGCCTTGGTGACGATGGCTTCGACGACCCGGCCAACGTTGGGGACGTCGAATGCTACCTCGATCTCGCCCTTGTCCTCGCGGTTGGCGTGGGCCCAGTCGGTGGTGTCTACGGGACGGTCCAGAGCCCAGTTCAGCAGGTCCTCGCGCGTGTTGGGGACGAAGAGTGCGGGCGCGGCTGCGAGCACTTCAATGACATGCGCCGGCAGATGCAACTTGGTCCAATCGTGCTGAAAGTCAATGGTCTCGGGACTCTTTACTGCACACATGAATGCCTTCCTTCCGGGTTGGTTGTGGCTTGTCAAGCGCGCCTTGCGCACGGATCGTGAAGAAGTGAATCGGCAAGGCAGGTATTACTAGCATCTCACAACGGGCCGGGTTGCTGCTGAAACGGGCGCGCTTGCTGTGTGGTTTTGGTGGGCGCGAGGCTACGACGATGCACGCTCGAAGAGCTGGTGTTGGGGCGCATTCGCGGGGTTTAGGGGAAAGTCTGAATAAGGCCTCAGCATCCCCTCGGGGGCTAAAGCCCGATTGATTTTGCGCGACTTACGGCGGGACAAAGTCCCGCCCTTTAAAAACAAGGACTTATGCTGAGATTTCTTAGGCGAGCTACAGCGACTGGCCCATCTCGTAGGCCTGCTGCATTGCATGGCTGGTGAGAATGTCGCCGATCTCCCATGCGCCGGTGCCGTAGACGATGCCTTTTTCCTTGGCTCCACGCAGGCAGGAGGTGAATCCACGAAAGCCCTCGATAGTTCGTTGCATGGCGGCGCTATTGCCGTCGGCAGCGGTCACGATGAAGTAGAAGTCCTTATTGGCGATCTCGGTGTAGCGCGCGACGGTTCGGTCGATTGCGGTCTTCATCTGGGCGCACATGGTGTAGAAGTAGACGGGCGTCGCCAGAACGATCACGTCGGCGGCAATCATGCGGTCGAGAATATCGGCCATGTCGTCTTTCTGCGCGCATCGACCCTTGCCCCGGCAGGCATAACATCCGGTGCAGTAGTGGATCGTCTTCTCCGCCAGCGAGACTTTTTCTACCTGATGGCTGGCGGCAACAGCACCTTCCAAGAATCGGTCGCATAAGGCGTTCGAATTTCCACGCTTTCTAGGGCGTGTCATCAAATTGGTTATATGCAAGGCGGAACTGCTCCGATAGCGTTTTGCTATGGGAATGAATCGTTATGGTCTGCGGAACGATCAGTGGGAACGGATCGAAGGACTTTTACCTGGACGGCAGGGGACGGTAGGTCGTCCGGCGTCCGACAATCGTTTGTTTATCGAGGCGGTTCTGTACCGCTATCGGGCCGGCATCCCGTGGCGCGATCTGCCCGCTCGCTTCGGC
>Ga0182011_10001117_pt1 | contig 23550 bp, 16 predicted proteins | sample 711E1DmetaG_FD_120481 | JGI IMG/M metagenome (GOLD analysis project Ga0182011, IMG submission 120481) | Permafrost microbial communities from Stordalen Mire, Sweden - 711E1D metaG | ecosystem: Environmental > Terrestrial > Soil > Wetlands > Permafrost | place: Sweden: Stordalen | collected...
CGATGGGCAGGTCGCTGATCAATGCGGAGTATTGCGTGGGGGGAACGATCGAATTCCCGACGAGGGGAACAATCAGCGGGTTGGTGATCCCGCCCCCAACGGTAACGGTGACCGACTTGACGTCGCCGAGGGTCAATGCCTGGCCGCCCACGCTGACCGCCGCCGCGCCCGCTTCCTTACCACCCTTATCATTACAGTTCACCATGCCGCTGAGGGCGACCGTGCCGAGCACGGCTGCCATCCATGTCATTCGCTTAGTAGCCATTTGGATCCTCCTTGATTCTCTGTTCTCGTTGACTGACTGACTGACTGGTTGGTTGATTGACTGACTGGTTGGTTGATTCGTTGATTGGTGAATATCGTTAAGTTCTGGCTATTCGCACCGCGCTCGCAGCGTCCTGCGCCAGTGCCGGGTTCCCCGCCCCACACCGCCTCGCCTCCCGCTGTGCGGGAGGCGAGGCCCCGACCTCGACTCGCCACGCCTCCAAAGTGCCCAACATCAGTCGGAGTTCATCTACTGTTATGGGCACGAACCGCAGCAGCCACCGACCTCGCCGGCAGCGATCGCGCAATTGCTGCCGGAGCACTTCTCGTTCATGCTGCAGGCCGAGCCGGGGGCGCCGCTGGCCAGAACCGGGATATTCGGGCAGAAGGTGCTACCCGCGACACCGCAGCTGATCGGGGTGCCGGTGCCCAGTGTACCGTTCGCGACGCACGGATAGCTTGTGTTGCAGGAATGATTCGACCCGGTCTCCGCGCCGATGTTCTGCTTGGGCGTGCCGATTCCTGGATCACCCTTCAAGCAGCTGAGCGTGCTCGGATTCTGGCCGGTGCTGCAGTCATCGCCGCAGCCGCCACTGCGCAGTTTCCCGAGGAATCCCGCGTTTGTGGCCAGCGTCGCCAGCGGACAGGTATGGCCTTGCACCCAGTTGTAGAGCTTGGTCTCTTCCGCCGTTCGGCCCGCCGCCTCGCCCCCGCTTCGGTTGGCATCGGTGAAGCCCGGGTTCCGCTGCAGGAACAAACGCCGTGAGAACTTGTAGGTTCCGAAGTAGATGTTGTCGTGATTGGTTGGGGTGATACCGTCGATGGCGACCGGAACGTTTATCGCGGCGCCTGCCGCATGGGCCCCCAACCCACTAAGATCGCCAGCTAGCCCTGTCATCCCAATGATTGAGCCTTGCGCAAGACCAGCCCCGAACTCAACCCGGAGTCCAATCGACGTGGTGATGTCAGTCGCGGGAGCAGGATCGTTCTCGGACATCGCCACGATAAGCCCCTGGGTACACTTGAGGGGTTCACTGTACGTGTTCGTGAGAGTGACAGTTCTGATGACGATCGATCCGTTTGCCGGGATGTCAGCATCTCCGCTCAGACAGCTCTGGCCGGTCGGGTAGTAGGTGCAGCGGGTCGCCGCCAACGCGCCGGTGGGCCCGGCCATGCAGTCGCGCCGGATGGGATCCAGGTCCTCGTTGAGCAGGTTGCTGCCGGCCCTGTTGGTATTGCCCTCGGACTTGCCGTTGCACCAGCGGTCGACATTGGTCATCTCGCGGAAGGTGTCCTGCGTACCGGACTTGTCATCGCGGCGGAGGATGTGTTCGATGGGTACACCCTCAACGCTCTGACTGCCGAGCCACTCAACCAGGCAAACCCGGCAAGGATCCGCGCACTCGGCCGTGGTCGCCAGGCTCTTGGCCCCGGAGGTGGGCTTGCCACTCATAAGGACCGCCAGAGGGACGACGCCGGCGGTTATGGCGGACTGACAATAGGAAGCGCTAGCGCAGGCGGCCGGCCAGCCTTTGACATTGTCAAGATTGACGGCGCCACCGACCCGCTTGTAGAAAGTGAAGACACCAGCGTCCAGCGCGACCACCTGCGGGTCGTATGCGACCCAGGTCGGGTTGACTACGGCGCCCAAAGCAGGATTGTCGTTGGCCACGCTGACCTTGAAATTCCGCGACATCGGGCCGATTCCCTGGTTGACGGTGCCGGCTGGGCCGCCGGCCCCGGCCAGCATGTTGGTTTCGGCCTGTCCCGAGCCGATGTTGTGGTAGCTGATGCACGCCCCCGAGGCGTTGATCGCGTTGTGGACGACATCAGTCAGAGTGTCCGACCCGTCCAAGCGGAAGCAGCCGTTGTGTGCGGTGTTGCAGGCCGCAGCGACGTTTGGATCCATGTACCCTGGGTCAGGCGCCATTGGGACGGTATTCGGGTCGAGTGCGGTGCTAGGGCAGGTTTCCTGTGCCCAGGCGGCGCCGCCTACCATCGCCAAGACGGCGATCGATGTCGGGATGGCCACCCCGAGCATCCTCATGATGCGATTCCATGCTGTTGACATTTTGCTGCCTCCTTGAATCGTTCGTTTTCCGCGCCGGCTTGGTCGCGCACCCCCTTGGCCGCTTCCCCTACTCCGGCGGCACACTGAATAGCAGCTTGCAAGCGGGATGTGTGTGAGGGCTTTGCCAACCATTCGCAACGGATAGCTGACGCTCTTGCGAAATCCCTCGCCGTCCCGCACAACCCAGAGCGAGACCACCGACGGAAATTGCAGCCTTCAGTTGCCAGCGTTATCGACGTCGATGACCTCGATTTGTTAACTCTTTGCAAAGGAAGGGTGACACTCCTGTCACATGCGCGATCCTCGCTTGATCCGGCGCTTCCTCCATTCAATAGTGCGTCTGCATTGTGGAGGTGTCCCGTCATGCGTTCCTGTCCTCTGTGGCTGCGGCTTCATCTGCTCGCCGTGGCGTTGCTGCTCGCACTTCCCTGCCCGTCGGTGCTGGCCAAAGGATCGGGCGAAAGCTCGATCGCTAGCGCCGAGCGCGCCAAGGGTATGGTCGCGCTCAATCTGGGCCGGTACGACGAAGCCATCGAGCATCTCTCGCAGGCCTACACCCTGACCCAGGATCCAATGCTCCTCTATAGTCTGGGGCAGGCGTATCGTCTGGCCGGCAAGCCCGAGAAGGCTCTGGCGTCATACAGCTCCTTCCTTCGTGCCGCCGGTTCGATGCCGAAATACCGGACGCAGCTCGAGCGAGCCGCGGCAGAGATCGAGACCATCACCTCGTTCGTGCTCAATCGACCGGCGGATCGGGGCGGCCAAGAGAAACAACAAGACAAGCAACTGGACAACTTGATGACCGCGCCGGCTCCAGCCGGGCGGGATCTGGCACCGCCCCCGCTAGAGGATCTACAAGCCGAAAAGGCTGCTGAGCCACCGCAGGTCGTGCTGACTCCCCCGCCCCCGCCGCCCCCGCCGACGGTTGGCCTGTCACTCTCGTCCGAGCCGGCCACGCCGGTCGAGCCATCCCGGCGCCCGGTATACCGCCGGTGGTGGTTCTGGACCTCGGTGGGTGTTGCGCTGGCTGCTGGTGGCGCGGCGGCCTGGTGGTTTACCCGTCCCGAAAACCAGGTTCCCCTTTCAACCTACGGTGCGATTCGGGTCTCGCCATGATTTCGCGCCTGGCCGCCTTTTTCACGACAGCGGTCGTTCTGTGCACCCTTTCGTGCCAGTCCGAAAAGGATTCGTATGTGGTGCTTCACACAGACGTGAATTGCGACGTTCCCCGCGTCTACCAGCTTCGCGTGACCGTGATCAACCCGGGCACCCCCGAGTTCCAGAAGATTGTTCCCGAGGCCGCTGCTGGCGAACTGGGGTTTCCCAGCACGCTGGTGTTGGACTTGCCGAGTTCGCGTAGTGGAGCCATCCAGGTTCAGGTCGAGGCGATCGACAACAAATTCACCCTCATTGGTTCTGGCACAATCAGCGGCCAAATCGTCGCGGGCGGACGAATCGACCTGGATGTGCGATTGGCAGCACTTGGTAGCGCGCCGGCATCCTCGGGATCTGTTGACAGCGGTCAGCCCGGGGATCCCGACGCCGGGACCACCGGCCCGTTGGAATCGACCGCGGGCGGCGGCGTGCCCTTTGCCCAGGTGGCCGTGGGCAAGGAGAGCACCTGCGCGATCCGCTCGGATGGCAGTCTCTGGTGCTGGGGCAGCAACACCTACGATCAACTCCTCTTGCCCAGCACCTTCAACCGCTTGACCCCGGTCGCGGTGGGGGGCGCTGCGTGGAATCAGGTGGCTTGCGGACAGAGCCACTCCTGTGCGGTGAGCGACCAGGCCACGCTGTCCTGCTGGGGCAATAACGGTTCAGGTCAACTGGGGGCGATCCCTGCGTCTGCCGCGGCTGGACAGGCGGATGTGCCCGGGGGGCCCTGGCAAAGCGTGGCCGCCGGCCTGTATCAAACCTGCGCAATCAAGCAAGACGGCACACTCTGGTGCTGGGGTGACAATACCAATGGCACGCTCGGAAGCGGCGACACGAACTCGAGTGCCGTCCCCATTCAGGTCACCGGGCAAGGCTGGAGCCAGGTGAGTGCGAACTATTTGCACGCCTGTGCCGTCAAGACCGCCGGAACCCTTTGGTGCTGGGGCCTCAATGCCAATCTGGAGGTTGGCACCAAGTCGCAGTTCCCCTGGTCACCGGCTCAGCTGAGCGGAACCTGGGCGCAGGTGACGACGGGCCTGTACCACTCCTGCGCGACCAAGCCCGATGGAACCCTTTGGTGTTGGGGCGGGAACCTCTCCGGCCAACTGGGCAACGACAGCATTCCTGTGCTCCCCACCTCGCAGACCAGCGATCCGGTGCAGGTCGCGGGCACCACCTGGCAGAGCGTGTCGGCCGGTCAGTCCCACACGTGTGCCATCATGCTGGACGGTACCCTCTGGTGCTGGGGCAGCAACAGTTCGGGGCAGCTGGGGGACAATACCGTCAATTTGAGGAGCACGCCTGTTGCCGTCGTCACATCCGGGCAGACCTGGGCCATGGTGGCCGCAGGCGTCACCCACACCTGCGCGTTGGCCACGGGTGGCTCGCTGTGGTGCTGGGGCGACAATTCGGCGGGTCAGTTGGGCATTGGTTCAAACGACCTGCGCGAGATTCCCACCCGTGTAGCCCAGTAGGAAATGCCACAGCCGGAATCAATATCGCGCATTCTGGCTGCGGTGGCGCTACTGATTGCGCTGGGCGCATCACCGTTCTTCGCTTGCCAGTCGTCCTCCCCGGCCAGCGGGGTGGCCGAGGTCACGGCGCACGCATTGACCACGTTGCCCGTGGTCGAAGTGAGACTGACGGTGCAATCCCCCAGTGTACTTTCAAGTCCCATGAAAGTGGTGCTGGCGGCCAAGGGCGATCAGTTCTCGGCCGTGCTTAGCAATCTGGCGGTGGCGGCTGACTACGTGTTTACCGCCGAGGCGTTTGACGCCAGCGGGAAGCTGATCGCGCACGGGGTGGCCGCCGGGGTGGTCATCAGCAAGGGCCAGACAACCACTGTCATCATTTACCTCAACGAGATCAACCAGCCGTCGCCCTACCACAATTCCAGCCCCCTTATCGACGCGATCGCGTTGTCTGCCAGTTCAGTCGCGCCTGGGGGCCACATCACGGTCGGGGCCACGGCGCACGATCCGGATCCGGGCCAAACCGCCACGCTGGCTTTCAGTTGGGTTCCCGCGACCGCATGTGGCGCGATATCCGATGTCCACACAGTCCCAGGGACGGATTTTGCCCATCCTTCCGAATCCCAGGCGACCTGGACAGCTCCGCAGGCAAATGAAAAGTGCTCGATCACTCTCGTGGTCAAGGACGCCTTTGGCCTTGCCAACAGTGCGATTTTCGTGGTCAGCGTGACGACCGCGGATGGAGTCGGGGGCGCCAGGGTCTCGGCGGTTTTCAATGGCGCCCCCGTTATCAGTGTCCTCACTGCTGACCCCGCCCAGATATCCATTGACGGCCCGACCAGCGGCGTAATGGCAGTTCAGGCCACGGATCCGGAGAACGACACTCTGAGCTACTCTTGGACCGTACCGTCCGCTTCTCCTTGCACAGTTCAATTCGCAACCCCGACCGAGCCTTCGACCCTATTCACAGTCAGCGGCACAGCAGCGGGAACCACCTCCTGTACCTTCCTGGTGGCGGTGAGCGATGGGTACTGGCCGGGTACGAGCTTCGTCAAGAACGTTTCCACCGCCAGTCTGACCCTGGCCGCCACCCATCCCGTGGTGGCGCAAACGCCGCCGGTTTTTGGCATTGCCTATCAATCACGGGACATTGCCACGGGCGGGAGCCTAGTGACCTTCGCGGCCATGGCGTCCGATCCTGCCGGCGGGCAATTGAGCTTTGTCTGGTCCGCCTCGTCGGGATCGGCCCCGGTTGCGGGGGATCCTGGCGCGCTGGGTCTCGACCCGGCTTTTGCCACCGCAGCCACCTGGACCGCTCCTGATGGTGCCGAGAATGCGGCGAGCAATCTGGCGGTCACCGTCAGCGCGACTAGCGCAGCGTCGAATCTGCAGTCGTCCTTCAACTTCTCGCTGACCCCGGCCACCCATCCGTAGACCGCGCAGGTCTCACCAACGGTACGTCCAGGGAAACCGGCATCATCGAGGACGGGCCGCGATTTGACACCGGCTAGCCGCTATCCGCCCCCGCTCTGAACCTGGACCTTGAAGGCCCAGGACGCGCTGGCTCCTCCTGGGTCCGTGGCGGTCGCGGTTATGGTGCAGTGGACGCCTGGGGTTGCGGGCGCGGTCCAGCGCACGTCGCTAGATCCGACCTGGTCGACTTGGTCCGAAAATGCGCCGTCGCGGGCTTTCCAGGTCCAGGTCAGCGGTTGGCCTTCCGGGTCGGTCGCACTTGCGTGCAACAGGACGACTTCCCCCGCGTCGGCAGCGTCGGTCGACTGGTAGACGATGCCCATGGTCGGGGCAATGTTGATCACCGGCACGGCGGCCGACAGGACGAGCGTGCCGGTGGCGGTTCCGCCATGGCCGTCACTCAGCGAAACCTGGAAGGCGCAATCCGCGCCGGTGGCCAGGGTGCCGGTGATGAAGGTCACCTGAGCCCGATCCGTTCGATCGAACATGCCGGGACAGGTGCTGGTCCACGCGAAGACCAGCGGGTCGTGGTCAGGGTCGCTGGCCGTGACCTGCAGGGTAACGGGAGCGCGGCTCGCCACACGTCCAGGTGAACTCGTCATGCTATCCACCCGCGGCGGGGCGTTGACCACGATTTCAACCTTGCCGGTGCCTTGGTCAGGCTCGGTTGCCGAGAGGGGCGCGCTATTGAGCGCAGGTTGTGTCGGGCTTTCTGTCGGCGGCTGGCCTTCACATCCCAGAGTCACAGCGATGACCAGGGCCAGAAGAACACTTCCGCGAAGAGCATGGTGCATGGTGGAACTCCTCCTGTCGCGCGGCACAGCGCCCGTGCTGTTTGCTGAACTGCGAACCAGCGGTCATAGAAGGAGGTTCGGATCATCCGCCATGGATGTTTAGAAATATTGCTTACTATTTCCTGCGTGAGTAATTTCGCAAGCTGTCTCTCTCTCCGACGGAAAGCTGACGTCTTCGGGTGTCGGAACCCCGACACTGAAGGCCGCCTCGCAAGCCAGCGGCCAAACACGGGTTGCGCTCGCCGCGTTGCTCGTCATCACCCGAGATCCTTGGTGACGACCTCCCCATCAGCGACAGAAAATCGGCGCCTGCCGCAGTCAGAGTCAGGCGAGCTGGAACTGGCGCGCGCTCGGCGAGTCAGTGAAGCGGGCAGAAGCCTGGCTCAGCGGGGCGGGCAGCCTGCCATTGCCTGCTGCAATTGCTCATGCTGCTCCAGGTTCGGCCCTCGGAAGGAGCGCAAAACATCGCAAGCCTCCCGCGTGCGCCCCTGCGCGCGATACGCCCCGGCGAGCAGGAGGCTCCCCTGCAACTCGTCGGGTTCCAATTTCACCGCTCGTGCGAATGCGTCTGTCGCACCCGCCTGGTCGCCCCCCTGCGTGCGAACCATGCCCAACACGAGCAGGGAGGATGCAGGTCTGGAAGACGTGCGCACAGATTGCTCTGCCGCCGCCTCGGCCCGCGCCAGCTCGTGTCGCTGCAGGTACGCCATGGCCAGGGTACCGAGCAAGGCGCTGTGGTTCGGATCCTCTGCCAAGCCAGCCTGGAGCGCGGCGATGGCCTCTTCGCTACGTGCCTGCCACAGCAGAGCCGCGGCAAGCTTTTCGCGGATGCTGTTTCGCACCCAGGTCGGGTCATTGCCCGCCAGATTCAGCGCGTTCAGATACTCGTCGATGGCTGGTTGGAATTGGCCCGCCTGGCGATAGGCATTCCCCACTCCAAGGTGCACGCGCGCCTTGTGCGGTGACTTCGCGACCGCGTCCGACCAGAGCAGCAATTTGGATCTCCACAAGCCGACGCGAAGGTAGGTGGCGGTGGCGAGGACCCCGCACAGGCACAACACGGCGGCCACCCCGAAACGCGAAAGGCCCTGCAGGTGCAGGAGGCGCGCGGCGAAGCCGGTGGCCAGCACTGTCACTGCAAAGAACACGCCCCAAGATGCCAGATAGAGCCGATGCTCCATCACGACATCGGCCAGCGGCACCACGCTGGAAGTGGGGGCCAGGACGAGAAAGAACCAGGCCACGCCAAACCCGGCCGCTCGTCCCGCTGCGCCTGCCCTGTCCGTGCGCGAGTGGCATCGGAAGAAGAGGATTCCCGCGCCCGCAAGCAGGACGATGAGAAGGAAGCCAGAGCCGAGCACGGCTGCATCGGTCAGGCCGCGCGCCACTGGGAAGTCCCAATCCACATTTTGGCCAGCCGGCCAAAAGAGCAGGCGCAGATAGGTCACGAGAACGTGCCACTGGGTCAGAAAATAGCGGCCCGGTGGCATGAACGGGATGAAGAAACCCGCATCCTCTCCTTTCAAGTTCGGCACCGTCAAGACCGTCGTCAACAGCGCGTAGGCAAGAAAGGGTGCAGCCAGCGCCAGTCGTCGCAACGGGCGCGCCAGCAGGCCATGGGGACCGGGCAGAAGTCCTATCAATAGATAGGCGACGGGAAGAGTGGCCACGATGACCTTGGCGCCGAGCCCGAGCGCGAACAAGGCAAACGAAGCGGCGTAGAACCCGGCGCCAGCCGCGCAACGTCCGCGCCGCTCGGCCGCCAACAACCACAGAAGTGAGGCCAGGTAGAAGGCAGAAGCCAGCGACTCTGCCCGTTGCGCGACGTAGGCCACCGCCTGGGTCTGCAGCGGATGCAACGCGAATACCGCAGTCACCGCCAAAGCCAAAAAATCGCCGCCCGAGGCACCGCTGAGCGTGAGCATCCTGCGCGTGAAGAAGAACACCAGCAGGACAACCGCGAGGTGAATGCCCAAATTGGTCGCGTGAAATGCAAATGGATCGTTGCCCGCAATACGGTAATCGATGGCAAAGGTAAGATCGGTGAGGACGCGCCTGCCCCGAACCATGTCCATGAGCGACTGGGCGTGAGTGAAGTTGTCGAGGCGGCGAATACTCTGGTTGAATTGCACCGCACGCACGTCATCGAATTGGAACTCGCCGTGAAGCCCTGGCGCATAGACCAGCCCGGTTAGCAGCAGCAATCCTGCCAGGGCGGCTATGAGCCATCGGTTCGGCATCGCACGCCGCGATGATAATCACCCCTGGATCGCCTTTGCCAAGCCATATTCTCTGAGGCGGCGGGCGGGCGTCGCAGCAGCGACCGCGACGGGAGAGTTTGAATCAGCAGTGCTCTAGGGGCTGAGGCGGGCAATGAAGCTCCTGACAGTACCGGCACTTGTGCAGTGCCCATCGCTACAGCTCGCGCCGCTCTTGCAGTCCGCTTGCACAGTGCAGACGTTGCCTGGACTCCACAGGGTAGTGGAGCCCAGCGCGATGGTGTTGCTGAAACTTCCGCCGATCATCACAGAGTCGGCCAGGGGCCCGGTCGCGGCACTGGCCACAGTCAGCGCAAAGACCTTCTGTGTCCCGTCGGCATCCCCGTACGGTTGCGCGCAGACCACGGAACCGTCAGCCCCAGAAAGCTCCGCGCTGAAGGCGTCGAACGTGGCGTTGCCGTTTGAAGTCAGACCGTTGAGCCCGTTGAGCGTGCCCTCGAAACTTCCACCGATGAACACGCTGCCGCTCGACGACAGGGCCAAAGCATGGACTTTCTGATCGTAGAGGGCGTCGCCGAACGACATGGCCCACTGCGGAACCAGGCTGGAATTCAGCTTGGCCACGAAGCCGTCTGTCTTGCCCTGGTCGACAACCTGCACCGGCTGGGAGTTGATGGTCATGGTGATGGTGGCACCGAGGGATCCCCCGATGACGATATTGGCTGGCGAGCTGCTATCAAACGCTATGCCGTTGACATCCGACAGGCCGCTGGTGCCCCAGCTCGCGGCGTGCACTGGCGTCCCGTTGGGGTCCAGAACGGCCACGAACGGAAGCGCGAGAGCGCCGCTGGTGCTCCCAGCGTCGAGTTGGAGAGCAGTATTCGTCGGGTCGAAGAACAAGGTCCCATTGTAGTTACCGGCAACGGCCACGTTGCCGGCGCTGTCCATGGCCACGGACTCACAGGCCTGGTCGCCTGCGCCACCGAACTGCCTGCCCCAGATGACCTTGCCGACGCTGTTCGGGTCGTTGCTCGCGTCGATCACGGCTACCACGATGTCCATGCTCCCGCCGTAGGTGGCGGCGGTAAGGCCGGTGCCGCCCGTCCCATAGTTGCCAGCGGTGAGCAATCCGGCGTTCGAGGCCGCCGTGGAATACGAACCAACAAGCCTGCTGCTCTTGCCACAGATCGTCAACCGGCTCTGGCTGGGGTTGGATGCGATGGCCACAATCGCGCCCGTGCCCACATCGATGTTGTGCGCCTTGAGGGGCGTGATTTCCGGCATGGTCGACGCACCACTGGCGACCAGGATGAAGTTCATGGCCGCACCTTGGACAACCGATGACTTCGAAAGCGAGTCGACGTTGTCAATCGGGCCGTTGCCTTGGTTGTAGTTGGGGTCGGCGGCATGGTTTGGGTCGAAGTCGATCTCGCCGTAGTAGTTCCCGATGACGCCAACGTTGTTGGTGGAGGCAACCGCCACACCGGTCCCGAGCCGGCTCATGCCGCCCTGGTAGCCAAAGCTGAAGGCCTGAGTGACCAGCCCCGACAAAGGGTCCAGCTTGACCAAGAATGCATCGGTCTGCCCGTCGGCGGGAGACGGCAGCGGTGTTCCCGTGCCAAAGTCCGTGGCTGCACTAAAATAGCCGGTCGCCCACGGGATCCCGGCAGGAGACACCGCCGACGTGATCAAGCTGACCGTGTGGGGGTCCCAGGCCTTGGCCCAACTCACCCCGCCGGTGCTGCAGGTCAGGGCAGCGCCGTCAGGGGCGGCGTCGGGACTGAGATCCACGAGCGTGGGCGCGTCCGTGACCGCACCCCCATCAGCAGGCACGGGCGCATCTGCCGGTGCATCCGGGTAGGCGTCGTAGACACTTTGCACGTCATAGACGTCATAGACGTCATAGACGTCATAGACGCTGCCCACATCGATCGGCGCATCCCGAGCCAGGTCCGGCGAACCGCGGTCAACGGAAACATCGATGCCGGCATCGCCGCCGCTGATCGAGGGTGCGTCGAGCCCGCGCGCATCGCCAATACCACCGTTGCCGCCGGTGCCTGGACTGCCACCTTCGCCACCACCGCCACCCGTGCCAGTGCTGCCACCTTCGCCAGTGCCACCCGTGCCGCCCCCGTCATTCGCCCCGTCCCGCGCATCGGATGAGGCCAGATCCATCCCGCCGCCGCTGCTGTCAGCACCGCCCGCCTCGCCCGAGTCCGCTGCGCGACCGTCGACGGCCGGGGGCGACAAATCCAGAGTGCTGACGTCATTGCCCGAACCAAGGTCAGGAGAATCGGTGGACATGTCGGTTGTTCCACCCTCGCGGACACGGACGTCCGATCCCCCGTCCTGCGAAGCGCTGCAGTACCTGCGCTGACCGGCATCGATCTTTTCTTGGGGCGTGCTCTTGCAAGAAGCGGCCAGCCCCAAGAAAAGGATGATGGACGCCGGTAAGCGGCCATGGTGAAGTGGCGATTTGCTGGATGCCACGGCGGTATTCGTCTCGTAGATGGTTGGGGGGTATGGCCTACAGCCGCTGGATTACGGTCCCATCGAGCGCCCCGCCCTGCTTTACCCTACATCTCCAGCAGATACGCGGTGACCGGGGTGTTCTGCGCCACCGCGCTCAGCGCCGAGGTCGGGGCACCAAAGTCGATGACCTTGCCGAAGAAGCCGACGATGGCCGCGCGATCCTTGTTGGCCCCGGCAGCGCCAGGGTTGATTGCGATGGCATACGCCCCGCCGCCAGTCGACGAAGAATCCCCGTAGCCATGGGCGCACAGGGTCTGCCCGTCGGTGCCGTTCAGCGTAGCCACCCAGGTCTCGGAGACCTGTGCGGCGGGCACCAACGCCGCATCGCCCGGGCCCACCTTGAGAGAAACATTGAAAGTGCCCACCACTGTGACGTTGCCAGCCGAATCCACCCCTGCGCCTTTTCCACTGGCGACGGACGTGCCGCTGCCGCCCATGTTGCGCGCCCACAAGGGAACCAAGGTGGATGGGCTGAGCTTGGCAACAAACGCATCCGTTTTGCCGGAAGGGGTCAAGGTTCGATCCCCGAAGGTCGCAGCCGCGCCGATCCCGCCAGTCACGATCAAGGCACCTTGAGGGTCGAGCGTCATGCTCTCGGGTCTCACCTGGCCCGACGTGCCGAAGGTGTTGGTCGCGAGGGCGGTCCCGTCCGCTCCGCTCAGCTTGGCCACCCAGGCGATTTGATCACTGGCACCAGTCGGGGCAGGCGTGAGGGCGCCGAGCCCGAAGTCGAGAGTCCCGGCGTAGCTGCCAGCGAAGTAGGCATTTCCGCTGTCATCAAGGGCTGCGGCGTAGCACGCTTGATCCATAGCGCCCCCGAACAGCTTGGCCCACACGACGGTGCCATCGCTGGCCTTGATCGCAGCCACGATCACGTCCTGCCCACCGCCCAGCGTTCCACTCGCCGCGAGAGTGGCCGGTTTCTTTTGCGCTGCGCCGCAGACCAGGAAGTAGTCCTTGCCCCGGTTGCCCGCCACTGCAAAAAGCTGGCCCCCACCAAGGTCGACCTTCTTGGACCATGCCCCTGTGCCGTCGCTGTCATTCAGGCCCACGATGAAGTCGACTGGCGTGGTGCTTGCATTGACAATCGGCGGAATCACACCATTCACGGGATCGATGTCCAGGGTCCCGGTGAAGTTTCCAATCACAGCCAAATTGCCACTGGTCACTTCCACTTTGTAGCCAGTCTGATCGTTGGAATCACCAGCGGTGAATACCCAAGTCGCGTTGCCGGTGGCGGGATCGAGCTTGGCGACCACCAGGTCGGCGCCGCCCGCGTTGGTGACCGGTTGGCCGGCGAAGCTCGTGGTGGCAAAATTGAAGGTGGCTCCGGTAACCAGGCTTCCGTCCTGGTCCCACGCAATTGAGTTGAACTGCCCAACCGGATAGGCCCAGGCATGCACAGGACTTGGGCACGTGCCGGAGCCTGCCTCCGCGCCGCCACCATCCGACGGGGTTCCGCCACCATCGGGGGCGAAGCCGTCCTTCGGCAAGGACACGTCGGGTGCGCCAGCCTCGATCGCGAGGCCGTCTGGCTTCGAGACCACATCGGGTGTGCCGCCATCGCTAGCAGGAACGTCAAGGTTCGGCGCGAGCCCATCGGCTCCGCCAGTATCGCTAGCAGGAACGTCAAGATTCGGCACGACCAGATCGACTACGACAGCATCGCCAGCAGGAACGTGATCGGCTGGGGCCACATCAACACCACTGTCGGCTCCGCCGATAGGAGCTCGATCCGGCGACGCATCCATGCCCCCGGCCCCTCCCGCACCGCCCATGCCGCCCCCGGTGCCGCCCGTGCCGAGATCTGGAGGAGGCTGCAGCGCCGTGTCTTGCTTGAGCGGGCTTGCATCCTTCGGGTTCCCCGGATTTTCACTACTACCGCCGCTGCATCCAGCCAAAGCGAGCGCGGCGACCGCGCCAGTCAAGACGAGAGTGCTCAGTTTTCGGCTGCGAACGGTAAGTATTCCTTGTGCATATCGAATCATGTTTTCCTCGCTGTTGGTCAAGTCCCTGCCCGGGAACAGTTGTCATGCGTAGATACCCCCGCCCATGGCAGTGTCGGGTGAGGTATTTATGAATTTCTCGTGTCGGATTTGTTACACCGAGCTGGCCGTCCCGCTCATGGGGCGATCCTGGCCAGGCAACTGGCCGTGCTTGCGGTCGCGGTGGCTCGCAAGACGCCGATGGGAGGTCCCAGATCCAGTTGCGACGCGTAGGAGAGCAGCAAGAGGCTACCGTTCTCATCCGACCCAGCCGCACCGGTGATCGCAACAACGCCAGCGCCGCTGTTGAGGTACTGCGACGACCCGTACCCCCTGGCGGCCACGACCGCGCCGTTGCTGCCATCAATCTCCGCGATGAACGCACCTGTTTTCAAGGGCGGGGACAAGGAAGCCGACCCCAGGTTGCCGGCCGCGCTATAGCTGCCGGTAGCCAGGATGTGCCCCCCGTCCGCCGCCATACTGTTCACGACCACGGCCATCCCTTTAACCCAACGCAGCTCCTCCCCCGTCGACCCATCGAACCGGGCCATGAAATTGGGCGAGTCCAGCACCACGCCCACGTTGTCCGTCGAAAACAACAGGGACCCTACTTCGATCGTTCCAGCCACGATGACGTCACTGCTGGCGCCGTCGACATTGTCAACAGCGAGAATAGCGGTAGGTGTGATGGACTGGGCGCCCGCGCCAATGCGCTTCGCCCAAATCCACTTGTTGTCGGGACCCAGCTTGGCCAGGTACATCCACGCCGTCGAGCCTGCGGAGTCCACCATCGGCAGGGTTGTGCTTCCGAACGCCACTTCGCTTCCGAATCGATACGTGCCGACGACGTAGGTGTTCGATTGAGCATCCATCGTCAGCGTTCCACAATACTCATCATTGATGCCGCCCACCTCATCCGCCCAGGCGGTTGTCCCATAGCCAGTGTTGGTGCCAGCGTCGGGCGTGCTGCTATCAATACGCGCCACAACCAAATCAGTACCGCCCTTGCAGGCAAGCGAAGACGAAAAGTCTTTGGCCGGATTGGGATCAGGACCAGCATCCCCCCGCATGGGTCCGGTTGCGCACGCTACCGTCCCACAAACCACGAAGGAGCTGCCATTGGGGTCGCCCGCTATCGCGCGAAGGCCAACGGTTCGGCTGTCTTCCGTCCCGCTCTGCAGGTTCACCCGCCGCACCCACAAGCCACTGCCATCCGCGGTGCTGGCGCCCAGGATGTACTGGTCCCCGGGCCTCAGCGCCTCCAGTTCATTGCCGGCCACGGTGATGGAACCCATCAGGGGACCTATCACGCCCAAGTGGCCGGCTCCGTCCACCGCGAAGGAGGTCACGGACTGATCCCTGGGCCCGACGAACGTCACGGCCCAAGTGGCCTTGAGCGCGGACGGATCCAACCTAGCAAGAAAGACGTCTGTGTCGGCGGCCCCGAAAGTTGGATCTTGGTTCTGGACAATGGGACCCGACCCAAGATCGATCTGTTTCACATAGGCCCCGGCAGCAAAGATCTGTCCGTCAGGTGATCTGAGAATCGCGCCACTGTTGACCGGCCAAGATGCGTTGTCAATCAACCGATCTAGGAGCGCCGTGGGGAAACCGCCTGGGCAAGAACCCGTGGCCGGGTCGCAGGTGGTGGGGCACACGAGCGGAGTCCCGACGCACACGCCGGCCTTACACTGGTCGGCGTAGGTGCACAAGTTGCCATCGTCGCACGTCTTCCCCTCGGGCGCGTTTTCGCTGGTGCAGTCGCCAGTCTCGGGGCTACAAGCAGCGGCCACGTGGCATTGATCGCTCGCCACCGTGCATTTCTTGAACGGTCCATCGAGGCAGAGCCCGCCCTGGCAGATGCTGTTCGTCGTGCAGGGCTTGCCTTGGCAGCTCGTACCGTCGGGAACGTTGGCGTGAACGCACTGGTACGTGGTGGGATCGCAGCTATCCACCGTGCACGGGTTGTTGTCGTCGCAGGACGCAGGGCAGGTCGGAGCGTCAACGAGACCCGCGTCTGGCCCGAAGGCAGCATCGACGACCGGCGAGCCGCTGTTCTTGCTACAACTTGCCGCGCCGAGAAGACATAGACCAGCCGTCGCAACAATGTGGTGAAGTGGAGAAGGTCGCGAAAGCATCGCTTTGTGAGGTTGCACTTGGCCAGGAAACGCAGTGGAAATGGCAGCCTCTTTTAGGCGCCTTTGGCGATGGCAATAGAGAAGAATTCGTTACAACTATGTGACAGGCAAGTCACGGCCTCCCCTGTGGCAAGTCCATTGCGTTCGCCGGCCATCCGCTTCGCCGCGCCGGCTCCCGCCAAGCCCGGCCAAGACCTTCTGCGGCCATCGCGGGATTGCGGCGAGCCTTGGTGTTTTGCCGGTCGAAACGAAATCTGGCAAGATAGCGAGTCGTCCACAACCAAAGCACGCTTGTCATGCGCACCACAGTCGGTTTCCCAATCCTTGTCATCGCCTCGCTCCTCGCCTGCGCCGTCTCGGCGAACGAAACTGCAAAGGCGGGCTTGCCCGCGGAGTGCAGCTCGCCCACCGCACTCGGCTTTGCCGAAGGAATCAAGAGCCTCCTGTCGCGATCCGAGGAGTCCAGGCAGAATCCGCGGGAGCTATGGAGCAAGGACGCCACCTTTCGCAAGTGGGCGGCAAGCCCGAAGTCGACGCTTTTCGAGATTGAACGCTACTTGCGCTGCAGCCCGAAAGCCTCTCCCTCCCAAGTGGAGCTAGCGACCCTGACCCTGCAGTGTCTGGATTTCGATGCCTACCTGGACTACCTCAAGAGGCTCTCCCGAGTAGCGAAGAGTGATTCAGGGGAATGGGCGCTGTACTACGCCGTGGCGCCCGGGTTCCTCCGCTGGAGCACGCGGCTGGCCTCGAACTACACCGCTGCCAACGTGAAGTCGACACTCAAGGTAGTCGAGAACGCGCCGAATGCAACTCCTGCGTTGCAGAGGATGATCATCGAGATCCTCGACGGGAGCACCAAGAAGGCGATTAGGAAAAACCCGGTCAAGCCATTCCTGACTTGTGGGGCAGGCGCCAGCAAGTAGGGGTGAGTCAGTCAGCGCGCTGACGAGAGAGGCGCTGGCAGACTGCCCGCCGCCACGATCCATCAACCCTTCGCCTAGTCTGAGCGCCGAGCGCGGAACACCAGGGCAAGCGCGAGGAGCGCGAGCGCGCCGGTGATGAAGTCACCTCTTGGCTGCCTCGCGTAGGAACATCCTCCTGAGGTCGACCCAGATCCAGACGGAGGGAGGCAGACGAAGTTGTTGGCGATGGGATAGACTTCGCACGCGCCCTGCATGTCGTCAGGCGACAAGCTGCGCAACTCAGCCTCCCCGCTGGGCTTGGCAACCGAGACATACATCGTAGCCTGCGTGATGGCGGGAGGCAGATTGCCCGCACTGCAATTGGGTACAGGGTAGCCATTGTTGTCCACTGGCTGCGGCACAAGCGTGCCGTCCGAATATTTTCCACCCGGGACGAAGCAGGTATGGTCCAGTCCAATGACATGCCCGAACTCGTGGGTGATCGTCCCCTGGAAGTCGTGGGTGTTGGTTCCGAACTGCTCCGGATGGGCCACGTAGTCGCCCCAAGTGAATTGGTAGGCATTGATCTCCATATCGGCATCCAATATCTCGCCGCTGCTCTTGTCCGCGAAGACGGACGTGATGGCCAAGGCAGTTGGGTCATAGCAAGAACCATATTTGGGTAGAAGATCGCTGCACCACCGGTCTTGGCGAAAAATCAGGCGATTGTGGTAGTCTAACCCCACTTGCCCGGCGACAGCAGGGACCGACTCCACGCTGAAGATGACGTTGGTGCATCGATCGATCCCATCGACCGAGGCTTGACTCCAGGCTGTGCCGGCCTGCTGGGCCGCGCTCAGGTATCCCTCAACATCCAACTCGGGCGGAGGGGCGCCCAGGGAAAACTCCATCGTCACGCAGGGTGTTCTCCAGGCCGTGGCGACCCCTAACTCGGTCGTCGTGCGGACGTAGGCCGCAGCGGGCGTGGACAGGGTTGTCAAGCCGGCCAAAGCAGAGAATATCACCAGGGTAGTTCTCGTTCGCATGAAGCTTGTGCTCAATACTCTTGCAGCCTGAGCAACATCTCTGCAGCAGGGAATGGCGGACGAGGGTAGCACTGCCGCGCTGGCTGTGGCGCGAACTCCTTGTCAAAAGTCTCGACTAACCATTCGCGACCGTTGCGCGACACTCCCGGCCAGGTTGACCACTCGCACTGCGTCCCAGGCTCCGTGATCTCTCCTGTTGCACTTTCGTCACAAATCCGACGCAAATCCGTCGCAGTCGCTCACCGGGTATCTCGCTATGGTCCCGGCGCGGCCCAGACTTGCTGGGCCTGAAATGGAGGCAGGATTGCCATGACCTATAGAAAACAGATCGTAGCTTTGACGGGCGCGGCAGGATTTCTCCTTGCTGCGTCCACCGCCCTGGCCCAGGGCTCAACCACGGTGGCTTGCGCCGACACCACCGTGCTGGGCAACCCCGTCTACATGGCGGGCAGCAGCGCGTTCGAGCCCATCCTCGGCCAGCTCGCGGTGCAGATCAAAACGCAGCAGGGGATCTCCATCATCTACTCCCCTATCTCTTCGTGTAACGGCGTGCTCGCGGTTTCTCCCTCTGCGGACAATCCAGTCCTGAGTCCGCTGTCGACCACGCCCCATTACTACACTGTCGACCCCACGGATAGCACCAAGGTGGTGCAAAACTCATGCACCCTATCTAACAATACCTTTGCCGCCATCGGGGTTTCCGACGTCGCCTTTTCTTCATGCCAGAACATTGACAAGCCCGCCAACATCGGGGAATGGGCCGGTCCGGAGCAGGCGATGCTCATCGTCGTGCCCAAGGCCAACTACACCACCACGGCGCTCTCCTCTCAACAGGCCGCTGCCATCTGGGGCTGCGGCAACAACAGCGGGGTCCCCCCTTTCAACAACGAGAACGCCATCCAGCAGCGTAGCCAGACCTCGGGCACCCAGATTCTTGTTGCCCGGAATACCGGCGATGTCAACACCGCTGGCGTCTCGGAAACCGCTTTCAAAGGCAGCGCCAATTCATCAAGCGGCGCCATGGTGCAATCTCTCTTGAACCCGAACTATCAGCAAAATGGAATCGGCTTCGTGGCCGCGGACATCTATGCGGGCCAAAGGGCAAATCTCAACGCGGTTGCCTTTCGCGGCATCGGGCAGACCAAGGCCTACTACCCCGACTCCACTGCCATTGCCACTGACCTGAAGAACGTGCGCGACGGCCACTACATGATCCAGGGACCCCTGCATTTCTTCGTTCCGTTGGTCGCGACCGACGGCGGGCTTCCGGCGCCCGCGGCCAATGCGAAATTGGTTATCGACTGGCTGACCGGTGCTGTGCCCATCAACCCCACCGACACCCAGAACATCAAGTACGTCAATACGGTCGCGCTCGGGGGTGACGTTCCCCAATGTGCCATGAAGGTCAAGATCGACAAGGACGGCGGCAAGTTCTCGCCCTACCACCCGCCGGTTTCCTGCACCTGCGCCTTCGAGGCGGCCAAGTTGGTGCAGTCGGCGCCTGGCACCTGCACCACCCATTGTACCAGCGATGCTGATTGCGCCACGGTGCCTGGCACCCGCTGCCAGACCGGTTATTGTGAGTAGCCTATTGGAGGAAATGTACAATGAATATCTATAAGACACTGGCACTGGTTCTGGCACTGGACGGCTGGGTTGCCTGCAGCAGCAGCAACAACAACACCGACGTCGTGAATATTGGCAGCGGCGGTGCGATCGCCACGGGCGGCGTTTCTGGCTCCGGTGGAGCTGGCATTGATGCCGCGGGTGGAATGGGTGGCGCTGTGGCGGATGCGAGCGTGGACGGCCCCTCCATCAGCCCGCCAGACGGCGCTTCTGACATGGTTACCGGGACGGACGTTCCCGCCGTCACTCCCAACGACGGCGGGCCTATAGCTGATATTTGCACCGGCCTGACTGTGGATCAATGCCACCTTGCCATCATCAACGCGCCCGTGCCGTCCACTGTATCCGCGCTCGATCCCGGTCCCAATCCGCCGATCACCTATCCAAGCTGCTCGGCCATGTAGATTCGAGAGAAGCAACGGTGTATCCTAGCGTTTTCCGCAAGCCAGCCGCGCCCATCCGGCTACGATTCGGCTGGCCAAGAAGGCGGGCCCTGGTTCTGGGACTGCTTTGCGCTGGGGCGCCGCTCGCGCTTGCAAGACCGGCACTTGGGCAGACTCCCCCTTTTGCCCAGGTGCCGGATCCTGTTCCGGCTGACAACCCTCCGTCAACCAGCGACGAGCCTCGCAGAGAGACGGAGGAGCTTGCCGCCCAGTTGGCGCAGCAACGCGCCGAGCTGGCCAGCCTGCGCGAGGAATTCCAGCGCAAGCTGACCGAGGAGCAGGCGGAGCGCAAGGCAGTCGAGGCGCGTGCCCAGGCCAACGCGCGGGCTGAAGTCGAAGCCGCGCTGAAGGCCGACCCTCGCCTGACAAGACTCGAATGGCTCACGATTTCTGGCTTTGTGCAGGCCGATCTCAACGTAAGGCAGACTTCAGAAGACCAGCTCAATAGCTCCACCGGCGCCCCGCTGAATGACAATCGATTCCTGCTCCGTCGCGCGCGCCTGAGCACGGCGGTGGACCAGAAGTATTTCGCCGGAGTCGTCGAGATCGACGCCAACACAGTCAACGGTGCCCAGGTGCGGCCCATGAATGTGGAGGCCACAGTCAAATGGCCGAGTGGTTCCGTCCCGCTGGCGGGCCTGACCGCAGGACTTTTCAAGATTCCGTTCGGCTTCGAGGTGCTGCAGAGCGATCGTGACAGGCTGTTCGCCGAGCGCAGCGCCTTTGTGAGGGCGCTCTTCCCGGGCGAGTACGACCTGGGGCTGCGACTGTCAGGCGGCTGGCGCTTCGTTCGCTATGCCCTGGCGGTGCAGAACGGCGAGCCGCTGGGCGAGGGCACCTTCCCCCTGCGCGATCCCAACCAGGCCAAAGACATCACCGGGCGACTTGGGATTGTGTCTCAAATCTCGGACAAGGTGTCGGTCCAGGCGGGATTCTCGGGCCTGACCGGCAAGGGATTCCACAAGGGAGTGCCTCCCACAAAACCGACCTTGACTTGGCAGGATCTCAACGAGAACGGCCGGTACGATTCCAACGAGCTGATCGTGTCGCCAGGAACCTCGGGTCAGCCATCGCAGAACTTCAGTCGCAATGCGGTTGGCGCAGATGCTCTGGTTTCGCTGCGGTATTGGAACAACGCCAGCACAACGATTTACGCCGAGTTTGCCCGTGCCAACAATCTGGATCGCGGCTTTTTGCTTGCCGATCCCTATGGCCCGCTCGGTCGAGATCTGCGCGAGTGGGGCTACTACGTGGCTGCTGTCCAGGAGCTGGGCCGGCATTTCAAGCTGGGATTGCGCTACGACTACTACAATCCCGACCTGGACAGCACCGACCGCCAGGCAGGGGTGCTGGTTCTTTCCAGCCAGGCGATCTCGACGGTGTCGGCGGCAATTGCGTTGATCGGAAAAGCGGGTGCGCTGTCCGGCCGGCTGGTGGCCCAGTACGACTGGGTGTTCGACAACCAGGACCGGGATGCCAGTGGCATGCCGGCGGATTTGAAGAACAACGCGTTCACCCTGCGCACGGAGGTCGCCTTTTGATGCGCCCTCTCGCGCTCAGTATTCTTGCGGCTGGACTGCTCTGCGGGGGCTGTTCCGGCACTGACCCGAGTTCTGGCCAGCAGGCGCTGTTCAGGATCCAGGGCGCGCAATACATTCCTGGTCCCATTGACACCATCGATCGCAATCCTGCGCCAGCAGTCGCAAATATAACGATGCAAAACCCCAACCTATTCCCGGGCGTTGCCAACAAGAAGATATCGGGCAGCGTCGGCCCCAACTCGACCGCGGTGCTGGTTGGGTTGCAGGGTGATGTGGGCCACTGGGTCGTGCCCGTGCAGGACATCGACTATAACATCACCGGCAACTACACCTTTTCTTTCTCTGCGTCCTTCTCCCCGCGAACGCCCTCCGGAGGGGACGCCGGGAATCTTTTTCTGGCCTTTCGCGCCACCACACGCGATGGACAGGTGGGGCCGGCGCGGTTGCAACCGATGACCATGGACCAGCCGCGGACCGCGGGCGCCCTGGTCATCAGCCTGGACTGGGATACGGAGGCGGATCTCGACCTGCACGTCCAGTTGCCCAGCGACGGGGATGCGGGCGTGAACGAAATATGGTCACGCAAACCATCGGGACTGCCGCTCGGGACAGTCGGGGCGAGTGTCGATGACGGCAAGCAGGCTGGCTATCTCGACCTCGACTCCAACAGCCAGTGTGTGATCGATGGGCGCCGGGCTGAGAACGTGATTTTCCCCACCGCGGCCCCGAACGGACGCTACATCGTGCGGGTTGACACATTCTCTTTATGCGCTGAAGTCACTGCGCGTTGGCGGGTGCGCGTCTTCACCAACGCCGGTGTCGACCCGGTGTTGCAGGCTTTTGGACAATCGACCGATATCGACACGCGTTTTCCCCACGGCCAGGGAGCGGGAGTACAGGCGCTGGTATTTGACTACTAAAAAGGAAAGGTGACCCATGCTGCTGATGCACAAACTGGTATTCGTTGCCCAAACCGGGGCTACCGCGGTTCTCTACATTCTGCTCGCGCTGTCCGTCTACTCGGTCGGCATTGTGATCGAGCGCTGGTGGTATTTCCGCAAGCGACGCCTGGACATGATTGCGACCAGCAATGCCTTGGCCAAGCGCCTGCGCGCCGGGGATGTGGCTGGCGCCAAGCGTGAACTGGAAGAGATGCGAGCCGTTGAGGCCGAGATCCTGCGTGACGCCCTGGAGTACTACGCCGACGGTCCCGATTCCCTGCAGGAGATCGTGCAGAAGGGCATTCGCCAGCGCCGCAAGGTCTTCGAGAGCGGGCTGATATTCCTCGGTACCCTGGGCAACAACGCCCCCTTCATTGGTCTGTTCGGCACCGTGCTCGGGGTAGTGGCGGCTTTCAAGGAATTGGGGGCTGCCTCGGCCAACATGGCCGCCGCGGGCGGCGCGGGCGGCATGGGCAACGTGATGAGCGGCATTTCCGAGGCCCTCATCGCCACCGCCATCGGCATCTTGGTCGCCATTCCCGCGGTGGTCGCCTTCAACCTGTTCCAGAAGAAGTGCAATGACATCGAAGAAAACTCGGCCGCCCTTGCCAATCAGGTCTTGGCGGTCATGAAGTCGACCAAGAGCCCGAAGAACACGCACAAGGCGTCAGCTTCCGCACTGGATGATATCGCAGAGTCTCCCAGACTACGCCCAGCTGAGGTGAACGGCTGATGGCTGGCACAATGGCAGGTGTGGGGCGGGCCAAGACAATCTCCGCCATCAATGTGACCCCGCTGGTCGATGTATGCCTAGTCTTGCTGGTAATCCTGATGGTGGCGTCGACGTACATCGTGGCGCAGACCCTGAAGGTCAGCCTGCCCAGGGCAAAGATGAGCGACGGCACTGCGGAAAAGCCCAACACCGTGCAGTTGTTCAAGAGTGGAGAG
>Ga0182011_10001118_pt1 | contig 23546 bp, 22 predicted proteins | sample 711E1DmetaG_FD_120481 | JGI IMG/M metagenome (GOLD analysis project Ga0182011, IMG submission 120481) | Permafrost microbial communities from Stordalen Mire, Sweden - 711E1D metaG | ecosystem: Environmental > Terrestrial > Soil > Wetlands > Permafrost | place: Sweden: Stordalen | collected...
CGTTCTCAAAAAACCTCTTTCTCCCGCTCACCACGGTCTGCCGGAACCGGTGCGGGTACTGCTGTTTCAGGACGCCGGTGCAGGCCGGCTGCCTGATGGCACCGGCAGAGGTTGAACGGACCCTGAAGAGCGGGGCTGCGCTGGGATGTACCGAGGCCCTCTTCACGTTTGGCGAGCGCCCGGAGGAGGACCCGGGTTTTTCTGCCCTGATCCGGGCAGCCGGGTACGTAACCATCCTCGATTATTGCGAAGCGATGTGCAAAAAGAGCGTCGGATTCGGGATCCTCCCCCATACGAACGCCGGCATCCTGTCCTCCGACGAAATGGCGCGCCTCCGTGCGGTCAATGCAAGCATGGGGCTGATGCTCGAGACCACCGCACGGGTACCGGCACACCGGGGCTCGAAGGGCAAGGAACCGGAAGTCCGGCTTGCTATGATCGAGGATGCCGGAAAACTGAAGATCCCGTTTACTACCGGGCTGCTGCTCGGCATTGGCGAGGCAATGGCAGACCGGGAGGACTCCCTTTTTGCGATCCGCGATATCCACCGGCGCTACGGGCATATCCAGGAGATCATCATCCAGAACTTCTGTCCCAAGCCCGGTACCCCGATGGCTGCCCAACCGGTTGTGGGGACTGACGAGATCTGCGCGACGATCCAGATGGCACGCGACATCCTCCCTGCGGATATCGCGATCCAGATCCCGCCAAACCTCATCGATGCCTCCTTGCTTGTTGAATGCGGTGTCGATGACCTCGGCGGGGTCTCGCCGCTCACTATCGACTACGTCAACCCGGAACACCCGTGGCCGGCGGTTGCGGAACTCAAAAAACTGGTAGGTGCACGGGGTCTTTCTGAGCGGCTCTGCATCTACCCGCAGTATATTGAGAAAGGGTGGTACGACCCCGGTTTAGAACCCCTAATAAACCGGCTCGCACAAAGAGTGTATGGAAGGAGCGCGGACCATGAACCAGGGCAGACTTCTCTACGTAGGCAAGGCTAAGTCGGTATACCGTACCGACAAAAAAGATGAGCTTATCGTCGAATTCCGGGATGACATCACCGCATTTGACGGCGGGAAGAAAGACACGCTGAAGAGCAAGGGGAGTTACAATGCCACGGTCTCCGCCTTTTTTTTCGAATACCTCGAAAAGCACGGGGTAAAGACCCATTACCTGCGGATGCTGGATGAACGCCGCATGGCGGTCCGGACGCTTTCGATGATCCCGCTCGAAGTGATTGTCCGGAATGTCGCAGCCGGTTCCATTGTCAGGAACTATCCTTTCAGGGAGGGGACACGGCTCGATCCTTCCGTTATCGTGATCGATTTCAAGGACGATTCGCGCCACGACCCGATGCTCAACGACGACCTGATCGTTGCCCTGAAACTTGCAACCCCGCAGGAATTAAAAAAGATCAAGAAGATCTCCCTTGAGATCAACCGCCTCCTCTCAGCCCTGCTCGCAAAACAGGGTATCCTTCTCGTGGACTTCAAGATTGAGTTCGGCAGGCAGGGAAAAACGATCCGCCTCGGCGACGAGATCAGCATGGACTCGATGCGCCTCTGGGACAAGGTGACAAAAGAGTCCCTTGACAAGGACGTGTACCGTTTCAACAAGGGTGACGTGATGGCCACCTACAACCGCGTTTCCCGCCGGATAACGGGAGCTGCCGCACGTCCTGCAGCCGCGAAGAAAAAGGCGGCGGTACAGAAGAAGGGGCGGGTATCCTTGAGAACGGCTGCGCAACCAAAGGCAAAAAAGCGATAACCCCGGTAAAACCCCCGGAAGAAAGGGACCGGATCGCAAAGACTAATGTCCCTGATGCATACACTATGCAGATAAAACAGCCCTGACCGATACCATGACCGACACTGCACAGGAAGAAGCGGAAATGCTCACGTGGGCAAAAGACTATGCACAGCAACATGGCTGGGTCCTCAACAGTGATGAAAAACAACTCGGTACCGTGATCCGGGGTCTTGTGCGAAACAAGACCAGATTCGGACGGCCCTACTGTCCCTGCCGGCTCAGGAGCGGCGATCAGGAAAAGGACCGGGCCATCGAGTGTCCCTGCGTGTACCACAAGGACGAGATAGCGGACCAGGGATCCTGCCACTGCCGCCTCTATTTCAAGGATATCTGATCTCTCCCGTATGACCGGTCCCTTACCGCAGACACCGGATATCTCCCGCGGACTCCTACCGGTGACCGGCCCGGAACCCCTCGTACTTATTCTCGGCAGTTTTCCCAGTGTCCTGTCTCTTGAACGGGGCGAGTATTACGGGAACCCGAAGAACCGGTTCTGGGCGGTCATGGAAGAGCTCTTTGCCATCCCTTCAGCGCTCCCCTATCCTGAACGCACCCTGCTCCTCACAGAGAATAAGGTCGCGCTCTGGGACGTGGTCCGGGACTGCACAAGGGAGGGAAGCGCCGACAGCAGGATCCGGCATCCTGTACCCAACGATATTGCGGGCTTTGTCCGGGCACACCCGGCCATCCGGCTTGTGGCCCTGAACGGGAGCACGGCCGGCAACCTCTACCACCGGCTTGCTGAGGTCCCGGGAATTGCTTCGGTTACCCTTCCTTCCACAAGCCCGGCGAATGCAGCGGTGACGTTTAAGGAGAAGGTCCGGGCGTGGGGAGTGGTTGCGGGAAATGGGGAGAGGAATCATTGACAGGATCCTTATCCCGGCTTCGCAAAAAGAGGCTGCACCGGGCTCCCGATAGTACGTTTTCCAAAAGGAAGACACGTTCCCCGGACGAGATCCCGGAACCCGGATATTTGCCTTACGCCCCGTCATGCCGGGTCCAGTGATCCCATATGACGATCAGCACACCCGCGGTAAAGAGCGGGAGCGCTATCCAGAACCGGAGCCCAAGCGGCTCGCTGAATATAAGAAGCGAGATGATACACCCGATGAACGGGGCTGCTGCATACACAGCCCCGGCCCGGGCAGCACCCATCGCCCGCAACGCCCGTATGAAGAAGACGAGCCCAATGCCGAACGAGACGAAACCGGTCAGCAGGGCGATAACGGCAAGATCCCATGGGGGCAGGGGCTCATGGAGCAGGAGGACAAGCCCCCATGCAATGCACCCGCCGAGCCCGGCCTTTGCTACCGCGATCAGTTCCGGGGGAAACGCAGTGATATGGGCCATGAAATTGTTGTCCAGTCCCCAGAAGAACGCGGAAATGATGATCCCGAGGGCACCGGGCGAGAAACCGGAGACCGCCCCCCCGTTCCAGCTCAGCAGGAGGCTGCCTCCAAAGATGACGGCAATGGCGGCGCCTATCACCCGGTCTTCCGGTTCGTGAAAGACGAGGAATGCGACGAGAACGGTTGCCACGATCTCGAAGTTCAGCAGAATGGAGGCCGTTGCGGCCGGCGTAAACGGCAGGGAGAGGAGCTGGAGGAAAGGTGCCAGCAGGCCCCCGACAATCACCGTCCCGAGGAAAAGAGACCATTCCCGCCGGGAAGCCACCGGGCATGCCGGGATCGCCGGACGTTTCCCGGACAGGAACCACCAGCACATCACACCCGAGCAGGATCCTATGCCAAGCAGGCCGAGGAGAACGAGCGGCGTCATTCCTGACACGAGGATCTTCAGCAGGGGTGTTGCCGATCCGAAAAGCACGGTTGCTGTGATGATCCTAACGAGAGAAGCAGGGATCTTCTTCACCGTCAGGGGAACCATGATAATTCAGACCAGGGACAAAGAGGGCGGATGCAAAGGGACGTATGCAGGACCCGCATCCGTGCAAACCCTGCAGGTGTGACCGTCACACCCCGGGTAAAAAACGGGGGCCGGGTAAGAAACGCTACCGTTCCATCCGGAACTTCAGGAAGATCACGTGGTAAATTGCATAGAACCCGCAGAGCACCGCCGCAGTATACCCGAGGATCGCTATCCAGCCGATCTCTTGGGGCAGCTTGAAGGGGCTTGCCTGCAGCACGAGAGATGACCCGACCACGAGCGAGGCAACGACCATGCCGATCATGATCTTGTCGCTTGCCTTGTCGAGCGCCATCTGCAGCTTCTGGATGTCCGTGTCCACGATCTCGAGCTTGAACGTCCCCGTTGACAGCCGCCGCAGCATCAGGTTGAGGTTGCGGGGCATGTCAAGGATCGCATCTGCGGAATCGAGGAGGGTTGTGGATGCCCGCTTGATGTAGCCGGCGGAAAGGGTGTTGGTATCTGCGAGCTTCATGAGGTACGGGGTGACCTCCTTGCCGAAGTTGAACTTCGGGTCGAGCCGCAGACCGATGTCCAGCACCATCATGAAGACTTTTAAGAGGAGCATCAGGTTCATCGGTACCTTGAGCTGGTAGCGGCGCATCGAATCGGTGAGCTCGGTGACCACGAGACGGAAGTTGAGCTGCCCGACATCGTCGCCGCCTCCACCGAAGTCATGCATCATGATGTACAGGTCGTCCCGGAGCGGCTCGCGGTTCTCTTCCGCAATCACGATCCCGAACCCCTCAAGAGACCGCAGCATCAGCTCGATGTCGTCGTTCACGAGCGCAAAGAGGAGGTTGATGAAGTTCTGCCGTTTCTCCGGCCGCAGGATGCCGACAATCCCGAAATCCAGAAAGACGATGTCGCCTTCTTTGGTCACGAGCAGGTTGCCCGGGTGGGGGTCACCATGGAAGAACCCGTCCTCAAAAATCATCTTCAGGTAGGCATGGAACCCCCGCACGCCAATCTCGTGCGGGTCAAGGCCCATCTGCACCATAGCTTCGGGATCATCGATCCGGACTCCCTCGATAAATTCCATGACCATGACCTTGGGAGACGTGAACTCCCAGTAGATCTTCGGGAAACGGATGCCCGGCACGTCGCGGAAGTTGCGGGCCATCCGGTCCGCGTTCCGGCCATCCCGCGTGAAGTCGAGTTCTTTAACGATCTGGTGGGCAAAATCGTCGACCATGCCGGTCGGGTTGTACAGGCGGGTCTCGGGAAAAACGACCTCGAGGCGTTCTGCCATCGACTGCAGGATACTGATATCGGTCTCGATGATATCGCCAATGCCCGGGCGCTGGACCTTGATTGCCACCGGAGTGCCATCGGTGAGGAAAGCGCGGTGGACCTGCCCGATCGAGGCGGATGCGACCGGCGTCTCCTCGATGCTGGAAAACCAGATGTCCATATCGGGACAGTTTTCCGCAAGCATTGCGCGGACTTCTGAAAAGGGGATTGGTTTTGCATGGTCCTGCAGTTTCTTGAGCTCGTCGATCATCTCCGGCGGCAGCAGTTCCGTCCTCGTGCTCATGATCTGCCCGAATTTCACAAATGTGGGGCCGAGGTCCTCGAGGGCTAGCCGTATCCGCTCGTAGACGGTTGAGGTATCAGAGGCTTTTCCGGGTTTTCCCGGAGTAGGGAGCCGGAAACGGGCCCGCCCGGGGAACAAACGCTCAAGGCCGATGCCAAAGCCATACTGGCTCAGCACGTCAATGATCTGCGCATACCGCCTGATACTGGAGACCATGAGTACACGTAGGATGTTGGGATACTTAAGGCGTACTTTCTCCCGGATAAAAAAAACAACCTCACCGGAGGGAGATCAGGGCTTTTCAAAGACAACGATGCGGTTGGTATTGGTCCCGTACGCCATGTTGTCCACTCCCCAGATGTTCGAGGTCTTGGTGAAGTGCTGCTGGTTGATTACCACGCACGGGCAGGCAAAGCCGGCTGCAATCCCGAGCGGCACGACATGCTCCTCAAGCCGGATCGTCCGCTTCCGCACTTCCCCGACTTCGAATGCCACAAAGCCCCCGGGGCGGGTAATGCGGAAAAGTTCGTCGAAGACTCTGCCCATGACCCGGGACCAGTCTGCAATGGTCCTGGCCATGGTGATCTGCCTGCCGACCGCATCCGCTTCGAGCCCGTTGAACCAGCAGCGGAGCCAGTTGTCCTCGCGGTACTGCACGATATCGAGGAACGGCGGGGAAGTGACCGTGAGCTGGACCGAATTATCCCGGATCTCCGGCGTGCTGCGGGCATCCCGTGTCAGCAGGACGGCTTTTTTCCCGGCACGCACGAGACTTTTCGTGTCTGCATCGGACATTTTGCGCAGCAGGCTCTTTGTCTTGTTCAGGATGATCCGGTGTGTATCGCGGTATTCCGGTTCCTGCTCACGTTTCCGGTTGATCCGCTGCTGGCTTTTAGGGGAAACGGCCTGGTTGGGGGGGAGGGTGTAGACCGAGAAGAAACCCTTCGAATGGCCGGTCAGCCGGTTTGTCGCCACCATCGCGATCCAGTGGTCGATCATGTCGTCACGGCAGCCGGATTTCCGGTTCAGCAGGTACGTCCGCAGCGAGACGATCTCTTTCTCGGTCTCGGGATGATAGAACATGGACAGATCGATGTCCGCCGTATCGTGTCCCGGGGGGATTGCCTCCAGGCGCTTTTCGACCGCAGACAGGGCCGGGGGGAAAAACCGGGCTTCGGTCATGATCCGTGAAAGGGGATTGGTATCGTTCGCAATCACATCGCGGCCAAGGAGACCCGCCTCGATGACCGTGGTACCCCTGCCGCTGAACGGGTCGTAGACGGTATCCCCTTTTCGGGTGAGGAGTTCGATAAAAAAACGGGGTAGCTGGGGTTTGAAGCATGCACGATAGGAGACCTCGTGGATCGGCGCTGCCTGCCGCTGCCGGGATGTCCAGAACTCGTTTGTGAACTTCTTTGTCGTGCACGGCCCGATCGTCATATCTTCCGTTCCGGTCGGCAGGCCGGCAGGATTCCGGAACGTGATGAGCGAGCGGAGCAGATCGTCACCAGCGGGAGGATGTGAACCGGTAACCATGTCGCATGGTAGGTTAGCGGATAAAGGTATAAGGGTGTATGAATGAGGCCGGGCAAACCATTGCCCTTACCGAAACCCTGACGAGGAGGGAGGGATAAGGAACAGGTAGGGAGGACCGCACGTGACATCACCCCATAACACATCTCACAGCCCCGGCACCGGCCAAGAGTTCATGGAGAAGACAAAGTATCATTATATCGGCAAGAGCGACCAGCAGAAAGGCCTGCCCCAGCCCCCGCTCGAACTCCCGGTGGACCCCCATGCGAAGATCATCGGCCTGCCCCGGCCGGAGCACCTTGAGATCCCGCCGCTCGATCTCCGGATCGCCATCAACCGCCGGCGCAGCATACGCTCGTACCTCCACGAGCCAATCGCTCTGGAAGAACTCTCGTTCCTTCTCTGGTGCACACAGGGTGTTCAGCAGGTCCACGGGAAAGCGGCCACGTTCCGCACGGCCCCGTCGGCCGGCGCCCGGCATGCGTTCGAGACATTCCTGCTGGTCAACGACGTAAAAGGGCTCGGGCCGGGCCTGTACCGCTACCTTGCCCTCACCCACCGGCTCCAGCAGACGGATACAGATCCCACGGTCGCCCACCGGATCACAACAGCATGCTTCGACCAGCAGTTCATCCTCCGGAGCGGGGTGGTCTTTCTCTGGACCGCGGTCCCGTACCGGATGACATGGCGGTACGGGGAGCGGGGCTACCGCGATCTCCACCTTGATGCGGGCCATGTGTGCCAGAACCTGTACCTTGCAGCAGAAGCGGTGGGGTGCGGGGTGTGTGCCATCGCCGCATTCGATGACGATATCATAAACACCATCCTCGGGATCAATGGCACCGACCAGTTCCTGATCTACCTTGCCACTGTTGGAAAAAAGGAATAACTGGCGTTTTCCGCTACGAGGTATGTGCGCCTACCGCGTCAAACGCGTGGGGGTACCGGACGGTGCCTGAAATACCGTCGAGCGCTCCACGCGTCAGCGGCAGCGCCATCAGGGATTCATCCGGGCAGGGGAACGGGGCGAATATCCCAAAATCCCGTGCAATGGTAAACCCGAATTTCGGGTAATACGTCGGGTGGCCGACAACGACAACGATCCGGTGCCCGAGGCGCTGGCACTCTTTCAGTCCCTCTTCGATGAGAGCAGCACCGATCCCGAGGCACTGGAAGTCCTGGTGGACGGCGAGAGGCGCAAGAGCGAGCGCAGCTGTTTCAGCGGTATCCGAGACAATGGTGATCGGAGGGAACAGGATATGCCCGATGATCCGGTCACCGGAAACCGCCACGAGCGAGAGTTCGTGGTCATAGTCGCCGTCCGCACGGAGGGCATTCACGAGCCGTGCCTCGCCATCCTGTCCGAATGCCTGGAGATTGACCTCAAAAATGGCGTCGATATCTTCGGGACGTTCCGGCCGGATAAAAAATGAATCCATCCCTCTCACTTGGACGGCTGAGGTGATAAAGGGGTTTTTGGATCCATTCGTGGGGAACCGTCCGGTGAAAGGGTGAAATAGCGGGCAGCGCGAACCATTAAATGATGAATGCAACTCTGCGGGCATACATCGATCTCACGAGGCTGCAGTTTTCCTTTGCCTGGCCGCTCCTGTTCAGTTCCGGGTACCTGCTGGCGACCATCACCTACGGCGGGTTTGAGTGGTTTGTTCTTGCAAAAGTAGGCCTGATCGGTTTCTTCGGGTTCGAGGCCGGACTGGTACTGAACGATTACGTTGACCGGGATATTGACAAAAAAAATGTGGAACCGGGCGGGCTCACGAAGTACTGGCGGCTCTTCGGCACCCGTCCCCTCCCGGCCGGGCTTATCCCGCCCCGGCGGGCACTCGCCGTGTTCGGCGTGCTCGCGGGTATCACCGCCGTTCTCATCCTGACGCTGCCTTACCCCCATTCGGTCTACGTGCTGCTCATGATGGTCTACTGCTACGTGATCGAGGTTTTCTACCAGGAGGAGAAGCGGATCCCGCAGGTGTTCCCGTTCCCCCAGGTCATCGGCCGGACAGACTTCGCCCTCTTCCCGGTCGCCGGTTATCTCTGCGCCGGGCTCCCGGATATCACGGCGTTCTTCTACTTCATCTTCTTCTACCCGTTTGCCCTGGCACACCTCGGGGTGAATGACCTGGTCGACGAGGTTAACGACCGGGCCCGGGGATTACGGACCATCCCTACCCTCTACGATGCGGAACGGACCAGATACTGGATCGCAGGGTGGACCGTCATCCACGCAATGATGGCCGTCCTGTTCATCACCCGGCTGGGACCGGTTGCCCGGGCCGGTATCGGTGCAGGGATGGTACTGCTCGTGATCGCAAATATCGTGATCCTGAAGTACAGGACCGCTGATGCGGCCCTCAAGGTACTGCCGCTCTTCCACATTGCGATGGTGCTCTACGCAGCGGGTATCGCACTCGGGGCATTCATCTGAAGGGGCCCCCTTAACCTTTTTATTCCCTGCACCCGAAAAAATTCCATGAAACTCCTTGCATTCAATGGAAGTCCCCGGAAAAAATGGAACACGGCAACTCTTCTCGAACATGCACTGCAGGGTGCCAAATCCGCGGGGGCAAAACCCGAACTTTTCCACCTGTACGACCTGGATTACCAGGGCTGCATCAGCTGCTTTGCCTGCAAGCGGATCGGCGGGAAAAGTTACGGGCATTGCGCACAGAAGGATGATCTCACGCCGGTATTCAAAAAGGCCGAAAAAGCCGATGCAATCCTCATCGGCTCGCCGATCTATTTCGGGATCACGACCGGGGAAACGCGCTCGTTTCTCGAACGGCTGATGTACCCGTCCCTGGTCTACGACCCGCAGCGGTCCTCGCTCTTTGGCCGGAAGACAAAGACCGCGTTTATCTACACGGCGGGTGCTCCTGAGCAGATGATAAAGGAGCGGGGCTTTGACCGGAACGCATCGGGTACCGAACAGGCAATGGAACGGATCTTCGGGTCATGCGAGTCGCTCTATGTGACGGACACGTACCAGTTCGACGACTATTCGAACTATGTCTCCACGGCCTTTGACCCGGTGGAGAAGAAGAAGCGGCGGGACGAGCAGTTCCCCAAAGACTGCCGGAAGGCGTACGAGCTGGGGGCGAGGCTGGTCCGCAGGGATGTGTGATCTGCATTCAGGTTTTTTGGAATAGTATCATTTTTTGATCTCGTGGATATCTGCTGAATCACGATATTCCTGATACCAGGCTTCCGCACGGTGATGGTGCGGGACAATATTTTTCATCAAACCCTGATTGAAAAAAAATCATCGTGATCATGATCCCGATTGAAAAAGTGATCCGGATCAATCAAGGTCTGGTTTTATTATTTCAATCGTACTCTGATTTTTTATTTTCAATCACACCTTGATTGAAAAATTTTCAGCTGGCCTTGATTGAAAAACCGAACCCGTGAACACGGCACCGACGGGGCCCCGGACACTAACCTGATGTAAACCTGTTTAACTTTTTGCAACCAGACCTTGATTGAAATTTTTTCATCAAACCCTGATTGAAAAATTTTCACCGCGATCATGACCCTGCTTGAAAATCTGATCCGGATCGATCAGGGTTTGATTGTTTTTACGGACCTTGATGGAAATTTTTTAACAAATCAAAAACAAATTTGACGGTTTTGTGATGCCCCCCCCTTTTGCTTCCGATTGGTCCATCAGAACCATGAGGAGGAGATGAACGAATCAGGAAATACAAAGTTTATTGTGATTTTAATTAGAATGTTCTGTAGCATTTTTTGAAAAATACAGGGACAACGATATAACCAAAGGAAAAACCTCTTGAATCCTGTTCTCAATAAGAGATTTATCTATTTTAAAAGACCAAAATTGGAGAGAAATTTTTGTGTTTTAGTTAGTTTAGGAAGAGTATTTCGATATTTTTTCGCATTTACTAAGTATGATTTGAAAACCTCATTGGGTATTACGTTTGAATCAAAAAGGACAATAATTTCATCGGCATGTTTTGAGGCATATGTTTCACTAAAGTAAGGTATGCACCCAATTAAACTACTACAATGGTATTCTTCATGCAGTAAAACCCAACAAATATCTTCCCGATTAAAATATACTAGTGCTTCCGATGCATATTCAATTATTTCATTTCTACTTGCAAAAATAAGATATTTTACTCTTGGGGATGGTAGTATTTTCCTATCTTGGTTTATGAAACCCGCTTCTTTCAATTCTTTGATGAGATTCCGAAATTCTTTTTCATCCATTATAATTCCAGAATGTTACGTTTGAAGATTTTAATATGATAGGAACGCCCCCCGACCCCCACTGCGAGAAACTACGCGCCAAAGGCAGGCAATTTCTCTTGTGGGGGAGAGACGAATATCAAAATATGGCTGATCTTTTGTTTGAGATACTCATGAAGTAAATCTAATAATATAACTTTGTGAAACACTACGATTGTACAAACGATATAAAAAATACATTAATCAAAACAAAAATTTATTTGTTTAGAACGTATTATATTCGTATTTATGTCAAAAAACCCTGAAAATGCACAAGGCGATATAATTGGATTAGCAGTTGAATTGATTGGAGTAGCCATTTTATTATGGTTATTTATTTTTGTAATATTCCCTGCATTGTTAAACCTCAAGGGTTGAAAGAAGGAGAGGGATACTATGAGTAGCGGTCAACAGGGAATTACCGAATCATTTTCAATTTTACGGTACATATTGGTAGTCATAAGCACAACTCTATTACTAATACCAATTTTTTATCAACTCTTGTTAAATCAGCCTTTCATTAATCAAGACTACATGAAACCGCTTTTTATAATCGGGGTATATGGGTACGGAATTTTACTTGCGGATGTTATCTCTGAGACTTTACAGAGAATGTTTCCTCTTATCATTGCGAGCTATATACAATATGCGCCAATATTTAATATAGTAATTTTTATAATTATCACATCACTTATTTGTGCTGGTTTTTTCCTTGTTTGGGGAATCGGAGCAATTGAAGAATTACTAGTAGCATTTGCAGCGATTGTAATCGTATGGTTATGGCATAAAGTGAGAGGGGAAAAATAATTCTTGCTTACATTTTTTTAAGAATTCACTGTTGATTGTCTATTTTCATCAGAGTTCTTCGAAGTCCAGTCCCCCATGGGGGCGGGGCACAATACGATACTGCCGGAACAGGCAATACGGCGCTATCCCAAAGCGCAGGGGTGGGCTCGGGAGGGGAATACGACCATAGGGAGCACGAGAAGAATCCGAAGGATTCTCCGCTGAGGCACTGTCCCCTCCTGAATAGGTCATATCCTCAGCAGCCGCTCATTCTCCCGGAGCCATGCCCGCCGCCTCTTGTAATCCGGCATCAGCGCCTCCACCTTCGCCCAGAACCGGGATGAATGGTCGGGTTGTTTGAGGTGGACGAGCTCGTGGACGATGACGTAATCGACGATTTCAAGGGGTGCCTGGATAAGTCGCCAGCTGAAATTGAGCCCGCCCTGATGGTTGCACGACCCCCAGCGCTGGCATGCATCGGTGATGCGGACCGAAGCGGGGGAATAGCCGGTCATCATCGAGAACCACATGCACCGGGAATGGATCTCCTTGTGGGCTTCCTCCCGGTACCAGCGTTGTACCCCGCTCTGCATATCCGGCCTTATGGTGCGGGGTACGAGGAGCCGGTCGGTGCGCTGAATTCCTGCCCCCGGATCGTCAACTATGTGCAGCGGGTAAGAACGCCCGAGGAACCAGAAGATCTCCCCCTCTTCGTAGGCATGGGCGATCGCCTGCGGCCGCTGCTGCATTTCGGCGATCTTCTTTTTAATCCAGCCACGCTTTTCCCAGATAACCGCATCTATCATCCTTGCCGGTGCCCGGAGGGGTGCCCGGACAATCAGCCGGGCTTCCGGCGTAATGATAAGTGCGATGGTCCGGCGGCGGGAGCGGACTATAGTGTCGATACGGATCTCTTCCATGAAACGATCAGTTCTTACATGTAATATCAATCGTAAAAGAAAAAAGATGAGGATGCTGCAATGGGATCAGGGGGACCCGGTCCTGTTTGTCCCGTCACTAATCACTTTCCCGTCCCTGAGATGGATGGTACGGTGGAAATAGTCCCTGTGCCAGTCCTCGTGGGAGACCATCACGATAGTCTGGTGCATGGACTCATTGATCTCCCGGAAGAGGTCAAGCACAATCCGGGAATTCTCCGTATCGAGGTTCGCACATGGTTCATCGGCAAACAGGATGTCTGGCTTGTTCACCATCGCCCTGGCGAGCGAGACCCGCTGCTGCTGGCCACCCGAGAGTTCGCGGGGGAGATGGTCCTGCCGGTCGAGAAGGCCGATCTTCGTGAGGATATCGGTGCTTGCCGTACGGTACTGCTCCTCATTGAGGTCCAGCCGGAGCATCCCTGGCAGGGAAACATTTTCCATCACCGTAAGGTCAGGCACAAGAGCATAGTCCTGGAAGACATACCCGAGCTTGTAAAGCCTGAACATCGTTTTCTCGTAATCGGTGAGCTTCCCGATGTCTATTCCGTCAATGATAATCTTCCCCGAGGTCGGTTCGTCGAGAAGACCCAGCATATGGAGCAGCGTGGTCTTGCCGCTCCCGCTCGGTCCCATGATGCCGAGGAATTCCCCTTTGGTGATATCGAGCGAGACCCCGTCCAGGGCCCGTACCTCGACATTTCCCATGCGGTAGATTTTCCGCAGGTCGGTAATCTCGATCATATCAGGCCCTCATGGCGGTCTGGATATCCTCCCGCGACACCTGGTAGGCAGGGACGTAGCCGGCAACGATGGCTGCGACAAAAAGGATCAGAGAGTTCATGAGAAGATCCACAGGTGTCAGGTACAGTGTTGCCGACCATCCGGGAGTTACGACCGGGTGAGCCGACATGTAGAGCGCGAGCAGCAGGGTTATTACGATCCCGAGGATGATCCCCAGTATCGCAAGGATGATGACCTGGAACCCGTAGTTGTGCATGATCACTTGCTTGTCCACGCCGATTGCCTTGAGGATCCCGATCTGCTTGCGGCTGTTGAGGGTCTTGATCGTAATGACAATGAACAGGACAACTGTCGTGATGATAATGCTCACGATCAGGGAGACCAGGTTGATGATTGCAAAACTCTGAAACGCTGTTCCCAGAACCTTGGAAAGCAGGTCCCCGGTGGTCTGGACCTTGTCCGCCACGCCGTACTGGATCAGCTCGTTCTTGACGAAGGTCTCGGAGTAGCCGGGCTTTGCCTTGACCGTGATGTCATGCGCCTTGTCGAGCGGTTGCCCGCCCAGGACCTGTTGCATGTCCGTCCAGGAGACATATGCGGCGCTGTCCGCCTGGCTCCACCCGGTGGAGTATATACCCTTCACCCGGTAGTCCCTCGTGTAACCGTTTGCGTACGCGACCGTGACCGAGTCCCCGACCCGGACCCCACCCAGCGATGGCTGGAATTCGTCCTCCTCACGGATGGTTGGGTCACCTGCCACAGGTTTCCCGATGATGATCTCGCCCGTGTCGCTTTCACCGAGGTAACTGCCGGCAATCATCTTGGTGTACAGGGGCGAGACGTACTTCTCGTCATCGGGCATGATCGCCCGCACCGATACCCCGAGGACCCGCTTGCGGTACGTGAAGGTCGCTCCCTCCGTATAATGGGGGGTGGCCCGTTCTACGCCGGGCATGCCGTTGATGAGGGAAAGCATTGCGGAAAGATCGGTAACGTACTGGTCACCCGATTTGGGGCTGACGAGCACGTTCCCGACCTCGTAGTCCACGAGTTGTTTCGTTATACTCTGCTCGATCCCGTTGAACAGGGAGGGCAGGAATATCATGTTGGTGAAGCACATCCCGATGATCAGGACGGTCAGGATCACGCTCGACCTGCTTCCCCGCTGGAGGGACCGCAGGGCAAGCAGGAACGCGACCTTCAGTTCTTTTTTACCCATGGCAGGGTTCCATTCCCGGTCTTTGAAGGCAGGTACCAGTACCGGTAGGCAAGGAATCCGAGGATACCGAGGACGATGAGCGCAAGGAGGATATTTGCGGAATTGTCAGATGGCGGCACCCGCATGTTCATCTGGCGGGTGAGCGTGTGGGCCCCCATATCATCCGTATAGGAGATCGTCAGGTTGTACGGGTAGTTGCCACCTTTCATCCCCTCGAGGATGAAGAGCGCCGGGGCATCGTTGCCCGGCGTGATCTTACCGATGAACGCCTCTTTTGTCCCTTCGGTCGGGAGGTTGACCGTTGCCGAGACCTGTTTTGCATCGCCCGTCCCGGTGTTCTCGATCCGGATCGTGAGATCGAACGGCGTGTTCTCGATGAGCCGGGTAGGGCTGGTGTCCACCGAGACAAAGCCCAGCTCCGCCTTGCCCTTGAACATCACATCGATACCGGTGGACTCGGTCATCACGGTGCCATCAATGGCATTGTAGTGGATGGTGACCGGGACCTTCACGAGGCCAGCTGCGGTATTTTTATCCGAGAGAAGGACAAGATCGAACGTTTTGTTTTCACCGGCACCGAGCGTGCCAAGATGGTACAGGTCGGTATTTTTCGGCGCTACCGTGCTGCTCACATTCTCGATTTTTACCGTCACGTCATCGGCAAGCATGCCCCCGGAATTCATGACATTCGCCGTTACCGGGATCTCGTCCCCGGGGTTCTGGCTGCCGGTGAGCGAGCTGTCGAGGATCAGGATCGCCTGTTTCTGGATTCCCACCGGGGTGTTGACATTGACAGGTACCGGGTATTTCACGCTCCGGGCACCAAGGGTGTCGATCCAGACCTCGGGATAGTACATCCCGCTCTTTGAGGGGGCCAGGATAGAAAATGTGATGGTGGTGGACTGCCCGGGTCCGATCTCCCCGATGCGGTCGAAATCGTTGCTCAACACATCGATGCCATTACCTTCGAGATGGACATTCTGGATATTGACGTTGATATCGGTAACCTTTGTCGTTCCGGAAGTATCGGAATTCAGCGACCCGGTTTTTTCACTGATCGTCGCGCTTTCTGCCGTGTTCCTGATCGTAACGGTAATGGTTCCCAGACTGTCAGGCATCAGCACTGAGGGGGAAACCTTGTAATCGGCAATCGTAACCGTCGGGGTATCGGCATGGACCGGGGGCACGAAGATGACCATAAGTCCGAACAGCACAAGGAATGCTGCGATGGTACCGATTTCCCTGTATACATTGTTATTCTTGGTATTTTCGTTCATACTGCCTCCAGTTTAATGGATCCGACACCCTGCCGGATCTGGCAGGTAATCTGAGGGGCACCCGGGCGCTCGGTCCGGGTCAGGTAGGTGTCTCCTTCCACCATGAAACCCCGGACATCGGCATCCCCTATACCCCGGTGAATCCGGACCTTAAGGTTGCTGTCCTTTGGCATGCGGATGACCAGGCTGCCCACGCCGTTCTTGATCGTGGCATCGAAATTTCCGCCATGGTACCCGGCAAGATCGATGTGGGTCTCGCCAGCCCCGTTCCTGATCTTCAGGGCAGACAGGCTGAGTTCCCCCAGCGCCAGCCGGGTCCTCCCGGCTTTGTTGTTGATATCCAGCAAAACCGGTACTTCGCGGTTCAGCCGGATATCCCAGATATTGAGCGAGTAGTCAGAGCACCAGGAACCCGAAAACGAGTGCCGGCTCCGGATCCTGACTTTCCTGACGGTGTCATAGAGAGCTGAGGAATAATCATAGCGGGGGGTGGAAATCCCGTCTCCTGCTGTCAGGTTCATGAGGGTTGTCTCATCAGTACCCGCACCAATCATTATCTCTCCTGCGCCAAGCCGCAGCTGCAGATCAAGCGCGGTTGCACCGTTCCTGCTCAGGGTTGTGGTCCCGGGAGACGGTTCTTCCGTCTCCGCCTCTTCTCCCCCTCTGATCACGCGGATATTCCATTTCAGGTACCGTATCGCGAGGCGGTAGAATGTCCGTGCAAGGTGGAAGTCGAGCATGACCATAACGACTCCGGCTATCGTGAAGACGATGGAGATGAAAATACCCTCAAAGGGGGAGGACCACCAGGAGACTGGTACGGTAAAGCCTATGAGCTGCATGACAGCAACCAGCAGCAGGATCGGACCGGTGACAAGCATGACCAGTCCGACCATGAAGATAATGACGAGGAAGACAATAAGGAGGATGAACGGGATGAGGACAAATGCCAGGTTGAAGAGCCCGAGACCAAGCGTTGCCATGACTGCATGCCAGATGTTCTCGGGACTGCGGGCCTGTTCTGCTTTTTTCACCAGGTACGTTGCCCTGATCTCTTTTGCCACGTCATCAGGACTCCCGAGAGACCGGCAGAGTTCCTCCTCGCTGCGCCCTTCGGATTTACCGATACTGAAATGCTCGGCGTAATCCGCGAGGATATCATCGAGGTCTTCCCTGCTGACATAGCCGCTCAGCCTGACCTTTAATGTATGAAGATATTCCTGCTCAGTCTGCTGCATGCGATCCACCTTCCAGCAGTGCGGTGACGGATGCAGCAAACTGCATCCATTCATCACGCTGGCTGTGTTCTTTTTCCTTTCCCGTTTCAGTCAGCCGGTAATACTTCCGGGGCGGTCCTTCACCTGATTCCTGCAGGTACGTTGTTACCAGGCCTTCATCCTTGAGACGCCGGAGCAGCGGGTAGATCGTCCCTTCCGAGATATCGATCCTTTTCGAGATCTCATTGACGAGCTCATACCCGTAACAGTCCTTGTGCGCGAGGACTGAGAGAACGCAGATCTCAAGCACGCCTTTCTTGAACTGGATATTCATGGCTTTTTCCTGAATACAAGGACTGCCCGGCGCCGGTTCAGGGATTTTTTCTGTATACCGGGATTCCGGATCTTCCGGAGAGGGTGCAGCCGGGCAGGTCCGTGTTAATTGCTTAACACAGTATCTTGCATTGCAAGGTACTTACTATCATTGAGAACGCACCATATATAATAGGATCGCTTTTCGTGCCGGATCTCCTGCATTCTCCCGGAAGTCCGGCCTGGTTTGAAAAGAGAAAATCCCGTTACGGGACGACTTCGAACAGGTCGGGGTTTTCTTTTGAATAGTTCTCGCTAAGTCCTTTGAGCGGCAGCTTCTGGATATAATCGTATGAGCGCGAGATGATTGCAATCAGCTGGTCAGCATCCGGGTGCCCAGCAAGGAGACGCTCAATCAGCTGCATATCCGGGATCTCATCGGAATACTTGTAATAGTCGGTCACGCGTGTTCAGTATTCTTTAGCTCGCTGACCGATCTTTTATGTTTTTTTATTTGTGTTGAGCCTCATCAGAGGCGAAACAGGAGAAGAGCCTTCAGGCTCTTCGACTTGTCGAACCCTTCCAGGGATGAGACAGGAGAAGAAGATCGAATGAAGGTTTCGCCTCCCTTCTCCTTGTCGGGGTTTTGATAAACTCCTCCAATTCATCAGAGTTCTTCGACCGAATCGTCAGGTTCTTCTATCCCAGCAGACCAGACCGGGTCAGGCAGAAGGGGAAGATCCCCGCAGTTTTACCCGGTTACGGCTTTTCGCACCTTTCCTGGAAGAACGGGCAGAGGTTATTGGAGCACCCTTTGCAGACAAAGAACTGGATATCGGCAGCAGCGATCAGGCAGAGGATTGCAAACAGGTAGAAATAGACAGGTTGTGCAAGCAGCCAGTACTGGGGATACACGATCATGAAGACAATCGGGACAACAACCCCGGTCTTGTCCGCGAAAGTATAGGGTTCTTCCGGCCGGGAAGGGAACAACCCGGTGAGTTTTCCGGGGATAACATGCCCGCAGTCCGTCTTCCGGCAGGGACACTTGGTGCAGAAGGAATAGATGAGGACAAGGCATGAAAGGAGTATCCCGACGATATATAAGACTGCCCACAGGATTGAAGACTGGACAATCGCAAGGGTCGCCGCCAGGACGGCAACACATAAAATCAGCAGGGAAAGGATCCCATGTATCCGGCGGTTCATGGTTACCGTCATATTTTTTAATTGACTGACTTAACCCTTGTGATCTGTCGCCGGCGTTCTGCGGTCCGGCGGCATACACGCCGGTAGTGCAGGACCCGGGTTATTTATGGGTGAAATACGCCCGAATCCCGGACGCATCTGCACCATCAATCCGGGCAAACCCGACCCGCTCGAACTGGACGACGTTCCCCGTCTCGGTCCTGACCCGCGGCTCGCACGCCCCCTTCATCTCCCCTTCCTGCGTGAGGAGGGTGCAGGGTTCCGCAGCCTGTGCCGGCAGCCACTGGATGATGCGGGCTTTTTGTGCCCGTGCATCCGCCAGCGAATCGCCGCCGTAGGAGAACATGGGGACATCCCTGTCCCAGCCAATCTTCACGTTGAAGAGGTCCTTGAGCCGGACCATGGCGGTCCCGGGTGAGATCTCGCCCCGGGGGATCAGCACGGTTCCTTCGAACTCCAGCGTTCGGCTCCCGCGGGCCGTATCGCCGGGGTGGAGCAGGGCATGGGCGGTGTGCCGTGCTGCACCTTCGATCGTTACCGTAACCGGGTCAGGGACAAAGAAGTACCGGTTCGCGGCCGGGTCGACAATCTTCCGGTTCTCGGCATACAGGTTATCCCACGAGAATGAGATATCCGTGTCACCGATACCGATGGCAAGCATGGCATTCTTCACGGCTTCCGGCGAGATGCCGCGCCGGGCAAGAGCACGCAGGGTGCCAAGCCGGATGTCGTCCCAGCCGGTATAGGTGCCCTCTTTAATCCCGAGGCGCATCTGGGAGGTAGAGAGGACGACACCTTCGATCCCCATACGGCCATAGTGACGGTAGACCGGCACCTGCCACCCGAAGTGGTCGTAGATATATTTCTGCCGGCGGGTATTCGCGATATGGTCCTTGCCCCGGATCACGTGGGTTACGCCGAGCAGGTGGTCGTCAGCCACAACGGAGAAGTTCATCAGCGGGTAGACATGTGCCTTTACTTTCGGATGAGGGGGGGTGTCGAGGATACGGAATGCGGGGAAGTCCCGCATTGCCGGGTCCGGGTTGTCAAGGTCGGTCCTGATCCTCACCGTTACTTCCCCTTCCTTAAACTCATGGCCGAGCATCTTCTGCCAGCGTTCAATGTTCGTTGCCACCGTCAGGTCGCGGCAGGGGCAGGCGGTCTTCTTCTGCTTGAGCTCTTTGAAGTGCTCGTTGTCACAAGTACAGACATACGCCCCGCCATTCTCAATCAGCTGCCGGCAGAGATCGTAATACAGGGAGAGCCGGTCGCTCTGCGTCACGGTCTCCGTGATGCCAAGGCCGAGCCATCTGAGGTCTTCGACCACCATCTCATAGGCATCGGGATCAACCCTTTTTGGATCGGTATCCTCGATGCGGAGGATGTACCGCCCTCCGTACTGTTTCACATAGGCATCGTTCAGGGCCGCAGCCCGGGCGTGCCCGATATGGAGGGGGCCGGAGGGGTTGGGGGCAAACCGCATGACAACCCCTTTTTCCGCCTTCTCCAGATCGGGGAGTACCTTCCTGTGCTCATGCTTCTCGGAAAGGGCAGCAAACATTGCCGGGGCCTTTATCCGGAGTGTCGTGACCCGCGCTTCAGGCGTGAGGGCAGCGACCTCGGCTATCGCTTCTTTTGCCAGTGCCGAGACTTCCTTTGCCCTGCCCCGCAGATCCGGGTGGGCGCCCATAACCATGCCGATAACAGCACCTGCCTGCGGTACTCCCCCGTGCTTGACCGCGTTCTGCAGTGCACATAAAAAGAGGATCTCTTTGGGATCGTCCCCCGCCATCCTAAAAACTCCGGGTGACGAAGAACTCGCCGATATCCATCAGGAGCTGCCGCTCTTTTGTGGGAGGCAGGACGGAGAGGTGCTTGTTGCTGGCCTTCACCAGATCGGATGCTGCCTGCTTCACTTCATCGAGAACTCCGGCTGCAGTCAGATCCCGGATCGCCGCGTTGATATCGGCAGGAGAGAGCGTCCGCTGGTATTTCTTCAGGTCGAGACCTTTATCCCGTGCCTTGATCATAAGGAGGGTCTGCTTGCCCTCGCGGAGGTCGGACGCCTGGTCTTTCCCGCTCTTCTCCGCAGGGGTCAGCAGGTCGATGAGGTCGTCCTGGATCTGGAAGGCGATACCGGTATTGAGCCCGAAGTTGTAGAGCGCTTTGACCTGCACGGCATTGCCGCCGGCAAGAACTGCCCCGATACCTGCTGCAGCTGCGTACAGGACGCCGGTCTTCTTCCTGACCATCTCCATATATTCCGGCTCCTCAACATCGGTGCGGTGCTCAAAGGACATGTCCATGTGCTGGCCCTCGCAGATGTCGGCACAGGCCTTGGCAAGCATGGTCACGGCCCGGACTTTCGCATCGTCCTTTGCAGTCGCCATGCAGAGGTGCTCGAAGGCCCGGGCGTACAGGACATCCCCGGCAAGGATACCGGTGGGCATATCCCATTTCGTGTGGACCGTCGGGACACCCCGGCGCAGGCTGTCGTCGTCCATGATATCATCATGGATGAGCGTGAAGGTATGGGTAACCTCGAGCGCCAGCGCTGCATGCAGGAGATCGTCCGAACTGTTGGGTTTCACCGCATCTGCTGCAAGCATCACCACCGCGGGGCGGAGCCGTTTTCCCCCGGCAGCCAGCAGGTGGGCGGAGGCTTTGTTCAGTTCGCCCGTTTTATCGACGAAATACCGGTCGATCATGTGATCGATCGTTGTTGCGACCGAGGCAAGGTACGGTGAAAGATCCGACATGTGGTTTCCCCTGTTCAATTGATCTTGAGCCGCTGGCCGTTCCCCATGAGGTGGACGGTGGAGTTGGGGGTATAGCCCATTTCCCCGGCAAACTGCGTGTATTCTGCCGTCATTGTCAGGCTCCCGTGCGCAGGGATGATATGCTGTGGCTGCAGGAGCTGGATGAATTCGTAGTGGTCCTCCCGGTACGCGTGGCCGCTGACATGGAGATCCTCAAAGATCCGGGCGCCGGTCAGCTTTAACCGGGCCTCGACCATGTAGCGCTGGCCGAAGTTCATCGGGTTCGGGATCACGGTTGCCGAGAAGATGACCTTGTCGCCCGGCGTGAGCTGGTACGGGGTATCCCCGGTCGCAAGGCGGGTGAGAATCGAGCCGGGCTCACCCTGGTGGCCGGTAACAATGGGCAGGAACTTGTCCTTGCCTGCCTTCATCATCCGGCGCATGGTCCGGTCCACGGTCCGCCGGTTCCCGAAGACGCTCGTGGTCTCGGGGAACGAGACGAGTTTCATCTGCTCTGCCGTGACGGAGTACTTCTCCATCGACCGCCCGAGCAGGACCGGTTTTCTCCCGATCTCGTGGGCGCATTCCGCGATCGTCTTGACCCGGGAGATGTGCGACGAGAAGGTGGAGACGATGATAGCATTCTTGTCGTCCTCATAGCTGGTGATGGTGTCGCGCACCAGGTCACGGGCGATCCGCTCGCTCGGGCAGCGGCCTTTCCTGCCGATGTTCGTGCTTTCGACGATCAGTGCCAGTACGCCCTCCTTCCCAATCTGGCGGAGGCGGGCGAAGTCCGGCGGCTCGCCGATGACCGGTGTCCGGTCCAGCTTGAAGTCCAGCGCATAGACGATGGCGCCATGCGGGGTGTGGAGCACCGGAGTGACCGTGTCGATGATCGAGTGCTGGGTCCGGACAAACTCAAGGATCAGGTTCTGGGAGAGCGTGTACCGCTGCCCGGATTTAAGCGCAAAGAGCTTGTTGTTCACGCCGAACTTCTGCTCGCCCGAGATCTGCTGCCGGATCAGTTCCGTAGTATACGGGGTGGAGATGATCGGGGCATTGTACCGGTGCGCCAGTTTCGGGATCGCCCCGATATGGTCGAGGTGCCCGTGCGAGCAGACAATTGCCTTCACGGTCCCCTCAACCCCGTTCATCAGCGTGTCGTCAGGTATCGCCTTGATCTTGATCAGGTCAAGGGAGTGCATATTCTCGATCTCCGCGTCCTCGTGGATCATTACCTGGTCCAGGCGGAGTCCCATGTCAAAAATGACAATTTCCTTTCCGCAGCGGACGGCGGTCATATTTCGCCCGACCTCGTCGTATCCGCCAACTGCGATAATTTCTATATCCATTGTGTATCTCCTTACTGTGTGTTAGGTTATTCTTCCTGAAAAATTACCCGGTTTAGCATTTTATCGTTTAATCCGTGCCGGATTGTCTTTTTCAATCATCTGTCGGGTCCTTCCCGTAATGTGCAGGGATGCTTTCCTGAGATCGGCAATTCGTGCCGACCCGGTCAGGAACATGGCAACCGTAAGCTCCCGGTGGATCGTATCGATCACCTCAGAGAGCGCCTTGTCATCCTTCATGGCCGGTTTTAAGAGCGGGAGCGCCATTCCGCACAGGTCTGCACCGAGTGCAAGCCCCTTGGCAACATCAAGGCCGCTCCGCACACCGCCCGATGCGATCACCGGGCCGCCGGTGGCAAGCACTTCGGAGAGGCTGACCACCGTGGGGATGCCCCACGCGGCAAAGTCCTCGCCGAGCGACTTGAGTTTCTTATCACCTGCATTGCCGCTTTCTTCGGCCCGTACGCTCTCGACTGCCGCCCAGGACGTCCCGCCCCAGCCGCCGGTGTCGATGGCGCGGACTCCCGCACCCCAGCACCGGCGTGCCGTTGCTGCAGAGATCCCGCAACCGGTCTCCTTGACAATAACCGGCTTTTTGAAATTGCGGGCGAGTTCCCCGATGGCAGCAAAGCAGCCGGCCGCGTTATGGTCGCCCTCCGGCTGGA
>Ga0182011_10001121_pt1 | contig 23539 bp, 18 predicted proteins | sample 711E1DmetaG_FD_120481 | JGI IMG/M metagenome (GOLD analysis project Ga0182011, IMG submission 120481) | Permafrost microbial communities from Stordalen Mire, Sweden - 711E1D metaG | ecosystem: Environmental > Terrestrial > Soil > Wetlands > Permafrost | place: Sweden: Stordalen | collected...
AACGTCGTGAAGATCTACAGCCCCAACGCGACGTGGGCGGCCGTGAAGGCCGCGCTCCAAGGCGCGAACATCATGGTCTACATGGGCCACGGGAACGGCTTCCCCAGCCCGTACACGAAGGCGCTCATGCCGGACCGCCAGGATGGCCTCGGGCTCAACGCCGTCGCCGGACAGGGCGACAGCAACACGACCTACTACGGCGAGAGCTACATCAGCAGCTCGGTAACCCTCGCCCCGAACGCGGTCGTGATCCTGGCCCACCTCTGCTACGCGTCGGGCGACTCCGAGCCCGGCCTCGCGGCGCCCAGCCTCGCCGTCGCCGAAGCGCGCATCGACAACTTCGCCGCGGGCTTCCTGAAGGCCGGCGCCCGTGCCGTGATCGCCGATGCGCATTCGGACACCTCGTGGTACCTCGACCAGCTCTTCACGACCCACCAGACCATCGACTCGCTCTTCCGGTCGAAGCCGTCGAGCGCAGGCAACACGTTCACGTTCGCGAGCACCCGCAGCCCCGGGTTCACCGCCTACTCGGATCCGGACGGTGCCGCGCCGTACAGTGACTTCTACCGCTCGATGGTCGCCCTGCCCAGCCTGCGCACGGACGACGTGACGGGGGCCGGATCCGGGAGCGTCCTGCCGGCTCTCGCCCCGGGCGACACCACCGCGCCGGTGATCAGCAGCCTCTCGGTCGCACCGGCGGCATTCAGCCCGACCGTCGGGGGCGCGGACGTGATCACCGCGACCGCGAACAAGCCGGTCACCTGGTCCGTCTCGATCCTCGACTCCGCGGGCCAACCGGTCAGCACCTTCGCGAGCTCCGGCCCGGCGTTCAGCACGGCATGGAACGGCCGCGGTGCCGCCGGACAGCCGGTCCCGGACGGCACCTACCAGGTCGTCGCCACCGCGAGCGACGCCTGGGGCAACCCGCCGTCGACCGCACGGGCAGCGCTCGCGCTGGACGCAACGCCGCCCGCTCTGACGCTCACCAACGCGGCCAGCGGGCCGATCGTCCTCTCGCCGAACGGCGACGGGCAGAACGACAGCCTGCGCCTTTCGTATGTCCTCTCCAAGCCCGCGACGCTCGTGACGACGGTGCGGACCGCGGGCGGTGCGACCGTCCGCTCCGACACGAGCGCCGCTCCCGCCGGCCCCGGAGCGGTCACCTGGGACGGCCTCAACGCCAGCGGCGCGCTGGCGCCGGATGGGCAATACGTGATCGACCTCGCGGCCCACGACGCGGCCGGCAACGTGAGCCCGACCGTGAGCGTCCCGGTCGTCCTGGCAACCGCGCGAAGCGCCGTGGCCGCCGCGCCTGCCTGGATCTCGCCGGCCGGCAGCGGCGCCAGCCCGCGGGTCTCGAACCTCTCCTTCACCCTCGCCCGGCCCGCGAGCGTCACCTGGCAGGTCACCACCGCGGCGGGCGTCCCGGTGCGCACCTGGTATTCCAACGCACCACTGGCCGCCGGGTCCTACACCGAGCCCTGGGACGGCCGGACCGACGCGGGTGCACTCGCGCCGGCGGGACGCTACCTCTCGCAGGTGAGCGTCAACGACGGCGTGACCTCCACCACCGAGCAGGCCTCGGTCTACAGCGGCGGGATCCGCATCGTGGTGTCGGACTCGACGCCCGCCGTGGGTCAGCTCGTCACCATCACGGTCGTCGCCGTAGAGGCCCTGGGCTCCAACCCGTCCGTCTCGATCGCCCAGCCCGGCCTCGCCCGTGTCACCTACGGGACCACGAAGGTCGGGACGGCGACCTACCGCGTGCAGGTCCGGCTCCGGGCCGGGCGTGCAGGAAGGCTGACGATCGCCGTCGCCGGCATCGACCGCTTCGGTCGCGCCGCGTCCGCGAGCTCCGCATACCGGCTTCACTGACCCGAACTCCGCGCCGCCCTCCGTCGGGGGCGCCTCGCCTACACTGGCGCCCATGACTGACGTCGCACCCACTGCGGAGGCGCCGGGCCCGGGCGAGCCGTCTCCACCCTGGCCTCGTCCCGGGCCCTGGATCGTCCTGCCGACCTACAACGAAGCGGGGAACCTGGAGCCCATCGCGGCGGCGATCCTCTCCGCGCTGCCGGCCGCCACGCTCCTCGTCGTCGACGACGGATCCCCGGACGGGACCGGCCAGGTCGCCGACCGGCTCGCAGCCGCCGACGCCCGGGTGCGGGTCCTGCACCGGGCCGCGAAGGCCGGCCTCGGGAGAGCCTACCTGGCGGGCTTCCGCGTCGCTCTCGACACTGGCGCGACGGTCGTGGTCCAGATGGACGCGGACTGGTCGCATGATCCGGCCTTGCTCCCGGCGCTCGTCGGACCCCTGGCCGACGGCTCGGCCGACGTCGTCATCGGCTCGCGGTACGCCCCCGGCGGGCGCGTCGTGGACTGGGGGCCCGTGCGCCGCCTGGTCAGCCGTGGCGGCAGCCTCTTCGCGCGCATCGTGCTGGGCCTGCCCGCGCGCGACCTGACCGGCGGCTTCAAGGCGTGGCGCGCCGGGACGCTCGCCGCGATCGACTTTGCGGGCGTGCACGCCGGCGGATACGTCTTCCAGATCGAGATGACGTACCGGGCCAACCGCGGGGGCGCGCGGATACGCGAGGTCCCGATCACGTTCCGCGACCGCCGCGTCGGCCAGTCGAAGATGAGCCGCCGGATCTTCGTGGAGGCCTTCGTCGTGGTCTGCCAGCTCCGTCTCGACGAGCTGCGGGGCCGGGGGCCCCGCCGGGCCCGATGAAGCTGGGCGCGGCGCCGGCGCCGCCCGAGCCCGGCGGGGCCCGCATCCTGCTCGATGTCCGGCCGCTCCAGGACCCGGAGCGCGCCCCGGTCACGGCCGCCTACCTGCGCCGGCTGCTAGCCGCGTACGCGGCCAACCCGCTCGCCGGCGAGTCCTTCGTCGCCCTGCTGGACCTCGGGGCGGAGGATCCCACGGTCGGGTTCCCGGGCCTCCCGCTCGCCGGGCGGCGCCGGCTCCCGCCGACTCGGGTCTTCCGTTCCGGCGCACTCACCCTGGACCCGTTCTTCGTCCGTGCGGCTGGATTCGGCGCCGGACGCGGTGCGATCGCGGGAGGAGCCGTCGGGGTGGTCGCGCACGCCGTCGCTGGCGCGCTCCCGATCGGTCCGGGCCTGCCGGTCGTCGCGACCCTCCTCGACCTCGCATCGTGGGAGCTGCCGGAGCAGTACCAGCGCTCACCGGCCGCGCGCTTCGGCCAGCGGCTTCGCGGGCAGCTCCTGCGCGACGCCGCCATCGTGCTCGTCGGGAGCGACGCGGTCGCGGCGGCGGCCATGCGTCTCCTCCGGCTGCACGCCGCCCGGGTCCGCATCGTCCCGCTCGCCGGCGACGATGCGTTCCGCCCGCTCGAACCCGCCGGGTTGCCAGAGGGCGACGCGTCGCGCGCGCGGCTCGCGACAGAGCGCGAGCGGTTCGGCCTGCCGGAGCGCTACTTCGTCTATCCCGGCCGCCATGACGCCCGGCAGGATTTCGGGACACTTCTCGCCGCGCTCGGACGCCTCGCCTCGTCCGGACGCCCGGTCAGGCTCGCGAAGACGGTCGCCTGGCCGCCGCGGGTCCTCGTGCTCGGGGCGTCGCCCGACGACCGTGCGGCCCTCGCGCGGCAGGCATTCGAGGCCGGGGTGGGGGACACGCTCGCGTTCGCGCCGGGCCTGTCCGCGGAGCGAGCGGCGCTGCTCCGCGCCGGGGCCCGTGCGTCCCTCCACCCGGTGCTCGCCGACGCGACTGCCCTGCCGATGCTCGACGCCCTCGCGCTCGGGACGCCGGTCGTGGCGAGTGCTGTCGGCGGGGTGCCGGAGGCGGTGGGCTCGGCCGGCCTCCTCGTGCCACCTCGCGACGCGGACCGCCTAGCCGGAGCCCTGCGCGCTGCCTGGGCCGAAGAGCGGGTTCACGGGGCCATCGCCAACGCCGCCACCCTGCGCGCCGCGCCCGGCCGCCGGACCTGGGCGGACGTGGCTCGAGGAACCCGGCGAGCGTACGCGGACGCGACGGGGCGCTCCTAGGACGCGCGGCCTTCCAGGTAGTCGGCGAGGTGCCGGACGACGCGCTCGGCGGCATGGCCGTCGGCCAGCGGGTTGGTCGCCCGGGGCCAGGTTCCACCCTCGCGGAGGAAGGCGAGGGCACGCTCCGACTCGGTCACGATCGCGGTCTCGTCCGATCCGACGAGCCGCACCAGCCCCGCCTCGATGGCCTCGGGCCACTCGGAGACGTCGCGGAGCAGCAGCAACGGCTTGCCGAGCGCGAGCGCTTCCTCGTGGACGCCGCCCGAGTCGGACATCACGATGTCGGCCGCCTCGAGCAATCGCGCGAACTCCGCGTAGCCCACGGCCGGTACCAGAAGTACCCGCTCCACCCCGGCGAGCTCCGACGCGGCCGCCTCCCGGACGACGGGGTTGAGGTGGGTCGCGAACACGATCTCGGTGTCGCGATTGCGCTCCAGGATCGTGCGCGCAGCCCGGCACGCCTGCGCGATCGCCCCGCCCCAGCTCTCGCGCCGGTGCATGGTCATGAGGACCAGGAAGTGCGACGACCGCTCGATCCGGGCCGGGGATCCCGCGGGGTCGCGCGGCCCGGCGAGGACCCGGAAGAGCGCGTCGATGCCGGTGTTGCCCACCACGTGGATGTCGGTCGCCGGGTGGCCCTCGGCGCGGAGATTCGCCGCGCACGTCTCGTTCGCGGCGAGATGGAGATCGGCGAGCTCGCTGACGAGGCGCCGGTTGATCTCCTCCGGATACGGAAGGTACCGGTTGCCAGTGCGGTAACCGGCCTCGACGTGCGCCACCGGGACGTACTCGTAGAAGGCCGACAGCGCGCCCGCGAAGGTCGTGGTCGTGTCGCCCTGGACGAGCACGACGTCCGGGCGAACCTCGCGGATCACGCCCCCGACGCCCGTGACGATCCGCGCGGTCAGCTCGGCCAGGGATTGGGACTCCCGCATCAGGCCGAGGTCGAAGGCCGGCCGGATCCCGAACAGCTCGAGCACCTGGTCGAGCATTTCGCGGTGCTGGGCGGTGACGGCGACGACCGGCTCGATCGTGCCGGATTCGCGCAGGGCGAAGATGACGGGCGCGACCTTGATCGCCTCGGGCCGCGTCCCGAACAGGACGAGCGCCGTTCTGGTGGTCATCCGGGGTTCTTTTCAGCCCCGCCGCACAGGGACGACGACACGGGCTCCTCGCTAGCAGGCAGCTGGGCCACGCCAGATCCTACGGCATCCCCGGGCCGCCGCGGCGCGGCCGTGCTCGAAGGCGGGACACCGCGCGAGGGCGCGACCTAGCGGGGGGTCGCCGCCGGCCCCACAGCCACCGCTTCACCGGCGACGACCACGACGGGCGTGCCGGGCGGCACCACCTGGATGAAGGTCTGGCCGGCGGTGAAGACGACCTCGTTTCCGGCGCTGTCGTAGAAGAGGGTCGGGGCGGAGATCGACGCCTTGCTCCAGGTGCCCGAGACGGTGACGCCGTTCGTCGCGATGAGGGCCGGGCCGGTGCCCACGTCCTGGGCCTCCAGGCGCTTCTTGTTCGGCTCCCCGTCGTTGAGCGGCCCGAAGATCACCGTCATCACCACGACGTTCGCGGGGGCCACCTGGCGTCCGTCCCCCGCGTCGATCTGCGGCGCTCCCTCCACGAAACGGCGATAGGTGTTCGAGACCCGGTCGTAGTGGTAGGCGATCGTGTTGGCCGGGTAGGTGATCTCCAGCTCCGCGCCCGCAGGGCGGTCCGCCAGCGCGGCTCCCGGGCCGAACGTCCAGGCGGGCCCGGCGGGCGGCGCCGTCGCCCCGACGAGCGCGGCCAGCGCGCGGAGGTGCTTCCCGTCCGTGTAGACGTTGTGGGGAGCGAACCGCTGGGTGATCCGCCACAGGTACGTGGGGCCCCAGCGGAACTCGTCGGCGTTGTAGACGAACTGGCCCTGGCCAGAGCTGGCGAGCGTGGCCATCGCCTGGGGGGACCCACCGACGTGCACGTAGAGGGCGTCCCACTCGGCAGCCCACTCGATGAAGTACTGGCGCGAGCTGCGGACCGGCCCGACCGCGGGCGGGTTGCCGGCGCCGAAGATCATCATGTAGCGCGGGATCCCGCCCTCGGCCGGTGCCTGCCAGACCACGGATGCCTGGTTGAACCCCGATTGCGGGCGCGCGTCGGCCTGGTCGTCGACCATGACCGCGATCGGGTGCCGGGCGGCGAGCGCCGGCGTCACGAGCACCCCGGTGAGCGGATCCGGAACCAGGACCGGCGTCAGGCTCGGCGCCATCGTCGCGGGCGTGAGCGTTGGGGTACTTGCGGAGGGGCCTGCCGAGGCGGCGGCGCCCACGACGGCCGTGCTCCCCGGAAGCCGCGTCGCGGCCGGGCTGCCGGCGAGATCGAAGGCAGCTTGTCCGAAAAGGCCGACCGCGGCAAGCGCGGCCAGCACGACGACACCCAGGAAGACCAGGCCGATCGATCTGCCGCGCATGCGCGGGCCACGATACCCCGCCGGCTCCCCAGGTGCCTCCGCTCGGGCGGCGATGCCCGCGCCGCCCGTCGAGCAGGCGTAGGCTGGCCCTGACCGGGCGCGCTTCCTGCGCCGCGTGCCCCGGCAAGGAGACCTCGATGACAGACGAGCCCAGCACCCCGTCCAGCCCGACACCGCGGCCCCGTCGCCGGCGCGTGGCCACCCCGGCCGTCCAGGTCGCCCCTGAATTCGGCGCTGCCGAAGCACGGGACGAGCCCCTGGGCGAAGCCGTCATCCCCCCCGACGTGCCCGCGGCCGCCGTGGCTCCCGCGCTTACCCCAACGCCACCGGTCTTTGCGACCGCGGTGGACGTGGCACGCGGCCCGGTCGGCGGGATCCGCGCCCAGGACGTCCGGGTCCGCACCGGGATGGTGGGCGGGATCGCCGCCGGGCGCGCCGGCGTCGAGCTGGGACTCGTCGGCGGCGTTGCCGCGCGCACGGCAAGCTTCTCCCGGGCCATCGTGCGGTCGGTCGTCGCGCAGGACGTCCACCTCGAGCAGTCGTTCGCGCGCGTGGTCGTCGCCAACCGGGTCCAGGCCGGCCCGGCAACAGGGATCGGCCTGGTCGTGGCACGCCGGTTCGACGGCGAGGCCAGGATCCTGGTCGACTGGCGCAGCGCGCTGGCGCTGGGCGCAGTGCTCGGTGCCTTCGCCGCGCTGTTCCGGGTGGCCCGGCGCCGGGCGTGACGAACGGCCGCCCGACGAACTGCCGCCCGACGGGCGCCTGTATACTCGGTACCCGGTCCGCGCGCGATCTCCGGTTCGCACTTCTCGCCTGCGCGACCTTACAGGAGCCCGCAGACCGAACGTGATCGATCCCTCTGCTCGCATCCATCCGTCCGCGGATTTGGAGGCCGGCGTCTCCATCGGCGCGGGCTCCAGCGTCTGGCACCGCGCCCAGGTGCGCAACGGGGCCCGCATCGGGGCCGCGTGCATCGTGGGGCGCGACGCCTTCATCGACGAGGGCGTCTCGATCGGCGACCGGGTCAAGATCCAGAACGCCGCCCTCGTCTACCACGGTGTCACGGTGGAGGACGGCGTCTTCATCGGTCCGAACGCGATCCTCACGAACGACCGTTTCCCGCGCGCGATCACGCGGACGGGCGAGCTGGCCCGGGCGGACGACTGGACGGTGAGCCCGATCCTGTTGCGCCGGGGCTGCTCGATCGGGGCCGGCGCCGTGGTGGTTGCCGGGACCGTCGTGGGCAGCTTCGCGACCGTGGGCGCCGGCGCCGTGGTCACCCGCGACGTGCCGGACCACGCGCTCGTGGCCGGCAACCCCGCCCGCCGCCTCGGCTGGGTCTGCTTCTGCGGCCAGCGTCTCCGCGACGCGGCGGGCCTCCCGGTCCGTGGCGACTTCACGGGCGGAGCGGCGTGCGCCGCCTGCTCGACCCACTTCGAGATTGCCGGCGATGCGTGCGTCGCCGCAGCGGAGGAACAAACGTCGTGATCCCGATCTCCCGGCCCGACATCGGCCCCGCCGAGGAGGAGGCCGTCCTCGACGTCCTCCGCTCGGGGATGCTCGCCATGGGGAAGCGAACGGCCGCCTTCGAGGAGGCCTGGGCCGGCTATTGCGGCGTCCGCCACGCGGTCCTCATGAGCAACGGCACGGTGGCCCTGGAGGCGATCCTCCACGCGCTCGGGATCGGCCCGGGCGACGAGGTGATCACCGTCTCGTTCAGCTTCAACGCGACCGTCAGCGCGATCCTCCGCGTCGGGGCCACGCCGGTCTTCGCGGACGTCCGCGCGGACGACTTCTGCATCGACCCCGCCGCCGTCGAGGCCGCCGTCACGCCGCGCACGAAGGCGATCCTGCCGGTCCACCTGTACGGCCTCATGGCCGACATGGACCCGCTCGTCGCCATCGCCGAGCGCCACGGACTCCGGATCGTCGAGGACGCCGCGCAGGCCCACGGGGCCACGTACCACGGGAAGCGTGCCGGCCGTTTCGGCGCAGCCATGTTCAGCCTCTACGCGACGAAGAACCTGATGACCGGCGAGGGCGGCTTCGCCACGACCGACGACGACGACGTGGCCGACCGGCTCCGCCTCTTCCGGAACCACGGCATGCGCGTGCGCTATCACCACGACGCGCTGGGCACGAACTTCAAGCCCACCGACCTCGCCGCCGCCCTCGGGCTGGCCCAGCTCGGCCGGCTCGACGAGCGGACCGAGCAGCGCCGTCGCAACGCCGCCTACCTGACCGAGAACCTGGCGGGCTACTGGACGCCCGGCGTTCCGGAGGGGCGCGGGCACGTGTGGCACCAGTACGTCATGCGCTTCCCCGGGGAGCGCCAGCAGGTGATCGACGGCCTCGCGGAGCGCGGCGTCGGCACGCTCATCTACTACCCGGTGCCGATCCACCGCCAGGCATACCTCCAGGCCTACGTTCCCGGTGCCGCGAACCTACCGCTCCCGGCGACCGACCGCCTCTCCGACGAGGTGCTCGCGATCCCGGTCCACCCGCGCCTCTCGCCCGAGGACCTCGACGCGATCGTCGCCGCCATCCGCGCCGTGGCCACGCCGGGGGCGGGCCGGTGAGCACCGAGGCCCCGCTCCGCGTCGCGCTCGCCGGCCTCGGCTCGATGGGCCGCAACCACCTGCGGGTCATCGCCGCGCACGCCGAGACGCGACTGGTGGCCGTCGGCGACCCCGACCCGGCCATGCTCGTCTCGGCGACCGGCCAGACCGGCGCCGCGGGCTGGAGCGACCCGCTCGCGATGGCCCGCGAAGCCGAGATCGACGCGCTCGTCATCGCGGCGCCGACGACCGCCCACCTCGCGCTCGCGCTCGCGGCGATCGAGCGCGGCGTCCCCGTCCTCGTCGAGAAGCCCCTGGCGGCCACGCCGGCAGAGGCCCACGAGATCGTCCGCGCGGGCCGCGCCCGGGGCGTCCCCGTGCAGGTCGGCCACGTGGAGCGCTACAACCCGGCCGTCCTGGAGCTCGGGCGGCTGCTCCGGGCGCGCTGGCTGACCACCGTCTACTCGATCGCCAGCCGGCGTGCGGGCCCGTTTCCCGCCCGCGTCCGCGACGTCGGGGTGACCGTGGACCTCGCGACGCACGACGTCGACATGCTGTGCTGGATCGCCGGGGAGCGGCCGACACGGGTATACGCGGAGCTGGCCAAGCGCAAGCACGCCTCGCACGAGGACCTGCTCTTCGGCCTGCTGCACTTCCCGTCCGGCGCGGCCGGGATGATCGATGTCAACTGGCTCACCCCTGCCAAGCGCCGCCAGCTGCTCGTGGTCGGCGAGGAAGGGATGTTCGAGCTCGACTACCTGACCCAGCGACTCACCTTCACGCGGTCGGACCTGGCCCACGCCGAGCTGCTCGGCGGCTTCGCCCCGACCTTCCTCGGCGACGTCGCCGAGATCCCGGTCCAGACCCACGAGCCGCTCGCGGCCCAGCTCGACGCGTTCGTGCATGCCGTGCGGACGGGGGAACGCCCGTACGTCGACGGCGAGGACGGCGCCTGGGCCGTCGTGATGGCGACGGCGCTCCTCGAGGCGGCCGCATCCCGGCGCCCGGTGGAGCTGCCGGCCAGCGGGGAGCCGGGGGCATGACCATCGTCGCGCGCCCGTCCGCGGGCACCTCGCTGCTCGGCGGGTCGATCCACCTCGCGCCCAACCCGTGCCGCCATCCCGCGGCGCGGGTCGTGCCCGCCTGGGCCGGCGACGACGGGACCGCGGGGACCGTTGCCGTGGTCGGCGCCGGCAAGATGGGCCTGCCGCTCGGGGCGCAGTTCGCCTCGCACGGCTGGTCCGTCATCGCGGTCGACATCAACCCGGACGTCGTCGCCACGATCAACGAAGGCCGCTCGCCCGTGGGCGACGAGCCCGGGCTCGCCGAGCTCGTCGCGCGCGTCCACGCCGAGGACCGGCTCCGCGCCACGCTCGATGCCGCAGCGGCGGCGCGCGACGCGGACGTCGTCGTGCTCATCGTGCCGGTGATGCTCGACGCGGACCATCGGCCCGACTACCGCTACATGGACGCGGCGGTGGCCTCGATCGCGCCCGGGGTCCATGCCGGGAGCACGATCATCTTCGAGACCACGCTCCCGATCGGCGACACGCGGCGGCGCTTCGCCCCCGCGCTCGAGGCGGCGTCCGGCCTGGTCGCCGAGCGTGACTTCTTCGTCGCCTTTTCGCCGGAGCGGCTCTACTCCGGCGCCGTGCTCGAGAACCTGGCGGCCTATCCGAAGCTCGTCGGCGGCATCGGGCCGGTCTCCACCGACCGTGCCGCACGCTTCTACGCGAGCGTGCTCGACGCGGAGGTCGTGGCGATGAGCTCGTCGGAGGCGGCCGAGTTCTCCAAGCTCGCCGACACCACCTACCGCGACGTGAACATCGCCCTGGCCAACGAGTTCGCGCGGGCCGCGGACCTGCACGGGATCGACGTGCAGGAGGTGATCGCGGCGGCGAACAGCCAGCCCTACAGCCACATCCACCAGCCCGGGATCGGTGTCGGCGGGCACTGCATCCCGGTCTATCCGCACCTGCTCCTGGCCCGTGCCCCGGGCCTCTCGCTCGTCGAGACCGCCCGACGCGTCAACGACGGGCAGGTGGACCGTGCCCTCGCGATCCTCGATCCGCTCGTCGACGGGCTGGCCGGGGCGCCGGTCCTCGTCCTCGGGGTCACCTACCGCCACGGCGTGAAGGAGCTGGCCTACAGCCGCGCGATCGCCCTGATCGCCGCGCTGCGGGCTGCCGGCGCGCACGTCTCCGCCTACGACCCGCTCCTCGGCGACGAGGAGATCCGCGCGCTCGGGGCCGAGGTGTGGCACTGGGCCGACCCGGGACCGTTCCGGGCGATCGTCACGCAGACGGCCGATCCGGCCTTCTCGGGCCTCGACGCGGCGTGGTTCGCGGACCTTCGGGCCGTCTACGACGGGCGGAACAGCCTGCGCGAGCTCACCCTGCCCGCGACCGTCGCCTACGTCGGGGTTGGCGTCCAGGCCGCCTCCCGCCGTTCGCCCGGCGGCTAGCCGGGGATCCCGGCCCCGACGCCCGTGCGCATCGTGAGCGTCGTCGGGACGCGCCCGCAGCTCATCAAGGCAGCAGCGCTCGGCCCGACCCTGCGCGCCCACCACGATGAGGTGTTCGTGGACACGGGCCAGCACTGGGACGAGCAGCTGGCCGGGGCGTTCTTCGCCGAGCTCGACCTGCCCCGCCCCGACCACAGCCTCGGCGTGGGGGGCGGCGGGCATGCGGAGCAGACCGGCCGGATGCTCCTGGCGCTCGAGCCGATCCTCCTCGCCGAGCGGCCGGACATCGTCCTGGTCTACGGCGACACGAACTCCACGCTGGCGGGCGCCCTCGCCGCGGCGAAGCTCGGGATCCCGGTGGCGCACGTCGAGGCCGGCCTGCGGAGCTTCGACCGGCGCATGCCCGAGGAGCTCAACCGGGTGTTGGCCGATCACCTCGCGAGATGGCTCTTCGCCCCGACGCCCGTGGCCGTGGCGAACCTCGCTGCCGAGGGGATCACGCGGGGCGTGGTGCAGGTGGGCGACCTGATGCTGGACCTCGCCGCGCGCGTCGCCCCGACGGTCCGGGATCCCGCCGCGCTGGCCGCCGTCGGCGCCGTCCTGGGCATCCCGCTCTCGCCCGGCGGCTACCTCTTCGCGACGGTCCACCGCGCGGAGAACCGCGCGCCCGAGGCCCTCGCCGCCTGGTCGGGGATCCTCGGGAAGGCTGCCCACTCGGGCCGGGCGGTGGTCCTGGCCCTCCATCCCGGCACGCGCGCGGCACTCGAGGCTGCGGGGATCGACCTGCCCGGCGGCATCCATGTGGTCGAGCCGCAGGGCTACCGCACGACGCTGACGCTCGAGCTGCATGCGGCCGCGGTCCTCACGGACTCCGGCGGGGTCCAGCGGGAGGCCGCCTGGCTCGGCACGCCTTGCCTCGTCCTGCGTTCGACGACGGAGTGGGTCGAGGCGGTCGCCGGATCGAGCGGCCGGATGGTCTTGGTCGGCCTCGACGCGGCCCGGGCCCTAGATGCGCTGGAGCGGCTCGCGCCGCCCGATCGGTCGGCGGCCGACGCGGCATCACGCGCGGCGTCGCTCGACCTGGCCCCGCCCCGTGCCGCGGGGGCCATCGTCGCCGCGCTTGCCGGCACCGGGAGAGATCCGTGAGCCGCGTCGTCATGTTCGTGCTCAACGACTGCCGGACCGACGCGCGGGTCCTGCGCGAGGCCGGGAGCCTCGTCGCGGCCGGCCACGCGGTCACGATCATGGCGCGACCGTCGGATCTCAACGACCAGCGCATCGAGCACGAGCGTCGCAACGGGTTCGAGATCACCAGGGTCCCCGTTCCGCTGCGGCTGAGCCAGCGCGTGCGCTTCGCCGCGGCACCCTGGCGGAGGTGGCGCCGGGCCACCATGTGGGCGCGAGACCAGCTGAAAGCCGGGGCCGCCGGCTGGGTCAGGCTCGCGGCGGCCGGTCTCCTCGCCCTGGTGGCATTGCCGTTCGCGCTGCTCGCGGCACTCCTGGTCGGGCTGACCTGGCTGGTGCCCGGGTCGGCCCGGGTCCGGAGCGGCATCGACTGGCTCGTGCGCTGGCGGACCTCGACCGAGGAGTGGGACAGCGCCGCCGCGGCCGAAGCGCCGGCCGCGGACATCTTTCACGCCCACGACCTCAACGCGCTCCACGCTGCCGTCCTCGCGCGTGCCCGAGCGGGCGGGGCGCTCGTCTACGACAGCCACGAGATCTTCCTCGAATCGGGCTCCCACGCGCTGCGGCCCGCCTGGGCCCGCCGGATCTTCCGGCGCCGGGAGGCTGCCTGGGTCGCGGAAGCCGATGCGATGGTGACCGTCAACGACGCGTTGGCGCTCGAGCTGGGCGCGCGGTATGCGCCGCGCCGCGTCGTCGTGGTCCACAACTGCCTGCCGTGGCCCGGCGACGTCGCCGACACGCCGGGCCCCCTCCGGGCTGCGCTCGGCCTGGGGGCGGAGACGCCCATCGCGCTCTATCACGGGGGCTTCTCGCTGCATCGCGGCCTGGAGGAGCTCGTCGCGGCGGCTGCGCTCCCGGAGCTCGAGGGGGTCCACGTCGTCTTCCTTGGCTACGGCTCGCTCGCCGCGGACCTGCGCGCCCTCGCCGCCGCGTCACCGGTCGCCGACCGCATCCACGTCCTAGCGGCCGTCCCGCCCGAGGTCCTCGTCGACTGGGTGCGCGACGCCGACGTCGCCGTGATGCCGATCCAGGATTCCACCCTCAACCACCGGCTCTCCACCCCCAACAAGCTGTTCGAGGCCATCGCGGCCGGCGTCCCGATCGTCGCATCCGACCTGCCGGAGATGCGCCGGATCGTGATGAACGACCCCGCCGGGCCCCTCGGTGTCCTGTGCGATCCGACCGATCCGGCGTCGATCGCGGCGGCGATCGCCGGGCTGCTCGGCCGCCCTGCCCAGGGGCGCGCCGCGCTCAGGGAGCGCTGCCGGACCGCTGCCCGCGAACGCTGGAACTGGGAGACGGAGTCCGCCCGGCTGGTCGGCCTCTATGCGGACCTCGCCGCCGCGGGAGCCGAATGACCGGGCGCGAGGACGGCGCCCCGCCGATCGTTCCCCAGCGAGCCGTTCTGGTCCTGCCGACGCCCGAGCATCACGACTCGCGGAGCCTCCGGATCGCGGCCACGCTCGCCGCCCGTGGCCACCGGGTCACCATCCTCGCGCGACGCGGACCGGGCATGGCGCCGGCGGAGGATTCGCCCGACGGATACCGGATCGTCCGGGTCGGCGGGCCGGCCGGAGCCCGCGGTCCACGGCCGCAGGCGAGGCTCGCGCGTCTTCGCGGGGAGGCCGAGCGCCTGGCCGGGATCGCCGCGGCGGTTCGGCACCAGCGGCGGGAGGCCGAAGTCGTCGACGAGGGCGCCGACCTCTACCACGGCATGGCCTACCAGGGGATCCCGATCGCGCTCTCGCTCGGTGCGCGCGCCCGGGCCCGCGTCCTGTACGACGCGATGGACCTCTACACGGAGTCGGGCAACCTGGCCCGGATGCCGGCCCCGGTCCGAGCGCTCGCCGGCCTGGCGGAGCGACGCTGGGCGAGGCGCTCCGACGCGATCATCACGGTCAACGACGAGCTCGCGACGATCCTCGCCCGGCGGTTCGACCGCCCTCTCCCGGCGGTCGTGATGAACTGCCCGTCCGTCTGGACGCCTCCGCCGGACCGCGACCGCCGCTTTCACGAGCTGCTGGGGCTGGCGCCGGAGACGCGCGTGGTCCTCTACCACGGCGGGTTCACGCCGAGCCGCGGGATCGAGACCCTCGCGGCGGCAGTCCGGCGCGTGCCCGGGGCCGTCCTCGTCGCGATGGGCGACGGCCCGCTCCGGCCCGCCCTCGAGCGGCTCGCCGCGGAGCCGCTTGCCGAGGGGCGTCTCCACGTGCTGCTGCCGGTGCCGCCGGCCGAGCTGCTGGGCTGGGTTGCGGCCGCGGACGTGGGTGCGATGCTGAACCAGCCCGTGTCGAGGAACGAGCGCCTCTCCACGCCGAACAAGCTCTTCGAATGCTTCGGGGCGGGCGTGCCGGTGGTGTCGTCCGACTTCCCGTTGCGGCGCCGGATCGTCGTGGAGGACCCGGACGGTCCGCTGGGGGCCGTGTGCGATCCCACCGACCCCGACGCGATCGCGGCCGCGCTCCGCGAGGTGCTCGACCGGCCGGCCGAGGCGGCCGCGGACCTCCGCCGACGCGTGCTTCGCGCCGCCCACGCGCGCTGGACGTGGGAGCGCCAGGTACCCGTCCTTCTCGAGGTGTACGGGCGGCTGACCGGGCGACAGTGGTGAGGCGCATGACGATCCCGAACCGGGGGTGCGGCTGCCGACTGGGCCGCCGGGTGGTGCGCTGAGCCCTCGGCTCACGGCCTCCCGGCCGCATCCCACGCGTCCGCCAGCCAGCGGAGCCCGCCGGGTGCGAGGACGTCGCTCTTGCCGATGGCCTGGGTGGCGGCGACGACATCGTCCGCTCCGACCGCCACCACCACCGCCCGGCCGCCGCCACCGTCGGCCGGAATCGCCCGCCAGGCCGCGACGATCGCGGCGCGCTCGGCCGCCGCTCGGCGGGTCGCCGCGTCGACGGCCAGCAGCTGCCTGCGCAGGAACGTCCGGCGCGGATGGAGGCATGCGTCGGCGAGACGCGCACCGACGGTCCGGCCTGCGTCCGGCATCCCCCCGAGCGCCGCGAGGCGGGCGGCGAAGGGCGCGTTCGGGTCGACCTCGATCCAGCGGGCGCCATCGGGCAGCGCCACGACGCGCTCATCGCGTTCGACCGTCGTGAGGACCGTCAGCCGGGCCGCGAGCGCAGGCGGGAGCGCGGCGACCCGACGGGCCGCAACGACCCGTCGGAGCGCCACCACGAGGACGTCCGGCAGCGGTTCGCCGGCACCGGGGGCTCCTTCTGCTGGTCGGGCCGGCGGCTGGTCGAGGGTGGCCGGTGCCCCTGCGGGCGCGGCCGGTGCGCCTGCGAGCGCGGCCGGCTCCTCGGCGGGCGCCGTCCCGGTGGTTGCGCTGCTGGTCGCCGGCCCGTCGGTCCCCGACAGCTCGGCCGCGGCATCCCGGGCCTGGCCCAGGATTGCTCCGATCGTGGCCGCCGTCGGCAAGCGGCCGATTACCGTCGCTCGGATCGCGGCGGCGTCGATCTCCGCGAGCCGGGAGCGAAGCCGGAGGACCGCCTCGGCGAGCGCCTCCGCATCGTCGCCATCGGCCAGCTCGGCCCCGGCAGCCTGGCCCGCGAGGACCTCCTCCACGCCGCCGGACCGTCGCGCAGCGACGGGCAAGCCGCTCGCCAGCGCCTCTGCGGCGACCATGCCGAAGGTCTCGAAGGGGCTCGGATGGACGAAGAGCCCCGCGCGACGCATCGCCGCGGCCACTCCCTCCCGATCGGCCGGTGGCTCGAACGAGACCGCACCATCGAGGCCGGCCTCGTGGGCCAGGTCGCGCCAGAGCCCCTCCGTCAGGGCGTCGGGAGCGCGACCGATCAGTCGGAGGTGGAGCCCGGGCCGGCGCTCGCGGGCAAGCGCCACAGCGCGGATCAGCACGTCTATGCCCTTGTGCTCCCGGCGCGCCCCGACCCAGAGCAGCTCGTCGGGGTCGCGATCCGCGGCCGCCCCGAGCGGGAAGTCGTCGAACCGGATGACGTTCGGGACGACGGGGATCACGCCCGCGTCAAGGCCCAGCGGTGCTTCCAGCCGCGACGCGAGCGTCCGGCTGACCGCCACTACCCGGCGGCCCGGGCCCCGGAGCCCGCGGTAGACCTGGCGCGCCTCCTCCTCCGCGAGCGCCTCGGGTGCGCTCGACGCGTGCTCCGTCACGACGAGCGGGACGCGCAGGATGCTCGCGACCTCGGCAGCCGCGGCACCATCCGGGATGCCGACGTGGGCGTGGACCATGTCGAAGGGCCACCGCGCCGCGAGGGCGGTCGCGAACGGGACGAGGAGCGCGGCATGCACCTCGACCGACGCCCGTGCGGGAAGACGCCCCCCGGGGTGAACGGCAGGAATCCGGGCGACCGGCACGCCCGCGCCCCACGCCCGGGGCCTCGAGACGGCGCGAACGTCCGCGACCGCCGGAGCCCAGGCATCGACCGCCTGCCGGCCGACCGACGCCGCGTCGTCGCCCCGGGCGCGCAGGTCGGCGTTCTCCCAGGAGGCCACGACCACGTCGATCCCGGCAGCCCGGAGCGCGACGACCTCGTCGCTGACGAAGCTGCCGCTGCCCGGGTCGTCGTGGGACGGATACCAGCGCGCGACCACGAGCACGCGGCGTGGCCAGCCGTCAGGAACGGCGTGCGCGTCCGGGGTCGTCATGCGCCGCGAGGGTAGCACCTGGGTTGCTACGATCACCCGGCGCACTCGGGAGCCACGCCTTCGGCCGCCGCAGGTCCCGGGGAACGCCAGGAGGCGGACCATCTCTGACCAGGCGATGCCCACCACGCACCGCGCCGGCGAGCCCATCACACGCCGTGCGCACGGCGTGGCGGTGCTCGTCCACGCCTACTACGAGGAGGACTCCCGGGTCCGGCGCGAGTCCGAGGCGCTCGTCCGGGCCGGGATCCCGGTCGATGTGTTCGCCCTTCGCAGGCCGGGCGAGCCACCCGCCGGCGAGCTCGACGGCGTCGCGATCCATCGCCTCGACGTCCGGCGGCACCAGGGCGCCGGCATCGCCGTCTACGCGCGCGAGTACCTCGACTTCTTCGCCCGCGCGACGATCGCCCTCGCCCGGGCCCACCGGGCGCGCCGGTTCGCGCTCGTGCACGTCAACTCGCTCCCGGACTTCCTCGTGTTCGCCGCACTACCCCTGCGGCTCGCCGGGATCCCGGTGATCCTCGACCTCCACGAGGCGATGCCCGAGTTCTTCCGCTCCCGCTTCGCGCGGCACGACTCGCGCCTGGCGCTCGGCCTGCTGGAGCTCCAGGAGCGGGCCTCGATCGCGGCGGCGGACGCGGTCCTGACCGTCAACCACGCGCTCCGGGACCGCCTCCTCGCCCTGGGGACCGCGCCGGAGAAGGTGAGCGTGATCCTCAACGCACCGGACCTCGCGCTCTTCGACCCGGCGACGCACCCGGACCGCCCCTTCATGGCCGACGGCATCCTCCGCCTCGTCTACGCCGGGGCGCTCACCCCGACCTACGAGGTCGACGTCGCGATCGATGCCCTTGCCGTGCTCGCCGGCACGCGACCGGACCTGTCAGCCGTGCTCGAGGTCTACGGGCGGGGCGACGCCGAGGCAAAGCTCCGGGCCCGATCGGCGGAGCTCGGGGTCGGGGAACGCGTCCGGTTCCACGGCCGGATCCCGCTCGAGGACGTTCCGGCCGCGATCGCGCAGGCCGACGTCGGGCTCGCTCCCACGCGGCAGACCAGGTTCACCGACTTCTCGCTCTCCACCAAGCTCTTCGAGTACGCCGCGATGGGGAAGCCCGCCATCGCCTCCGCGCTGCCGACCGTGGCGCGCTACTTCGGCCCGGACACGGTCGCGACCTACCGCCCGGGCGACGCGGCCGACCTCGCCCGGGGCGTGGCCGACCTCGTGGATGATCCGGAGGCGCGCGCCGCTCGCGTGGCGGCGACCGCCGCCCGGGCGCGGGAGCTCGGCTGGGACGGCGAGGCCCGGCGCTACTGCGCGCTCGTGGCGCGGCTTGCCGGGCCCGGCTGAGGAAGCGCCCGCCCGCATGCCGTCGCGCCGCCGGATCCGAAGTGGCCTGATCCCCCCTGTGTCTCCATCCTCGGTGCGCCCGGTGCGGTACGATGCCGCCGACCCCCGAGCCGCGCGCGGCCGCACGTCGCGCGCCCAACCTGTGAGCACCGACCCCCGATGACATTCCGCGCTCGCCCCACCACGAAGCCCACCACCCGCCGACGCGGCTCCCAGGCCGACAACGCCCGCCGGAACCTGTACTTCAACCTCGGCTTCGGCCTCATCGTGCTCGTCGCCGTCCTGCTGCTCGTGGGAGCCGGGGCGGCCAGCTGGATCGGCCAGCACTGGGCGGCGGTCGCCACGGTGAACGGCGTCTCGATCACCAAGGACCAGCTGAACGATCGCATCAAGATCGAGAACTTCAAGTTCAGCGACGCGGTCACGCGCACCCGCGCGTCCGTCCAGGCGGGTCACATCTCCGCCGCGCAGGGTCAGCAGCTGCTCCAGTACATCTCCCAGCAGCAGCAGCAGGTCAGCAGCGTGGCGCTGGAGGACGCGATCGACACCGAGCTGATCCTCCAGCTCGGCGCCAAGCGCAACGTGTCGGCCACCGACGCCGCGATCACGGCCCAGGTCACGACCGATGCCACGACCGTCGAGGCCCGGCACGTCTTCCAGATGTCGGTCGTGCCCGAGGTGAGCCCCGGCGCGTCGACGGCGACGGACGCGCAGGTCGCGGCGGCCCAGGCGAAGGCGAACAGCCTGCTCGCGGATCTCAAGAGCGGCAAGACCTGGGAGGACGTTGTCAAGGAGTCGGGCGACCCGACCGCCGCCGCGAACAACGGCGACCTGCTCTTCATCAACAAGGGCAGCTCGTCGCCCGACCAGGCCTTCGTCGACGCGGTCTTCGCGCTTCCGGCGCCCGGCTACACCGACGTCATCCAGGGCAGCGACGGGACTTTCCGGATCGGCCGGGTCACCCAGATCGCCCCCGCGTCGGTCGACCAGACCTACACGAAGCGGATCACCGACGCGGGGATCAGCATGGATGCCTACCGGCGCGTCGACAGCGCCATCGTGGTGGGCAACCTGATCTCCGACCAGCTCACGGCCGAGGTGGAGAACGCCCCGTCCGAGCAGCGCCAGGTCTCGGTGATGGTCCTCGAGGACAACAACGGCCAGGGCGTCCTCCCGGGGGCGGTCCTCGTCAAGCACATCCTCTTCTCGCCGAACCACGACCCGTCGGGCGCCTCGGCGCTCGCGGCCACCGATCCGGCCTGGGCCATGGCCAAGCAGGAAGCCGAGGACGCCTACGCGAAGCTTAAGGCGGGCACGGCCTCCTTCGTCTCCCTCGCCCCATTGAGCGACGACACGGGCTCGGCTGCCACCAACGGGTTCCTGCCCTACTTCTCCCAGTCCGACACGTCGACGTCGCTCGACCCGGCGTTCGCGGCCGCGATCTACGCCCCCGGCCTCAAGCCGGGCCAGCTCCTCGCCCCGGTCCAGTCGTCGTTCGGATGGCACGTGATCGAGTTCGTGACGGCGGCCGATCCCACCACGTGGGCCACCACGCTCGCCGCCCAGGCTTCGGCCGCCGGCGCCGACTTCGCGAAGCTCGCCGAGGACAACTCGATCGACCCGTCCGCGATCAACGGGGGGTCACTCGGCTGGATCGCGAAGTACCAGCTGCCGGCCGACCAGGAGGCGGCGATCGACGGCCTCTCGGCGGGCCAGGTCAGCGCCCCGATCTCTGCGAGCGACGGCATCCGCATCTTCAAGGTCACGGCGGTCCAGACGCGCCTGCCGGATCCCTCCCAGCTCGAGACGCTCAAGAGCGACGCGTTCAACAACTGGTACCAGGGCGTGAAGGCCGATCCCAAGCAGACTACGATCGTGCGGCTGGTCAGCTCGTCCAGCGGGTCCTGACGGCCCGGCGATGCTCGACGCGCTCCTCGCCGAGGCGCGCCTGCGCTGGGGTCTCGACCCGGCCGAGGGGATCGCGGTGGTCCCGGCGGAGTCTCTCATCGGTCTCCCGCTCGAGCCGACACGTCCGGTCCTGGTCGTCCCCCTCGCCGCCCTGGGTGGCGCCCCGCCCGCCGTGCCGCCCTCGGCGCTCCCCGGCCGCCACGGCCCCGGTGGGAGCGACCCGCTCGCGGTCCTGCGGCGCCTCTACCCGACGGGCCACCCGGTCGGGCGGCTCGGGCTGCCGGACGGCACGACCGTGGGTGAGCTGTCCGCCGCGGACCTCGGCGCTCCCCTCTACCTGGGGCCGTTGACGCCCGAGGCTGCCTTCGCCTCGCCCTGGGGGATGCCCTGGATCTCGGATCGGCTCCGCGCCCCGGACGGGTGCCCGTGGGACCGCGAGCAGACCCACGCATCGCTGCGCAACAACCTCCTCGAGGAGGCATACGAGGTCTACGACGCACTGGCCGCCGGGGCGACGCCGGCCCTCGCAGGCGAGCTCGGCGACCTCTGGCTCCAGGTCGTGCTCCACGCCCAGCTCGCCGCCGAGGCCGGCATCTTCGACCTGACCGACGTCCAGGCCGCCATCAGCAGCAAGATCGTCCGCCGCCACCCGCACGTCTTCGGGGACGCGGAAGCGCGGACCGCGACCGACGTGAACCGGCAGTGGGAGCGGATCAAGGCGGCCGAGCGGGCCGCGGAGGCCGCCGAGGCGACCGCGGCAGGTGCGGGGGGTGGCGCGCCTGCCCAACCCAGGAGCGCGCTCGACGGGATCAGCCGTTCGCTCCCCGCACTCGCGGCCAGCCAGGAGATGCAGGAGCGAGCCGCCCACCTGGGCTACGACTGGCCGAGCATCGACGGGGTCCTCGCCAAGGTCGACGAGGAGCTCGCGGAGCTCGCCGAGGCATCCTCCCACGAAGCCCGCGCCGAGGAGGTCGGGGACCTCCTGATGGTGCTCGTGAACCTGGCTCGGCACCATCGCGTCGACGCGGAGGCGGCGCTCCGGGGCGCGAACGGCAAGTTCCGGCTCCGCTTCAGGATCGTCGAACGCCTTGCCGCGGCGCGCGGCGTAGCCCTCCGCGACCTGTCGTTCGCGGAGCTCGACGAGCTCTGGGACCAGGCAAAGGCAGAGCTCGCGCGGGGCGACGAGCCGGGCGCACCGGCCGGCGGCGGGACCGACGAACGAAAGAGAGCGCCGGCGACCGCCGGCGAGGAGGCGGGATCATGACGATCGGGAACCGCGCGCCGGTCGTGCGCCCCTCCGGGCGACGACCCGACGAGCTTCGCACGGTCGACTTCGCCCTGGGCCCCCTCAAGTGGGCAGAGGGCTCGTGCCGGATCCGGGTCGGGGACACCGAGGTGCTCTGCGCGGCCACGATCGAGGATCGCGTTCCGCCCCACCTTCGCGGCAAGGGCACGGGCTGGGTCACGGCCGAGTACGCGATGCTTCCCAGGGCCACGGCGGAGCGGACGCAGCGTGAGTCGACGGCCGGGCGCGTGGGCGGCCGGACGCACGAGATCCAGCGCCTCATCGGGCGATCCCTCCGCGGCGTCGTCGACCTCTCGAGGCTCGGCGAGCGGACCGTCACGGTCGACTGCGATGTCATCCAGGCGGACGGGGGCACGCGCACGGCGAGCATCACCGGCGGGTATGTCGCGCTCGCCGCGGCGCTGATGACCTTCGGGATGGAGCGCCTTCTCGTGGGCAAGGTGGCCGCGGTCAGTGTCGGGACCGTGAACGGGGTGAACGTGCTCGACCTCGACTACGCGGAGGACCACGTGGCCCAGGTCGACTTCAACGTCGTGGCCACTGACGGCGGGCGCTACGTGGAGCTCCAGGGGACCGCCGAGGGCCGCGCCTTCTCCCGTGAAGAGCTCGATGGGCTGCTCGATCTCGCCAACACCGGGCTCGGGCGGCTCTTCGAGGCGCAGGCGGCCGTGCTGGCCACCGTGAAGCGGTGATGCCACGCCGATCCGTCGCCCGGTGACCGGCCCGCGCTGGCGGCCCCTCCGCGCCCCGTCAGGCGGCGCAGCCGGCTCACGGCCACGCCTGCTCGTCGCCACGCGCTCCCGCCACAAGCTCGGCGAGCTCCGCGACCTGCTCCGGCCGGCCCGCGCGGAGCTCGTCTCGCTCGACGACCTCGGGATCGCGGAGGAGGCGGACGAGACGGGTGCCACGTTCGACGCGAACGCCGCGCTCAAGGCGCGCTTCTACGCCCGCATCTCCGGCCTCCCGACGCTCGCCGACGACTCAGGGCTCGAGGTGGACGCCCTGGGCGGCGGGCCCGGCGTCCGGACGCGCCGCTACGCCGGCGAGGACGCCACCGACGGCGACAACAACCGGAAGCTCCTGGCCCCGCTGGCAGGCTTGCCGTCCGCGCAGCGTGGCGCCCGCTACCGGTGCGCGCTGGCCCTGGCGCTGCCGGGGCGCAGCGGTCCCCGGGGTGGCATCCCGGTCTGGTCGACCCACGGGACGTTCACCGGCCGGATCGCCGAGGCGCCGCGCGGCTCGAACGGCTTCGGCTACGACCCGATCTTCGAGCCCGCCTCCGAGCCGCCGGGAGGTGCCACCGTCGGCGAATGGCCGCCCGAACGGAAGCAGGCCGTCTCGCACCGCGCGCGCGCTGCCCGCCGGATGGCGCGGATCCTCGAGCGCGAAGGGTTCTGACCCACGCGGTTGCCGGTTTGCGAGGGCGAGACGGCCGCGACGCGAATGGGCGGCATCGTTGCGACCGCGGCGCCGGTGTGCCGCTCGGCCCCCAGGCATCGTGCGCTTCGAGCGCTGTAGGCTAGTCTTCGCGGTGGTTCGCGAAGCACATGCGGTTCGCGAGCACGGATCCGTCGGGGTGTAGCGCAGCGGTAGCGCACGTGCTTTGGGAGCACGAGGTCGTGGGTTCGAATCCCACCGCCCCGACCACCCTCCTCGCGGCGAGTTTCCCGGGCTACAACGTCGGCCCCGTCGC
>Ga0182011_10001122_pt1 | contig 23533 bp, 18 predicted proteins | sample 711E1DmetaG_FD_120481 | JGI IMG/M metagenome (GOLD analysis project Ga0182011, IMG submission 120481) | Permafrost microbial communities from Stordalen Mire, Sweden - 711E1D metaG | ecosystem: Environmental > Terrestrial > Soil > Wetlands > Permafrost | place: Sweden: Stordalen | collected...
CTCACGAATTGCTTGCCCTGCTGAGATATAGACATTGTCATTGATTCGGGGTTGGCATCAGTGGCGATGTCCATCCAGCACGATTCGTAATCGTTGTAGTACTGGAAGGTGGCACTCGTAACGCAAGTCTCGTCCATCAGCAGGTAGAAGAGCAGCGCATGAGGAGGCAGGGCCGCTGGGGGGAAGATCGTCTGCTCCGGGCCGACCGGGCCTGCGACGTCGTGCGCCTGGAGTTCGACCACCTGCGAGGCGGCACCCTCATTCTGCGCAGTGTCGAGGGCCCTGACGATGTAGTAGTAGGCCGAGCCCGCGGTGATCGAATGGTCGGCAAAAGCGCAGGTGTCTGATTGACCGACAAGATGGTATGGCCCGCCCGGCGCGGGCGCCACGTAGACTCGATAGATAGAAAGATCGGCGTCAGGCACGGCGCTCCATGAGAGAAGAGCGCCCAAGGAGTCCTGGGTCACCGTGATGCCCGTCGGCGCCTGTGGGGCAACCACGTCAGCCACCAGTGTGAACCCTTGCGAAACCTGCTCGCCGGCGCTGAGGTCCACCGATGTATCCGAGGGGTAGTAACCCTGCTGCTGACCGGTGATTTGGTAGCTGCCCGGCGCCAAGCTGAGCAAGTAGTTGCCGTCCGACGCGCTGGTCGCGCTGGCAATGAACCGCCCGCCTTGGCGAGCGGTGATCACGGCTCCGGCTATTAGAGCGCCCGACGAGGAGTCGATCACGGCTCCGGTAAGAGCGGCGCACGGAACCAGTGCGAAGTCCTCGACGAGTACCTCGCCCTGCACGACCGTAACCTGGCGCTCCTCGGTCACGTACCCGTCCTTCGAGCACGCTAACGTATAGTCCCCCTGCATGACATCGAAGCTGTAGGTGCCGTCTGCGGCTGAAATGCTATTCCCTGCGCAGTAGTAGGTCCCCTGGTTGGCTGAGATCAGAGCACCGTCAATCGGAAGACCGGTGAGGGAATCGGTGATTGTGCCCTGGGGGTCTACGCCGCCGGGACAGCTGGCGGGCGGGACATAGTAGCTGTTGTAGACCGCGTATGAAACTAAGGGGAGGGTTTCGAACAACCTGGCATACGAGTTCGCCGTCGCGGAATCCGAATAAAGCGCCGGAACTCGAACTATGTAGAGGCCGGATGTCACCTGGCTTTCTCTAACAGCGCCGAGGCGCGCGTTGATCGAATCGATGTCCGCGGTGGTGGCGCTCGCTGCGTACTTCACGTACAGGCGCGCCCACCGGTACGGCGGGTAAGCGACCTGTAGGCTCGCCGGGTCGTCCACGTGGGCCAGTTTGTCGCCCGCGGCAACGGCATACTTCACCTCGGGAAGCTGAAGGTACACTGCTTCGAGGTCGGTGCTTGCGCATCCCGGCGGAGAGCGCAGGCAGTAGGTGTTGGTGTCCCGATCGAAGGACACGACCTCGGCTCCCAGCGCGGAGTTGATCGCGCAGGCGAGCGCCTGCCCGACGTCGGAGTTGAAGGCGACCACGAACTCTCCCTTGTCATCCAGGGCGCCGGGTTGAATAGTCCCCGGGTCTGGGCAGGCGGCGGCCGCGGTATGCAGGCTCTTGACAGGTGCAGGCAGGACGATCCTGTAGAGGGTCGCGATCTCTTGTGGATCCGGACCTACGGGGTCGAAGTAATCGCTTATGTAGCCGTGCTGGACCTTCTGTGGAGCTTGCTGAGTCGGGTCGGGGCTCAGGGGCGGTCCCCTGGCCTCGGGTGAGGAGACGTCGGAGGTTCCAGATCTATCAACCACCGGGGTTGGTGAACCTTGGGCCACGCAAGGGTCCGGTGAAATATCTTTTGAGCCTTTTGGCGCACTCGGGCTGGTAGCCGCGGGATTGGCCGGATCCGGCGCGGGCGCCGGCGCTACCGTGGCTGATGGAGGCGCGACCGTTGGTGTCGGAGAGTATACCTGCGCGGGGTCGGGGTTAGTGACGGCCGGCGCCGTGCTTGGGGCCGGCTTGGGGGTCTGATCGCTTGGCTGTGCGGGTTGCGTGTCCTGAGCGCCCGGAGTCACCACGGGCTGCGCCGGAGCCGGCGGCTGGGGCCTTGCGGGAACGGCGGTCGGGAAACTCGGCTTTGCGCTCGTGTCGGCGTTCGCCTTCTGCGAGGATGAATCGCTCTTGATCTCCGGGGGTTTGGGGGCGGTCGCCGCGGGTTCGTTCTTCACCTGAGGATCCGGGTTTACGTCCTGCCTGTTCGCCGGGTCCGGACCGGTCTGGACCGGCGGCGGATTAACCTTGGGAGGCGCCGGTGGCGGTGTCGGGTTTTCGGGCTGAGGCGAGGGCTGGTAGATGGGCTGAACGGAAGCCACGTCCGGCAATCCCTGAAATGCTTCTATCGCCTGTGAGGCCGGCAGCGAGGCGGGAAGTTTCACCAGGTACGAGTTGGCGCCGGTGGTGGCGACGATTGTCGCTCCGAACTTGCTCATTTCGACGATCGCCTGATCGAGCGTCACGCCGCCTTTGAAGGTGACATTCACCTGGTCGCTCTTGGCCTCATACGGGCTCGTCGTAGTCTCGGTGGCAGTGGTAGTGGAGTTCGCGTCTGTGTTGTTGGTCTGGTCGCCTTGATTGGTCTGGGCGGATGGTGCGGGCGCGTTCTTGTAGTAGGAGTTCGTCTTGTCATAAGCGTGGGCCTGAAGATATGCCTGCCGCTGCCGCTCGGCTTCTTGTGCCTGCAGCCGGTTGTAGGCGTCGACGAGTTCGTTCAGCGTCTCCTGTTGCTGCGCTCCCGTCGAGGTCTGCACCTGGGATGCGGCGCTGGCGGCCGCCGTGGAGGGGGCCGCAGGCGCGCCGGGCGCTGCGGCCTCCGGCTGCGGGGTACCGTCGATCCTGAAACTGTCGATCAGATCGACGAACGAGTAGCCCTGCTCGACGGTCCTAGCCGGTCTGACCGCGTTGATGAACCCTCCAAGGGCCGCGGCCGAAGTGGCAGTGATCGTAGTGAAGAGGAACACCGCGACGACTACCGCGGAAATCCAACGAAAGCAGTGCGGGAAGCCCCTAAGGGACAGTCCCGACCTGTGATTGCCCAGCCACCTGATGGCGTCATGCGTCGCCTGCCGCAACAAATCCACCCTTGCGTTGTTGATTGTCACGTGGGCCCGTTGCCTGAACCCTCCATTACCACAGTTCCAGATTCTACACCCTCGGCCGTCTGGTTAGTCAATAGCGCCGGCCGCGCCGTCCGGCTGCTCATGTGTTATACAATCCTTTTGCGACAGCAAGGGTGGCGTTATCTATGGCGACAAACTACAACTTCGGCGGGCGCATATTCGCGAGGGTACTTGTTCCCGCAGCAATCGTGTTGCTGCTTCTCGCTCTCACGGGATGCGTGGGCCGGCTTTCACTTGTAAGTTATCTGGAGAACCTGGATGCCATCCGGTCGCGCACCGACACCGCCTTCGCCCAAGTCAAGAGCATGATCCAAAGCGGCGGAAATCCAAAGTCGCCCGCCGGCTCTTTTGACAGAGGCGCCAAGAACGCACAGAAGGTTCTCTCCTCCGCTCTTGCGGCTCTTTCAAAGCTCGAGCCGCCGGCCCAGGCCAAGAAGTTGCACAGACTCGTGACGGATCTATACGCAGACTCGAAAGACTTCTTTGCAGAGGTGCGATCGATGCTTGCCTATGCCGCGGCCCGCAGCCCATTCACCGCTCAGGTGCAGGCCGCGGCTAAAGAGCTGGACACGGCGCTCGCCGCGAACGCCGCGCCCGCGGCAATCGCCCAAGCTCTTTCTGCGACCGCGGACAAGGTGGCTGGCGCGCTTGGTTCTCTGCAAAAACTCAAAGCCCCGGCAGTCCTTTCCGCCGTTCACAACTCGCTTGTGGGGATGCTCGCCGATTACCTGAGCTCTCTTCGTTCACTGGCAAGCGCCGTGGCCAAGGGAGATTCGGCGGCGGTGAATGCCGCGCAGGCGAAGATGAAGGAGGCCCTCCAAGGCAACATGGCTAGCCAGACCCAAAAGAGCATCGACGCTTACAACGCGGGAATCGACAAGATCGACAAGCTCCGTCGCCAGGCCAACGCGGAGGAGAGTCGAATCACCGCTACCCCAAATACTTGAGCGCAAACGTGGAGGTGGAGCCGCAGCTGCGTCGCAACACCTCACGAAACGGCCGTCGTCTAACCCTCAACAACAAGATGACCTTTGCCGGTTTCCTCCCCTTGTGCAACCAGCCGAAGCCAAGCGCTTGCATCCGATCGCGATAACATAATAGAGTATCAGGCGGCAAATCAAAGTAGATCGCAGTAAGCGGCTCAGGGGTGGCAATCTCCGTACCGGAAGGCGATATCATGGGATACGTTTCCATTATCGTTGGACCTTTCTTGGGCCGCGCGTCGACGGCAATCAATTGATTGAAGGCAATCCCGAGGATCGGAGCGTGAAATGAGGAAGTTTGTCGGAAGAATCTGGCCGGTCTCCATTGGCGTAATCATTGTCATCTTGATGGTGCTGTCCTCCTCCTCCCTCTGCCTTGCCGCGTCCTGGAGTTCGGTCAGCCAGCCCGGGTTCGGGAATTCCAACAATATCGGCGTCTACAGCCAGATCGTATTCAAAGGCTACCTTTACGCCGGCACCAGAAGCCTCTCGGGGGGCTGCGAGGTTCGACGCAGCCGAACGGGAACCGATTGGGCGCTCGCCAACACCAAGGGCTTCGGGGACACCAACAACTGGGCGGCCTGGTGCATGGCGGTTTTCAACAACAACCTGTACGTCGGCACCTACAACGAGACCACGGGGGCTGAAATCTGGCGGAGCTCGAACGGCACGACCTGGAGCCAGGTCAACACCGACGGTTTCGGCAGCACGACCAACAAGGGAGTATATTCCCTGTGCATCTTCGGAAACTACCTCTACGCGGGAACCTACAATCAGAGTGCGGGGGGCAGACTCTTCCGCACCGCAAACGGCACCACCTGGAACCCTTGCTCGGGTTCGTGGAGCGCGAACAACTCCGGCATATACTCCAGCTGCGTTCTGAAAAACGTCCTCTATATAGGGACATCGAACCCGACCGGCGGCTGCGAGCTGTGGAAGAGCGCGAACGGTACGACTTTTTCCAAGGTGGGGCAGAGCGGGTTCGGGGACGCCAACAACCAGTACCTCTACTGTCTGAGCCTCTTCAACGGCAACCTCTTCGCCGGAACCTACAACCTGGTAAGCGGCTGCCAGGTCTGGCGCAGCAGCGACGGCGCGACTTGGACAAAGGCGAGCGCCGACGGCTTCGGCAGCACCTCCAACAAGAGCGTGTGGTCCTTCGCCGTCTTCAACAACAACCTCTACGCGGGAATCTGGACCGACTCGGGCGGCACCCAGGTATGGCGCACACCGGACGGCGGCTCGTGGGTACAGGCAAACACAAACGGGTTCTCCAACACCGGCAACCAGATCGCCCTTTCCATGTGCCCGTTCGAGAACTATCTGTATGCCGGCACCTACAACTCCACCCAGGGAGGGATCGTCTACAGGTACGGCCCTCTCTCCGATTTGGCTCTCCCCGACCTGTGGTACTTCGCTGAGGGAACAACTCGGAGCGGCTTCCACACTTGGTTGTGCATAGAGAACCCACAACAGATAGACGCCAAGGTGGATATCACCTACATGATGAGCACGAGCGAGTACCTGCTTCAGTCCGTCACCGTGCCTGCCCTCTCGAGGCAGACCGTCGATGTGAACGCTTTCATAGCGGGCGAAAAGGACTTCTCCATGAAGGTGTCCTCGAGCCAGCCCGTTCTCGTCGAGCGGCCTATGTACTTCGACTACAAGGGAGTCTGGACCGGGGGTCATGATGCGATAGGGGCTCCGGCTGGCAGGACAGCATGGTACTTCGCCGAGGGGACTACGCGGGCCAACTTCGATGAGTACCTGTGCCTGGAGAATCCGGGAAGTTCTAACGTCCAAGCGACCGTAACCTACATGCTGGGAACCGGCAAGAACGTGCCACAGACCGTACCCATCCCCGCAAACTCGCGCGTGACGGTAAACGTGAGGGACGCGGTGGGCCCGAACCAGGACGTATCGGCCCAGGTCCTCTGCTCGGGCCCGATCATCGCCGAGCGGCCGATGTACTTCGACTACAAGGGCGTCTGGACCGGCGGCCATGATGCCATGGGCGCGGCCGCGCCGGCCGACTCCTGGTACTTCGCAGAAGGCACAACCCGAACCGGATTTGAGACCTGGCTCTGCATGCAGAACCCCGGGGCGAAAGCGGCCAACGTGAAGGCGAGCTTCATGGCGCAGGACGGAAAAGTCATTGAGAAGAACATCAAGATCGCGCCCAATTCACGCTATACCTACAGCATGAACGCGGCGCTCGGCCCGAACGTGGATGCGAGCACGTTGCTGACCTCGGACCAACCGATCGTCGCGGAGCGACCCATGTACTTCAACTACCACGGCACCATCACCGGAGGTCACGACGTGATGGGCGCCAATGAGCCCAAGACGACCTGGTACCTCGCCGAGGGCACCACCAGGAAGGGCTACGACGAGTGGCTCTGCATTCAGAACCCGGGAAAGAGCGAGGTCGAGGTCACGATCTCCTACATGCTGGCCAGCGGACAACCCAAGACACAAGTCATAAAGGTAGCCAAGCAAACTCGTTACACGGTAAGCGTTAACGACGCAGTGGGGCCGAACCAGGACGTATCGGCCAAGGTCACGGCGCCTTCTCCGGTCATTGTCGAGCGTCCGATGTACTTCAAGACGAGCGATGGAATAACCGGTGGTCACGTGGTTATGGGGTTTGGGGTCAACTGAGCCCTGGTGTGAATTCGAATGCACCCCCAACTCCAACATCAACTCCAAATCAAGGGTATCTCATAATAGATGGGCGGCCCATTCCGGTATGCCACGTTGACAGTGACCTACAACACACGCCTGAATCGCTGAGAGGCTTTTATAGGCAAAAGGTCGGCAGGTGTTTCTTATGTGTCATGATGAATCTGTGGATTCATGACCCGTCGAGTAGTAGCCGTTTGCGGTGTTGGCAAGCATATGTGAAGTCCATGAATGGAAAGTATGTTCAATAATCATTTATGCACGAGGTATTCGCTCATTTAAACCCAGCTAAAGTGTCTTATTAGAAGGACTGGACTTTGTGTAGGGGGGAGGCGCGGAAATGCATCCGGGTGGGTGGATAAGCATCGTAAATGCTTGTGCGGCAAGTGGGTTGGTGGTCGCTACCATCATGCTTTACAGAAGTGCCAAAAGATCGGCCAACTCTACGCAGATGATCGCCGATGCAACTCGCGATACCACGGCTGCTATACAACAACTGGCGCGCGAAACAAGGAGTGTGCTAGAAGAGGAATGGCGCCCGAGAGTCGTAGTCTATTTCGAAGTACCTGCGCGTGGCTGTGACTATGCTTACATCTGCGTGACAAATCTGGGTCGGCTGCCGGCAGAGAATGTAACGTTGTCATTCGATCCAAAGCTTGAAGGGATAGTTTATTCGACCAACAGAACTCAAATCAGCGATATGGTTCCTATGCTGAAGGACGGTATAAGAATATTGCCCCCCGGTCTTGTTATGCGATCAGAGATTGCGCCACTGGACATGTACTTCAGGCAGTACAAGGATGAGGATCAGGGAGACAGTAACAACAGAATCAGCTATGAGGTGACTATCCAATATAGTGGAGGTTTGGCAGAGGATCCAACGAGCAACGAACACGAGGAAGTGTATCGAATTGGTCTTTTTGATTGGATGATGATCGAAAGTGCTAGGCCAAGGACATTTGATGACCTTATTAGTGTGTTGGAAGAAATCAAATGGCAGGTTGAACGTTCAAGACCCGAGGTCCAACTAGACGACTCTTCTGACCGACGCTCAAGTCGTCTGATTTCTCGATGTAGGATCTGTAAAAAGAAACTCTAGCTTGAATTTCCTATGCGCTATGTGTTAGTCGGAAGGGGCTTGGGCCCTATAGATTGAATGTGAGGGATCGAACGCAATCGAACAAGGGGTGAAGTGATATGGAGTGTGAGGATTGCGGGAAGGACTACCTGTCCGGCTATGTCTACTGTCCTTTTTGCGGTCAACCGAATCTCGCTATGAAGGAACAGGCCTGGCCTCAGCTCATCACCAAGAGAATTGAACAGTCCTGGCTCTATGCTGATGTCTACAAGCCCCATCGTGACGCCATCCAAGAATGGTCAGTGTTTGTCTTCTGGATTCTCTTATGTGTGGCCGTGGCCGTATTTACGCTCCTTGTGACCGGCTTCTTCAAACCGTCGAGTATCGTGAGATCGGGTCCAACTTTTTTCTACGCCGGTTTTGGCGTGCTGGGGCTGCTAATTGGAGTCTACGTTGGTCTTAGTCAAACACCGGTCGTGAAGGATTCCCTGACGGCGATACTGACATTTGTGACTGCTTTGGTTGTGGCCGGAGGAACCTCGATCTTGGTTGGCAAATTCGATCGTCAGCAGTTGCAGAACGTCGGACTCTGTCTGGCACTGCTGGCCGCCTTCGCAATCGTCGGGGCGATTTTCGGGATGGTAATCAGAACGCGGACGCCGATGAAGGAATCGAACAGGCGACTTCTTCACGAACAAAAAGACCTGACGCTCAGGATGCTCCAAACCGAAGAACAGATACTCGACCCGAATACTGACCAGGCGACGGTAGCGTATCTGCAAGCTAAACTAACCGCAGCGAGCTACGCATTGGATAAGATCGCCGCGCAAGTTCCCCAGAGCGGCCAAGGGGTCTTCGCGGAGATGGTGACAAGTAATGCTGCCTCGCTGCTGGCACGTCCGGTCCATGAGAGTTTGTTGAAAAACAAGAGTCGCCCACTGGCGAACACTATCAACGATGGGACGACGGAGATCTTGAGAAACGTAAGTCGATCCTTGGACATAAGCGGGGAGACCGAGCCAGGATCTGGTGGCAACTCGAGCGTTTGATGAGCAGTATCCAGGTCAACAACAAACCCGCAGAAACATTGCTCAAAACAAGGACGCTAGCACACCTGGCAAGCTCACGAGACTGTCATGCCTATACGCAATAGGTATCTAATAAAGCCAACAGTATGAACGGGGGTGGAAAATGAAAACCGACCTATTGAAGGATTTGCGTCTGAAACGAAACGACCTTCAGATGCTCGTTCTGATCACTGTGGTGTTGAGTGTCGGCATCAATATTATCGCCGCTTCAATCCTCAGCAAGAATAGGAATACCGCCGCCTTGATTACCGCGGCGGTCGTCTCGGCAATTGCACTTGTCTGGATTGTCCGTTTGCTTGTCAATTCCGCGGCGGAGAGCATTGTTTTCAGATTCCCAGCGGTGATCTTCTACTACCCCAGTCGTAAGACTATATGTTGGCCCCTCGGTCCAAACGGTATCTTCCCGCTGGACACTCTGGCATGCGCACCATGGTTCCCTTCAACGCGAGAAGCCTGGGATCACGTCAAGGGACACCCGGAATTATTCGACCAGCGCATCTTCGAGGAATCATTTGATGGTGCGGGGAAGAAATGCTGGGTTCCACGTCTGAGAGTAATGGAATGCGTTGCCCAATTTGGCCTGCTATCAGTTCTGAGCGAACATTTTCGTGACGGGTGGAATGTCAAAAGGTTTAAGACGCTGTCGCTCGCGCGAGGCTCAATCATCTACGAGAAGAAGAATAGGGTGATAACCTTTGACGACTTCCCTCCAGAAATCCGGGACGAGAATCCACTCCTGGGCGCTGGTGAACTCAGAGAATCGATACGATTCCAAATGCCACCGGACGGCCGTATTGAACCGCTATATATCGGGAAATCAACAAGTGAAGACAGCAGAGTCACATATGGGCTCAGGCTCGATACGAAATACGTGGTAATAGATATCTTCTCCCTGTCTCCGGGTTGTGGACCCGAAGGCCCGAAGTCCGATGCATTCCGATATGTCTTTGATATCGGAATAGAAGTGAGAATCAAAAGGCGCTATATATTTGATCCAGCGCGCACAAAGAACAAGGAACCTTACATTACTTGGGCAGATCATCTAACAGAAGTATTGACTCAGTTTGTTGGATGCCTGCCGTATTAACAAGCATTGGTGAAAATGCGCACGTTCCCGGTCGTTATGGGTCGACTATCAGTGTCACCGAGGGGATGGCCGACTGGCTGTATTAGTCGTTTTCGTCCTCCACGACCTTGAGCGTGTAGGTGCCCGCGCTGAGGCTAATCGTCGCGCTTGTCTGGGCAGTGGCCACGCCGGGGGAGCTCACACACACCTTGGCCGAGCAACGCTTCACCAGTTGACCGCACGAGTTGTAGATCTCGAAGTACACGTTCGAGATCTTGGAGAGATCGCCCGGGCTGCCGTCCGCCTGTTCGTTCAGGCTCGCGCTCATAGAGAGCGACTTGCCTTTCTTGACCCTCGTCGCTCCGGTGTAGGTGACACCCACGCTCTCTTTGTTCACAGTCAGCGTGCCGGAGGTGTCACTCCCGACGTACAGGTCATCGCCGTCGAAGGAGACCTTGACCTCATATGACCCTGACTTCAACGCGATTGTCGGCTGCCAGGTCGCCACGCCGTTCTGGTCTGTCGCCGCCGTCGCATGCGTGCAGCCCATCGAGAACGTGACGGTCTTGCCAGCGAGCGGCGTGCCGTCTGAGTCGGTCAGCCGTGCGGTGATCGTGGCCCCGTCGGAGTACTGCACGGCGGGCGCCGAGATCGTCAGGTTCGTGCGCTTGAGCACGATGAAATCGATCGTGTTGGAGGTCCCGCCGGCCGTCATGATCACCTGGCGCCGGGGCTCGGACACGCTGGTGTCCGGCGGGTTGATTGCTGGAGAGAAACGCGCCGAAACATCTGCGCCCCGTGCCGGGCGATCCCCTGGATCCTGAATCTCACAATCGTGCCGTCCGCGACAGACTTGTAATGAAGCCTGCGGAGTTCATGAGAACTCAAGCGATACGACATCAGGTCATTAGGTCAATAGCAGCAGGACTGTTAATCCGCGTGTCGTGGCCTTTTCCAGACAAGCCGAAGTCGCGAATCTCCCACTGCAAAGCGAGAAGCGGCTTGCCGCTAGTCCTGGTCAATGTTTGTTTGATCGTCTTCATCTAACATTTCTCTAACGGCCTGATGGTGAGATTTGTCGATGTCAAGATAATAATGTTTCCGGGGAGCTAGTGACTAATACAATTCATCGCCGAATTCCTGCTTTCCGTATCTCTCGCTATACCCTTGACTATTACAACTGACTAGAATAACTCTTAAAACAAAACTGCGAAGAACATAGATTTGAATTTAATACTCGTCTTCGTCTTTACCAATAGGATTTGCTCGAGAAACTCAAGAGCTGCCTGTGCTTGTTGCTCTGTAGCATGTGCATTGTTATGCACAATATCATTTCGATATTTTCGAAGGGTATTTAGCTTCCCGTATTCTTCAATACTAATAACTGACAGTGCTTCCAGAAACTCAATAACTCCTGCTACGTGAAGTTGTCTTTCAAGAGATCTTCGACGATTATGATTGAAACGTGATTCTCCCATTGACTGTAGTTGTCTACGAAGGCTGTCAAATAGATACGCTTCAATTTCAGTCCAAGCTATAATAATGCAATCCGAAAAAGATGTACTTTCATATTCTGCTGCAGCTTTGTTAGATCTTGCTATTAGCCTAATATTGGTTGAGTCTTCTGGAGCCATTTCAAGGAACATCCTAGATATGCCAGCTAGGGTATCTCTAGAAATCACATCACGAGGTGGAAAACTCTCGATATACAAATCAAGATTATCCTCGTACAACCTAGGAACGTCTTTGAGATACCTCTTGTTAATCTGACCAGACATCAATGATCTTAGAGGGATTGCATGACCGCACACACGATTACTTATGTCAATTGTAATGGGAAGGATATCGTAATGTGTCACTTCATAATGATGATACTTCTGAATCTCGTGATGTTCATTAAGGCTTGATGCGAATAGGAAATATAGAGCATTGAGAATCTCAGTGTATTGCTCAAGCCGTGATAGGAATCCATCATATGTATAACCAGAGTTCAACTCCGCATCCGAATACATGATCATGCCATCCCTGCAGATCCTTATCTCTCTTTCGCCATGGGTTACTTCAACAATTGGCTCTTCCAATAAGGGAGTAAATTCACGAACAATCCTTTGCTCATTGCTGAACTGAGAATAATCTGGTTTTGAGTCAGCCCAGAATTCTTCAGCAAGATAGAAAGCAAGGAATTTCTGTTTATCAGCGTTCTCAAGAAACAAGGATTCTACTTTCTCTTGTATTAACCGACATTTCCTCATATCCGCATCCAGACATCGTGATCTTACCATTTTCGGTTCCAATATCGTTCTCTGAAATCGGACTACGGCCCGTGCCGCGTCGTCTGCTTTCACCGCATCCGGGCCGAAGCCAGTTTCGACGGTGTTCGAAGACAGTTGACCGGCTTTCACTGTCCATCAGTATTCACCTTCATGCGTTCACGTCGGGACGGCAGCAAGACACCGGATACGCTCAAGGAGTCGGCGAACAGCGCGGTAGAGACAGCCACCTTGATGCACTGGAAGACCGTCCTCCTGGAGTGGTTTACTAGCTTGGCCCCGGTTTTGATTAGCTTGAGCTGGACGCTCCTGAGCGACCAGTGCGCCACCTTGTCAAGCAGTGCGACCCGCCGCGGGAAGTTGCCCAGGTCGACGCCGCCACTGGGAGTTGTTCTACGCGAAGAAGAATATTTTCTTCTTGCCCCGCTACTGCGTAGCTTTCGCTATAAAGAAGATTACTGCTGCAAATAGACAAACGACGCCATCTATGAAAAAGAGGGGCTGTCCATATCGAATTAATGATAGCCAGATCGTCTTCTTCTTGAATTGCCAAGCTGTTGCCTTATACAGCTCACGCTCAACTGCCTCATGATCATGAAAAACCCAATGCGGATCCTTTAGTTCTGCTTTTATCGATATTCTTCTGTAGAGCAACGCCAGAATTAGACAGCCCAGCATGTATACCATAACTGTCAGAAGCAGTGCCTCGAAGGCAGCCTGACTGGACTTCGGCAAGTTCTTCACATTTGTGAAAATAATCGGTACGGCTATTGCCATAATCACCAAGGACAGAGACCAGGCTCCATCCCCACGTGAACGAGAACGAGAAGAAGAACGGGGAACTGGTTTGGATTTCCTGGAGTAGTCGCGCAATTCGTGACCGTGAAGGCATGGTCACTGAAGTCTTGATGATCGGGAACGACATCACTGATCTGAAACGAACCGAGGAAAGCCTTGCCATCAAGACCGGCGAGTTGGACAGTTACGCGCATGTGGTTTCCCACGACCTGCGGGCACCTCTTACGGGAATCACTCTGGCAAACACGGCACTGAGGGACGGACTCGCTGAAATCGAAAACGTCGGCAGCGATCTGCTTGAGAGTGTCGACATCATCGATCGGAACCTGTCAAAGGCGTTCACGCTTGTCAACGAACTGCTGGCCCTTGCCGAAGCGGGTCAGAAGCCTACCCATGTCGAGCTGGTCGACGTCGCAAAGACCGTCCGGGAGATCTTGAGTGAGAGAAGTATAGAGTTGAACAGGCTGGCAGTGAAGGTCACGATAGACGAGGACATGGGGGTCATAATGGCTCACCCGATTCACGTCTATCAGATCTTCAACAACATCATCGGAAACGCGGAGAGGCACAACACGTCACCCGAACCTTCCATCACCATCGAGTACCTCGGCACTGACGACGCAGGGGCTCACCTCTACAAGACCTGCGACAACGGCTCTGGAATCCCCGAGGACGACCTGGAAAGAATCTTTACGCCTTTCTTCAAGGCTGGGAAGGGCTCCGACACGGGCCTCGGCCTCGCGATAGCCAAGAGGGTCGTCGAGGTGTATGGCGGTAATATCAAGGCTCACAATGACAATGGTGCCTGCATCGAGTTCTCCCTCAAGGACTTTCAACTCTCGGAGAGTTGACTTCTTATGTGTCGATCAGGAGGCCCCTTGATCCGCGCAGAACAGTGATTCCAACTTCATTGATAAGACCTCCACGTGTCTGAGTCGCGACGCCAGGCCGGCGGCCGGAACCAGGAGTCGTATGTTATGCCGCACGGCGATAGCTCCAGACCGCCAGCGGGGCGCACACGAGGATGATCCCGGCGCACCACAGGAGTGATTGCATCAGGTAGCTGTCGGTCCCCCGAGGCAGAGCGCCCGCGCTCAAGCATAAGTCAAGTATTGAGGCTATAAATCCTTCAGATTGTTTCGATTAGGAAAGCATGCTGCGAAGTTGGACCTCGTTACGTTGAGCTTTCCCATCCTCTGCCCGTATTCTTCGTCTATCCGAGGGAGAGATTATTTTCGAATTCTCGCGTGAAATCCCCATCTCGTCCAGCTTGTCTAGAAGCGCTAGCTGATCCTTTATCTTCTTAGGGTCAATCGAAGGATTGGTTTTAAGAATGCTATCTAGATCTGGCTCTTTCGCCATTCTCAAGCCTCCTTGCTAACGACGGATTACAATACAATCGTTTAGAGTATGCAAGACCACAAACGAATCGCGCTTTATCATATAGTCTTCGAATAGCGTGTAATATTCGCGAACCATTTTATCTAATTCATCATCCGCACCAAAATCCTCGATTTTTAATTTGAGCTTGCGTTCCAACACGGTTCGAGAGATTCCGTGCCCGTGCGACTGCCACAGCTTTGAATTATTTAGTTGCTCGGCTATGCCATTCGCTACTTCTTTGCGCATCTTATTCGTTACTGGAAGGCCACGGGTCTCAGTATACTTCCAGTGCTTGAGCTTATATTTGGTGAGCCATTCTTCAACCATAGCGACAGACTGTGAAGCGAATTGTTCGAACTGATAGAGGTCAGCTTGGTCAAAAGAACGCAACAAGATGATCAATTCTGCAGACGAAATAGTGCCAGCATTTGCCTTATCAATTAGTTCGTTATATCTGGCAACATAGCCAAGCGCTGGTTTCAACGAGCCATCAGTTGACTGAGTCTGTGGGTCAATGGGCCCAAGCCTTGAATAGTAATCCATGTAGATGTTATCACCTGACAATACAAGCACCGTACCAGCCGAAAAAGCGTGGTCGGGAATTATAAAGTCTACTCTCGGATAGTATCGCCGCATAACATCGACAATACGGCGTACAACCTCTATGTCACCACCTGTTGTAGTCAGAATTACCACAAGATTCCTTTTCTTCGGACCTTTTGAATACCGCTTCTCAAGCGCTGCTCGAAAAAGTGCATCAACACCATCAATAAGAGGTCCGTTGTAAGTAACTGCGTGGCCCCTGAAACGCTCTTCTAGTCTCTCAAGACGATTGTCCAGTTCTTGCTCAATGAACTGGTTGGCACCTATTGGCGTTTGCGCATTCATTCTCCACCCCCGTGCCACCTTACTTGAGCGGCCTTCCTCGCGATCTCTGACCGCTGCTTAGCCGTGAGCTTCTCTGCCCTTGCCTTGCCGCCCTTGAGGCCACCCTTGCGGCCTAGGGCCACGGCAGCGGGATCTTTCCCCGTATCGGGGTCAACGCTCGCCGTGATCCCTCCCGTTGCCTCATTGACGATCTGAGACGCGAGTTTGTTTAAGTCCCTCGGTTTGTGCCGCTTGCTTGACTGGTCAGGCATACCCTTATGATACAGTGTCATAGTACTATGGTGTCAAGGGACTATGACACATATCTCTTATGCTTTGGATTCAAACTGACCCACTACCCTTAATCCCACCTGCGTTGGATCGCTTTGTGCTGGTATACTGGTGGCCTCGGTAACTTGAAATGGGGATGCGATTCCTAGCAGGATTGCGCATGGGAGAGGCGGCAGTTCATGGCAGATGAAGAAGACCAGACTGGTCTGTCGCCTGCTGTCTTACAGATAATCGAGAAATTCGCGGACGCCATGCGCGCAGATGAGGGGATCGACGGCGACGCGATCGGACGACTTGAACGGCTCTTGCTATCCGGTGAGATCCCAAAGACTGACGAAATCAGCACGGCATTATTTGATCTGCCTCGGGACGGTGTTTGATGATCCGCATCAAGACAATCCACATCGAAGAGTTTCGAGGAATCCGTCGGCTTGACTTGCTTCTCGATGCGAAGAATTTCGGGATTTGCGGGCCCAATGGCACTGGAAAGAGCGGGGTTGTCGATGCCATCGAGTTCTGCGTTACTGGCGATGTCACCCGTCTGTCCGGCCAGGGCAGCGCCGGTCTGACAGTTAAAACCCACGCTCCGCACGTTGACCAGCAGGGTCATCCCGAGAAAGCAAACGTCACAATCACTGCCGATCTCCCATCACTCAACAAGACGGTCACCATCCACAGGTCGGTCAAGAACCCGCGGAAGGTAGATTTCTCTCCGGATGACGCAGACGTGGAGGGTGTTATTGAGGAGTTGCAAGCACACCCGGAATTTGCCCTTTCCCGCCGTGAAATCGTCAAGTACATTATCACTCCACCTGGCATGAGGGCACAGGACGTCCAGACGCTGCTCCGTCTCGACCATGTAGAGAAGCTTCGCAAAGTCTTCGGAACCTTTAACAACAGTTGTAAGAAAGAGGCAACTGAGGCTGACCGTGCACGTGTAAAAGCTGAAACGGACCTAATAAACGCCCTGCAGATAGTAAAATACGATGCCTCGTTTGTTCTCGGGAAGGTCAATGAGAAGCGCGAGCTTCTCGGTCTGCCGGCGATTATAGAGCTGACCAAGGAAACTTCATTTAAAGCAGGGGTCGGCGGAGCAGATGACCTGCCAAAGAAACCGGTATTGTGCAAGGCTGTAGCACTAAACGACCTTTTGGCGCTGCAGACAGCAATCACAAACGGGGAGCCCCCAGGCTTTGTTGAAAGCCAGCAATCAGCGACGGCAACCTTGGAGCAACTGAAGGATGACGAGAATGCCCTGATGCTGGCACGACGGCACGGGTTCCTTAAGACAGGGCTTGACCTTGTAACCGAAGATGCCTGCCCCCTGTGCGACACCAGATGGAATGCTGAAGAGCTTCGCGAATATCTGCGGAGGAAGCTCTTGAGCGCGGCGGCGATAGAGCAGTTATTGGAGAAGCTCCACGACAATATCAATGCCATCCTCCAAGCAATATCCGAGCGCATTCAGGCGGTCGAGAAAACCGTCGAGTACTGTAAATGCCTCAAGCCGCCGTTGGAGCAAGTCGAGCTAATAGCCTATATCGACCAGCTTAAGGAAGTCGAAACCACGCTCAATTGCTTTCTCAAGGATCACAACGAGATTACACCCGCACTGCAGGCTATCTCGGTCTCATGGTGGTTGCCTGAAACCGGACAGCAAGCGCGAATCAATGAATGTCAACTCGCCGTGGATGCCCTGCCGGAGACTTCTGCGGAGGACGCGGCTCGCGATATTCTGATTGTGGCGCAAGAACGTTTGGAAAGGTTTCAAGAAGCATCGACAGCGGCGGAGCAGAAGAAGGCGACCAGCGTTGTGGCGCAGAAGGTTCTGGACCATTACAACTCTAGTTCCACCGAAGTGCTCGAAGCTATCTACGACAAGGTAGCAGACGATTTCGCTCGTTACTACCGCGTGATCAACCGCGATGAACAGGCACTCGTCTGTAAGCTCACGTCGGAGCCCGCCAAGTTGATCTTTGACGTGGATTTCTATGGTCGCGGCCTCTTTCCGCCCGGGGCGTATCACAGCGAAGGTCACCAAGACGCCATGGGACTCTGCTTGTATCTCGCCCTCATGAAACACACGCTTGGCGACAGTTTCACTTTCGCCGTGCTCGATGGCGTGCTCATGTCTGTCGATGCTGGACACCGTCGCGAGGTCTGCCGGCTACTCAAATCGGAGTTCGCAGACACGCAATTCATCCTCACAACTCATGACAGGGTGTGGCTCCAATACATGAAGACTGAGGGCATTATTGCCAAAAGTCAATCATTCGGGGGTTGGACGGTCGACACAGGGCCGCAAGTTTGGAACGACACTGATATCTGGACCGAGATTCAGAACAGCTTGGATGCAGATGACGTGCCCAAGGCAGCATGGCTATTACGGCGTTATCTTGAGCACACAGCAATCATTCTTGCTGACAATCTTGGAGCCAGTGTTCAATTCAAAAGCAATGGACATTACGATCTCGGTAATCTTCTGCCTCCCGCTCTTAAGGAATGGCAGAAGAAGCTCGAGACCGGAGAGAAGTCTGCGAGACACTGGGGTTTGGACGAGAAGCGGCTGGCTCTAGAGGCCAAACGTGCCGAGGCAAAGGAGCTCGTCAAACAGACAAATGCAGAACAATGGGCCATTAACCCTTCTGTCCATTTCAACGAATGGGCGAATCTACACCGTGATGAGTTTCAGGAGGTCGCCGACGCATTCAAGAAGCTGCTCGAGAGCATGCGTTGCGAGGCGTGCCAATCGTATCTCTATATTCTGCCACGCGGGGGGAATGCGGAAGAGATGCGCTGTAGCTGCGGAGCAATGTCGATTAATCTGAAGGTTGGGGCATGATGTCGTACATTGTTCAGACTCGGCGGCGTTCTGACAATGTACAAGCTTCAGCTTAATTAGCCCTTTTCCATGATTCTCATTGGGAGAATAAAGGCGAAGAAAGGTATTCTCGGTGACGTTCTTCGACGAACAACTGATAATTCTTGCCAAAAAACTCCGAGAGGGAGATCTCTCTCCAAGTAACACATTCTTAGAAGCGCCAACCAACAAGATGAGTAGCCATGATATTCGTTCAGAACAAATGGCAAGGCAGACTAAGAAGGCTTCATTGTCAGTTCTACAAAGTGCCTATTTCGACTTACTTGATGAGTATATCGGCAAGCCTTATCGGGCAATTGCAAAAAGGCATCATAGACAACACGTCGAGTCACAGGACGAGATAGTTATCAAGGAGACTGTTGCAGTATTCCTGCGACGCGAGTCTGATTTCGTTGATGCAATAACGAGGTTTTGGAAGGAGTATGCCCCCTCTGTCTACGAGTACCTCTGCAGTTCTAACCCACTAAAAGGTGTGTTTGGGGGTGCTGTTGTTAATTGTTCTGAACAAAATATCGCTTTGAGTGCAGGATTATACCTGGACACAATTGTGATGCCCGACCCGCTGATACAGGGAAAGCAATTTCTCACGACGCTTCAGTCTGACGTGGCTGCTACTTTAACAATCAAACGTGCCCTTGATGCTCTGAGTTATAAAGACCTTGCATTAGCAGAAGTTGATACGCCTATTGTGGTATTTGCTCCCTATCTGTCGCATCTTAATAGCGGAGTATTTGAACTAATCGGCGATCAAGCGATGCTAGATTTGCTTAAGCATTTTTCAATGATGTTTGATCGTCCCTTTGGCAACCTATACGAAGTCATGGAGTTTATTGATCGTGCCCCTAATAACAGAGTGCTAGCAGAGAAGGTAGTCGACAAAGGACGTGCTCTCTTCGAAACGACCTGGCAAGAACCGCTTGAGTACCAGATCAATAAGAACCAAGAAACGATGAGTCAAAATGCACCATTTGATATTAAGAATAGAAGATCTTTGTTCTTCTTAGCCTTTTGGGGTCGGATACTGCAGGCTAACAATCTCTTATTCCAGAGTATCCGAGTCGGGGGATCTCCATTCGTCAATGCATTAACAGCATGGCAGTATCTACTCTGGAAGTACGAGTACGATGCATCGCCGACAACGAGCATTTCGATATCTAATCAAGATGTATCAATCGTCAGCGCACTGACAGTTGATGGAAATCCAGCCTTAAGTCTTCTTTCAAATCTGTCAGTCGAGGCTTTGATTGAACTTAGAAGACGAGGCGTCCTTCTACAGATGCGTGAAGTAATATCTGCTGGGATTGAAGACATTGAAATGGCGAATTCGAATTGTTTACAGCAACGATTTGATCAAGTCTATGAGAATATCAATAATGCTCTTAAACAGCAGGCTTTCAGACTAGAGGAGCTCTCGAAGAAGCAAAAAAGATACTTTGGCTTAGATGTCTCTAAGATGATGGCAATAGCGGGTCTTGCAATCGCTGCTCCGATTACTAGGAATATATACCTTGGCGCATCTGCAGGTCTAGCGGCGCTATTCTCTCGCAATCCTATTGATGTCGTAACTGAGGGAAAGGACATACTTTCGGAAAGACGGGAGTTGAAGCGGTCTCCAGTAGGAATACTGTATAAGCGTATGAATTCTTGACGGCCTTGCCAATTGAGAGTCATAACACCTCTGGAAAGCGTTGGGTCGATTATATTTCCAATAACCCTCAATCTTTTTGATGAACTTCCGGAGAACCTCTGCTCCGAGAAGGCAACCAAGAGGTAAGAAGCAGGCCTGGTGTGCATTCTCACGTAACTGAACACTGATTCTCATCTGGTCTGAACACCCCCGGAGCGTCAGCGACGCCGGACGTTTCTGACAATCACAGTGTTCAGTTATCACCTCCCAATCCAACTCAGACCTGGCGTTGAGGGCCAATCGGAGCGCAGCGACGCAAGCGCCGGACCTCATTTCTACCAGCGCCGGCGCGACTTGTCCACTTTCCGACGGAAACGTTCCAACGACAACTTGAATCCCCTATGGGCGACAGGACCCCAGACCTCCTTTCCTTCAAGCCCGGCAAACGGAGCGAGCCGTAGGCGAGCGCGGTTTGCCGGGCTCATCACTTGGCCTCCTTCTCCTGCTCCTTGGTCTTCTGCGACTTCTGCTTGCGCATGGAGGCGCCCTTGAGCTCGATGCGGTGGGAGTTGTGCACCAGGCGGTCGAGGATAGCGTCGGCCACCGTGGGCTCTCCTATGACGTCGTGCCAGGCGGAAACCGGCAGCTGCGATGCCATGATTGTTGCCTTCGATCCGTGCCTGTCCTCGAGGACCTCCAGGAACTGCCGCCTCTCACCGTCGGTGAGGGGCGCCAGGCCGAAGTCGTCGACCACGATCACGTCGGCTTTCTCCAGCTTGGCGAGGAACCTGGGCCAGGAGCCGTCGGCGCGGCTCATCAACAGCGCGCTGAAGAGCCGTGGAGCCCGGAAGTAGAGGCATGAGCACCCCTTCCTCATTGCCTGGTCGGCCAGCGCGCAGGACAGGTAGGTCTTGCCCGTTCCTGTCGGGCCGACAATGAGGATCGAGGAGTTGGACGTCACCCAGCGGCAGTCTGCGAGCGACCGCATGAGGGAGGCGTCCAGCCCGCGGCTCGCCCGGTAGTCGATATCCTCCATCGATGCCGCTATCTTCAGTTTGGCCGCCTTCATCCTTCGCTCGAGCTTTCTGTTCTCCCGATCGATCCATTCCCTGTCGATGAGCATCCCCACCCTCTCCTCGAAAGACAGCGAGTCGTACGAGGACAGCTCCATCTGCTCGGAAAGGGCGTCCCTCATGCCGAAGAGCTTCATTGCATTCATTTTGTCGACGGTCTGTTCGATGAGCATCGTTTCCTCCTTCAGTTGTAGTAGTCGGGACCGCGCACGTTGTCGTGCCGCGGCACGGGCGGTCTGTCATCGTCCTGTTCGCTGGCCTTGTCCAGACCCGCCGACAAGATGGACTTCACGCTCCTGTAGGAGCAGGCGCCGGCCGACAGGGCCCGTGCCGATGCCGCCTCGAGGCGGTCGGAGCCGAATTTGCCGGAAAGGCGGATGATCCCCAGGCAGGAGCGGTAGCCCATCTCCGGGTGTGGTTTCCGCCGCATGATCTCCTCGACCAGGGATGCGGTAGCTGGCCCGGTCTCTTCCGCCCAGGCCACGATCCTGGAGGGCGTCCACTCGAGGTAGGCTTTGTGAGACGCAGGGCGATGGTCATTCGTGGTCGTTGCAAGGCCCCTTGAAAAACTCCTCGGGTGGGACGCTACCCGCCTGCCCTTGTGGAAGACCTCGATGGTCCCCTCGGTCATCCTGACCTCGACCTTCTCGCGGGTGAGCTGGTAGGGCACTGAGTAGTAGTGGCCTTCCACCTCCACGTGGTAATCGATGTTGACTCTCGCCTTCTTCCAGCGGGCGAACTCGTAGGGTGCTTGAGGCAGGGTGATCATCGCCGGGCGGTCGACGGTACGGAAGAGCTCGGCGCGGGACGCGTCCATCCCCTTCATCCGCCGGTCGTTCAGCCACTGGAGGCGTTCTTTGATCGCGACGTTGGCTTGAGCGATCGAGTGGAAGGTTCTGTTGCGCAACGGCGCGAGAATCCAACGTTCCGCCTGAAGGACGCTCGCCTCCACCTTGGCCTTGTCCTTCGGCTTTCCCACGCGAGCGGGGATGATGGCGCAGCCGTAGCTTTGTGCCATCTCCTCGAAAGTTCGGTTGAGGTCCGGCTCGTAGCGGTCCGCTTTGGTGACAATCGCCTTGGGGTTGTCCGGTACGATGATCTCGGGAGCCGCGCCGAAGTGGGCGAACGCGTTCACGTGACCCCCTATCCAGCAGGGCAGCTCCTCTGAGGGAAAAGCCTCGGCATAGGTGTAGTTCGAGAACCCCAGCGATGCCACGAACAGGTGGGCTCGGGAGATCTCGCCCGTATGCGCGTCCACGATCGCAAGCGTCTGCCCGGCGAAGTCGGAGAAACACTTCTCGCCGGCCTTGTGGACCTGGCGCATGGTCACCTCGACGTCGTCCTTCCAGGCCCGGTAGAGCCTGGCGAACTGCTGGTAGGAGTAGTGTTCGTCGGGGTTGTCCCGAGCGTACTCCTCCCAAAGCAGCGCGAGCGTGACCCCCTTTCTCGCGAGCTCGGTGTGCAGGCGCTTCATGTCGGGCAGCGGACGCGTCGGCTCCTTGGCGGGCCTCGGGTAGAGCAGCTCCTCCAGGCGTTCGTCATCCAACTCCTCGTCAAGGGGCCAGGCGAGCCCGGCAAGATGCGCCCGGCGCACGATGTCTGAAACGGTGGCGGGCGATACGTGCGCCGCGCCGGCCACCTGCCTGGCGGAAAGGCCCTTGCCTTCCTTGAGCCTCAGCACCTCCCTGATCTTTCGCATAGACAGCCTCCTCTTTCCCATCGCCTTCACCTTCCTTGTCGAAAACAGACCGGCAAGGAAGATTCTTGGCTTTCTTCGGGTTGTCCGGCGAGGCTCGAGTCCTGCCTGCCTATGCGTGGGGTCAGGCCGGGTTCGGATTCTCATGATGTCTGAACACCGATTCTCATGAACGGGCAAAACGCGTTCAGTTATCGTGAGAAAGGGTGTTCAGTTATGTTGAGAATGAGTGTTCAGTAATGATGAGAAAGTGTGTTCAGTTATCATGAGCGCGCACAGGCCTGGTTAGCATCGAGAACAATGAGTAGGGTTTCCAATGGGTTGCACTCCCGATTCAGACTGTCGTGCTCGAAGGTGATTTATGACAATGGAGGCATCGGCAGTTAATACGTCGCAGAAGGGCGAGCGGCTGCTTCTATATGGGGCTTGAGGGGTATGTCAGTATGGAGTTGGAGTTGACCCGCTTTCGTTGACACCCTTGAATGAGACACAATGGGGAGGGTACACTGCGGTTGACACAAAGATACGAGCGAAAGGTGTCAACGCATGCCAGGAAAACGGTACGACCGCCAGTTCAAACTCGCCGCTGCCAGGCTCGTGCTTGAAGGCGAGGCCC
>Ga0182011_10001123_pt1 | contig 23526 bp, 19 predicted proteins | sample 711E1DmetaG_FD_120481 | JGI IMG/M metagenome (GOLD analysis project Ga0182011, IMG submission 120481) | Permafrost microbial communities from Stordalen Mire, Sweden - 711E1D metaG | ecosystem: Environmental > Terrestrial > Soil > Wetlands > Permafrost | place: Sweden: Stordalen | collected...
ACAACATGACTCCCGATGAGGTTTACTGGGACACCATACCGAAGTTGAAGGAAGCGGTATGAACCAAAGCAGCTCACCACTTATAACCCGCTCCAGGTTGTCGAAAGAAACCAGACCACCTCAAGGGTCAGGATGAGCAGGAACACGAAGGCAAGTTTATACTTGAGGAAAGTCGCGGGGAGATAACTGAACAGTGCGTCGCCGCAAGAAGCCAGGGAAACGGTGATGGTAAGGACGTAATCTACCAGAAGGGCTGATCCTGACAAGACGCCAGCGCTCTTCCCGATAGTATGGGTGGAAACGACGTACCCGCCGCCGCCATGTGAGAAGTGTTCGATAATCCGGGAATAGGCGTAGGAGATGACAAAGACGGTGAACGCCGTAGTTATGGCGAGAAAGATCGAAAGATAGGTGTGGGAACCAAGGGCTTTGAAGGCTTCCTCCGGTCCGTAGGATGACGAGGAAAGACCATCGGCACCTAGACCGATCCACGCGAGGATGGGGATAAGCGAAATTTTGTAGAAGATAGAAGGCTCATCAACGCGGCGGGGTTTTCCGATCAGGATTCTCCGCAGCTTTGCCAGGAGAGACGGTTCGTGCGGCGGGATAATATCCATACAGTGTGTCCGTTCGTTTTTGAGTCGAGGCCGGGTAGAAATGCGGTGCGCGCACGTTTAGGACAACTCCTTCCATTGTTTCCGCCGTTTCCAGCTTCGTGGCAAAGAGACGCCAGACCATGCATCACGTTTCCGCAATTCCCTCTCAATACAGCTCATCTTTATCATCATGATCGCCGAGAAAACAACATCATTTATTTCTGTTTGAAATCAATCATTGTCTTCAAGGTTGACGATTTGTGTAGTACAGGAAGTATGCATCAACCGGATGAACCACAAATATTATGTGCCGAATCTTCCAGTTATCTGGTGTTCCATGGGGATCAATAAACTTTTTTATTATAAAAAATGGTGAAATAAATTATTCTTACAGCAAAATAAAATAGATTCATCCATTTTTAATTCAGAAACGCACTTTGGAACAGCCATTTTTGGAATACACCATTATTTGTCTTTCACTTTGCAATCATGGTGTAGATGTATAAAATTAGTGGTTGGCATACATGGTGGAAAATCTATAAAGGTGTTTACATTAAACTGTGATCTGGATTGATTGGTGCAAATGCCGTATGTTCCACAAATGCTTGATCTGGTGACAGACCAATTTATTTGTTTGTTCCTTCCTGAAACAAAGCATCCGGCATTTTTGATAAATATTCACCCTTTTAAGTGATAATCATTATTGACTGAATTCCTATATGACCGTTCTAATCTATTGCCACTTCACAAAAGATAGTTCCGATCAAATCAATCAGCATTTTCGAAGGCTATTGTCAGGTATTTCGTAGCCATAAATCAGGATATCCCTGATTGTAAAAGACTTCCAAGTTCCATAATCTGAATATCAAAGGGCTCAAGATCTACATAGAATATGTTTGAGTTTAAGATTAGATGAAATGCCGGCTCTTTGATGGCTGGTGTTGGGGTGTGTGCCAGTAAGGAGAATCTTTTTGAAGATATCTCAATCGGTTCAAAACATAACAACTGTGTCCGGATGATGGATGGTATAAAATATTATATTAGAACCTTGATATAAAACTTGGATCTACTCAAGATGAAGTGTTAGCGGGATACTGTGAACAAGATTGCAACACTGTGGGCGCCGGGTTCCGGCGTATATAATTATGTTTGGACGACGACATCCTAGCAAAGAATATAACATGGAGACTACGATGCATCCGCAACACAGCTCAAACCGGGTTAACTTAATAACATCAAATCAAATCAGTCCGCAAAAGATGCAACCTCATCGAGCCAGACACTTTCTTTGGCGAGGGTTGCTCGCCGTCCTTCTCGGCGTTGCGTTTGCTGTGCCGGCCATGGCCGCACCGATCCAACTGCCAGCGATTGTTGAGCCCGCCAGTCAAGAACATCACGTCGGCAAACTTATATTTGTTGAATTGGTGACACCGGACCTCGCTGCCGCCAAGCAGTTCTATGCGGGACTGTTTGGCTGGACATATCGCGACATTCAGGCCGGCGGGACAGCATACGCCGAGGCGTTTTTCGACGGTCGTCCAGTCGCAGGACTGATTCATAAAAGTTTACCGGCGAGCGAGCATCGACAGCCGGCGTGGCTTAGCTTCTTCGCCGTGCGCGATGTCGACGCGGCAAAAAAGGTTATTTTGCAGAATGGTGCAAAGGTGCTGTTCGAGCCGCATAGCATCCCTGGCCGCGGCCGAGAAGCAATATTCGCCGATCCGCAGGGAGCTGTTTTTGCGGTCCTCGCTTCCAGTAGCGGTGATCCGCCCGATGTCATGGCCGCGCCTGGAGAATGGATTTGGAGCTCGTTAATCACGAGAGATCCGGACACCAATGCTGCTTTCTATCAGACGCTATTTGACTACGAAGTCTTCGAGTTGCCCGCTAGCGAGGGCCACCAACATCTCTTGCTCGCGTCCGACAACCATGCTCGTGCGAGCGTGAATTCACTGCCAGTGAATAGGCCCAATGCCCATCCCCACTGGCTTAATTACGTACGCGTTGAAGACGCGGTCAAGATGACTGCAAAGGTCGTTGCGCTCGGTGGCCGCGTGCTGGTCGAGCCGCGGATTGATCGCCACGGTGGCAAGGTCGCGGTGGTCGCCGATCCTTTGGGGGCGCCCTTCGGATTACTTGAATGGCCGGACACTGAGAGTAAAGAGGTGCCCAAGTGAATATCTTACATTTACGCTGGTTATTGCTCGCCTTCGTGGTCTGGACGTTGACAGTCCTGTTGTCTGGCTGTTTCTTACCTGGTGGTGGATACGGATATGACGACGGCGGGGGCTTTGGGGCAGCTTACTTACTATGAACCCTCCGGTATCGACTACGGTGGCTGGGGACATGGCTACCAAGTGGCACCGTTTCGTGGTGGTGACCATCGTCCAACCGGAGGAGGTGGCCACGCATCTGCGCACGCTTACAGATCCGCGCCAGCTTCCCACTCGATGCCGTCTATGCCGTCGCGAGCGCGTTCTGGTGGCTCGCGATCACGTTGAATGGCCCGACAAAGATCTTGAGTGTCTGTCCGGGAAGCTCTTGAATCATCTGAATCACTTATGATTCAAGATTGACGATCCGATCCGATTCGCCTGCCAGCTACCGTTTAAATCTGGTATATTTTGTACTCTCATATATCCCTACCCTCAGATAAGATCAACTTGAAGGTTGAAGAGGAGAAATAAAGTCAGCGAACAGCCGAATAGAGAAATAGGAGGCAATATTTTATGAAAATTATAAAGACTTTGTTTTTCCTGAGCTTAGCATTAACATTATTAACTAGCTTTAATGTCTATGCTGTTGACCAATCAATATGTCAGTCTGGTGCAAATGTTTTACTTTATAACGAAGGATCACTAAAATCTTGCCAACTCAAGAATGATTACGTTGCGAATAACATCCGATGCAAAGGTGATGGTCCTGTTAGTTTTTATAGCAACGACAACTTAGAGTCGTGTGTGCTCTCTACGGATACTACCGTAGCCGAGAATAAATGCAAGCAAGAAGGTCCGATTTCCTTCTACATCGATGGCAAACTGAAATCATGCGTAAAACCAGACTGAAAAAGAGGATTGTTGAGGAATTTATCTTCACTCACCGTTTTTGTTTTTTGAGGGGGGATGAAAGTATCCCTTCTCCTTCAACGATCAGCATGAAAGGAGAAATACTATGCCGTTGATTCAATTAGTAATTGTTTTGGTTGTCGTTGGGGTGGTTCTATGGGTGATTAACAGCTATATACCAATGCAGTCCACCATAAAGGCGATCCTCAATGTCGTCGTAATTCTTGTCGTGATTGTCTGGCTATTGAGTGTCTTCGGATACATAGGAAAGCTCTCAACGATTCACATTGGGAAGTGAATGGTCTGAACACAAGCTATATGGGGTGAAAACGGAGAGCACTAGTATACGTAAAAAACATGGCATATCTTAGCAATTTTTACCGCTACCCCTTCTCAAGGTGTTTTGCAAACGGTTGTCTTTCACTAGAGGCGACGTCATTACTACCACAAAATGAGAGGCAAAATGTCCGGCGAAAGCATAAAACGAGATAATCAAGCGATCATCGCTACTGATCTGACAAAATGGTTTGGTGAAGGCGATACCAAGATGACCGCCGTGAATAATGTCAAACTTGTCGTTCACTTTGGCGAGATGCTCTTCATAGTCGGCCCCTCTGGCAGTGGCAAGACCACGATGCTCAGCATGATTTCCGGCATCCTGCGTCCCAACGCCGGCAAGGTGACAGTCAAAGGGATCGATATCTGGACTCTGAACAATGACCAACTGGCTGATTTCCGGCTGAACACAGTTGGCTTCGTCTTCCAAGACTACCATCTTTTTCCGCGACTAACCTCGGCCGAGAATGTCGCGATCCCGTTGATCCTGAAACACCGCGACTGGGACGAATCAATCACCGAGGCAACAAAATATCTCGAGATCGTCGGTCTGAAAGACCGTGGCGATATTCTGCCAGTGAAGCTCTCGGGGGGTGAGCAACAGCGTGTGGCGATCGCGCGCGCAATAATCAGCAGTCCAGAAATCCTGATTCTTGACGAACCGACAGCCTCCCTGGATGGCGACACCGGAAAAAAGATCATCTCCTTCGTAAAAGAGAATATTCTCAATAAAAGCCGATGTATTCTGATCGTCACCCATGATGCACGCATCAACGAATATGCGGACCGGATCGTCCATATGGAAGATGGACGTATCATCGCGTCGGACAGGGGAACCCAATGAAAGAAGCCGAGTCTACCTCTGACACTAAGCTTGAAGCCAAAGCCGAGACTATGCCTGAAGCAAAGGCCAAGACACCGTCCGATTTAACGCCGCAGCTCGTCAAGCGAGTTCATGAACTCTACGAGGAACTGGGGCGTGAGCAAATTCAAGCAGTTCAGGTTTGGGAAACGGCGGTACGGCAGATTCGGAAAGATGAAACCAAGACCGAGCTTAATCCTAGAGTCGAAGCAGCAGAGATTAAACCAGAAGTTAAAGAAGTCGAAGCTAAGCCCGAAGCCAAAAAAGTCAAAACTAAGCGTGAAGTCAGAAACAAGATCATCTTTGCCCTCTCGATAATAGGTGTTCTGGCCGCACTGGTCGCCGCTTACATCTTTGGCATTGAGAGGAAGGCCCAACCCCCCGTATTTAAACCGGCCAGCAGCCCTTACGAATCGGCAATCTATGCCAATGGCATTATCGAGAGCGACCAGACAAGCGGTGCAAACATCAATATCTATCCTGAAGTTTCTGGCCCGATCACCCAAGTGCTGGTGCGAGAAGGCCAGCAGGTATCGGCCGGCACTCGGCTGTTCACCATCGACGATTCCGTGCAGAGAGCAAACATGGAGCTTGCCGAATCCAACCTGAAAGCGGCTCAAGACCAGTACGACAAGCGCCACGCCTCCTACGACATTGACCCGAGATCGATCAGCAAGGATGTGCTGGATACTGCGAAAGATGCCGTCATTCAGGCGGCAGCCGCACTGAAGGCAGCCAACGCGCTGCTGCAAAAATATTCGGTAAAAGCGCCGATTGACGGAGTCGTGCTGGCGGTCAACACAACGACCGGTAACTATGTGTCGTCGCAGGGTGCCTATGATTCTTACACACAGGGATTCAATCCGCTAGTGGTGATGGGGGCACTCCAGAACAATCTGGCCGTTCGCTGTTATGTCGACGAGATACTGATCTCACGGCTGCCACCTCCGGGGCATATTCGCGCGCAGATGTCGATCCGCGGAAGCGACATTAAAGTGCCCCTGGAGTTCGTCCGGGTGCAGCCTTATGTCTCACCCAAGATCGAACTAGCTAATCAGCGCCAAGAGAAAGTTGACCTGCGGGTACTGCCTGTGATTTTCCGGTTCGAGAAAAAGGACGCCCCAGTCTATCCGGGCCAGTTGGTGGATGTATACATAGGACAGCAATAGCGTCTCGTACGACCGAACACAAGTCAGAGAGAATAAGATGAGCAACTTTAAATCATCAGTTCAGCGAGGCGCATGTCTCGTTGTAATCATAGCGATGCTCAGTGGCTGTGCGGTAGGACCTGATTTCGTTCGCCCCGCGCCGCCCGAAACGGACCGCTATACGCGCGAGCCGCGACCTGAAGCCACAGTCGCGGCGGATGGACAGGCGCAGCATTTCACGCCTGGTGCCTCAATCACTGCCGACTGGTGGCGGCTTTTTAAGTCAGCTCAGTTGGACGCTATAGTTCAGAAGGCAATCGCCAACAATCCTACCCTCCAGGCGTCCGAGGCCAGCTTGCGTCAGAGTCAGGACAACATGCGCGCAGGTTATGGCGTGTTCTTCCCGCAAATCCAGGCTGGACTAGACGTTAGCCGACAGCAAACCGCGCCGTTGCTGCAAGGCTCGGAGACGCCCGGCACGATTTTCAATTTGGTTACGCTGAGCGGCACCATCAGCTATGCGCTCGACGTTTTCGGTGGTGCGCGTCGTACGGTGGAAAGTTTGCGGGCCCAGGTCGACTATCAGCGTTACGAAACCGAGGCATCTTACCTTATGTTATCCGCAAATGTCGTTAACACCAGCATCGCACGTGCTGCCTATGCTGCGCAGATTCGCGCGACAGAACAGCTGATCGAGTTGGAGAACCAGCAACTTCACCTCGCCGAAGCGCAGGTTCGCGCCGGCATAGCTCCATATGCGAACGTGTTGAGCATACGCAGCCTGATAGCCACTAACCGGGCTTTGCTGGCGCCGCTGGAGCAGAAAGTCAGCCAGTCTGAGCACTTGCTGGCAACGCTGGAAGGGGTGCTACCGTCTAAAGCCACTCTACCTGACATCGACCTGACTGGATTCTCGCTGCCGGTCGACCTGCCGGTGAGCCTGCCGTCCGACCTGGTACGTCAACGTCCCGACATCCTGTCGGCCGAGGCACAAATGCATGTTGCCAGTGCCAAAATCGGCGTCGCGACCGCCGCCATGTTTCCCAGCTTCAGCTTGAGTGGCACCTATGGTGTTGCTAATCTTTTGGCGGGCAGTGGCACGTTCGGTGCGTTCTGGAGCATCGGAGCGTCGATCGTGACTCCAGTGTTTCAGGGCACAAGTCTTTGGTATGGCCGGCGTGCAGCAATCGACGTCTATCAGCAGTCACAGGCAAATTATCGACAGACCGTACTTGGCGCATTCGAGCAAGTCGCTGACTCCTTGAAAGCGCTAGAGCATGACGCAGAAGCGTTACAGGCACAGGTGGAAGCACAGTACGCTGCCGGCGAAGCGCTCAAGCTGTTGCAGGTCAATTACCGCGCTGGCCTATCCGCCTACTTGGACGTGTTGACGGCCGATGTGCAATACCACCAGGCGACCATCGCATATCTGCAGACTGTTGCGCAGCGCCTCCAGGATACCGTCGCATTGTTTGTGGCGCTTGGAGGGGGCTGGCAGAAAGGGCAACGCCAAAAAGGCGAAGGCGAGGCACCATGAAATACGGTGGCATCTTGCGGATCGGATTCAAGCTGCTGGTCAATGACAAGGCCAAGTTCTCCGCATTGTTGATCGGGATCACCTTCGCTGTGTTCCTGATGATGCAAATGACCGCGATGTTCGCCGGCATCCTGAACCGTGCCTATTCGACTGTCACCAATATCGGTGCAACGATGTGGATCATGGACACGGCGGTCAATACTGCTACCAGTGCAATCCCTATGCCCAATTATCTGCTGGACGCAGTGCGCAGCATGGACGAGGCCAGCTACGCGGTACCGCTCTTTATTGGTGGTGCTCTTGTCAAGCTCCCTAGCGGTACCTATCAATCTGTAAGTGTTGTCGGCCTGGATGATACCAGCCTATTTGGCCGTCCCGAACTCGAACAGGGCAATATTCAGGACATCTATTCCGACAATGCGTTCCTTGTGGTCAACGACGCTGAATTCTCGAAGTTGGAGAACCCGAAGATTGGTGCCTCGTTCGAACTCAATGACCACCGCGGCACGATTGTAGGCATTGCCAGGGTTGCCTCAAACGGGCTGAACGGCGTACCAACTCTCTATACAACTTACAGCCGTGCGATCGAATACATCCCGTCAATGCGTTTCACCATGTCCTATGCACTGGTGCAGCCGAAGAGTGAAGCTGCCGTGGCAGGTATCAAGCAGAAGGTAGCCAAGCTCGGTTATGTAGCCCTTACCAAGAGTGAATTCAACCAGCGCATCTCAGACTTCTATACTTACCAGACCGGCATTGGCACCAACATTCTGTTGATGACAGTGATCAGCTTTATCGTTGGACTGTCGATCTCGGGTCAGACCTTTTACACGTTCATCCTCGAAAACCTAGAGAAATTCGCCGCACTGAGGGCCATCGGCGCAAAGGGGCGCGTACTGGTCTACATGATCTTGTTCATGGCGACCTTTACGGCGCTGACCGGCTATGGCCTGGGCGTCGGCCTGGTGACGCTGATGATCTCGATCACCCGATACCGACTACCCAACTACGCAGCGATGATCACATTCTGGAACCTCGGGCTGGCCTTTGGCATGGTCATCCTGATCGCCGCAATATCAAGCTACATAGGGATACGCAAAGTCCTCAAAATAGAGCCCTTCGACATCTTCAGGGGGTAGCAGTTCTGACATCTTCCGGCGGGACGGCTCTTTTTTTTCACCCAGTAATAGTAATTTTGACTATCTATCACATACCTAAAGAATCAGCTTCTTCCTAAACAAAGCATCCAGTGATTTTGATAGGCCTACATCATTTCAATTGTAAGTAAATGACGATCACCTTCTTTTGGCCTTGACAAGAGGGGTGTTGATGAACGCAAATATCCGCAAAATGTAATATGACTATTTTCTTCGTGCGCCAAAACAAAATGGTGCTTATTCTTAATTTATGGCGAACCGTATTTTACGATGAAACGTTACCTTATTTTTGGTTCGGCAGGGCTGGGCCTTTTGATGTATTCCATCGATAGCACGGTGGTTGCGGTGGCCTTCCCCCATCTGATCAATGACTTGCATACTAATATTCTCTGGGCGGGCTGGACAGTTTCAATCTACCTCGTTGCGGTGATGAGCGCGATGCCGCTGATGGGAATCCTGAGCGATAACTACGGACGGAAAAAGGTCTACCTGGTATCCCTCGTCCTTTTTACGGTCAGTTCCTTTGCCTGCGGTCTCGCGCCCAACATCTATAGCCTGGTGATCTTTAGGTTCCTTCAGGGCATCGGAGGGGCGAGTTTCCTCCCGACGGCCGCGGGCATCGTGAGTGAGCAATTCCCCGAGAACCGCGAAAGCGCCATCGGTCTTTTCACGAGCATCTTTCCCATCGGCGGCATCATCGGCCCGAACCTGGGAGGCTGGATCGTCAGCCAATATTCCTGGCGTTACATCTTCTACATCAACCTGCCCATCGGCATCGTTTTGATCAGTCTGATCACGATCCTTCTTCACGATGAGAGGGTTTCTTCTCGGCCCAATATCGATTTTACGGGGGCCGCATTTTTCTTCGGCGCCATCCTCTTTCTGATGCTGGGCTTGAACCACTTCGCGGAAAACTTCTCCATCTTTTCATTTTTTTTGGCGGCCCTCTTGCTGGGCATCTGCGTTTTTTTCCTTTACCTGTTTTTTCGGCAGGAGAAGAAGGCCTCCAATCCCATCCTCGACATGGCTCTGCTGAGATCGAAACCCTTTTTCGCGGCCAACCTGTTCAACATGATCATCGGTGCCGGGGTGTTCGGAATCTTTGCGTTCATCCCCCTCTATGCCGTCTCAGTGCAGAAACTGACCATTCTGGCCAGCGGCATGATCCTGACGCCTCGCTCGATCGGAATCATTTCCGCATCCGCGCTGACCAGTTTTCTGCTCAAACGCTGGGGTTACCGGCGCCCCATTGTGCTGGGCTTGATCTTGGTCTCCTTTTCGACGATTCTCTTGGGCGACCATGGGTTTCAGCTGTTTAGCGTCCTCGGCATTAACATGGGGGCGACCGAAAACCTGCTCATCACGATTATGGTGACTGGCATCGGATTGGGAATTCTCCTTCCCGCCTCCAACAACGCTTGCATCGAACTGATGCCCGAAAAGGTGGCCACAATCACTGGCCTTCGGGGGATGTTCCGATCCGTAGGAGGGGTGTGCGGCATCTCGCTGATCACCATCATCCTCCATTTGAGCTCCACCCCTGCGAGGGGCTTCCGGACGGTCTTCATCGGCTTTGGCTTCGGGTTATTGCTTGCCATTCCGCTGTCCTTTCTCCTTCCCGCCGGAAGAAAAGGGAGGGATCAACGCTTGCCGCCTGAATTCACAGTGGAATGAGACGCGCCCGAAGAAATTGAATGATCAGCACGGCAATTAAGCTGGCCTCCTTGTCAAGGGGGGCATTATTTCAAACGGTAATCCTCACCGTAATTCTGACATGAAAATTGAGGACTTGTAGGTATAACACACAGAATCAAATGTTCATAAAAAACGGATATTTTCAAGAAATCGTCAATTCGAGGAAATATATCGCCAAAACAGTATTTTTAAGAAAATACATATAATCATAAACGGGTCCCGTGAGGCCGGAATGAATGGTCTATAAAGAACTTCCCGTAAGCGACAATTAAGAGGTCTCAAAAAACATTCCACGTTTCTTCTGATAATGATCACCGATACCGCACTCCATATTCTGTGGTCAAACGCCTCTTGACACACAAGATCGTTCCTTACATACTCCCACCGTGAAAAAGCAATACCTCATCAATTTACTTCAATGCGAAACGGCGCATTCTCCAAGTGTATAGTTTATGTTCTTCTGTCTCTGCGGTGAACGAGGGGTGAACCATGCATGACAAATCCATTATCGTCATCGGAGGGGGAATAGCCGGACTCTCAGTCGGGTGCTATGGCCGGATGAATGGTTTCCGCATGCGCATTTTCGAGATGCACAATCTACCGGGTGGGCTGTGCACGTCTTGGAAACGGCAGGGCTACACCGTAGACGGCTGCATCCACTGGCTTGCGGGATCAAATCCACAATCGAAATTATACCGCCTCTGGGAAGAACTCGGCGCTGTGCAGGGAAGGGAGTTCATTTATGCCGAGGAGTATGGTCGCATCGAAAGTGCGGACGGAAAGACCTTCATTATCTATTCTGATATTGATCGCCTTAAACAGCACATGAAGGAGATTGCCCCGGAAGATAACAAAGTCATTGATGAGTTTATCAACGCTGTATGGCGGTGTACGCGTTTCGAACCGCCGATTGAAAAAGCGCCGGAGGTTTACGGACTCCTGGATATGCTCAATCTGATCATTACACAGTTTCCGCTCCTCCGCATGCTTTGGAAGTGGAACCGCATTTCACTCACACAATTCGGCATGCGGTTCAAGAGCCCCTTGCTCCGCGAGGCGTTTCCGCTCATGTCCATGCCCGAGTTCCCCATGTTTTTCATGCTTATGACTTTTGCTTTGATGCACAACAAGGCCGCCGGGTATCCCGTGGGCGGCTCGCTTGAATTTTCCCGCGCAATAGAAAAACGTTACCTCGCGATCGGCGGAAAGATCAACTACAAGGCAAAAGTAACAAAAATACTGGTGGAGCGCGGGCGAGCCGTGGGCGTCAAACTGGAGGACGGGACCGAACATTACGCGGATTATATTATATCGGCAGCAGACAGCCATGCAACGATCTTTGAAATGCTCGAAGGAAAATACGTAGACGATACGATCAAGGGTTATTACAATAATCTTATTCCCTTCCCGCCGATGGTGTACTTGGCGCTCGGCGTGGACCGCAGGTCTGACGATATGCCCCGTTGTATCGGCGACACGACCATCCAGCTTAAAGATCAGATTATGATCGGCGGTAAGGAACAAAAATGCCTCAGCATACATATCTACAACGTTGATCCTACGCTTGCCCCTGCGGGCAAGACGCTCTTGACGGTGATGTTCCATGCGGATTATGATTATTGGAAGAAGCTTCGTGAAAACGATGAGCAGTATAAGGCGGAGAAGGAAACGATCGCCGATATTGTCGTTTCGCTGTTGGACAAGCGGTTCCCCGGGCTTGCAGCCCAGGTCGAAATGCGCGATGTGGCCACACCCACTACATTCGAACGCTATACCGGCAACTGGAAGGGGAGTTCCTTAGGATGGCAGGTCACGTCCAAAACAAGGAGCTTCAGCAAGTTCATGCAGAAGACCCTGCCCGGCCTTGAAAATTTCTACATGGCCGGCCAATGGGTGGCACCGGGCGGCGGTGTCCCTAACGCTGCTATGAGCGGGAGGAATGTAATCCAGATCATCTGCAAGAAGGAAAAGAGAAGGTTTACAACAACGACGGATACAACTCCTACTATCACATTTTGTTGATATTTGATCAAGGTCAGTTTTACGGCTAACAAATACAAGTCCACACCATAACCATTCTGGCGAGTGCATTGAATACGGGATGAAAGGTAAGAAAGCGCGACAGCCGATTTTTCGTTTATGAAGAATCCGACTGTCTTCCTGCACTCAGTACAACGTAGTTATTGGAGAAAGTGTTTGATTTCAAATGATAAACAGCACCTGAGTGACAATATTCCATTTGATATTGAACATGGATTCGGTAGTTTTATAATAATATTGCGGTATATATAAAATTCTGTTATTTTCCACCAACGCAGTTAATCATTATTAGAGATGGTGATCGTAATTCAATTTGAGGACTTACAATCCATCCTCTCACCATAACGGAACGAGGCTTGAAAGAAATGGTTAAGACAAAGGAAAAAGCAGTGCCGTTCCAAGAGATACTTTCTTCCTGGACCATCCGAAAAAAAATGCTGCTGTTGTTCGCCTGTGTCTTTGTTCCTGCTCTGGCGCTGGCCCTGCTCGAAGGAATGGACGAGAGGCGTGACATCATTGCAAAAGCTGAACAGCAAATGATGATGGTTGCTGAGAGCTTGGCCGCACAGCAGGAACAGATTACCGCCGCCACCCGGCAACTGTTGGGCACCCTGGCGCAATTGCCCGAAGTGCAATATCGCGACATCAAGGCTTGCAACGTCCTCTTTCGCAGACTGAATCAGCAAAATCTCCAATACACCAATATCTCTCTGGCGACGCCGGACGGCAACATGGTCGCCTCTTCCCTGCCATTCACTCCGGGCAGCGTCAACCTGTCCGACCGCAGGCATATCCGAGAGGCTATAAGGACCCTCGATTTCTCCGTGGGCGAATATATCATGGGGCGGGTCAGCAAGGTCTCGTCAATAAATTTCACCCATCCGGTTATCGATAAGAACGGAAAGCTCGTGGCCATCATCATCGCTGGCTTCAACCTTAATGAATATGAACGGTACATCAGCCGGATTCAGATGCCCGCCGGGTTCGCTATGTCGATCGCGGACCATCAGGGAATCCGGTTGTTCCGTTGGCCTGAGAATGCCATGGCCACCACTGGCAAACCCGTTCCGAAAGACTCTATCGCTCAGACCAGGGGGAAATCCCAGGGCATCTTCAGACAGAGAAGCGATGACGGCATAAATCGAATCTATGCCTTCAGAACAATGGGCCTTAGGGAAGGCGCCCCTCCCCATCTCTTCATGTTCGTCGGGATCAACGAAGAGAAGGTCCTGCATGAAGCCAATGTCCGTATGATGGCTCAGGTTGTGATTGTCGGTATCACAGGGCTCTTGGCCGCGACCATAGCCTGGCTTTTCGTCTCTCTGGTTATCGTCAGGCCGATCCGCAGCCTCTCCTTGGCTTCACAGAACGTCGGTCGGGGCCAGAGAGGCGTCCGGACGGGATTGCCCCACCACGCTGACGAGATCGGTCAATTGGCCAATTCTTTCGACTCGATGGCGAGTCTTTTGGATGTAAAGGAGAAAGAACGGGACGAGGCGGAGCAGGCGCTCCGTTTGGTTCATGCAGAACTGGAAGCCCGGGTTCGGGAACGCACGGTCGAACTATCAGCCGCCAATGCCGTCTCGGAGAATGCCCGGAACGACCTGGCCGCCACCCTTGAGAATCTCAGGAAGTCGTTTAGTACAACCATTCAGGTTTTAGTGTCTGCTGTGGAGACAAGAGATCCATACACATCCGGCCATCAGATCCGGTCCGCCGATCTTGCCCGAGCTATTGCCACGGAGATGGGATTACCCCAGGATAGAATCGAAGGCATCCGCATGGCAGGTTCCATCCATGACATTGGAAAATTATCAATACCCTCGGACATATTGTCCAAACCTACGAAGCTGTCTGAACTCGAGTTTTCCCTGATCAAAGAACATTCTCGAAAGGGATATGAGATGCTGAAAGACGTGGAATCACCCTGGCCTTTGGCGGAAATTGTCTACCAGCACCATGAACGAATGGACGGCTCCGGTTATCCGAGAAATCTGAAAGGAGCGGAAATGCTCATCGAGGCCCGTATCCTCGCCGTTGCCGACGTGGTGGAAGCCATGGCCTCCCATCGTCCCTATCGTGCCGGATTGGGCATTGATGCAGCGCTGAGTGAAATCGAGAAGAACAGAGGTATCTTTTACGACGATGCTGTCGCAGACGCCTGTTTGAGATTATTCCGGGAGAAGGGTTTTAAATTCAAAGGACTTCATTACAACCAGTAATCTTCACCTCAATTTGACACCGTACTTCGTTGAGTTGTAGGTAAAAGAAACAGACGACCTGTCTCGCTAACTTCCTAAAATCCACACATCAGCGGCATAGCAAAACATTAAGGATAATAAACGGTAACACAAAACTTGCTGTCCATTCTTCTTGACACATAAGATCCTTCTTCATATACTCCCAACGCGAAAAAGGAAGTTCTTATCAATTCAATCAATATACCTCAACTCTTCAGGAGGGAATGGGTGTGAAGACAGAAATATTCGATAAAAAGAGGTTCAAGGAGATCAAAACCAAAACCGCCAAATGGGAAGCAAACTCATACTCTTGCCAGAAGAAGCTTAAGAAAAAATATGAAACCCTCTCCGGTTTTGACGTCAAGCCCCTTTATACGCCCGATGACCTGGCTGGATTCGACTATCTGCGCGATCTCGGGTTCCCGGGCGAAGCCCCCTTTATTCGCGGAGTCCACCCCACGATGTACAGGGGAAGGACTTGGACGCATCGGCAGCTGGCCGGCTTTGGCCCACCCGAAGAAACCAACAAAAGATACAAATTTCTCCTTCAGCAGGGCGCCTCGGGGATCAACGGGGTTTTTGATTACCCGACCCTGCGCGGGTACAGCAGCGACGATCCCGATGTTTACGCGGATGTGGGCAGAGGCGGCGTCGCTATCGACACGGTCGATGACATGCGGATTCTTTTTGACGGCATCCCGATCGACCAGGTCAGTGTTTCCCTCGTGACCTGTCAGCCCATTTGCAACATCTCCATGCAATCCATGTATTTCGCGAATGCCCTGGACAGAGGAATTCCCCTGGACCGCTTGGCGGGCACAAGCCAGAACGATTTTCTGATGGAGACCGCGACGACCATCGCCCCCGGTGTATTGCCGCCCCAGGCCTCTTTTAAAGTCAGTTGCGATGCCATTGAATTCTGCACAAAAAACGTACCCAGGTGGAACCCTATAAGCTTTGCCGGCTACAATTACCGTGAGGCGGGCTGCACCGCACCACAGGAGGTTGCACTTGTAATTGCCCACGCCATCGCCTGCTCGGAGGAAATGCTCAAGAGAGGGCTTAAGATAGACAGCTTTGCCAATCGGCTCAGCTTTTTCCTGTCGGCCCACAACGATTTTTTTGAGGAGATCGCCAAATACCGGGCGGCCCGCAGGATTTATTGCAGCATAATGAAAAAGCGCTTCAATGCCCGTGACCCAAGGTCCTTGATGTTCAGATTCCACGTGCAGACCGCCGGGGTTGCACTGACGGCCCAGCAGCCCTTGAACAATGTCGCCAGGGCTGCTTACCATGCGCTCGCGGCCGTCCTGGGCGGCGCCCAATCCGTCCATGTCGATGCGTATGATGAGGCACTATGCACACCGACTGAACTCTCTTCCGTAACGGCCCTGCGTACCCAGCAGATACTTCAAAATGAAACCGGCGTCACAAACACTATTGACCCGCTGGGGGGTTCATATTTCCTGGAATCTCTCACGAACAGAATGGAAACGGAGATATGCGGTATCCTGGACGAGATCGACAGGCTCGGGGGACTGGTTAAAGCGGTCGAGAACGGGTGGATACACAAAGAGATAGCGGAGGCCGCGTACAAATATCAATGGGCCATAGAAAACGGCGAGATGCCGATAGTCGGCGTTAATTGTTTCAAAATAGAGGATGAGGTGCTCCCTATTGAGCTCTTTTCTTCGCCCGAGACTTTGAAGGTACAGAAGAAAAAACTGCAGATAATAAAGAAGAAAAGAAATGCCACAGAAGTGGCCAGATCACTGGATGCTATTTCACGCTGCTGCGAAAAAAACGGGAACCTGATGGAACTGATGGTGGGCGCTGTTAAAAGCGATTTAACGGAAGGCGAAATCTCCCAGGCCTTGAAACGCGTGTACGGTGTCTGGGACCCGCCGCTGTTTTGATTTTTTAATTTACGGGGGAATGGATGAAGACAAATCAACGGATTCGCATTTTGATGGTCCGCCTCGGAATGGATGCTCACTGGAGGGGCAGCATGGTTGTGGCGAGGGCCCTGCGCGACGCTGGTATGGAGGTAATCTACGGCGGCAATCAGATGCCAAGAAACATAGTGAGGATGGCCATCCAGGAAGACGTAGACATAATAGGCCTGAGTTCTCTTTCCGGGAACCATATGATGCTGGCCCCCGAGGTTGTAAAACTGCTAAAAAAAGAGAAGGTGCACGACATCAAGGTTGTATTCGGTGGAACCGTGCCGCCAGACGACATTCCCAAATTGAAAAAAGCGGGAATAGTGGAAGTGTTCGGTCCCGGATCGTCCCTGCGGAAAATAATCAGCTGCATAGAGTCTCTTAAAAATAATTAAAGGCAGAGCCTGAAAAAAGATAAAAGAATAAAGACAAACCGGGATTATTTCAAGAGAGCGGCGATAAGAAACGGAGATATGGCGAGGGCCGGAGCAGGTTGCGTCATGACTATAAAAGGCGGAACATTATCCTCATCTTTCAATTCGTAATCCTCTATTCCTAAATTTGCTTGTCAGTAATGACTTGTGGGTGTTCTTAGCAAACACTCCTTCCTGTAATGTTGTTTTTCTTATTTTCCCAATTCACACAACATTTCAATCGGAAATAATCAAAAAGCGAAAAGCCAGACATTGGGACCTTCCAAAATCATATGATTAGCTTTTCTCTTTTACTTAGCTCTTTTTTTCACTTTTCCAGGTTTCGTTTTATTTCGTTTTTCTTCAAACTCCCTGAATGTTTTCTCCTGAAGATGAGTCAATTCTTCGGGTGTTATTCCTTTATGAACTCTTTTAAAAACTATCCAGATCATTGCTTCCAATAGTTCAGCGGCAATATTTGATCTATTACTCAGCCACCTCTCAGCGAGATGGTCCAGCATGGCCATCTTTATTTTTTTTAGCCGTATCGTCATCGGAATGTCAACATCACCACCATGTTCGATCAGATAAGCAATTCTATCATGTTCATCGACAAAATCGTCAACCGCGCGTTCCTCAAACGTCGCATCCTTGGCCTCTTCATTGTTGGCGTTTGTAATATTTTTTACTTTTGACATGAGCCTCTCCTTTTGATTGAAATGTTTTATGTAATCGTTAAAATTACAATATAGAATAATTTTCTAAATTGCCAGAATTATATTTAATAATTTAATTATCGGTTAAAAGCTTCCATACCCAGTACCGACGAGCCCTATGCGTCCCATTCTCACCGGTGCAGAGGGCGTCCATTGCTTTCTGAAATCAGTAATCAAGCGGAGGCAGGACAAGTTGATATTTGCAGATGGGTTATCCGCACCTTACGGTGGTCTTTTCGTTTGACATCTCAATGGACATCCGGTAGTTGTCACGCAGTTTGATCAATCTCGTAACAAATAATATCCGTCTTTCTTTCCAGACGGTATATTTAGTCGCTAAAGGGGAGCATCGTATGAAAAATCCATCCGGGACAAATTCGGAACTGATCAAAGAGATATCCGTCTTAAAACAGAAAATCCAGAAACTGGAAGAATCTGATATCACCGAACGCAAGAGGGCCGAGGAAAGATACCGGAGTATCTTTGAAAATGCCCAGGAAGGCATCCTTCAGACAAGCGATGAAGGAAGGTTTCTTACAGCCAACCGGGCAATGGCAATCATGCTGGGTTATGATTCACCTGAAGATCTCATGACAACCCTCATAGATATTCCGAAACAGCTCTATGTGAACCCGGAAGATCGCAAAGTATTATTGAAAATAATAGAAGAACAGGGTCTGGTAAGGGGATTTGAAACTCAGTTTTATAGAAAAAATGGCAGTATGATCTGGGTATCTGTGAACCTGCATGCTGTCCGTGATGCAGGAGGCTGCATCCTTTATTATGAAGGGTTCAATGAAGATATCACCAACCGAAAACGGGTGGAGGAGGAACTAAGGGAATCCCAGAGGCAACTCTCTAATATCATTGAGTTCCTACCGGACGCCACCGTGGTTATTGACAAGGACAAAAAAGTGATTGCCTGGAACAGGGCGATAGAAGCCATGACAGGTATTAAGAAGGAAGATATGCTCGGCAAGGGTAACTATGAATATACCATTCCGTTCTATGGAAAAAGGAGGCCTGCTCTCATTGATCTGGCATTGCAGCTCAAAGAGGAAATTCAGCAAAAGTACAAAACAATCAAATTGCAAGGAGATGTTCTCATCGGGGAGGCTTATATCCCGGATCTTAAAGGAAACGCCGTTTACCTGCTTGGAACGGCGTCTCCTCTCTATGACACAAAAGGAGCAATTGTTGGGGCCATCGAAATACTTACGGATATCACAGATCGAAGGCAGATGGAGATGGCGCTTGCATCCGAGCATGATCGCCTTGCCGCCATTCTGGATGGTATTCCCATTCCGGCCTTCATGATCGACCGGAATTATACCATTACCCTCTGGAACAGAAACAGTGAGATAGTTATGGGGAAAACGAAGAGCGAGATGCTGGGCAAAGGATTGGACCTGAGTTTTCTTTTTAAGGGCAGGACGCCACCGACGCTTGCGGAGCTTGTCCTGAAAATGACGGATGAAGAACTCATGAGGGAATATGGTTCCAAGGGGGTTCACAAGAGTGATGTTTTCCCCGGAGCTTTTGAAAGCGTCGGAATGATTTATCCCCGCGGTGAAGAACGGATCATGTCCACTCAGGCGGCAAGGATATATAACCAACAGGGGGAAGTCATCGGCGCTGTTCAGACTGCCCAGGATATTACCGAACGTATTCGGATTCAGAAAGAACAAGAGAAATTACAGTTGCAGCTCATCCAGGCCCAGAAGATGGAAGCCATCGGCACATTGGCAGGTGGCATCGCCCATGACTTCAACAACATTCTTACTGGTATTATGGGCTATACAGAATTATACAAGGAAGCAGTACGCGACCGGCCGAAAATCTCTCATAACATGGAACAGGTGCTTAGTGCCGCTAAGCTGGCAAAGGACCTGGTGACCCAGAATCTGACATCCAGCCGTGAGGCCGATCAGGAAAAGGGACCTTTCACACTCTCGCCTATCGTAGAAGAGGAAACGATATTGCTGGGAAAAGGCGAAGCGATCCTGTATATTGATGATGAAAAGATGGTAGTTGATGTGAACAAGGAGTTGCTTGAGTTACTTGGTTACAGGGTGTTTGCCGAAACAGATCCTGTTAAAGCGATTGAGAAATTCAAGGAAGGTCGTGACGCCTTTGATCTTGTTATCGCGGACAAGACCATGCCACGATTCACGGGTTTTGATGTGGTACGGGAAATAAGAAGTATTCGAGCTGACATTCCTGTCGTGCTCTGTTCAGGCTTTCAGGAAAAAGTGGACTTGGAGAAACTCACAGCCCTTGGCATCAACCAGTTAATTATAAAACCGATCAGGATGAGCGTATTGGCCAAAGCCATTCGTGATGTGCTGGATAAAGAATAAATTCGCGATATAAGAGACAAAATTCATTGAGGTAATATGAGATCTTCCATACCTTGAAAGAAGCACAGGTACTGATTGAAAGATGGCGGCTGGAATACAACACGTTCAGGCCACATAGTTCATTGAAGTATCGTCCCCCAGCACCGGAGGCATGGCTGCATTGAAAAACATAAAAATGGCAGAACTCTAACTCTAAATGTGGTACATGTTCTGGGGGCAGGTCATTTTAGAAACAAGAAATTGAAAAACTTAAAAAAATAATGTTTGTGGAAAAATAGTCAAAAATTGTTACGCTGGATAAATCAGTCATATTTAATTAAGTTATTTCAATAGTTCGCCCTTTCATTCAGGAATCCTTAGTATTCGCTGTGAGATGAAATCATTGACTCGTATGTATAAAGTTCACTCATATATATTCTTAAAAATAATCGTGAATTTATTTTTAAGAAATCGTCAATTATCATAAAAGTGCCTAAAAAGTGCTGTTTTTTTTGATTTTGCGGAGCGTCTGTCCATCGCTGATAAGTTATGTAATACATCATATGGAAAGGAAACTCGGGATGAAAAAAATCTTGGTCATTTATCACAGCCAACAGTTCGGAAACACGAAAATTCTGGCCTTGGCCCTAGCTGACGGCATACAGAAAGCCGGTGGGGAGGTTCTTATGATCAATACCAATGAACGACGGATCAGCCTGGAAGAATTTATTGCCTCCGATGCTACAGCCATCGGAACGCCCGACTATTATTCGTATCCCGCCGGTACGATCAAGACCTTCTTTGATGATCTTTATCTTTGGGACAAAGCAGGAAAACCCGTCAAGGGGAAACCTGCGGTTTTGTTTATGACCCATGGGGGTGGCGGAAGGGCAAAGCAACCGTTTGAGGGTTTTGCGGAACGCTTCTTTCAACGGGTGGGAGAAACGGTGAGTAGCGGTAGCCCAGTCAGTGAGGAAGTAAAAAAGCGCTGCTTTGACCTGGGCAAAGAACTGTTGTTAAAACTATCGGTGTCATAAGCTTATGTATGAGCGATTAATTCCTTCCGGACATCCGCCATCTGCTAAGACCGAGCCGGCCTGGTGGTTTATATTCGCAGCGAATAAGCTGATGGTCCAAGAAGATGATGAGTTGATGTCCATTCCTCTGATCGTTGATTCTGCATCACTTGGCCTCTCTTCAATCAGGGAGAGGTATCTGGGAACTTTGGCAGGAAGCAACTGCTATTGTGCCGAAGTCTCAGAAAATGGTCCGATCCCGTCGAAAATGGGTTTTTATGGATTACGGTATTTATACGAGCGCCTTGCCGAGCCGCTGTTTGGCATTGCTATGAAAGCTTCGCATCTGATGGAGTGGGAGGAAACGACCCGCTACTGTGGCCGTTGCGGCAGGAAAATGGTACCAGCTAAGGAAATGAATGCCCGTGAATGCTCTGGCTGCGGTATGATGGTTTTCCCCCGCATATCGCCGGCCGTGATTGTCCTAGTGGAAAGAGACGGCCAAGTGCTTCTTGCCCGGTCAAGAAGATTCACTGCGGATTTTTACAGTGTCCTGGCCGGTTTTGTGGAACCGGGTGAGACACTGGAGGATACTGTTCACCGTGAAATAGAGGAAGAGGTGGGCATCAAAGTCAGGAATGTCCGCTATTTCGGCAGCCAACCATGGCCGTTTCCCGATTCCCTGATGATCGGGTTTACCGCGGAATATGCGAGTGGCGAGATCAAGATTGACAGAACAGAGATTATCGAGGCCGGCTGGTTCTATCCGGATAAATTGCCGACCGTTCCAGGAAAGATCAGCATTGCCCGACAGCTGATCGACTGGTTCGTCGAGACCAGATTGCAAGATTTAGTCTGTTGAGGGCTACGATGCTGACTTTCAAATGGCAATCCTCACCTAAGTTCTGAACGAAAAATTGTGGATAAGTAGGTATTTTCAGCAAACACTCCTTCCTGAAAGAGAGCATCCACCAATTTTGATAAGGGTGCATCCTTTCAAATGGTTATCAACAAAATTGTCTATTGACTTTTTAAAGAAGAAGGAGGACAAAAAAAGAAGTATATTTAATTAGGGCATCGTCAAAAGGTTAACAACTAATTTGAACCCTTTTGTAAGGGTGGTGCCATGAAGAGATTATTGAAACCCCGTGTCTCAAACGAGTGCGGGGTTTTGTGTTTTGAGTGATCAAGATTATGATAATACGGTGAAACTAAGTTTTTACGTTGGCTCCGCTCCGTAAAGAAACTTTTATTCGTTGGGATACTGAAGGATAGATTGCTCTGGGAGGAAGGGAGGAATTCTATATTTAAGGGTCTGATAGTTTACTTCACCCAAGGTGGAGCAACTGCCCGGGTGGCTGAAGCCATTGCTACCGGCTTGCGTAGTACAGAGTATCAAGTCGATCTACTCAACATGAATGACGGACAGCCACCAAGCCTTGATGGTTATGGCTTGCTCGGTATTGGATTGCCTGTGTACATCTTCCGTCCGCCATTCAAGGTAATGGATTACTTGAACAGCCTTCCCGAACTGGCAGGATTACCAGTTTTTGTGTTCTTATCATACGGAACACACCCTGGTGATACCGGCAATGCAGTAAGAAGAGCCTTGGCTCGCAAGAGAGGAAAGGAAGTAGGGTATTTCAAAGCTCAGGGGGCTGACTACTTCTTGGGATATCTGAAAAGGGGGTTTCTTTTCTCACCGGACCACCCGACGTCTTTGGAACTGGATGCGGCTCAAGGGTTTGGTCGTAAAGTTGCTGAGCGAGTTGCAGGTGAGAGCTACATCAGGCAGGAGGAAGACAAACCGCCATCGGTGGTATACCGTCTTGAGCGTTTTCTGACAAACCGATGGTTCGTAAAGTATATGTACAGTTGGTTGTTTCATGTAAAAGCAAAAAAATGTACGTCTTGTGGGTTATGCATGAAGGTGTGTCCTACCGGGAATATTTCCGAGAACATGAAAGGGCATCCGGTCTGGGGCCGTAACTGCCTGCTGTGTCTCTACTGTGAGATGAAGTGCCCAACAGAAGCAATCCTATCACCGGTCAGCTGGCCTCTCTTTTCCCCGTTCATAGCCTATAATGGTTTGCATGCATACCGAGATTCCTCGATTGGATATGCACGGGTGATCCAAAAAAAAGGACATACCCGGCGAACGGAATAGGGACTTACGGCTAATCGGGTAGCCGGAGGTTTTCTTCCCCAACAACCACCACCCGGCATGCGGGTCATAATGGGAGCGATGCAAGGGGTGGAGTCCTTCCTGAAATACGCAAATCATCAACCTCAACAAAGATGTGAGATTTTCTATACCTTGAAGGAGGCCCAGGTGTTGATTGAAGAATGGCGGCTGGAATACAACACGTTCAGGCCACACAGCTCATTAAAATATCGTCCCCCAGCACCGGAGGCATGGCTGC
>Ga0182011_10001125_pt1 | contig 23516 bp, 20 predicted proteins | sample 711E1DmetaG_FD_120481 | JGI IMG/M metagenome (GOLD analysis project Ga0182011, IMG submission 120481) | Permafrost microbial communities from Stordalen Mire, Sweden - 711E1D metaG | ecosystem: Environmental > Terrestrial > Soil > Wetlands > Permafrost | place: Sweden: Stordalen | collected...
GAAAAGCGGGCAAGAATTACGCTGGATAGTAATTTTCAGGTATTATCATGGGTAAAATACAGAAACCGTAAAAAAATAAAAACCGGAATTCTTTTTATTTAAGTCCGTTCGGTAGAGTTTAACGGGGGTAGTTGTATTTTTTTTACATATGTAGTATGCTCTGACTAGGTTTAGAGGTTTTCCATTGGAAGAATATCACTTTTTCCCTTCAACTATTGGATGACCATAAAGCAAACCGAGTAAGAAAAAGGAGGTCATTCGATGAGCTATACAGACAAACAAATCACCTGTTCCGATTGCGGCACTGCTTTCACTTTCACCGCCGCAGAGCAAGAGCAATTCGCTTCCAGAGGTTATACCAATGAACCGAAGCGGTGCGCCACTTGCCGCGCAGCGAGAAAGCAAAATTCTCCCGGCGGCAATCGCAGCAGCAGCTACGGGAGCAGTGCCCCTCGGCAAATGTTCCCCGCGAAATGCGCCACGTGTGGCAAAGATACTCAGGTACCTTTCGAACCCCGCGGCGACAGACCGGTATATTGTTCAGATTGTTACCGCAAAACAAACCCGGCAAAAAGATATTAATTATATCAGCGGATAAAGAAAGGCCTGGCGGAGTAATCTGCCAGGCCTTTCTTGTGCGTAAAATTTGGGCGGAATAGACGTAATTGTTATGTTCTAATTTTTAAAATGCACAAAGATTCGGCCGAAGTTCTTGTCGTCTTTTTCCACGCGGTGGTAGATCTGTTTTATTTCAGGCTGTTGCAAGAACCGCAACACGTGTTTTTTCAATTGTCCGGATCCTTTGCCGGGAATTATTTCCACCAGGGCAATCTTTTTATCGATGGCTTCTTTCATCACCCGGTTAAGCTCGGCGTCTATCGAGCGGCCTTTGTTAAAAATTTCATGTAGATCCAGGACAATCTTAGCCAACGTAAAATACTCTCGAAAAATCAGTATTTAATTTCTTTGACTCGTCCGACCAGTCCGCTTTGCAGCCGCACTTTAATGCCATGAGGATGCGAGGCAGACGGCGTCAGGATGTCTTTTACCACACCTTCGGTGAGTTTGCCAGACCGCTGGTCTGCTTTTAAAACAATCAGAACGCGTTGTCCCGGTTTGATGTGAACCCGGTTATTGCCGCTAAGCGATTCCATTTTTATACTATACAGCTTCGCCGAGAAGCTTCAATCCTGCCAGATTTCTCTCCAGATGGGCTCCGGTAACGGGCGCCCGGAATAACCCCATGCATTTGCCGAGGAAACCGAAAGGCATGATTACGTCCTCAAAACAGGTGACATGGATGCCGGTTTTAGTGGGCTCGAGAAGGTAGCGCTGCTCATAGCCTTTGACCAGATTCCCCGAGGTCAACTTAAACGTGACGCGGCGATTTTCTGCCCATTCGGTGACGACGAAGTTCAATTTCAGCAGTTGTCCGATGGCCCGTTCCTCAAAATAAAAGGTTGCGCCCAGTCCATTGCGCTGTTCGCTGGTGCGAAAAATTCTGATTGCCGGCTGACACCATTTCTTGATATTCTCCGGTTCCACCAGCAGCAGCCAGATTTTTCCCGGCGCGGCGGTGATGTTAATTGACCTTTGGGCTTTCATTCTTCACCTTTCCTGTTATCCATTGCAACATCTTCGCCAATAATTGAAGTTAAATTAAATTATCGGCTTTTGTCTTACTGATGTTAATTATACATGTTACCGGGTTTCGTCGTTTTCGACTAATTAACACCTGTAAAACTTGCGCAGTTTTGTCCCAATTAATATTTTTGTTGAAAAGATGGTCATATTAATATTTAAGAGCATTATCAGTAATTTACAACGACTATCTGCTGGAATTACTGTTTGGGCACAAACAACTTGTTTCCAAGTAATTATTTATAAACATTTTGGAAGAATTAACAATCGAAATGAAAAATGACCGCGATAAAGTGAAACTACAAAAATTACATTACAAAAAAATCTGACAACGGAACGCTGTCAGATTTTTAGGCAAAACAAACAACCTTCTTACAATATTTCAAAGGTAACCTGTTTCATATTCCAGTTTATTGAATTATCGTTAGAATATTAAAATATGTAATCCTATTTTGTCTGGATTGCTTAATGCGCTAAGAGTAAAAAGTAGTGTGGCAAAAAGTAAAAACTACTTTTTATTCTCAACGTAGTGAACATTCCATCTGAAACAGAGATTGGTTAAAGAGGCTTTTAATTCCGCGTTTTGCGACCGGTAAATCTCAGCGAGAAAACCATGCATCAGCTCTCCGCCGCTCATGCCTGCTTCCGGTTCCTGTGGGCCCGGCAGGTTGATGTAGACTACTTCTGTCATTTGTTTTTGGTATTCAATCGATTGTCCCATTAGTTATCTCCTATCTATTAATTAACCCGCTGCGCTACGCGCGAGCGGGAAAATACCCGAAAAAATTAGTCCGTGTGGAAAACTTCTGCCAGTGGGTGGGAAACCGGCGAATTGTCTGAATTGACTTCCATGATATCAGCCATATATGCCCACCAGCATTTCATTAGAGGATGATTCGGCAGGTCGTCCACCTTATTCCCTCGCGTGAGCTTCTGGATGGCAAATAGCGTGCCGCTTTTACTTTCCAGAAAGATGGAATAATCACGGATACCGGCGGCTTTCAGCAAGGCGGACAATTCCGGCCAGATTTCATCGTGACGCCTGCGATATTCGGCTTCGAAACCGGGTTTGATCCGCATGGTAAAAGCCATCCGCTGCATGATTGCTTATCCCCTCAAACAGAAGTTATAAATGAACTTAACTTTAATATTCTGACTCGACGGTTGTCAATTATTTAGCAGGGTCGTTTTAAAGCTAAATGACATTCTCTACTATTATTTTAACACGACATTTTTTGATTACCACTATTTTTTTCCGGCAAAGAAAATATTCACAAAACGTTGAAAAACGCGGTTGAAAATGTTCAAAATTGAATATATATTATAGGCATAAGGATTCTCACGGAGGAGAAAGCAAATGGAAGTGATCGTTTATACCAGTCCTACCTGACCGTATTGCGGCATGGTGAAAGAGTTCCTTTCACAGCGAGGTGTGACTTTTCAGGAGCGCGATGTCTCCAGAAATGCAGCTTACGCCGCCGAGCTGGTCAGAAATACCGGGCAAAGGGGAGTTCCAGTTACCATCATCGATGGAAAAATGGTTATTGGCTACGACCCTGCGCAGCTTGAGCCTTTATTAAAGCTAAATAAACAGCGTCCGCCATTCGGCGCGTCAATTGCCGATGCCGGTAAGATCACTGCCAAACTGAGTACCGGAATTACGCTGGGGGCTTATGTCGGAAGCGTGAAGCCGGGTTCCATCGCGGCCCAAACAGGGTTGACTGCCGGCGATATTATCACCGGCATTAATCTGAATAATGTAACGACTGCCAGGGATTTTGAACGCGCGCTTGCTAGTCTGCACCGGGGTGGTCGTTTTTCAATAAATTTTCTACGGGGCAACCAAACCATGACTGGTGAAGGCACATTCTAAAGACCGGTAATCAGCAATTATTTGTATGTTTCATAACAGATAATTGCGGCTAAAGGCTTGCGGGTTTTCGGTCTGCCCGGTTGTTTCGGGAAGCCTAAAGGCAGCAAAGCGACAATCTTGCAGCTTTCCGGAATCTGTAGCACAGCGCGCGCCATTTCCTGGGAGAAAGCGCCGATCCAACAGGTGCCCAATCCTTCATCGACAGCGGTGAGCGTGATGTGGTCGACCGCAATCGCCAGATCCACGGCGTAACCGGGCACGCCGCATCTCATTATGATATCCGGCATGGTTGCCACGGCGGCAATTACTACCGGTGCTTGTGCCACGTGCGGTTGTCCTCCTGACGCCTGCGCCAGTTCCTGCCGCCGTTTGCTGTCCCGCACCACGATAAATTTCCAATCTTGCCGGTTTGCCCCGGAAGGAGCTAAACGGGCAGCTTCGAGCACTCTGAGCAGTTTGTCCTCCGGCACCGGTTTATCTTCATATTCACGAATACTTTTTCTGTTTTTAATCGCTTCTTGCAGTTCCATGATTCTTCCTTTGACACGTATTTAATAAATTTGGTTATTATGCCGATTTTAGCATGTTTTTAATGTGAAAGCACAGCTGACTATGCAGAGATGGTAACCGTGAGTTGACAAATTTATCGGATAAATTTCGTGTAAATAATGAGCTATCTCCGCCACAATATAGTAATATTATTACATGAGATATAATCTTGGTTTAGACATTGGTTCGGTTAATGTTAAATTGTCGTTGATCGATGAAAGCAGCAATGTACTGCTTTTTGATTCTAAACGGATTACTGTCAATGCCAGGGATGCGATAAACTGGTTACTGAACCGGTTAAAACAAAAGTTCATCTTTGAACAAATCGAATCGGTGGGATTATCCGGCTCCGGAAAAACCGCGGTGCCGCGGGAATATCATTGGACAGAATACAGTAGTTCCCTGGCGATCGCCACCGGATTACTGCAAAATTATCCTGACGCGCGGACTATTATCCAAATCGGCGGGCACAGTTCGCTCGTCATCGGACTTGAGGATGGACTTAAAAAACCCTGGAAAACGGCTTCCAATTCATTGTGTGCAGCGGGGACAGGATTATTTCTCGAACAGCAGGCCTATAGATTGGGCATCAGCCTGGAAGAATTCACAGCGTTGGCTTTGAAATACAGCGGCAATCCGCCGAGAGTGGCGGCCAGGTGCAGCGTTTTTGCAAAAAGTGATCTGATCCATCTGCAGCAAAAAGGCGTACCTATCGAAGCAATGTGTTACGCGCTTTGCGAAAGTATCGCCCGCATGGTGGTTTCCCAGCGTAAAGGCGTCTACGAAGAGCCGGTTTACTTCGCCGGCGGTGTGGCTGCCAATGCCGCAATTCTGAAAGCAATCAAGAGTGTATTGGCGGCGAAGAACGGGCATGCGGTGCAGGTTACTGTTCCACAAAACTATTTATACCTGGAATCGTTGGGGGCGGCGCTGCTGGCGCGGGGAAAACAAGCTCAGGTCCTGATATTACCGGAGACAGAGGTAAAGCAGCATTATTTTGAATTACCCGCACTGGTCAAATATCCTGCGCCGGTAACATCTGCTGATCTGAAAATAACTAACAAATGTCACGGCTACCTGGGTATCGATGTCGGTTCTACCAGTACGAAGGCGGTTATCCTCGATGATACAGGGAAAAAGATACTGGCGAAGAGCTATTTAATGACGGCCGGTAAACCGGTGGATGCCGTCAAACAGGTTTTGCAGAATCTGCGGTTGGACGGCGCGGATCTGGTAGATATCAGCGGGGTCGGGGTGACCGGTTCCGGCAGATATTTAATCGGCAGTCTGACGGGGGCCGATCTGATCAAGAATGAAATCACTGCGCAGACCAGAGCCGCGGCGGATATCGACAATGAGGCCGATATTATTGAACTGGGCGGACAGGATTCCAAGCTGGTGATCAAAAGGAATGGTCTGGTTGTTGATTACCAGATGAACAAGGCCTGTGCGGCAGGCACCGGCAGCTTTATTGATGAGATGGCGGAGACACTCGGCATTTCTGTGAAAAACGGTGATTTTGCCAATCTGGCTTTTACCGCACAACACACGATCGACCTCGGCACCAAGTGCGCTGCATTCATGAGTCAGGCCGTAGCCAGCGCACGTCAAGAAGGCATCGCCATGGAAATAATTGCAGCCAGCCTGGCGAACTCGATTGCCAGGAATTACCTGACCAAAGTGGTGGGTACCCGCAAACTGGGACGCACGATTATCCTCACAGGCGCGGTTTTTTATAATGAGGCGGTTGTTTCTGCTTTCCACCAGGAACTCAAAGACAAAATCCTGATTGTGGCGGAGCACCGTGAAATCAGCGGCGCGATCGGGGCGGCGCTGCTGGCCAAAGAAGCCATTTCCGGTAAACCATCGAAATTCAAAGGATTCCGTACTGTCGTAGAAAATGATTGCGTATTGACAGTTTTCAATTGTAACAAATGCGATAACAATTGCTCGATCACGCAGATGAAAATTCCAGATGCCAAACCGACGTTTTACGGCAGCCGGTGCGACCGTTATGACAGCGAAACAGAGCATGCAATCAAAGAGACGGCTTTCGATGAACGGGAGAAAATACTTTTCCGGGAATATCATACGGATTCCGGCGACAAACTGCTGGTAGGCATTCCGCGTGCGTTGGTGATATATGATTATGCGCCTTTATTTTTAGGTTTCCTGAATACGTTGGGGGTCAAGGCTGTAGTTTCCGGTCAGACCAGTGGGGACACCATCGAACGGGCATTGGAAATCAGTTATCCAGAAAGTTGTTTCCCGCTCAAGTTGCTGCACGGCCATATTGACGCGTTACAAAAAGCCGATTACATTCTTTATCCCAGCGCGATCCGGATGGGGATCAAAGAAGGTGAGGAAAATCAGAAATATGCCTGTCCGCTGATCCAGGCTTCGCCCTATATTGTGCGGCAGGTATTGCATCAGGAAACTAAAATGCTCATTCCTACCCTCGATTTCAGCCGCGGAGATAAGGAAGTCATTGAAAACCTCGCCGATGCTGCGGTGAAAATGGGATTTACACGAACGAAAGGCAGAGAAGCCGCCACCGCAGGCCTTGAAGCGCAGAGACAATTCGAAAACGAAAAACTGGCACGAGGCGAAAAGTTATTAAAAGAACTGCACGATAGCGGGAAAATCGGGGTCGTGCTTCTGACCCGTTCCTATGTCTCGCAGGACTCTGGGGCGAACCTGGGCGTGGCGCAAAAACTGGCGCAATTGGGCGTGGTGCCGATTCCACTCGATTTTCTGCCTTTGAATTTAATTGATATCAAGAAATATTCGGACCGACCGTACTGGTCTTATGAAGGTAAATTCATTGCTGCGGCGGCCATCAGCGCTGCTGATAAACAGCTTTACAGCCTGGTATTGACCAATTTCGGTTGCGGGCCTAATTCATTCATTCTGAAAATTCTGGAAGACATTATGGGCGGGAAACCGCTTGGACAGCTGGAAATCGATGAGCATGCAGCAGAAGCGGGCATTGTTACTCGGTTAGAAGCTTTCGTCGATACGATCAAAGAGCACGCGCGTTCGGGACAGCCGGTGAATATTCCGGCAGAAAAAATATACCGCAGTGTCAGCGACTCGCCGCACAACGGCAAGATCATCCTGATTCCGCGTATGGCGCCGAATGCCGATGCAATTGCTGCTGCGCTGCAGTCTTATAATGTCGGAGCAGTAGTGCTGCCGGAGCCGGATGAGCGTAACCTGTTGTATGCCAATCAGGTGACTTCGGGCACAGAATGCCTGCCGTTTAGAGTGACTTTGGGCGATTTTATGCGATACTACTATGAAAGCGGAGCGGATATCAAGAATGTCAAGGGTTTTATGGTTGGTTCTTACGGGCCTTGCCGTCTGGGTAAGTACGCAGGTGAGCAAGTGAAGGCTTTGCGGGAGATCGGCTTTGATCTGCCGTTAATGCTGAGCGTGTCTAATAATGCCTATGGTGATTTGCATCTGGGGCCTGCGTTTGACCGCCTGCTCTGGCGAGGTATCGTGGCAATAGATTATCTGCAAAAGATGCTTTTCCACAACCGCCCCTACGAAAAACAAAAGGGCATAGCAGACCAGATATTTAACGATTATGTTGCGAAAATTTCAGAATACATTCGCCTAAAACGGGATTTAAGCCCGTTGCTCAGACAAGCTTCATCCGATTATGCCACCTCGATTAACAGCAGTCTGCCTCGGCGTCCCCTGGTCGGCATTAACGGCGAAGCCTATTTAAGGGCCAACAAGTTTGCCAACAAAGACCTGGCCAGGGTGTGCGAAGAGTCCGGTCTGGAAGTCGCGTTATCGCCGGTTACCGAATGGATCAGATACACCTCATTCCGCAAACTGGAAGACTCGATTAAAAATCAGAAAGCGGCACAGATGGTGCGCAGTTTTATCAGTAAATCGGTGATGGAATATGATGAAAATACCATCGCGGCTAGTTTTAACTTGAATACGAGGCTAAAGGAACCTACAACAGCACAGCTGCTTAAAAAATCAGGCCAGTATTTATCGCCGCGGTGCGGGAGTGAGGCGGTATTGAGTCTTGGCAGCGGTATTGAATGGATGGAAAACGAAGAGTTTGCCGGTGTGATATCGGTGATGCCGCACGGTTGCATGCCCGGCGGGATTATTTCGGCGATGTCGGAGACATTCAGTGTGGTCTATCACAAACCGTGGATCAGTTTGACTTATGATGGTTTCCAGGAATCGAACAATCTGGCGCGCATCAATGAATTCGCCGAGTTGATCCGGTTCTGCAATAAAGATGACGGAAAAGCTGGCGTGACCGCGAAGTAGGGATTTGTTTTAGGCCTGCTTTTAATTCCTGAGGTTTAATTTCATAATAAGTTTTTCTGCTGGTTCTCTCTCCCCCGGATAAGCCTGATACATTGCCAAAAGGGGAGAATAATTCGACTGTAGAACCAGATCCCTTTCGTACATTTTGCCTGCGGGCTCAAAGCGACCTTCGTTTTTCTTCTAATTCAGAAAGTCTATCGAGTATGTCATCCTTAATATCCTCCAGGAGGACTAACCGGCACAAACTCGGCACAGTATAATAACTAAACCGGCCTGAGCCAGTCCGCATTACGTATTGACTTTTCAGATAGACTAAGTTATCTTTATTGCTAATACTTAAAAATACTGACAATTACCACGTGAAAATAATTGAATAGTGCTCCTTCATTATCCTGAAAATCATCGTCGTCCGCGGATGACTTTTATGAATAGGTCCCGTAAATACGCGATTGAGGTTTGTGAATGGATAATTTCGATGTGATTGTCGTCGGTGGTGGACTGGCCGGTCTGTCAGCTGCCTATTGCCTGGCGAAAGAAGGCATTGGTGTGCTTGTCGTTGAGCGTGGAGACTATTCCGGCGCGAAGAATATTACCGGCGGCAGGTTGTACTTGAATCCCATCAGGAGCCTTCTGCCGGATATCATAGAGAAAGCGCCGCTGGAGCGGTTCGTTACGAAAGAACGCATCCTGATGATGAGCGACAAATCCTCCGTCGCCATTGAGTTATCCAGTCAAAAATTCGGGCAAAAACCCTATCACAGTTACACTGTCCTCAGAGCTAAATTCGACCAATGGCTGGCGGACCAGGTGAATGCTGCCGGCGGGATGATCGTGACCAAGAACCGTGTCGACGATCTGATCATGGACGGCACTAAGGTTCGTGGAATTATAGCCGGTGAGGATAAAATCCCGGCAAATGTCGTTTTGGCCGCAGATGGTGTAATGTCGCTGGTGGCTGAGAAAGCCGGATTAAAACAGCGGCAGAAACCACAGGACTATGCTGTCGCCGTGAAAGAAGTCACCGAGCTTTCGCCGCAGATTATCGAACAGCGCTTTAATTTGGCGCCTGGTGAAGGCGCAGCCCAGATGTATGCGGGCGCGATCACCAAAGGCATGTTCGGGGGCGGTTTCCTGTATACTAATCTCAGCAGCATTTCGCTCGGTCTGGTGGTCAGGATCAAAGACCTGATGGAATATAAACCGCAAATCGAAGCGCCGCAGTTATTTGAAGATTTCAAACAACGTCCGGAAATAAAGGGACTGATTGAAGGCGGCGAAACGATAGAATATTCAGCACACGTGATCCCGGAAGCCGGGATGGAAGGTATTCCGAAACTTTACGGTGACGGTATTTTGCTGGCCGGTGACGCAGCCGGTCTCACACTCAATACCGGAATCACGGTCAGGGGCATGGAGTTCGCCATTGCCTCCGGCGTGCTGGCAGCGCGGGCAATTTCTAGCGCGACCAAGAAGAAGGACTTCTCCAGTCAGTCGCTGGCTGAATATGAAACGTTGCTTAAAAACAGCTTTGTTTTGAAGGACATGGAGACCTTCAAGAAAGCGCCGCATTTCCTGGACAATCCGAGGCTTATGGGGCAATATCCGCAGTTTCTGTGCGATACGATGGAACAAATGATGTTTATCGGGGATGAACCCAAGAAGCGGCTGGTGGGCACCGCGATGGGAGAAGTCCGTAAGATCAAATTCACGCAGTTGCTTAAAGACGGTTATAATGCCTTCAGGAGTATGTAGAAATGGAACTGAATATTAAAGCCAAACTGGCAAAAGATACGATCAAGGCTGATTCGGAGAAACACATCAAAGTTAATCCGGAGAAATGCAAAGTTTGCAAGGAACGGGTGTGCTTGTATGTCTGCCCGGCCCATGTTTATACCCTGAACAAAGAAGGCAATGTAGAATTGGAACTGGACGGTTGCCTGGAATGCGGTACATGCCGGATCGCCTGCGTTGAACTGGAGTGGCATTATCCGCGCGGCGGGTACGGCGTGCAATACAAGTGCGGGTAGAGGCTAAAAGTAAAGAAATTAATACTGTCGAATTATATAACCAGATTTATTTCCGGGATAACTCCTTATGAGTTTTAGTCTGCTTGCTCTCTTCTGCACCCACTTTACGTGCCAGAATATTGGTGATGTATTGATTTAGGCTGATGTTTTCAAGAGCCGCCAATCTGGCTAAAGATTCATGCAAAGATGTGCCTACTCTCAAATGGAACTGCCCTGTATACTTACTGGGTTCCGGGATGGGGAATCCTAATTCAAGGTCGGTATCAAATTTTAATCGTTTATTAATTTCAAGTTCTTTTATGGCTGTTTCCGGAGTATTGCCAGTCCCGATTAAATAAGGAATCTCTTGCAAGCGAGCTACGCAACAAGATCCTTCATTGTCGTTTTCAATACTGACGATCAACGTATATGGCAATTTCAGATAGTAATTTAAATTTTTATCCATCGTTTACCTCCTTAGCTGTTATCGATTATTTCGATTAGTGTCCTGACATAAGGTTGACCCATAGGGTTTTTTCTGGGGTATGGATAAGAGATATGACCGATAACCGCTAATGCATGGCTGCCTCCGGCCTTGATATAGCCGTACTGATTGATGAGCCACTCAAAATCTTCAAGAGATACATTTTTTATATTTTCCCCGATTTTTAATTCTCTTTTTTTTCTTGCTCATCTCAGTTCCCGTCGAATTAATAGTACCAATATTGGTACTATTTGTCAATGAACGGCAACTACCAGTTGTAAATCATTGTAAAAAAGAAGCCCCCTCATATATCGAGGGGGCTTCTTTTACTTTTTATGAAACCAGTTAACTCTAGTAAGCAGCTCTGTAGATATCGCCGACACCTTTGGCGGTCAGCGGGACCGGATTATTCTTTGTTCTGGGTTGTTTCAGGGCGGTCGCGCCTACTTCGTCTGCCAGTGAGATATCAAAGCCGAGATCGCGCAGGCGGAGTTTCATACCGATGCTTTCCAGCCAGTCTTCGCATGCTTTGGCGCCGTCGACATCGGTTCTGCCGAAGACATTTTTGGCGAACATGCGGTTACGTTCTTTTCTGACCGGTTCGACGTTGCGCAACCAGGATGGGAATATGGCGGCGAGGCCTTCGCCGTGGCAAATGTCGAAGCGTCCGCTCATGGCTTCTTCCATGCCGTGGCAGGCCATAATGCCCTGGGTGCCGCCGATCCGAGCGAAGCCGCCCATGGCACAGTTGCTGGCCCAGGAAAGCTCCGTGCGGGCAACCATGTCGTTCGGGTTTTTCGCAGCAATTGGCAGATATTTAACCACTACTTTCATTAAAACTTCTTTGAAGCCGTCATTGATCGGTAAGGTTTCCGGTTCGGTGACATAGAATTCAGCGAGGTGGGTAAGAATATCCAAACCGCCGGCCAGTATCTGCCGTTTCGGCAAGGTCAGGGAGATCTCCGGGTCGACAATGACGCACTTGGCCATCAGAGAGGGGTTACCGCAGGAGGTCTTTTCGTGGGTATTTTCCCAGTCGGTGATTACCGCGCCGACGTTCATTTCTGAGCCGGTTCCGGCCATCGTCGGAATCTGGATGATGGATGGCGCATTTTCAATCGGGTCGCGGTTACCCATGTAAGACCAGATCGGCTTGGTGCCGGTGCTGGCCAGAGCGATGGCTTTCGCGGAATCCATGGCGCTACCGCCGCCCAGGCCGATGATGAAATCGACTTTCTCTTTGCGTGCGAGTGCGGCACCTTCATCGATCATAGTGGCGCGGGGATTCGGCATAACCTTTTCAAAAACAATAGGATTGGGATAACCGCCTTTTTCCAAAATCTTCAGGACCTTATCCAGCAGCCCGACTTTCCGAATATCGGGATAAGTGACGATCATCAGTTTTTTCTTGCCTAATGCCTTCGCCTCATCCCCCAGTTGATTAATTGCACCGGGACCAAAAAGCAGTTTAGCCGGAATACTGATTGTGGTTATCATGGTAAATAAATCCTCCTAAGCATATTTCCGCTCACAATTTATTTTGCAGGGATTTCAATATGTTATTCGCACTGAAATACGAACCCTTGCTTTGTATTGATAAAAATAATATTCCTAGCTATGTCGCATTGTCAAGCTAATGAGTTGATTCGTTGAACATTGTTTATTGTTTTGTAAAGTAAAGAGTATAATGGGGCTAGTATTTCTTCAGGAGGGAAAACATGGCTGACAAATTAGACCCGGCAGTGCAAATCCGAATTATCGATTTAGCAGAAAAAATTTCCCAAAGCGCACGAACGTACAAGAACATTAACGATGCTATAAATGGTAAGGCTGAATTGTTTGGTATAGCTTACAATAAACTTTTAAAGGCTATTGAGCCTCAGCCGTAACTTTAAAATGTCGCTAAAATCTTTCAGGATTTTAACGGCATCCTCTTTTGTGTGTAAATGATATTAACTTCTTTTACCGGGAGAAGTTAATATTGATGTTTTGTCTTTTTGTTTTCGATTGCTAACAATTCCCTCTTAAAATCATTCAGTAATATTAAGGAGATCATTACTTCGTCATAGAAGTAATGAATTAAGCAATCCAGGGATCAAAAAAGGGCGGTACCATACAGTACCACCTCTTTTAATCAAATATTTAGCCTGTGTTATTTTTTTAGCGGCGGGAGGGGAGGCAGTTTTTCAGGGTGGGGGGTCCTTGCGCGTAAAAGGTAAGCTTCGATCCAGCCGCGGGCTTTTTCGGGATTGTTGGCGGCATAGATAATCGACTCGTGGTCAAGATCATTGACGCGGTCGCAGGAAGCCTTTACAGCATCGATATTGATCTTAACGGCCGTTTCCACCGGCATTCTAACCGGGTTGATATCGATGCCAAACCAGCTCTGGTAGCTGTGCATTTTCAGGACATACATCATTCCGTCGAGCAGTTCGGGAGAAATCGCGCCAACATTTAAATCCTGGTCGTAGTTGCCGAGCGGCTGACTATTCAAATGAACATGGACCAGGCGGCCTTCGGAGAGCGGCCAGCTGTAGGCATAAGGCAGGTCTTCATAGGCCATCAAAACATGACCGATTTCCGGATTCAAACCAACCATAATATCACCGCCATCGAGGATTTTACGGTTTACCGGATTCCGCAGCAAGTCTTGCACCTGATGACACATAATCATACCTTCGGCCGTGTTGCCGAAAAGGATGTGTCCGCGTGGTTCGTAGGGTTTGGGTTCGAAGGCCACGCGCACGCCAGGGACGGCATCCATGGCTTCGGCCATGCCTTCCACGAATCTGGCCCGCATTGCGGCAAAGTCAATTCCGAATCCGTTTTCATAGCCGTCGATACCCGGCCAGCAGATGGCAAAATCGGTCTTCATCACTTTGTTCAGTTGTAATGCACGTTTAAATAACTCGATTGCTTCCTTGCGTTTTTCTTTGATCGGACTGGACAACGAGCCGAATTCAAAGGTCTGGTCGCGGAAGAGCAACGGGCAAATGGCGATGAGTTTAATACCGGAATCTTTTTCGAATTTCTGCCAGATATGGAGGTTATCTTCATTTACTTCATTGGGATAATGTGCCTCCATCCCTTTGAGCCCGTAATCAGCCAAATTGGCAGCAATTTCCAGTCTCTCTGCGATAGTTCGTTCTTTGCCGTAGGGAACATGAAAACGGTTCCCGCCGGGTGTGAAAAACCAGACTCCCGCTGAGAATTTCGGGGTGAGTTTAAATGATTTCATGTGTTCGACCAGGTCTTCCGGTGAACGGCGGACTGCCTGGGGTTTGAGGTCAGTTAGCGACATAATTTGTGCTCCTTTAAGTGATAAATCCTTATTACTAAATTGATTATACAAGAATATTGATGATAATTAAGTTAATCGCAGGTGATGACACGCAGCACATTAATATCTGGTTCTACCCACAAGCCGCGGTGGCCGATTTCATCGCCGTTGCGCGTGCGGTCGACGATAAATTGATCGTTCTTATCGAAATGGCCTTCGTCCACACTGACAATGTAAGCGAATGTCCGGGCTGCGCCTTCCGACAGCGCCAAATCCCGCTGCATTTTAGCCAATGTAGTTTTTGGGCGCAGGTATAAGCGGCAATTGGCGCCGACCATATAGAATTCATTTTTACCGGCCTGGATGATCAGACAGTAGGCTGGATTTGCCGGCGCGGCTGTTCTGCCCAACCACCCGGCTCGTCTGTGCCGCCAATCCGTCCCGGCCCACAACCCGCGCTTATCTCCCAATTCGACTAAACCCGTAAAGCCGTCCAGTTCCAAAGTTTGCGAAGATAACTGGTCGAACTGGGTTACGGCGTAAATTCTACCAGTGCCCTGGTATTTGAGCAATAACGGGGCAATGGCAGCGGTGCACCACATGCTTTCCACCATGGATTGGCATTCGGGACGCACAGAGCCGTCCTGCGCCAGGATGAATTCGAGCCCGAAAAAGAAGTTAGCAATGGAATTGTATTCGGCAATGGCGTGGAACATGTTCTGGTTGCCGATCGTTTCCGGCATGAACAAAGGATTATCCTCGCGCGAATAAGCGGCGCAGACCTTTTTGAAATTATGCGTATCGAGCTGATAATTATCCGGTGCAATGACATCTAAATGCGGGGTGAACCACTTATAGATATCGAGGACTTTGGTAACCGCGCCGCCGGACGGATATGATTCGCCGGGCATAGACCACCAGGCTTGTTCCATCAACCAGACGTTATCGTACATGGGAATGTTATAAACAGCTTTTGCAACTTCAGCGATGGTGTCAATATAATTGGCGATACTCCAGGCGGTCATTAACTCCCCGGCTTCCCAATCGAACATTTGCGGCCAGCTGCCGGAGGCTTTACCGCCGGCTTTCTGCCAGATATCATATATTATGCCTTTTCCGGCTTTTTTCATCGCGCTAACTAGTTTAGCAGGGACCGGACTGTCATAAATCGCCTGTGCTTCCGGGCCGTAATCACGGTCGCTGCCGATGATACCGGATTCGTTTTCGATCTGCAGGGCGATCACTGTCTGTTCGGTGCCATCGACGGCCTTCAGGTGTTTGCAGAGCGCGGTGAAAGCTTTTTTGTCGGCTTCAAGGTTAGCCGGGCAGTGTGAGGAAAGGTTCCAGACATCCTTCCCGGTGGGGGCGATTACACGTTTAAAATGCTGAGGATTAGTTTTAACCCAGGCTGGAGCGTAGTCCATGTTGCCATTCTTCCAGGTGGCAAACCACAATAATATTAATTTGATCTCATTATGGCGCGCGCTGGCGATCAGCGCATCGACCGCGGTAAAGTCGAATGTGTCTTCCTTCGGCTCTACCTTATCCCAATATACCGGGATCTCCAGAGTATTGCCGTGCAATAATTTCACGATTCGGAAGGCTGTCTCCGATTCCTTATCGTTGTAGCCACTGGAATTACAGGACTGTCCGCCGATGGGAAAGAACGGCTTCCCATTCACTGTGAATATTCTTTTTATTTCTGTCATCGCAAAATCCCTCCTTTCATATTGTTGTCAAAATGATTAAAAGCGATTAGCTATTTATTTCTTAATGGGCAGATTGCTATCGCCGCGTAGATAGACAGGGATTTTTTCCAGCGGCGCGTCGGCGTCAATCCACTGACCGCCGTTGATTTTTTTGTCCGTCCATGCATCGGTCCAGCTAGTGCCGGCGGGCAGGTATACCTTACGTTTTCTGACACCGTATTCCAATATCGGAGCTACCAGGATATCCGGGCCAAAGAGAAACTCGTCATCGACGGCGGCGCAGTCTGTGTCCTCCGGGAAATCAAAGAAAAGTGGGCGCATCGGCGGTGTGCCTTTTTTGTGCGCCAGCTGCATCTGCTGGTTTACATAAGGTAATAACCGCTGGCGCATGAAGAGAATGTCCTTGATGATGTCATAGGCTTTATCGCCGAAAGACCAGACTTCATTCGCAGCGCCAGTTGATTCGGAGGTGAGCATGTTGGAAGCCGGGGTGCGAGGTTCACGGAAACCATGCAGGCGAAAAATCGGGCAGAAGACGCCGTACTGGAACCAGCGTACTATCAATTCCTTAAAATAGGGAGTGTTAATATTGCCGTTATAGAATCCGCCGATGTCGGTCGTCCACCAGGGAATGCCGCTCAGACCTATGTTCAATCCCGCCCTGACCTGCGTCTGCAGCGCCTCGAACGTGGAGAGAATGTCTCCCGACCAGATTGCCGCGCCGAAACGCTGAGTGCCGGCCCAGCCGGAGCGGCAAAGCATGACGTATTCGGTTTCCTTTTCTTCTTTCATCCCTTCGTAAAAGGCCTGCTGGTTCATAAACGGGTAGATGCAGCCAACTTCCTGGCCGTTGCCGAGGTGATAACGTAAATTCGCGGGTTCATTTTCTTCGGTCAGCTCCGGTTCACAGGCATCCAGCCACCAGACTTTGATTCCTTTATGGTAATAATTATCCCGCACTTTCTCCCAGACGAAGCGGCGGGCAGCCGGATTGGTTGGATCGTAGAAATGTGTAAAAATCGGGCCACTGGGTTTATTGTCGAAGAAGGGACGCGTGGCCGAACCGCCGCCCTTGGTGCGTACCAGCCAGCCGTTATCTTTCATCGTTTGAAAATTGACGCTGTTTTCGTTAACCGTTGGCCAAATGGAGACCATTAATTTAACATTCATTTCATTCAACTCGCGTATCATTGCATCCGGGTCAGGCCAACATTCCGGGTCGAATTTCCAATCTCCCTGCAGTGTCCAATGAAAGAAATCCGCGACGATCACGGACAGCGGCAGTTTGCGTTTTTTATACTCGCGGGCTACCGTAAGCAGCTCCTCTTGCGTCTTATAACGCAGCTTGCACTGCCAGAAACCTTGCGCCCATTCCGGCATCATCGGCGCGTGCCCGGTGGCATCGGCATATCCGCTCATGATTTCTGCCATTGAGTCCCCGGCGATGATCAGGTAATCAAACTGCCGTGCCGCCTCTGCAGTCCACCTGGTCTGATTCATACCCAGGTCCACCCGCCCCACGGCAGGATTGTTCCACAGAAAACCGTAGCCGCGGCTGGAAATTAAAAAGGGAATACAAACTTCGGTGTTGCGCTGAAAAAGCTCGATTACGCAGCCTTTCTGATCAAGGAATCCGTGCTGGTGTTGTCCTAGTCCGTAGAATCGTTCACCCTGATAGGCTTTAAAGCTGGCTTCCAGGCCGGACAGGTCACTGCTTTGCGGTTGAAAATTACGCGCAGGGTAAGGGTGCGCTCCGTGACGGGGATAAATTTCTTCCAGTAATACCGAATCGTCAGCGTTTTTGAAAAAACTGATAGCGCCTTCGGAGGATATTTTCGCGGTTATTTTGCCGTTCTTGAGCAAAGCGCCGGCGTCATTAATTTCAATCCTGGATTTCACTTTAGCCGGAGTCAGCAGCGCCCATAACGTATCCGTGATTTCCGGCGTCATTGTCGAACGCACCCTGAGGCTGTCTTGTCCCCAAGGTTGAATCATCAGCGTCTCGTGGTTTTTACTCCAGACGAGCGCCCCATTTTCTTCACGAAATCTGTTCATACCAACCTCTTGAGTTTATTTCCGTACATTTTAATGCGCACACGCTTGCATACGACATATTAACAAATTTTACGGTTAATTTCCATTTTGCCGGAATTCACGATAACCGGCTATAAGCGTTCAGAAAAAAAGAAGAGGGCATGTATTTACATGCCCTCTTCCTGTTAACCGATATGTCAGTAAACTAATGTCCCAGGGACGTTTTTAGCTTTGAGTCTATCCAGAAGCGTGCCCCAAATTGGAAGAACCATAGTGCAGAATTCGACCCTGTTGCCGACAGAGATTCATTTTGGGCGCTAAAACCCTTAAGCCATGGTTGATACACGGTAAAGAGTTGCGGCTGGCAAACGGATATTACGTAGTGCTGTTGCGCGACAAGCTGGTTTACTTTCTGCATAACGGCCTTATACTGGTCGGTGGTCGAGGCTGTGAGAGATTGTGTTACCAGGGCGTCGTAATTAGGATCGCTGACCATGGTGTAGTTAACCCGGTAGTTAGTATTAAAACGGTAAATCTGGATATCCGGTTCATAGTTCAGTTCCAGCATACCCTGATTTCTCGCCGCAATAGCGTCATGTTTATGCCCGGTCAAAACGTAAGAGAGCCAGGAAGACGGGTCCATCGCACGGATACTCATCGTGACCCCGATCGCTGCAAAATAGGACTGGACTACCTGTACCAGATTCAGGTCAAAATCATTAGAAACAACGATATCAGTAGTGAATCCGGTAGGATAACCGGCGTCCGCCAGGAGTTTCTTGGCTGCTGTGGGGTTATAAGTATATGTATCCTTCAAAGATTGCGGCCAATCAGAGTACTGATATGACCAATCTCCCATGGCGTAGGTGGTTAATGTACCGGGAAGGCTGGAAGCTGCGCCTTGATAATAGGTGCTGGCGATTTCAGGAATATTTATTGCCATCTGTAAAGCTTCTCTGACCTTGATATCGCTAAAGGGTTTCACGTCATTCCGCGGGTCTACTGTATAAATGGTGCCCAAGGGAAGCCCTATTTGCAACAATTCGGGGTTTGTTTTGGCCAGATTTTTAGAATCGACAACACTGACCTGGTCAAGGTAGTCGATCTTGCCGCTGCGCAAGGCTGCCAGGCAGGTGCTCTGGTCGGGAATAACAAGAATTGTAACCTGATCGATATAGGGAAGCTGATTCTTGGGGTATCGCTCGTCATATCCCCAATAATTGGGACTCCTAACGACGGTCAATCCGCTGGCGTCAACAAAGTCCTTTACAATAAAGGCGCCGCTGCCGATGGCATGATGCCAATCGTTAAGATCTCCCCATTGTGTAACTGCCTCCGGGCATTCGATAGAATTCTGGATGCTGGAGGACTGCAATAATCCCGTTATCCCAATAATATTGGGCGTTTTCCATTTAAAGACGACGGTATATTTATCCGGCGCTGTTACGGATGTCAGGGTTTGTAGCTGTGCAACGCTGGAATAATAGGGGTCCACTTTGGTAAAACCATCACCCAGGCCGGTTATCCGGTCATAGTGATATACGATATCAGCCGCGGTCATTTCACGGCTGTTCGCCGGTGGAATATTCTGATAGTGGATTCCCTGTTTCATATGGAGAACATAAGTAGTAGAGTCTGTAAACTCCCAACTGGTGCACAAAAAGCCTACACAATAGTCCGGTGGAGTGTAGCCATTGGTGTAGTCGTATACTTTCGGGTCCAGTGTCCAGTCATTCGCGACCGGCTGTTCCATAAAAAACGCACAGAGCGAAGGATTAGATGTCCCAAGGTAGGGATCCCAGGTCGTGGGGTCTTTAGCCATTGGAAGTGTCAATGTGCCGCCGTATTGCGGAGTGCCAAGTTTATCCCACCAGTGACCTGTTGTGGGGGTGGAAGTAGAGGATGTTATGACAGGTGCCGTTGTCGAGGTTGAGGTAGTTACTGTGGTTTTGGTAGTAGTCGTGGTGGTTGCTGCCGCTGTTGTTGTAGTAGTAGTAGTAGTAGTTGTTGTTGTGCCGCAAGAAGCAAGTAACATGGCAGCCACAAGCAACAAGCTTAGTCCTAGCCAGATACCTTTGCGCTTCATTTCCTCCTCCATTCGATTGTTAATTTGATTCTGCTGCTAACCTAGCACATCTGGCTTAAACTACCATATCTATAAAGTAATGTCAAGCATGCATAAATAGATAACATCCCGCCAGGGAACAAAATTTAACTGAGGATTATATAAAAGGGGAAAATAGATAGCGTTGTTGCAGATACATGCAGTTTGCCTTATTGTTCAAGCAAATGGTATCATTTTTACACCGGAGGGAGAAAGATGACAAAAATCAATTCAGTGCTTGGACCGATCGATACTGCCAATCTGGGCGTAACGCTGGCGCATGAACATATACAGGATTCCTCGACGGGGATTCCACAGAATTACCCGGAATTGCTGGAGCCCGGATACATGAATCATATTATCGACGGATTGAACAAAGCACACGCCGGTGGTATCGAGACAATTATCGATGCTACTACCCTCGACCTGGGACGCGATGTGAATATTCTTGCCGAAGCTTCCCGCCGAACAGGCGTTAATATTATTGCCTGCAGCGGCTGGGCGTTGGAGAAACCGCGTTTCTTTCCGGGGGTTTCCGTAGAACATTTTGCCCAGGCCTTTATACGCGATATTCAAAAAGGAATCGCGGATACGAAAATAAAAGCGGGAGTGTTAAAGGGCGCGAGCGATAAAGCGGGCGTGCTTCCCGGAGAGGGAACAGTGCTGCGTGCAGTTGCCTGGGCGCATCTCCATACAGGTGCTCCGATCATGCTGCATTCCCACGCTGTCAATCAGGTAGCGCGGCAGCAGCTAGCTATCCTGAAAGAAGAAGGTGTAAATCTCTCAAGAGTAAAAATCGACCATGCCAATGATACGACAGATCTGGCTTATCTTACATGGATACTGGACCAGGGGTGTTTCCTGGGTTTGGACCGTTACCCGGGTTCGGTTATCAGTCCGTCAGACCGTACGAAAACTTTAAAAGCATTAATCGATGCCGGATATGCAGACCGGCTTTGTGTTGCGCATGATTGGTCGCTGGCGCGGTGCCTGTCTACAACCTCGGTCGCCGGTTCGCCGGCAAAAAGGGCAATTATCAATCCCCAAGGATTTCTTTATATTAAAGAAGTGGTCTTCCCTCAATTACGTGAAATGGGGGTCGGGGAGAATGTTATTCAAAAGCTCCTGATCGATGGTCCGCGTAATTTCCTGGCAGGCGCTGGCAGCACAAAGGATTCAATTTAAATTTAATTATTCAACAGGCCGGTGTAACCGCCTAAAATCTGAAATTCTCACCGGTTTTAATTGTCTGACTCTGCTATGCCTCATGGTGTTCGATCCACTATTAACGGCTATTGACACGATAAAGCGTCGAATGATAGCATGAGTTTTGTTCGTATATTTATCCATGTGAAATTCCATCACGAAAAATACCTGTGAAGCATATAGGAATAATTATTTACGAATGCAAATCGAGCCAAATTTTATTACAAAACAAAGGAGATTTAGTGGCAAACATCAACCGCATATTCAAAGTAAATGGCAAACCGTTCTTTCCCATTGGCAGACACCACCTCTATATGGGCGGTTATACTGCATGGAATGAAGCCGAGAGTGAAATGAGCTTCAAGGGATTGAAGATGTGCAACGGTAATACTATGTGCGTCCCGATCTACTGGGACCAGATAGAACCGGAAAAAGGCAAGTATGACTTCGCCAGCGTGGATACCCTGATCAAACTTTCCCGCAAATATGAAGTCAAATTAATTTTCTTGTGGTTTGCGCACTGGAAGAACGGGGTGATGGACTTTGCGCCGGGATACATGAAAGCCGACCCGAACAAATACAAGCGGGTAACGGCACAAACCGGCGGCACGCTGTGGGTTCTTTCTTCACATTGCAAAGCGAATCTGGAAGCCGATAAAAAGGCGTTCACGGCGGTGTGTAGACATATTAAGGATGTAGACGGTAAAGAGCAAACTGTTATCGGTCTGCAGATTGAAAATGAGCCGGGCATCCTCGGCAGTGAGCGTGATTACGGCTCCGAAGCCGAAGCGGAGTTCAATGCGGCAGTGCCTGCCAAATTACTGTCTGCGATGAAGGTGGCAGGTGAGGGTAAAGAATATGACATCTGGCAAAAAGCCGGCGGCAAGGCGTCAGGCAGTTGGCCGGAGATCTTCGGCGCAGACGCCGGTGAAATGATGACCGCGTGGAGCATCGCCTCTTTCATTAATGAAGTTGCCAAGGCAGGTAAAGCCGTTTACAACATTCCCATGTTCGTAAATGTGTGGTGCATGGAACAACCATGGTGGCTGATTCCGGGTGAAGCTTATCCATCCGGCGGTGCGGTAAACAAAGTGATCAATATCTATAAATGGTTCGCGCCATACATAGATTTGCTTGCGCCGGATAATTTCCAGCCGGATCGCATCAATCATAATGCTGTGTATACCAACTATGTCCGGGATGATAATCCGTTGTTCATTGTCGAATCTCATCCCAATCTGAATTGCATGATGTACGATATTGCCGATTTCAACGCCATCGGCTACTTTGTGCACTTCAAACAATTACCGGATGGTTCGGTGCCGCCGGAGCAGCAAAGAAGGATTTCGCTGACCCGCGTCGTCGCGGCAATGTTACCGCTATTGCTTAAATACCAGGGAACCGGCAAGGTGCATGCCATCGAAGAAGGCGACCCGGGCATTCACGGGAGACTGAAATACCCGATGGAGTTCGACGGGTACCTGGGATTAATCGAATTCAGCGAAAGGAATCCGGAGCGCGGCTCAGGTTTGATTGTGCAGGCTGCTAAAAATGAGTTCTACGCGGCCGGTATCAACATCCGGTTAATGTTACGTCCCAAGCCGGTAATGGGCAAGACGCCGGTGGCTTTACTGGGCGCTGTCGACCTGTCACATCCCAGTTTCTGCAATTATACTGATAGAGTAGATTGGGGGCATTTCGACAAGAATGGCAAGTTCGTATCGGACGTGCGGCGCAACGGCGACGACATGCGCGGTGGTGTCTGGGTGGGGCCGGATAATACTGTCACCCGGATCATAACCAGCGACTAAAGTTTTGATATAATTGGCGGCGGAGAATCACAATTCTCCGTCGCCCTCAATGAAAAATAGCTATTAAAGATCCGAAATTGTGGCCTTTGAAAAAACGTGACTGCCTCCACTGATTAATAAAATATTTGCCATTTTACTCCTCCTGATTTATGCTGACCAGCTTACGGAGTTCAAACGCAATTTCCCTGCTTAAATTTGTCTAAACATTTTGCGGAATAAATATGATAAAGACCATTCGGACGTTTTGTTTCCATTTTACAAAAACAACATTGACAATTCTGAAGCACAATGATAGCATGTGTTTAATTTAAATGCATCCAAAAGAACATCCGTATGGAATATAAATAATTAAGCGTATAAGAAATAAAAATTTTTGAATACCTGGCACGCGTTATATATTGATAAAAGGAGGTACTATAAAATAACTATCGCTCGTTTTAACCCGGATTATCTCGGGTTTTCGCTGCTTTGAATCGCTGCCATGTTGGCTGCAAAACATTCACCCGCTTCCAGCCCC
>Ga0182011_10001126_pt1 | contig 23495 bp, 16 predicted proteins | sample 711E1DmetaG_FD_120481 | JGI IMG/M metagenome (GOLD analysis project Ga0182011, IMG submission 120481) | Permafrost microbial communities from Stordalen Mire, Sweden - 711E1D metaG | ecosystem: Environmental > Terrestrial > Soil > Wetlands > Permafrost | place: Sweden: Stordalen | collected...
CCATAACCCATGCCATAACCCATGCCATAACCCATGCCATAATCCATACCGTAACCCATACCGTAACCCATGCCATAACCCATACCCATGCCCATGCCATAGTCAAGGTAAAATGGATCTCTCCAGTAAGGATCAAAATAGTTACCGTAAAACATTCTTAACCTGTTTGAATATGGGTAGTCATTGTAATAATCGAATCCCTCGCCATTGTTATATTCACTATTATTTACCTGATTATCATAATTAACTGCATCCGAATATTGATCCGACACAAGTGTATCAGATGCATAAATATTATCATAATAGTCTTTATTCCTTATAGTACCTTCGGTAATCTTTTCATTTACAGACGAATTGCTTTTGGCTACCGGTTTATCTGAAGGCAAATAATAAAGATCGTCGTACTCTGCTCCGGTATAAAGGCTTGAGGTACATGAACCAAGAGTCAGGAGTGCTAGGACTAATATTTGAGATAATGTTTTCATTTTAATTTCCCCTTTATGATTTCTAAATAACACGCAAATATTGTACCAAAGAAACAAATTTAATTAACTAACTGCTACGATTTAATAAATATATTGGTTTTCCTTAAAAATAATGACATCTCTTATTATTTCGCTTCCTATCATCTTCGCCCGGATGATTTTCCTCTCGAGAAACTTGATTTAGAACCGGAAGATCTCGTTCCGCTATGTGAAAAACTGCTTCTCGTTACAGATCCTGGGTTCCTCGATCCTGAAGAGAATGAACGTGCCACAGGAGCACTCATTGTTCTGGATGAATTTGATGTTATTCCTGAATTTGAACGGAAATTTCTGCTGTTGTTGACACGCTGGTTCAGATTATTGCTGCTCCTGCCATTATTCATACTGGCATAAATGTTCCTTGAATTATGAGTACTATAGGTATTATTGGCATTACTTCCCAAATTCGTGCTATTTCCTGAGTAACGAATATCTCTCCCCTGTCCTCTGTAAACTGCTGTTGAGACTGTTCTTCTTGTTTGTGTGGTATTGACCGCATTTTCAGATCTGACTACCGGTCTGTTATTGCTAACTTCATTCCTTGAATAGCTTCCTGAAGAGACTCCCCTTCTTGAAACACCATTATTATAAGTTGATCTTCCCGAATTGTTACCGGGATTTCTTTGCGAAGTGGAACCTGAGGAGTATCTGTTGGAATAATAACCATGAGAATCCTGGTATCTGTAATTATCCGGTCTGTAATCATAGCAATCATGGGAATGGTTATATCCATTCCAGCCATAATAGTTGTTCCGCCACCTGTTTCCGAAGTTAAAACTGAATATGAAAGGTGAGTACCAACCACTGTAATAAAAGGGATTATAACCCCAATAATTGTTTCCATAATAAGGATCATATCCATAATAATCTCCATAACCAGAATCATAACCAGAATCATAACCAGAATCATAACCCGGGTAATTATAAGAAAATCCCAATCCCAAACCTAAGCTGCCATACATGCCAAAACCTAAAGAAAAGGGGCGATAATTATACAGGTAGGAATCAGTAAATACCGGAGAGTAATAATCGAAAGCAGCATAAGATCTGTGAAATCTGTTAATCCTTGAGGTATAGTTATAATCATTGTTGTCGTAATAATTGTTTACAACCAGGCGGGCATCATCATTCCTGTTGTAACCCGAATCATCCCTCTGTGCTTTTATTGTTGATACGCTAAGCAGCAGTATTGATAAGATTCCGATATAGTTTTTTGCTTTCATGATGAACCTCCCTTTCTTTTTTGAGTAATAACTGATCTTTTTATTTATTTTTACGCAATCTATTTCTTTAATATTAATGAAACAAATACCATACCAAAAAAAATGGCGAAGTTTTTAACTAACAGGGACGAGAATTATTCACAATGGTATAACGATCTGGTTATCAAGGCTGATCTGGCAGAAAATTCAGTTGTACGCGGGTGCATGGTCATTAAACCTTATGGGTATGCAATCTGGGAAAAGATACAGGCTGAACTCGACAGGCTATTTAAAGCTACCGGGCATGTTAATGCATATTTCCCATTACTTATTCCAAAATCTTTTTTCAGCAAAGAGGCCGCACATGTGGAAGGATTCGCAAAAGAGTGCGCAGTTGTTACTCATTATCGTCTCAAGAATGATGAAAACGGGAAAGGAATTGTTGTTGATCCCGCAGCAAAGCTTGAGGAAGAATTAATTATTCGTCCTACATCAGAAACCATAATCTGGAACTCATATAAAAACTGGATTCACTCCTACAGAGATCTGCCAATTCTTATTAATCAATGGGCCAATGTAGTGAGGTGGGAAATGCGGACAAGACTTTTTTTAAGAACTACAGAATTTCTATGGCAGGAGGGACACACAGCTCATGCCACACGTGAGGAAGCTATAGAAGAGACTGAAAAGATGATCAATGTTTATGCAAACTTTGCTGAAAATTCAATGGCCCTTCCTGTATTAAAAGGATATAAGAGTGAAAATGAGCGGTTTGCCGGAGCACTCGACACATATACCATCGAAGCCCTTATGCAGGATGGAAAAGCTTTACAGGCTGGTACGAGCCATTTTCTTGGACAGAATTTCGCCAAGGCATTTGATGTTCAGTTTACCGACAAGACAGGAAAACTAGATTATGTATGGGCAACATCGTGGGGCGTCACCACCAGGCTTATTGGCGCTATAATTATGGGTCATGCCGATAATCAAGGACTCGTTTTGCCTCCTAAACTTGCTCCGATACAGGTTGTAATAATACCTATTTATAAAAATATTGAACAGATAGGTGCTTTATCAGATGCTGCGGTAAAAATCAAAACTGGACTGGAGGCATTGGGGATCTCAGTTAAATATGATGACAGGGATAATAATAAACCTGGATGGAAATTCGCTGATTATGAGTTGAAGGGAGTTCCTGTCCGTCTTGCAATCGGACCCCGCGACCTTGAAAACAATACTATTGAAATTGCAAGAAGGGATAACCTTACTAAAGAGACAATACCAATTGATAAAGTTTATGAATATGTCCCAAAACTTCTTGATGAGATCCAGACTAATATATATAATAAAGCTCTGAAATTCAGAAAAGAAAATACTTTTTATGTTGATAGCTGGGATGAATTTCTGAAAGTTCTCGATAACCAGGGTGGTTTTATCATGGCTCACTGGGATGGAACAGTTGAAACAGAAGAAAAAATTAAAGAGGAGACGAAAGCCACCATCAGGTGCATTCCTTTTGACAGCCCTGAAGAATCAGGCAAATGTGTTTATTCAGGAAAACCGTCGGGCAGAAGGGTTCTTTTTGCAAGATCCTATTAATTAAATTCTTATTTTAGTAGCAAATATCTCACTATAACTTTACGTTTACTATGTCAGATCAGGAAGATAAGAAAATGGCAATTATAGGTACACTTAAAGAAAAATCGATGCTGAAACAAAAAGTATTCGATAATACACTTGAGTCGTTTTGTGTGGTCAGGGAGGTCCTTAAAAATTTGTCAAAAGAGGTAAATACCAGTTTAAGCGGGATGGATTCGAGGATAAGACTCGAATATACCGACAGGAGTAATTTTGATGCTCAGATTAAAGTAGCGGGAGATATATTACTTTTCAGTATGCACTCCAACATTTTTCAGTTCGACAGAGAACATCCGGCCTGGAAAACACCATACATTCAGAAAAACAAGTACAACGCATATTCAGGTATTATCAACATTTACAATTTTCTTAGCGATTCATTTAAATATTCCCGGTTAGATGATCTTGGTTACCTTATTGCAAGGATCTTCATTAATCATGAAAAACAGTATTTTGTTGAAGGGAAAAGACAGATGGGAATGTTGTTTACTAACTATGGCAATGAGGAGATCAGTAAGCAATCGTTGCAACTTATTATTTCAACTGCAATTCAATATGCACTTGAATTTGATCTGCTGGTTCCCCCCTACGATACTGTAAAAATCGCTACTATAGGTCAGGCCGAAGCAAAAATTCAACACTCAAGGGTTATAACAGGGAAACGGCTCGGCTTTCAGTTTAATTCTGATGATGTGTTGATTAGCAATCCTCAAGAAACCTGATGTGCATAATTCTGAGAAAATACAGGAATTGGTTAAAGCCAGGTATCTTTTTGGCCCTTCTGTTCTCATATAGCACTGCATTTCCTCAGTTTCGGACCGAAAAAGACACTTTACAGAAAATTGGCCCTGTTAATATTAATCAGTTAAGAAAAAACATCCCCCTTTTTTCAAAGAATTTGTTTTTAAAAAATTCCAATGCAGGTATAATCACCCCCATTCCTGTCAAAGATAAAAACGTTGTGTTTTTCGACTCGCTAAAGGTAAGAGCTTCAAAGAATCAGCTTACGAGACGACTCTATAATTTTGTAGTTGTACGTCCTGACACAATTTATAAGAAACAATTCACAGGTACAAGTGATGCAAACTATATTAGCCATGCAGGAAAAAAGATCAGAAAAATAGTTATACAAAGGCTTAATGTTTTCGGAGCTGATATCAATAATCCATCATCAGATAATCCTAACAAGGTTGAAAACCTTTTAAATAAAACCCACTTCAATACAAATGAAAATATTATCAGAAAAAATCTTCTCTTTTCAGAAGGTGATAAAATATCACCTCTTATACTAAGCGATAACGAACGTCTTTTACGTCAACTTCCTTTCATAGATGATGCCAGAATAATTGTAGTTCCTGTATCAGACGAAGAAGCCGACATTATAGTTTACACAAAGGATGTTTATTCTCTGGGTGCCTCATATACCTATAAAGGGCTCAAAAAAGGTTCGGTTTCCATTTTTGATAAAAACATCTTCGGTATGGGGCATGAATTTGGGATAGATATTCCATTTGACAATAAAGCTCCCGATTCCCCGGGATTTGGAGTACACTATCTCGCTGATAATATTGCAAAATCTTTCATAAACCTGAATGTGTACTATCTAAACGGACTGGGAGAAAAAACCTATGGATTTGACATAAGCCGCAAGCTTATCAGTTCTACCACAAAATATGCTGGAGGAATATCCATAAAACAGATGTACACTTCTGCAGATATTGATACATTGCCGTTTCCTGAGCCTTTGAAATATAATCTTCAGGATTACTGGCTATCAAGATCTTTCCTGATTAATAAGGAGTCGGTATCAAGAATTATTATTGGTGCACGCTATACTAATAATAATGTATTCGAACATCCTCTTATATCATCTGAATCTTATTATAACCTCCAGAAATACAAGCTTTTTCTTGGATCAGCGGCATTTTCGATACAAAAATACACCAAAACAAACCTTATCTATAGTTATGGACGTACCGAGGATATTCCATACGGGGCCTTATTCAAGATAACAACAGGAAGAGAATTTAACGAATTCAAGCAGAGGACATACATTGGTGGCGAGGTATCATTTAGCAAATCCTATAAGTCCCTTGGTTATTTTTATTCGTATGCCGGATTATCGGCTTATGTAAATAAAGATCAAACCGAACAAGGAATTTTATCTCTCGGAATGAATTATTTTTCAAACCTAATAAATCTTGGAAATTCCAAGATCCGGAACTTTGTTTATTTTCAATATACCAGAGGATTCGGAAGATATACAAATGAATCACTGAAATTTATATCTGATAATGGATTTTCAGGGTTTAAAAATGACTCAATAACCGGAACGCAAAGATTATCTGTAAGCCTTGAATCTGTCTTATTCAGTCCTGTTAATATTTATGGCTTCAGATTCGCATTTTTCGGCTTTTCTGATTTTGCCTTTCTTTCCGATACTAATGAAACTATTGGAAGAGGTTTCGCTCTTTCAAGTATTGGAATTGGAATCAGGATAAGGAATGACAACATGGTATTTAATACCCTGCAGGTTAGGATAGGTTACTTTCCAAACCCGCCCGATTATTCAACAATCTCCCCCATTATTGTTTCAGGAGAGCAGCTTTTGCAGCCTGCTAATTTTGAACCGGGCCCTCCTGCTATTATGACATACCACTAATGAACAAAACTTACATTAGTTTGTACTCTTAATAGGAAAACTAAATTATTAATATTTAATTAAATTAGAAAAAATGGCTGTTTTAGTTGGAAAAAAAGCGCCTGTATTTTCTGCATCTGCAGTGATAAATGGCGGAGAAATCGTCGATGGCTTCTCTATTGAGCAATACCTTGGGAAAAAATATGTTTTATTCTTCTTCTACCCTGCTGATTTTACATTTGTATGCCCCACAGAGCTCCTTGCATTTCAGGATAAATTAAAGGAATTCGATGAAAGAAATGTTGTCGTTGTTGCCTGTTCAGTCGATTCAAAATACTCTCACTGGAAATGGCTTCAGACCGAATTAAACCACGGTGGAATAAAAGGTGTAAAATACCCCCTGGTCTCGGACCTCTCAAAAACAATTTCAGAAAATTATGATGTCCTGGCAGGTGATTATGATTTTTCAGAAGATGGTGAAGTTACATTCAAAGGAAGCCCAATGGCTTACAGAGGATTATTCCTTATTGACAAAAAGGGGATTGTGAGACATCAGGTTGTAAATGATATGCCTTTGGGAAGAAGTGTTCCAGAAACGCTTAGGATGGTAGATGCTTTACAGTTTTTTGAGGAAAACGGGGAAGTATGTCCGGCTGACTGGCACAAGGGAGACAAGGCAATGAAGGAAACCCAGGAAAGCGTGGCAGATTATCTCTCAAAACGATAAATTATTAAGAATTTAAATGAAAGGTATCCCCTGTAAGGATACCTTTTTCTATTTTTGCAGTTCAATGCAACACAAAATGATTGATGAATTTAAAAAGTTCATTTCTGAAAACAACATTGTAAAACCCGGAGACAGAATTCTTCTCGCTGTTAGTGGTGGCATTGATTCAATGGTAATGGCTCATCTCTTTCACCAACAGGATTATAATATAGGTATTGCTCATTGCAACTTCTCTCTTAGAGGAAGTGAATCCGACAAAGATGAAGAACTGGTCCGCCAGTTTGCATCCGATCGTGATATTCCATTCTATATCACACGTTTTGAAACAAAATCATTTGCAAAAAAGAACAGATTATCAGTCCAGATGGCCGCACGGGATCTGAGATACAGCTGGTTTGAAGAGATCAGGATTAAAAACGGATATGATTCAGTCGCTATTGCGCACAACCTGAATGATAATATTGAGACTCTTTTAATTAACCTTACAAGAGGAACAGGTTTGACAGGAATGGCAGGAATGAAACCTGTATATAACAGGATAGTCCGGCCATTGCTTTTCGCCACAAGACAAGATATATTAGAATACCGTAACCAACATAAAATTATTTTTCGTGAAGACAGGTCAAATGCAGATACAGTATATACCAGAAATAAAATTAGACATCTGGTAATACCTGTTCTTAAAGAGATCAACCCGTCTATCGAAATGACTCTTAATGAAACGGCTGAAAGATTTTCGGGATTTAATGAAATTGTGTCCGAATATATATCACAGCTTAAGAATAGTATATCAGAGGAAAAAGATCAATTCATCACATTTAATATCAGTCAGTTAAAAACATTTTTACATAATAAAGCCGTACTTTTTGAGTTGTTTAAGCCATATAGTATAACTAATGCCTTGTTAACTGATCTGATGAAAGTAATAGAAGGTAAAACAGGAGGTCAGATCATTACCGAAACGCATCGAATAATTAAAAACAGGAAGGAAATTATTGTTTCCGGTGAAGAAATCCGGAAAGACATTTTGTTTAAAATAAAGAACGAACAGGAATTTTGTATTTTCCCGGGTATTTCATCCACAAGAAATGTCAGAATCACCGATACATTTGAAATCCCATCCGATCCTCATATTGCATGTATTGATTCTCAAAAAGTGATTTTCCCGGTTACTATCAGAAAATGGAAAGCAGGAGATTTTTTTTACCCTCTGGGAATGAAGCAGAAGAAAAAACTGAGTGATTATTTTATCGACAATAAATATTCAATATTTGATAAGGAAAATATATTTATTCTTGAATCGGACGGGAAGATTGTATGGATTATCGGCGACAGGATTGATGACAGGTTCAAGATAACCAGCTCAACAAAAAAAGGGCTTCTTATAAAATCAAAAAGAAAAGCACTCGTTATAAAGCCGGTCAAATAATCAATAACTTACTCACTTAGTCTGGGGCAATCATCTTTCACCATGAATTCCCCTGTCAATCAATATAAGATCAGCCATGGCTATGGCAGTTGCTGCCTCGACAATTACTGGCATTCTCAAAGCGATGCATGTGTCATGTCTGCCTTTCACCCTGAGAGTTGTCATCTCCCCTGTTTTAAAATTAAATGTCGTTTGATCAACCCCGGTAGAAGAAGTTGGTTTAACCACTATTCTGAAGATGATTTCATTCCCGTTTGTAATGCCACCATTAATTCCTCCGGCATTATTTGTCAAAGTCTTGCCGCTGCTATTGATAAACGGATCATTATGTTCTGAACCTCTCATCTTTGCAGAAGCAAATCCGGAGCCAAATTCAATACCCTTGATTGCAGGAATTGAAAAAATCATGTGGCTCACTGCAGATTCAAATGAGTAAAAGAATGGTTCACCGATTGCCACCGGCGGATTTTTAATCTTGCATTCTATAATACCTCCTATCGTATCATTTGCGGCTATTGCCTCACTAAGTGCCTTCTCAATGTCGTCAGAACCTCCTGCAGATATAAGTCTCGCATCTATATCAGCCGTCCCATTTATCTTTTTAGCCAAAACACCAGCAGCGACCAGTCCCCAGGTTATTCTGCCTGAAAAATGACCGCTCCCGCGCATATCAGCAAATCCGGAATGTTTTAGTCGCGATGCAAAATCTGCATGGCCAGGCCTGGGAATATTTATAAATTCATCATAATCCGAGGAAATTTTATCACTATTTCTTGTGATGAGCGTAACCGGAGCGCCGGTTGTTACTCCATCAAGAACACCACTAAGAAATTCAGGAAGATCCGGCTCCTGCCTTTTAGTGGTTCCCCTGCTTCCGCTTTGCCGTCTTTTGAGATCCGGTATAAAATCCCCGGTTTCAACAGCAATACCCGGAGGACATCCGTCGATAATTACACCAATTGCAGGACCGTGCGATTCTCCAAACAGAGTAACTCTGAAAACAACTCCGAATGAATTCATAATTCTATTTTTTATCTCTGAATTTTTTATAAAACCCTAGTACATCATCAACAGGAACCTTTTCAACTATAGCTTTTCCAATACCCTGTGTAAAAACAAAATGAATATCCGTGCCTGTTTTCTTTTTGTCATTACGGACAAGCTTCTCCATCTGATTATCTGTTAAATCAAGATTATCAACCAGGTTAAATCTTTCCAGCAACCTGATTATCCTCTCTTTATCATCAAGATTAATATATCCTCTTTTGAATGAAAATTCAGTCGCCAAAACAATTCCTGATGCCACTGCAAAGCCATGTGTCACTCCTTTCTGCATCTCAATGGCATGACCAAAAGTATGACCGAAATTTAATATTCTCCTCAAACCGGTTTCCTTTTCATCGTCCGATACCACCAATCCTTTAAATCTCACAGATTTAGCCACAAGAATTGTCAGCAGGTCAGTGTCTTTCAACATTATTTTATCAAAACTTTTTTCAATAAGTTCAAATAGCTCCTTGTCACCAATAACTGCTGTTTTAATAAGTTCAGCCAGCCCCGATAAATACTCATGCTCAGGAAGGGTCTGAAGCATTTCAGGATCACAGATTACGAACTCCGGTTGCCTGATAGTGCCGAGCATATTTTTTGTTCCGCCAAGATTGACTCCATTCTTTCCACCCGTACTGGCATCGACCTGCGATAATAAAGTTGAAGAAATGTATCCGCATCTGATGCCCCTCATATATACCGAAGCAAGAAATCCGGCAATGTCACAAACCACTCCTCCTCCTACTGCAAGAACAAAACCTGAGCGATCAATACCTGCCTGAATAAGCTGTTCCGCAAGGTGTTCAATTACTTCCAGTTTTTTGCTCTCTTCACCTGGCAACAGTGAAAAAACAGGAATTTTTGGGAATCTGTCGCCATATAACCGGTTTACATTATCATCTGTAATAATTATTATACCTTCTTCAGGAAGTAGTCCGGCTACTGAATCCCATCTCTTACCTACCAGTATATCTGATCTGAAGCCAGGTGTATTAATGGTTATTTTTTCCAAGAGAGTAACTTATTGATCGTTAAAGTTAAAAAATCTGCCATAATTCAAACCTTATTTTCATAAAATTGAGACTTATATGTCATTTCTCACTTAATTCAAGCCATCTCAACTCCTTTTCATCCAGTATCTTCATTATTTCACCATGTCTTTGGGAACTGGATAATAATTCCTCATTATTAAGAACTCCACGGCTCATTTCAATCTCAATAAGGCTTTTTTCCGATTCAAGATTACTGATTTCATCTAACAATAGCTCAAATTCCCTTTTTTCTTTAAATGTCAGACCATGCTTTTTCCCTTTCCCGGTTGAAACAACTGCTGATTCCTCTGATCCTGATTTTTTTGAAGGTTTTACGATCGCTGCCGCTTTTTCATTCTCTTTCTGTTTTTCCCTGAGCTGAGTGTAATTCCCCGGGAAATCTTTTATAATTCCGTCTCCTTTATATTCGAAAATATGATCGACAACCTTGTCCATAAAATATCTATCATGCGATACTACTATCACGCAGCCTCTGAAGCCGGCAAGGTATTCTTCCAGAACATTAAGTGTAAGGATATCAAGATCATTGGTAGGTTCATCGAGTATCAGAAAATTCGGGTTCTTCATGAGTACAGTTAGCAGATACAGACGCCTCTTCTCTCCTCCTGATAATTTTCTGATAAGGGTATATTGTTTATCAGGTGGAAATAGAAAATAGTTCATAAACTGTGTTATTGACAGTACATTACCGTCGCTGATGACAATTTTTTCAGCAATATTCTTAACAGCATCAATAACTGTCATATCATTGTCAAATTCAATACCCTGTTGCCTGTAATAGCCAAAAACTATTGTTTCTCCCCGTTCCACAGAGCCTTTATCAGGTTCAGTAAGCCCGGTAATTATATTCAATAAAGTAGATTTTCCTGTACCGTTCCTGCCTATAAGTCCGGCTTTTTCAAATCTGTTAAACAGATAAGTAAAGTCTGTGAGAAGCACCTTTTCGCCATATGATTTACTCACATTTCTTATCTCAAGGATCTTACTCCCCATTCTTGAAATGTTAACATTAATATTAATGCTCTTTTCATCGGGTCTGTTAGCTGCTTTTTCCTTAAGGTCATAAAATGACTCAATCCTCGATTTGGCTTTATGCCTCCTTGCTTTAGGCATCCGTCTCATCCAGTCGAGCTCGGTCTTTAGAAGGTTCCTGGCTTTTTCGGAATTCAGCTTCGCTGAATACTCCCTGCTTTGCTTTTTTTCAAGAAAATATTCATAATTGCCCTCATATCTGTAAAGTTCGTTATCTGAAAGTTCCAGAATTACATTACAGACCCTGTCGAGAAAGTACCTGTCATGAGTCACCATCATAAGAGTTTTTTTCGATTTAATAAGATACTCTTCCAGCCACTCGATCATATCAAGATCAAGATGGTTTGTAGGTTCATCAAGTATAAGAAGATCAGCATCTTCTACAAGAACTTTTGCCAGAGCCACTCTTTTCTTCTGTCCCCCTGACAGAGTCCCGATAACTGTGTTCAGATCAGTAAGCTTAAGTTTGAAAAGGATCTGCTTTACTGCCACTTCATAATCCCATGCTTTATGGTCATCCATCTTCTGGATCATGATCTGCAGCATTTCGGGAGAACCCGTGAGAACACATTCTTCATATTCCCTTATGACTCTGACCAATTCTCCTTCGGTGCAAAAAAGCTCATCAATTATTTTGTTAGAATCATCCAGTACAGGAGATTGTCTGAGATACGCTATCCGTAAATCGCGTTTTAAACTGAGTGAACCATTATCGGGATTTTCCCTGCCGGCAAGTATATCAAGTAATGATGATTTGCCTGCTCCGTTGACGGCTATAAGCGCAACCTTATCATCCTTGTTAATATTAAAGCTTATATTATCGAAAAGGAGATTGTCTCCTATTCGTCTGGCAATATTGTCTGCCTGAAGGTAACTAATCATAAATAATCAATATTGTGCAAAGATAAAAAGTGTTAACTTACCTGCACTATAAATTTCAGACCGATGACTATCAAGGAAAGATTTAATCGGACAATTGAATATTTTCAGAGAACCTTCCCTGAAGCAGAGACTGAACTGGCTTACAGGAATCCTTTTGAACTGCTCGTTGCAGTGATCCTTTCTGCACAATGTACGGACAAGAGAGTCAATATTGTAACTCCCCCTCTCATGCAAAAGTTTCCGGATGCCAAATCAATGGCCAACGCAGAAACTAAAGATATTTTTGAATTCATAAAATCATGTACTTACCCAAATAATAAGGCAAAACATCTTTCAGGTATGTCGCAAATGCTGGTATCTGAGTTTGGAGGAAATGTACCTTCTGAACCTGACCTTTTGCAACATTTGCCAGGGGTTGGAAGAAAAAGTGCCAACGTAGTTGCTTCAGTGATCTTTAGAAAACCTGTCATGGCTGTTGATACACATGTTTTCAGAGTTTCACACAGGATAGGTCTGGTTAAAAATGCCAGAACACCGCTTAGCGTTGAACTGCAATTAACCCGGCATATTCCTGTTGAACTTATTCATCAGGCACATCACTGGCTGATACTGCATGGGCGATATGTCTGCAAGGCCAGGAATCCTCTTTGCAGTAAGTGTGGATTATCTGATTTCTGCAATTATTATATAAAAAGTAGAAATAAGTAGATATAAGTAGATATAAATTAAAATAAGTTGAAATAATTAACATTTGTAGAAATATACGGAAATAAGTAGAAATAATTCAATATTTACTACATTTAAAATGTATTTGAAAAGACCCTTTTGATGGATTATAAAGAGAGCTATATTGAGTTGCTGGAAACAAATAAAAGACTGGAGAAGGAACTTGAGCTGATACATTCAAAGAGCCAGGAAAAATCTGAGATGGTCAGGGAAATGATCTTCAGGATTTTTCACTCCGCAAACTATTTAATGGCAATCAGCAAGTTAGATACCGGCCAGTATGTTGACGTTAATGAGACATTTCATAAAACACTTGGTTACACTAAAGAAGAAATTATTGGTCATACATCTGATGATATCCAGATTTTTGCTGATTTTGAAGATAGCAATAAATACATCAAACTGATCTGCAAACTAAAAAGCATCAAAGGCTATCCGGTAACCCTTAAAACGAAAACAGGTGAAGAACAACCCTATCTTTTTTCGGCAGATACCGTTCAGCTCGAAAATGAAATTTACCTCCTCACAATCTTTACTGAAGCTAAAACATTAAAAGACAGAAAGATAAAAGACAGTCATGGAAGCTTACTGGAAGAAATATTTGAAACTGTCAGCAGTTATCTCGCACTATTCAGCGTTGATGATGACAACAGGTTTTATGTTATTGATTTAAACAGAAAAGTAGAAGAAGTAGAATTCATTAAAAAAAATGAAGTAATAGGGAAGTACATCGATGAGACGCCATTGATCAACCGGGTTAAGCTGATTGAACTACTTAATCACCTGCATTTAACCGGTGATACTCACAAACTGGCAGCTTCACCAACAGGTGATGATTCAGAAGGATATTATATGGGTTTCCTGCTTACATCAGGCAATTTTGTAATAACCTGGGAACCGGGAAGCGCGCAAAGGAGCAAAGATGATCAGAGTAAACAGGGAGTTGTCTTTGAGAAGTTTGCAGATTTGCTTCCTGAGATGGTTTATGAGGTGGACCTCACAGGAAAGGTCTTATATGGCAACAGGCAGGCACTCATTTTTTTCGGGTATTCTAAAGAAAATCTGGAAACAGGAGTTTATATTAAAGAAATATTTCCTGAAAGTTATAAGGAAATGATTAAAAATCTTAAATCATTAACTTCACCCGGACAAATATCAAGTAATGAGTATATTGCCAGAAAAAAGGATGGAACCCCTGTTCCCATAGTTACTCACTCTTTTGCTCTGTTTTTTGATGACAAGATCGTTGGATACCGGGGAGTTGTTACGGATATAAGTAAACAGAAAGAATATGAGAATCAGATAATTAGGGAGAAAGCATTTCTCGAACATTTATATAATTCAACACCTGCTGCTATTGCAATTACAAACCCTGCTGGTATAATATCCATGATCAACCGTGAATTCACTCACCTCTTTGGCTATACATTAGAAGAGGCAGTGAACAAAAACATTAATGATCTTGTCGTTCCGGATGATCTTAAAGAGGAAGCTATAAAAATCGATAACCTTGCGTCTCTTAACCAGAAAGAGGTAAGGCAAACAATAAGAAAAGACAAAAATGGTACCAATATTCATGTTACTCTTGTAGCTACTGCTATAGTTATAAATAATGAAATTGTTGCCAATCTTGGAATCTACAGAGATATAACCACAGAAAGAAAAAATCTGCTTTTACAGGAGATTTTATTTAATATATCAAATGCTGCCCTGAAACAATATGAAATCAAAGAAATTTATCCCATCATAGTCCAGGAGCTAAGTAAAATATGGGACACTAACAACTTTTTTATAGCTCTTTACGATAAGGAGAGTGAAACTCTCTCGCTTCCGTTTTTTGCAGACGAAAAGGACAACTTCTATGAAATCCCAACTAAAAAAACTATAACAGGTTGGGTAATAAATAACAACAAGTCGGTTCTACTCAAAGAAAAAGATCTGAAACTTCTTGACGAATCAGGAGATATAGATCTTGTAGGAACACCATGTAAAGTCTGGATGGGTGTTCCTCTGAAAGTGGAAAATGAAATCATTGGGGTGATGTGTCTGCAGGATTATTACAACCAGGATAAGTTTTCTCAGGAAGACCTTTATATAATGGATTTTATTGCAAATCAGATCGCTATTGCCCTTCAGCGAAGAATGATGCTCGACAATATAATTCTTGCACGCCAGAAAGCTGAGGAGGCAGCACAGTCGAAGCAGGTGTTCATGTCGACCATGAGCCATGAGATCAGAACCCCGCTAAATGAAGTTATCGGTATCACAAATCTTCTCCTCCAGGGAAGTCCGCGTGAAGATCAGATGGATTATATAAAAGCTCTTAAGTTTTCGGGGAACCATCTACTTACACTCGTAAATGATGTCCTCGATTACAATAAAATGGAATCGGGCAAAATAATTTTCGAACAGACACAATTTAATCTCAGCGATTTTCTCGACGAGATTATGAGATCATATTCCTTCAGGTCAAAAGCAAAGAATCTGAGTTTTGATATTAAGAAAGCAAGTGATTTGCCTTCAGAGGTTATAGGTGATCCTATCAGGCTAAATCAAATCCTCTCCAACCTTCTCTCAAATGCTCTGAAATTCACTGCTCATGGAAGTATTCAGGTACTGGTAAAAGAATTAAACCGGACAGATCATCAATCGAAACTGGAATTCACAGTTACCGATACAGGTATTGGAATTCCAAAAGATAAACACTTCCAGATCTTTGATAGCTTTACACAAGCTTCGTCAGATACAACCAGGCATTTCGGAGGTACAGGACTCGGTCTGGCAATCTGTAAAAAACTGATTGAATTGCAGGGAGGTACAATATCTATCGAAAGTGAACCGGATAAAGGATCTACGTTCCGGTTTGTTCTCTCATTTGGAATTTCGGACAGGGGAGTTCAGGCTCAGAATGTAGAAGTACCTGAAAGTTTTTCCGGTCTCGAGGGTAAAAAGATACTGGTAGCAGAAGATAATAAAATCAATTTCTTCGTTGCTAATAAATTCCTGATTGGCTGGGGAATATTGGTTACCCATGCTGAAAACGGTCAAATAGCTCTTGATATTCTGGAAAAAGAAGATTTTGATCTCATACTGATGGATTTGCATATGCCTGTTCTGGATGGAATCGAAGCTACCCGGATCATCAGAAAATCAGATAATCTAAAGATTAAAAACATCCCTATTGTCGCGCTTACGGCTGCGATTATGTCAGAAAGCCACGATAAAATTGAGGACCTTAAAATAAATGACTATGTCCTCAAACCTTTTAAGCCTCACGATCTGTTTGAAAGGATTCTGAAACATATAAGATAGAGGTTGCCAGCCTTTGTTCCTACTTTTTTACTTCTCAACTGGGAGATCAGTTTCACACCCCAACCCCACCAAGGAGGGGCTAAGAAAAGAAACAGATTAAAAAGTCCCCCTTGGGGGATTTAGGGGTCACTAAAAAGAATAATAATGAGTTGGCCTACAAAACCAAACGGGCGAGGTTTATTTTATACAATTCCTGCTGATATAATCACTCACACGTTTATTTCCCAAACGGAATGCTATTCTGAAATCGTGACAGGCATCTTCTACCTTACCCGAATTAAGGAGGGATATACCCTTATTAAGCCAAACATCAGAATTAGCCGGGTTAAGATCCAGTGACATACTGTAATCATTAATTGCCAGATCCCATGATCTGGAAACAAAATATGAATCTGCACGGTCAATATAACATTCCGGATCGTTAGGATGAAGTTTCAGGTTTTCTGAAAAGTATTGAAGGGCTTTCAGGTTATCTCCTGCTCTGGCTTCCACTTTTCCTGCCAGGTCCAAAGCTGCCCTGTTCTCAGGATAAATTTCAAGATATTTCCTGATATCTGCCAAAGCCTTATCAGTTTCACCGGTTTTTCTGTAACAATCGGCTCTCAGCATCAGCAACCCGGCATCTGCAACTCCGGAACTCAGAAGCTGAGAATAAGTTGTTGATGCACCTGCTGCATCAGATGCTCCGGTCTGTGCCTTTGCCAGAATCCTTAAGTACTTTTCATCCCCCGGATTTTCGGTATTCATACCGGTAATCAACTTCATAGCTTCAGAATTTTTCCCGGTAGCAACATCAATAAGAGCTTCCGCATAAAGTATGTCGTTATCGCTCCCAGAGCTTTTTTTAAGTTCTTGAAGGACATCTTTTGATTCATCTATTTTACCTGCTGAAATATAGTATTCTATTTCCGAAATACTTTTTTCGGTTGTACTGTACCATTCCTTTTTCCAGAACTGACGCCACTCCTGTCTGTTTTCAATAGTACTGAAAGCCGGATCGAGCAATACCTCCTTTTCCCCTTTTTTAAATGGTGAATTCATGTTTATTTCAAGATGATAAAGTGCCGTACCGGCATCTCCTTTCAGAGAATAAATTCTCGAAAGTCCATATTCTCCTGAGAACGGAGTTAATTTATTAGCTTCGTTAAAATCGCTGATAGCTGCGGAATAATCTCCTTTCAGCATATTAGCTTCAGCTCTTTCGGTAAACAGTCTGCTTTCTTTTGTTTCACTTAATGCATGGTTAACCAGGTTAATTGCCTGATCAGGTTTTCCACCTTCCGTAAATGCCCTGGCCTTAAGAATATAATCAACTGTATGTTGCCCGTAAACTGTACCGGCAATCACCAAAATCAAAATCAGAGTTATAATCTTCTTCATTTTAAAAGTCATTCAAAATCATTTTGTGGTCTGCGGAGTAATCTTTGAATTTAATTCGGTGATAACATGAACAAAACCTGTGAGATGGAATAGTTCAAGGCCTGAAATCTTGTTTTCATAAACATCACATTGATAGAAATATACACCGGGAGAAACAATCTGTCCCTTATATGTTCCGTCCCAGTTGATCTTCGGATCAGCAGTCCTGAATAACAGCATTCCATCCCTGTTAAAAAGTTTGAAATCAATTCTTTCGACAAGCCCGGATGTTTTCGCTACCAGCTTATCATTAATATTATCACCATTTGGAGTAAAAACATTTGGGATCTCATAAAAGTTGCATGAATCAATACAGATCATCGCAGATTTTTGGCTCTCATTGCCACTTGAATCAAAAGCAGTAATCGCATAACATCCCGAAATTGTTTCACCGGGAAAGTGTTTGTAAGTAAAGACGTTCTTATCGTTGATAGTTAAAAGAAGGGAAAGATTTTCTTCTGACTTCATTTTGGCATAGATCTTATAACCTGCAACGTCTTTAAAGCAAACAGGATCGGCTATTGCCCACGAAAGATTGTTGTATAAACTATCGCACTTGCTGGTAACATTCAGCACCGGCGTACAGGGAGGCTCGTTATCAACCGGAGTTGTACAGGTGATCTGTGAAAGATTTATCAGGTTCTTTGGCATATTATCGGCCAGGTAGCCACCTACTGATTTTACATAGTAACAATATTGTTTACCATTAACCAGACTGGTATCGACCCAAGTCAGTTGATTTGTTGTTCCGACGGAATCATAAGAACTGGTCGCCTCGTTCAATCTGAAGAAATCATATTCGGTATTGATCCATGGAACGTTCCTGTTAATAGTGAAACGTGCTTTTTTGTCGCCGGGTGAGATACCAAGAAATACCGATGATGCATACCCGGGAGTACCAATGAGAAATCTGTTACCGGTAGCATTATTATACAGATCAATCCTGTATATATAACCTGTTGTCGAAGTATTTATTAAAGTGTCCACATAGACAGTATCGTTCAGATCTGCAGTTTGTATTGACTTTATCTGCTGAAAATCAGTTCCGCCAACTCCAGTTGCCCTGTAAATAAGGTATTCATAAGGACCATTTGCAGGAATAGTGTCGAGTTTTTGTGGTTTTTTCCATGAAAGGAAAATCCATCCAGTTACCGGATCTGTATTCCTTACACTGACATTTTTAATTACCGGCACTCCGGATACAAGAGTTGATGTAATCTCATTTGAAGCTTTACTTTCGGCTCCATTTGGATAGACAGCAACTATTCTGTAGGTATATTCCTTACCGAATTGAAGGCCTGGTCCATTATCATTATCAGAAAATGATGTGGAGGTACTGCCTCCAATATACCCAACTTTAATGAAACCCGTGGATATCGGAATACCTGCTGTACATGAATCAGGTTTGAATGTGGATGCTCCCTCCCTTCTGTAAATGTTGAATCCGGCTATTACATTAGTAACATATGTGGACCAGGTTATCCTGATCGATTTACCTTCCGGAACTGCATTAAGGAGATGAGGTGACGGACCAAGCACTCTGATATTTATATTACTAATATCCGCCAGCTTGACATCAGGATTAGAGTCATCAGATTTAAAAATAACATTATACGGTTGTTTCCTGACTGCCTCATGACAGGTAATCCAGCGGAATCTGGAGGATGCAAATCCTGCAACAGAATCAACTTTAGTAAAAGTGGCTTTACACGAAGCAAGCCCGAAGACACCTGATGAAGCGTTAAGTGTTAATAAATCCTTATCGGGATCGGTAGCTGTAAACAGGAAATCAATGGTATCTCCTGCCTGCACACAATAATCTTTAAGAGGACCGTTAACAGGGGGTTTGTTTTTGGTATTGTAAACTTCTATCTGCATGTCGCGTTCGATTACTCCGATTTTTTTCCCATTTCGCCATTCATTAATATCCATAGCTACATTAAATTTCCCTGTGTCAGCCGGGGTATCCCAGATAAGGTCACCGCTGATGGAATCTACTCTTATTGAATGGGTTGCCGGGGGTAACGTATACCCTATTATAGGTCTTGCATCTTCGCGTGTACAGACTGTGAGATTATAAGACAGGCTATCCCCGTCAGGATCATATGCTGAAGGATTATGAATAAATAGATAATGATATGCAGCTTTATCATACGGAGGATTCAGCAGTATGGGGGAATTGTCGTGACCCATTGCCGGATTTACTGTAAGGATCGTTGAAATTGAAAATATCACATTCACTGAATTTGGAATATTTTTGACTCCCAGATTCCTGTTTGGGTCCTGCACCACTATCTTATATATTCCAGGGCCGGGATAAGTATGATTAATTATATAAATATTCCTCCTGTAATAGTTCGGCAGAATTAAATTGGGGGGTATTCTTGGTGCAACAGAGGTGGTATTGTCGCCCCACTCAACATTAAGTGTGGGCCGATCAGCAAAACTCAGTGTGTATGTAAATGTAGTTATAGTGATCTCATAGGTCAGGTCCGATAATTGCCTGTAAGTAATTTCACCTGCACGATTGTGAGTAGCATTCAGACTGGCAAAACAAAAAGATACCAGTACGACTAAGAAAAATTTCTTTATTATAAGCTTTTTCACAGCTGAAATTATTTTATTTTAAAAGATTGTTCTGTCATATCTGAAGTCAGTTTCAGATCAAATATAACCATCAAAAATCAGACCAATTATTGATTAATCTTTAATACTTACACGATCTTTCAGATACTGAACCGATCCAACCTCAATAAATGAAAAACCTGCCCCTCCGGAAAAGTTACCAGCAAGAACCACAATTATATCATCGCTTAGAAGATTATGTTTTTTTGTAAGGTTCTTTAATGCTATATGAATAAACTCATCAACTGATTTTCTTCGCTCCTGGAAACTTGCATAAACACCATATGAGAGTGCCAGTTCTCTCATCGTACTTTCCGAGTAACATTGTGCAAGAATCAGATTGATACCCCTGTAAGAAGCCATATCCCTTATTGTCCTTCCGCCGGTGGTATCAGCAATGATACCTCTTGCTCCAATTCTGAAGGCAGTTTTAACCGCAACTTTTGCAAGGTATGCAGATATCTCTCCTGTAACATTCAGGTATGGGATATTCATAAATTTTTCCTTATTCTTCTCAACCTCCAGGGCCACTTTAGTCATTGTTTTTACAGACTCCACCGGATATTTTCCATTAGCCGTTTCCCCGCTGAGCATTATTGCATCTGTCTGGGAATAAATTGCACTGGCTATATCGCTGACTTCCGCCCTTGTCGGACGGGGACTGTTTATCATCGAATGAAGCATCTGTGTTGCAACAATAACCGGTTTCCTTGATATTATGCATTTTGTAATGATCATCTTCTGGATACCCGGAATTTTTTCATAAGGGATTTCAATACCAAGGTCACCCCTGGCAACCATTATTCCATATACATTTTCAAGAATATCATCGAGGTTATCAACACCTTCCTGATTTTCGATCTTGGCAATTATCTTTATACCGCTTTTAAAAGAATTAAGAACAGCCTGAACATCAATCACGTCCTGTTTTGATCTTACAAATGAATGGGCTATGAAATCGACGTTATTCTTTACAGCCATTGCAATAAAGTCTCTATCCTTATCAGTAAGTGATGGGAGCTGTATCTTCACACTGGGAATATTAACACTTTTTCTTGATGTGAGCATCCCGTCATTTTCAATTGTACATTCCAGCGCCTCTCCATGTTTTCTTAAAACCCTGAGCTCTAACTCTCCGTCATCCATGAGAATAAGGGATCCGAGAGGAATATCTGAAGAAAAATCCTCATAGGTAACATATATTGCTTCAGGGGAACTCTTTTTCCCCGGATCTCCTATTATATTGATCATGGCTCCTTTCTTAAGCGGAATAGGAGCGTCACAGATTGTGGTTCGTATTTCAGGACCTTTAGTGTCAATAAGGATTGCAATTTTATCAGATACAGCACGTGTATTTTTAATTATCCTGAGGGCTCCCTCAATGTCAAGATGTGCCGAGTTTATCCTTATTACGTCCATCCCGGCCTCATACAGTTCCTTTATAAAACCAGGTTCACAGTTTTTATCAGAAATGGTGGCAACAATCTTAGTCCTTTTAGCATCCATAAATTATTTCTTTATTGATTTGATTATTTCTATCAGCGCCTCAATGGCAAGCCGGTAACTATCCAGGCCAAATCCGGATATACTGCCGGTACAATTTCTCCCCATGAGGCTGGTATGACGAAACTCCTCCCTGGCTGCAATATTTGTTATATGAACTTCAATAACAGGTGCATTGATCGCTGCGATTGCATCTGTTATTGAAACTGAAGTATGAGTGTAACCACCGGCATTCAGAATTATTCCACTAGTTGAAAATCCTGATTTCTGAATCTCATTTACTATTTCACCTTCTATATTCGACTGATAATAATTGAGGTCGATATCCGGATAACGGGATTTAAGGACTAAAAGATAATCCTCAAAAGAAGAGTGTCCATACTTTTCAGGTTCTCTCCTGCCGAGAAGATTCAGATTGGGGCCATTAATTATTTCTATATGCATAAGGAGATACGATTTAATCTGTTTTTCCTTTGTTTAAGTTTGAAACCTACTTGGTAAAAGTAGGAAAAATAATTTAAAGGTATGAAGTTATAAACGTTGTCTTACTTTGTGTTACTTTGCGCATACTTCGTGGTCGGATATTTGAGAAAAGAATATATGAGCCTTACCTGGAAGCAGTCATTCCGAAATTTTGAAACATACCTCAGGCTTGAGAAATCACTGTCGGACAACAGTATTGAAGCCTATCTGAATGATGTTTCTAAACTCGAAAAATACTTTATTGAAACAGGAAGTGACATTTCACCTTTAAATGTGACATATCCGGATCTCAAAGCATTTCTCGCATGGTACGGCAGCAATAACTTAAACACACGTACACAATCAAGGGTACTTTCTGGTATCAGAGCCTTCTTCAGATTTCTTCTTATAGAAGGAGAAATTGAAGAGAATCCTGCCTCACTGATAGAATCGCCAAAAATCGGGCTTAAGCTTCCCGAAGTATTGTCTGTTATTGAGATTGACACGATAATCGATCAAATTGATCTAAGTAAACCCGAAGGCCATAGGAATAAAGCTATCATTGAAACGCTTTATGGTTGCGGACTCAGGGTTTCGGAACTGGTTAATCTGCGTCTGACAGATTTACACTATGGTGAAGAATTTATTGTGGTCACAGGAAAAGGCAACAAACAGAGGCTTGTTCCAATCGGCAGGAAAGCTCTTAAAGAAATAGATATTTATAAACAAGACAGGAACAGACTTTCCGTGATCAAGGATCAGAATATCCTGTTTCTTAACCGTCGCGGAAGCCGGCTTACCAGGGCGATGATATTCACAATAATCAAAGACCTTGCAGCCAAAGCAGGAATCAGAAAGAACATAAGTCCTCATACCTTCAGGCACTCATTTGCGACTCATATGATAGAAGCAGGCGCTGATCTGAGGGCTGTCCAGGAAATGCTTGGGCATGAATCAATACTCACAACAGAGATCTATACTCATATTGACAGGAGTTTTTTACGCGATACACTTATAATGTTCCATCCCAGGGCATAAACAGAGGAGACACAAAGAGCCACAGAGAAAATCCTTCAGAAATTCAATTTTTAATACTAACTTTGCAACTTATTTTGCAAAATCAATAATTTATACTTATCTCAAATCAATAAAACTATGTCAAACGTTAAAAGAGTCTACTCCTTCGGAAAGAAAACGGCAGAGGGTAAAACCGACATGAAAAACCTTCTGGGAGGTAAAGGTGCTAACCTTGCAGAAATGTGTCTGCTGGG
>Ga0182011_10001127_pt1 | contig 23480 bp, 17 predicted proteins | sample 711E1DmetaG_FD_120481 | JGI IMG/M metagenome (GOLD analysis project Ga0182011, IMG submission 120481) | Permafrost microbial communities from Stordalen Mire, Sweden - 711E1D metaG | ecosystem: Environmental > Terrestrial > Soil > Wetlands > Permafrost | place: Sweden: Stordalen | collected...
AACGTGAGCGAGTTGACGGCCCGAACCAACGACGAGGGCTGGGAGAGCGTTTTTGCCGCATGGCTGCGCACTAGCCGGCTGCGCGCGGCTGACATGATCCTCGTCTTCTCGGTCGGCGGAGGGAATCTCGAAAAGAACGTGAGCCCGAACCTGGTGGCCGCGCTGCAATATGCCAAGCAGATTGGCGCGACGGTGGGAGGCATCGTTGGCCGCGATGGCGGCTATACCGCCAAGGTAGCCGACGCGTGCGTGAAGGTGCCGACGGTGAATGCCGCCCACGTCACGCCACATACCGAGGCATTCCAAGCGGTGGTTTGGCACCTCCTGGTCTCGCATCCCAAGCTGAAAGCAGCCAGCACCAAGTGGGAAGGCATGCGATGACCGGGCGGGCGGCTCTGTTCCTGGATCGGGATGGCGTCGTGTGCCGGGCCGTAGTCCAGGGCGGCAAGCCGTTCCCTGCGCGTTCCGTGGAAGAGCTCGACGTCTTGCCTGGGGTGCAAGAGGCGCTGCGGAAGGCCGGAACCCTGGGACTGGTTCGCATCATCGTCACCAACCAGCCCGACGTGGCACGCGGAACGCTCGCGCGGCAGGTCGTCGAAGCCATGCACGACCGCCTGCGCGCCGAGTTGGAGATCGATGACGTGCTGGTGTGCTGGCATGACGACGCCGACGGATGCGCGTGCCGCAAGCCGAAGCCCGGGTTGCTGCTGGAAGGGGCGGAGCGGCACGGGGTGGATCTCGCCAGGAGTTTCATGGTCGGAGACCGGTGGCGGGATGTGGAAGCCGGAATGCGGGCGGGGTGTCGTACGGTTTGGATCGACTGCGGCTATGATGAGCAAAGCCCGCCCTCACCGCCGGACTACAGGTGTCATAACCTGGCTGAAGCCGTGGAGTGGATAGGCGCGCGCACCGAGGTGACGTACATGCAACCGAATCTAGATTCCCTGCGAATCAAGATCTTCGCCGATGGGGCCAACCGGACGGCGATGGTCGATCTCTACTACAATCCACGCATCAAGGGATTCACCACCAATCCTACGTTGATGCGCAAAGATGGAGTGGGCGACTACGAGCACTTCGCTCGGGAAGTCCTCAGTGTGATCCGTGATCGGCCGATTTCGTTTGAGGTGCTCTCTGACGACATGGACGAGATGGAACGTCAGGCGCGCAAGATCGTGTCGTGGGGCGAGAACGCGAACGTGAAGATCCCCATAACCAACACCCGGCGGGTCTCTTCGGTGCCGCTCATCCGGCGCTTGGCGCGCGATGGAATCAAGGTGAACGTCACGGGTCTGACCACGATCGAGCAGGTAAGCGCCGCGGGCGAGGCACTGGCCGAAGGGAGTGCCTTTTCCATTGTGTCGCTTTTCGGCGGCCGTATCGCGGACACGGGAAGGGATCCGGTTCCCATGATGGCTGCGGCTGTGCAGAGCCTGCGGCCGCTTGCGCATGTCGAGTTGCTGTGGGCCAGCCCGCGCGAGTTGCTGAACATCTTCCAAGCGGACGCCATCGGCTGTCACATCATCACGGTCACCGCCGACATCCTGAAGAAGCTGCCCCTGGTGGGCAAGGATCTGGACCAGTACTCGCTAGAGACGGTGCAGATGTTTCGCGATGATGCGGTGAAAGCGGGCTACGTCCTGTAGCGAGAAGTGCGGCCCTGCGGCCGCCACATTTGAGTTCGTAGCGAGACCATCCAAGTCGGCGTCGCACGGGTCTTTGGGGTCCCCCCAAAAAATGGTGTCAGAACACGAAACCGAGACGCATAGCGACAAAGGGTCGCCACGACCAGGGCGTCCATAAGACGCGCGTTCCGTCAGAACTATCAACCAAGTACTGCGGGGCGATAAGATCAAAATCGATTCCAACGCAAACGGACACAACCAGGCGGCCATAGGCACCCTCAAGCGTAGCCATCGCGAGAAGCAAGGGATCGGTAGCCCAGAAGGCCGGCTTCGCACCGCTTCCATTTGGCGTCACATGGGTTGCGTCCACCCCAGCCCCCAGTCCAAACGACGCAGAGAGGTGCGAGGTGATAGCCTTCGGAAAGGCCACAGAGATCCGAATTCCGGACGAGAGCAAGTGCATGCCCACATCTGAACTGGTCACTGTCTGCTGCAATCGCTGCGATAGCGTCATGCCCAGGCGGAGACGCGGCCAGCGCCGTTCCACGGCCAATTCCGGACCATGCGCGACGGAATCAGTCTTCAGCAGGGTCCCTGAGTAGCCGGCCGCGATCGCCCATATGGGCTGTGGACTTGTCGCTTCCAGATCCGGTGCCGGAGCCGGTGGCGGTGGCGGTGGCGGTGGCGGCGGTGGCGGTGGCGGTGGCGGCGGTGGCGGAGAGGGCGCCAAGGATCGTTCGAACTCGTCGCGGCTCACACCCAGCGCGCGTCCTTTCAAGATGGCCTCCACCGAGCTGTCCACAACGAAGCGAATCAGCTCAAGCTCGACCGCGTCCGGATCCGCGTGCACCGCCAGCGGGCGCAAATACACGAGCCCACTTCGCGCATCCAGGAGATACATCGTGGGTTGGCTGGCGGTCAGGTCCAGCCAAAGGTGCGCCACCGGACCGGTGGGAGAGCGATCGATGGGCAGGCGGACGATGTCAAGTGGATCGATCCGGTCCGCGCTGACCGCGACGAGGTCCAGTTCCTGGCGGTCGAGCGAACCGCGAAGCACGGCGACAACTTTCTCGACTACCGCCGGGTCGCCGGCCAGCACCGCATTAATGTGCTGCCGTTCTTGCCCTGCTGCTGATCGCGGCATCGCGATCACAGCGGCCAGCAAGAGGAACAGGAAGACCCGCTCAAGGCACGCGGGCCAGAGCGCGGGTAAAGCGCCGCTTCTCCGACGGTTCACGTCCAAACCATGCTCAGGGCAGGCGGCGCGTCTGAGCCAAGCGCTCCCTGGCTTGGCTGGTGTAGACCGTTCCGGGGTAGGAATCGAGCATCCTCTGCCAGGTTTCGCGCTCGGCGGAAAGGCGCCCCATCTGTCCCAGCGCGATCGCGCGGCCAGCTAGGGCCTCCTGCGATGCCTCACCCCCGTACGCCAGGTGCCGATCGAATTGGGCGAGGGCCTGGGCAGGGCGTCCGCGGTCGAGCAGCATGCGGCCAGCCACGGCGAATGAAACCCGGCTTTCGCGCGTCTTGGGGAAGAGCTGCTGCAGCTTGCGGAAAACCGCGATGGCTTCGTCCGCCCGGTTGCGGTCGCGCAAGTCGGAAGCCCGCGCAAAAAGCAAGGCTGCGCTGGGCTGCACGCGCGGTGCCCGAGGAAGGCTGGGTCTCTCGTCGATGAGTTCGTCCTGGCCAGCAGAGGGTGCCTCCGACAGAGCCAGGGCTGGCCCGGATGGCGCTGGTGTCCGCGCTGCAGGTCGGGCCATGGTCGCCTGGGCCGGGACCTGCTCGTGGACGGGAGCTTGCCTGTACCACAATGCTGCGCTTGCCACGCTACCCAGCGCCATCAGCATTCCTGCTGTTGCCAGCAACCAACGCCTCCGGGGCGACCAGAGAAACCACGCCGACCAGCGCGCTCGTCCGAAGTGAGCCAACGCGTAGTCCACGGCAAGGCTATTCAGGCGGCTACCCCAGGGCTGCGCCTTTTGTTGTGAGCGAGCAAATGCCAGGTGAGCCTCACAGGCACTGCAAGCGGCGAGGTGTTCCTCCAAAGCGCGCTGTTCCGTTCTAGACAGCTCGCCCCGCAGCGCCCGGTCAAGGGCCTCCTCGGGATGCGCTTCAAGATTCATGCTCGCCCCTTCCAGCCCCCATTTCCCCGTCGAGCCGACGCCGCAAGAAGTCCTTGGCCAAACGCAGACGGCTCTTGGTCGTGTTGACCGGCACCTGGGTGGCCACGGCTATCTCTTCCACCGAGCAACCCAGAACCATGCGCATGAGAATGGTTTCGGCCTGCACCGCCGACAGTTCGTCGATGGTCTCGCGCACCAGCCAGAGGTTGGGAAGTGAGTCCTCGCTTCCGGCGAGGTTTGGGACGAAAGTCTGCTCAGCGAGCGTGCGCAGCCGCTGCTCTCGACTTCGTGCTCGCTTGCGCGCGGCGATGGATGATCGCAGCGCGATGCGGTTGGTGTAGTGCACGATAGCGCCCTCGGCACGGTACTGGGGTAGGGCCCGCAGGATGTCGATCAAACACTCCTGGACCGCATCCTCCAAGTCGACGTGGCCAGCCCCCAAGACGCCACGGCAGACGTTGCGTACCGACGGCGCGATGGCTTCCAAGAAGGTGCGCATGGCCGCGGGATCGCGTGTCCGCGCCGCCAACGCCAGCGCTGTCAACTCGCACGGGCTCGCATCGTACGAGTGGGTGCGCGCCTCGGCGGGGACGGCAAGACGAACTCTGCTTTCCGCGGAGGCCATACCCAAGTGTAGCTCCGAAAAATACAAAGTTGTCAACTATGAGTCGCCAGGTGAACCCTGGCGCCATGCTTCATAGATGACCCCGGGGCCTCCGACCGCCTCCCTGGTGAACAGAATATGGGTGCCATCCTGCGACACCCAGGGATAGCGTTCCGAAAGATCTGTATTGAGAGAGTCCAGGGGAATTTGCGCAGCGGAAGAAAAAGGCGTGGACGCGTCCGGACGGCTGACTTCGACGAGATCCCAGGAATTTCCCTTGCTAGGGCCTCGAGAGCTCCAGATAAGGGAAAGCGAATCATGGAAGAGCGCGGGATCCGCGTCCGCCTCTCTCGAGTTGATGCCCGAAAGCTGCTGGACATTTCCCCAGTCTCCCAGCGGGTCGGTACGGGACGCCGAGTAGAGGCTATCGTCTTCTGTGTCCAGCGGAGCGGAGAAAAAAGCCATGAAGAGCCCACTGGGATTCACACTCGGACCCCTGTTGTACAGCGTAGAAGAGCGAAGCTCATCCCCCTGCACAAGCGCAGGGCTGCCCCACCGCTGCCCCTTGGTTTTTCGCTGCGAGACATAGAGCTGATATCCCTGACGTCCCGTGACTGGTCGGTCACTTGCGAAGTAGATGGTCAGGCCATCGTAGGAAACGTCTGGATCCTGATCATTGCCAGAGCCGGAGAGTTCGAAAACCAGCTTGGCTGGGTTCCACGGCGCATCGATTGCGGTCCGCGTGCTGGAATAGATGTTGAAAGTCGTGCCACCGAGCTCTTCGCACGCAAGATAGATCTCCAATTCATCATCGCCAACCAGCGACGGACCATGGGCATCGCTTGTGTCGCTGACCAAGCCCGTGACCGGCGTCGGCGCAGAGAAGGGACGCCAGCCCGGAGCGGCATCACCCAGAGCGAGGTCACCCAGAGCCGCATCCCCCAGAGCGACGTCACCCAGAGCGACGTCCCCACCTCCATCTATCTCTACATCCCTTTGGACTGCCACCACCCGGTCTGGCTTCATGCAGACGATTCCCCCGAGAAGTATTCCGGCCAATGCGCCGATTTGTCGGACTCTCACGCTGCCGAGCATGACATTGCTTTGTGAAGGATGGTAGCCCGTGGGCCGCAGTGATTCCGTCTGGCTAGTAGATTATGTTGTTTACCTTCCCACAGTTGACAAATGACAGGGTGGTTTGAATCTCGAAGTTTGACTGGTTGGTGTGGCGTTCCGCATGGAAAACCGCGATGTCGTAGACGTTGCCCACGGTTAGTCCGAGCGAATCAATAAGAACTGTCTGGCTCTCCTGCGCATGGCGCCCTCCCTTGTTGATGACCCTCTGGTTGTTGATGAACACGAACAGGTCGTCATCGCCGCTGAACGTAAACTGTTCCCCCCCTTTGTAGGTGAAGGCGGTGTGAATCTCCGTGGTGAAGGAGAAGTTGTGATTCTGGCCCTGGTTTCCAAAACCCTGATTGTCGAGCGGAAAGAAAGATGAATTGGGCAAGGTCGCTGCGCAAGTGGGAGTACCATTGGCGTCGTTCACCAGATGCAACGCCAGTATGTACGACATGTTGACCCCCGGGACATCGTTGTACCACTGGTCGAAATAGGCCTTGCCGTGAGTGGACGGCGTGTTGCCGCCGGTCGTGTTCGCGTAGGTCGGCTTGCCGTCTGGGCCCAGGGTGCTGGCCACGATCCCCGGGTCGTCTGCAACCGGTGCTGTCTCAAAATCTGGGTGGCCGCCGGATTGATTCCCCATCTTGAAGTCGCGAACCACGCCGAGAAGGGCAGCACACTGAGTGGCAGGAGTTGAAGTCCCACTGCCCCCTCCTACCGCGCCGGCGTCTCCTGACGACGTGAGTGGTGGACCGAGAGCGTAGGCGCCAGTGGCCGCATCGGTCACGTTCACGAAGGGCGGCGAAGGAGGCGGCCACACGGCAGCCAGAGACTGTCCAATACCCGCGTCATCACCCCCGGTGTCGGTGCCGGTCGAGGTAGAGCCGCCAAGATTGTGTACGATACCGGTTTGACCTCCGCGGTTGCCGCCGTTTCCCGCACCTGCGCCGTTACCACCGTTTCCCGCACCTGCGGCGTTGCCCCCACTTCCCACCATGCCGCTGACTGGCGACTGCGGCCCACAGTCCATCAGAGACATGCCGACGAATAGACAGGCCGCAAGCCCAACTAGGGTGTTGCCAACCATGGTGTTCTTCATAATGCCTCCCTGGCTGAGTCTCCGCGCGACCCTACAGCCGGACCGCTATACTAATGTGATATATCTTCCGATCGCCGTCAACGGATAGGGTCTGCTCGGGGCTCCGTCGACAGAGGAGCGCTCCGAAAGGTCTCTTCGCGACCACGCTCGGCACCCAGCGGCACCCTGGGCTAGCGCTGACTGTCAGCAAGAACCAATTCTGTTCCCGGTTTCTCTTCCCAAGGATCCGCAAAATCGAGAGAAGATATTGCCGTCAGCAAGCCCTATCGCGAGTGTCCAATGATTGTTCGCCTCAGAACACGGGCGGTTTCAACATGACTTCTCTGCCTCGGCATTCGGTTCGCCTCGCAGCACTGGCAGGTCTTTCACTGGCGGTGGCTTTGGGCGCATGCTCTGAAAACGATACCTCCGGAACGGTGCCTTCCAGCGGCGGCAGCGCGGCCGGCGGTGGAGTGGCTGGAAGTGGCGGTGCCACAAGCGCCTCGGTCCCGACCGGCGGAAGCCGGACGACCGGAGGTGCCGGCGGAATTGTCTCGGAGGGAGGAAGCAGCCAACCTGCCGGCGGCGGCTCGACCAACGCCGGCGGCGCTATCGGAGCAGGAGGCGAGGCCAGAAGCGGCGGCGTCACCACCACTGGTGGATCGACGGCGACGGGTGGCTCGCCAGCAACCGGCGGAACGACCGCAACCGGCGGAACGACCGCAACCGGCGGAACGACCGCAACCGGCGGCACCGTGACGTCCGGAGGAACGACAGGCGGTACCATGGCCACCGGTGGATCCATGGCCAACGGTGGGAACCTGACGACCGGGGGATCAAAGACCGCTGGTGGTACCACCAGCAGCGGGGGCAGCAAGGGTGGCACCTCGGCCGCCGGCGGTGCCACCTCAGCCGGGGGTGCGAACGGAGGCAGTACCTCCGCTGGCGGTACGACCTCCACCGGCGTCCTCGCGGCCACGCCTCCCATGGGATGGAATAGCTGGAACAAGTTCGGCGGCAGCATCACGGACACGTTGGTCAGGGGAATTGCCGATGCAATGGTCTCAAGTGGTATGCAAGCTGCGGGCTACCAATTCATCAACATTGATGACATGTGGCAGGCATCCAGCCGCGACTCGAGCGGCAACATTGTGCCCGATAGCGGCAAATTCCCGAACGGAATGAAAGCACTCGCTGACTACGTGCACAGCAAAGGTCTGAAACTCGGCCTGTACTCCGACCGCGGCACCAAGACCTGCTCCGGCCGCCCGGGCTCATACAGTTATGAGACCAAGGATGCGCAAACCTACGCCTCGTGGGGTGTGGACTACCTGAAGTACGACAATTGCAGCCCAGCCGCGGGTTCGAACATGCAGACGGACTACACGAACATGTCCAATGCCTTGAAGGCGTCGGGACGCCCAATCGTGTTTAGCATATGCGCCTGGTGGTTCTATTCCTGGGAGACAACCACCGGTCAGTTGTGGCGGACGGGCACTGACATCAAGGATAATTGGGCGAGCTTCACCTCGTTGCTCGACAAGAATGGCGGGTGGACGTCTAGATACACTGATGCCTCCTATGGTTCACCCGGGCTCGCCCAGTACGCAGGGCCGGGGCATTGGAACGACCCTGACATGCTCGAGGTGGGCAACGGCGGCATGACCGACACGGAGTACCAGTCGCACTTCAGCTTGTGGGCCATCATGGCCTCTCCCTTGATCGCCGGCAACGACCTCGCAAATATGAGCGCGTCGACCAAGAATACCCTGACCAATACCGACGTCATTGCCGTGGACCAGGATCCGCTTGGCATACAGGGCAAGCCGATCAGCACCAGTACCACGCTCGAAGTGTGGTCGAAGAAGCTCTCCGGCACCGAGGCCTATGCCGTGGCCCTGTTCAATCGCACCGCAGCTAGTGCCAGTATCACGGTGACCTGGACCAGTCTCGGAATGACCTCTACCTCCGCCACTGTGCGCGACCTCTGGTCCCACACCGATCTCGGTTCCATCGCCACCCAGTACACCGCCACGGTTCCGTCGCACGGCGTGGTGATGCTAAAGGTGGTCGGTAGCTGACCCCGTGCTACTCAATTACCCTGGAGTCGGCGCCATCTTCGTAGCAGATTCCGGCCTTGAGAAGTTCACCTCCGAAATCTGGTAGATCGAAGATGGGTGCGGTCCCGACGACGGCGGAGCATGGCGGTCGCCGCAAGGGTGACCAGCAGTAGCAATCCCGCGCCGTGATCGTTCGTGCTGCCCAAGCTGCACGAACCGGCAGAAGACGCCCTCTGGGTGATTCCGGCGTCGATCTGACCACTGGATCCGCCTTCGCCAGGTGTGCTGGTGGTCCCGCCCGCGCCGATGGTTCCGGCCGCACCAGTGGTCCCGCCCGTGCCGGAGGTTCCACCTGTGCCGAGAGTTCCACCTGTGCCGAGAGTTCCACCTGTGCCGAGAGTTCCACTTGTGCCGAGAGTTCCACCTGTGCCGGGGGCTCCGCCCGTGTCGGGGCTCCCGCCCGTGCCCGGGCTCCCTCCGGCGCGGGTGGTGCCGCCGGTAGTAGTGATTCCGCCGGTCCTCATGGCTCCGCCTGCACCGGCGCTGCCACCCGTCCGAGTGGTTCCGCCCATGCCTGTGTTTCCACCGCTGCCAGAGGCTCCGCCAGAACCAGTGGTACCACCTGTGCCCGCGCTTCCACCTGCGCCGCCGTCGGGAGGGCTTTGACCGTCTTGCGGAAAGACTGTCGGAGCAGGCTTTGCCCCATTCACGGTATTGACGATCAGGTTGTCAAACAACGCGGTCGTCTTCGCGGCGGTGCCGAGCCCGACGTTGCCTTTCGAGTACTTGCTATCCGTGACCGAAAAGACCTGTGTGCTGTCGACCAAACCCTTGATTGAGGTGCCCTGGAAGACCAGCTTCATGTTGTGCCAGCTACCCGCGGCGAGGGTGGCCTGTCCGGTCGTGATCGCCCCCGCGGTGGGTGCCGCGTAGAAACTCACAGCCCCGCTAGGACTTAGCGTCATGTAGTAGCCGTTTGGATTGGTGCCGTAGCCGCTTCCGGTCGAATTGACTCGCCCCAACAGCGACGCCCAACCCGTAGTAGTCTCTATCGAGACGTCCGCGCTGACCTCATAGTCCGTCCAGGCCGTATTGCCCACGATGGTGTAAGGATTGGTTTCCGGAGCCCAGCTCTGTGCCGGCTGACTCACCACCTGTCGCAGACAATTTCCGGTTCCATCCGGACGGGCGAAGAGCTCGAACCCGCCCGCGATGTCGTCGTGGTAGTACGGCCGATAGCCGACCGCTTGGAAATCACTATAGTGATCGTAGGTTTCGTAGTAGGGCATCGGGAAGTTCGCTGCCGCCGGTGGCGTAGCTGCGCCCTTCTGCTGCCCGGTTGTCGTGCTGATCGAGTAGATGGAATTCGGATCGAGTGAGACGGAAAAGGACCCGTTGACCGGGGTGACACTGGCCTGCTGTTGAAACTGGGCAGTCGCATTGCTGCGCCAAACCGACACGTTCCCGGTGGAAAGGCCGCCCGTGACGTTGAACGTGATATTCTGTGCCGCCTTCGCGCCCGACGTCTGCGCGACGACACTGTAGTCTCCGCCACTGGGAGCCATCATGGTCACGTAGTTTCCGCCGCCCGAGAAACTCCCGCAAGCGGAGTCCAGATACTTCCAGCCGACCTTGGTGAACTGACCCACGTGAGCATAGCCCCAGAGCGCTGGATTGATGGTATAGTTGCCACTCCAGGGAGAGCTCGCGACTGCCATCGTGTCGTCGTAGAATGGCTCATTCGAGTAGAACGCGGTGATGAGATACCAGTATATGGTCTTCGTGATCTTGCTATTGACGTAGTTGAAGTTGAACGCGCTGACGATATCCATCGCGCACTGAAACCCGTGTTCGTACACGTGCTCTTCGGTGTCCCAGATTGGCTTGCCGATGGCAATCACATTTGCGGGCGGCGGTGTTCCATTTGTGCTGCCAAATGAAGCCGTGGTGTGGCTGCCGATGGCATAGATCGCGCTCTTCAATGTGGCATTGGTATTCATGTCGGTGGCCCAGGTCCAACTGGTGCTGCCCCAGTTGTCAAAGGCGTGAATGCCCACGTTGGTGAGGCCGTTGCTGTTCAGGGTAGTGCGAAACAGTTCTGCCCAGCTCTCGTTGTTGCCCTTTTCGTTACGGCATCCCATGTAGTCGATGTCGAGACCGTGGGCGGATTTCGCGCCCGTGATCCACTTGGACAGGTAGTCAGCCGTGTCCTGCGACCAGAAATTGCCGTTGCCGACCCATGCCGGGGCCGACCACGCCGTGGCATCCAGCACAATCGCCGGGTTTCTCGCCCTTGCCTGTTCCATCAGCCGCCACTCGTAGCCGCGATAGTAGTTCTCGTCGGTCTTGGAGTGCATATGGCTGAGCTCCGAGCCCTGGGTCGAGTTCCCGTCGCCGCCTACCTCGATATACAGCTCTTGCAAAGCCGCCCCATAGTTTGGTTTGAAGAGGTAGTCGAGAATCTGCGTGCGCTGGGGCTCGACATAGTCCATCAGGAGGGGGGAGGTTCCGCCGCCGCCGCTCACCGCGCCGATGCCATCATAGGTGCGCCCGGAGCCGGCGCCATCGATGGTGATGGTCTGGGCAAAAGCGTCGGCACTGCCGCCCAGGCACCACCCTGCCGCCGCCACGGAGACCAGAGCGAGCCCAATGCGTGCGGTGGCGGAAGTCATGGACAGCATCCTTCAAGTGACGCCTTGCCAGCAGAAAGGCACTTCATGAAACTCCTTTCAAGGTGGGCGTTCCCATCCAAGATCGCGATCCCAGCCACCCTCGAAAACATCCCCCCGAAGACTGCGGGGAATTCCCGCCTGACTCTTCGCGCCAGAAGCTACTCGATTCCAAGTAATTCCTTAATTGTATCAACTCTAGGGCGGCTTCGAAGCTAGACCTTCTGCAATTCTGCGTGCGCAACTGCAAGATGCTGAATGAAATCGCCCTGCGTTAGATGGCTTCGCGGTCCCAAGAGGCTGACCAAGGTGCACAATAGCCGCCATGCGGCCCGCCCAGCAGTCCATCTCCCGCGCGAGCTGATTGACCGGCGTGGCCTTTACGCCAACCTGCTGCAGCTACAGATGGGACTCGACGAGCGCAGCATCGGAGTTCTGAAACAGGGAAGACATCCCGGGTGAAGCCGACGCCCGCGCTCCTGCCGGCCCGAGCCCGCTCTTTTCTTGAAAGTTTTTCCCGGATGAGCGCCCTTGTTGGTTGCTAGTTGCAAGGAGCCCAATGACCATCACACGGCCACGACTGTTCAACCCCTCTCGATACCGCTTGCTCGGAGCAGCCCTCGTTGCTGGGGCGCTATTCTCAGCCTGCGCCAGCGGCACAGAGGCCCCGTCCTCGTCGTCGGGTGGGCTGCAAGCCACCGGGGGACAGTCCAGCACCGGCGGCGTTGCCAGCAGCGGCGGCGCCGTTGTCACAGGGGGATCGACAGGGACTGGCGGGCTCGTAGCCACGGGCGGGTCCGCAGCGCAAAGTGGGATGATGGCGCAAGGCGGGTCAACTACGCAAGGCGGATCGACTGCGAAGGGCGGGTCGGCAGCGCAAGGCGGGTCGGCAACGCAAGGCGGGTCGACTACGCAAGGCGGGTCGACTACGCAAGGTGGGTCGACAACGCAAGGTGGGACGACAGCACAAGGGGGAACGATAGCGCAAGGGGGAACGACGGGCCAGGGAGGCGCGGGCGGCCGTGACGCCGGGGCCACTTCACCCGATGCGGCCCCACGTGATGCCGCCGCGGACCGAACCAACACGACCGGCGGCGCAACCAGCACAGGTGGAACCACGGGTACAGGTGGAACCACGGGTACAGGCGGGGCCACGGGTGCGGGTGGAAGTACGCACACGGGAAAGTGGAATTTCATGCCTTTGGGCGACTCGATCACCGCTGACACCTGCTACCCGAAGTTCCTAGCGCAGGAATTCACGGCCAAGGGACACACGAACTACCAGTTCGTGGGGACTGTTCTAAACAACCAATCCTGCAATAGCGCTCCCAACGTCCAAACCGAGGGACACGGTGGCTATCTCGTGACCTTCCTGACGACAAACACGCCATCGCGAACCGGGCTGGGCACATTGAACGAGTTGACGACGTGGGCCGCCGAAAAGCCCGACATCGTGCTCATGCACTACGGGACCAACGACGTGTGGAGCAGCGTTAAGTCTGCCGACATCGTGTCGGCCTATCTGTTCGTCATTAACCAATTTCGAAGTCAGAACCCCAATGTGATTTTCTTCGTTTCCAAGATCATTTCCATGAATCCTTCGGGGTGTGGAAACTGCACGTCGGGCGTGGCCGCTTTGGACGCCCTAGTCACCCCAGACTGGGCATCTGCCAACTCCACGCCCACATCGCCCATCTACATCGTCGATCAATCGGCTACCATAAGCACGAGTACAGACACAGCCGATGGTGTTCACCCAAATCCAGCTGGCGCTCAGAAGATGGCCGACGTGGCATACGCCGCTGTTGCCGCGACGAACTACTTCTGAGTTGACCGTCGCAGTCTACGGCAACTTCCGCGTTTCTAATTTCCGATCGCCATGATGGCAAGGCGCGCCTGCGCGGGAGGCTGTTCTGCCAGGCGATTTAATGGCAGTTGCATTTTCCCGCGCCGAACCCCAAGCTATTATAGTTCGTAGCTGGTCTGTGTCCCAGCAGTTGGTCAAGATCGACATGCGGAAAAAACCTCTCGCGCAAGTGTTTTTCGGGGCGATCCTCATCGTGGCTTCGTGCGGCCGTGATGGCATCATGCTGTCTTCCCAAACCGACGGGGGCGCCGGTCAGACTGGTTCGCGTGGGGCTGGCGGGACGAGCGGCGGGGGGGGCTTTGGTTTTTCGCTCCCAGATGGTGGGATTGCAGCGCTGCTGGGGGATGGCGGTGCCGGCCAGCTCATCTGCGGGACCGGAGTTCGGCTGGGCGTGTCCTGTTCCGGCAGTGTGCCTCTTTGCCTTCTTCCGAGCCTCGGTGGCGTCTGTACTTGTTTCTCCGGCACCTATCTCTGTCCGGCGAGTACGGCCCCACCCTCGGCGTGTCCGCCGGGGGCAGCGACCGGAGTGAGCTGCAGGTCACCGCTTTCCACTTGCTTGGGTGGATCGGCGGTTGGCTGCCTTTGCGGTTTGGGAACCTACACTTGCCTCTAGAATAGTTCATAGCCTTTCCGGAGGTACACCATGGAGAAGACGCGCAGCCCAGCCGATTTGATCCAGTCAGCCCGGGCCTTCCAGGAAAGTCGCGTGCTGCTCACCGCCCTGGAGCTGGACGTGTTCACCACGCTCGGGGAAGGCGCCACTGCGGCGGAGCTCTCCCAGCGGCTGGGCACGGATCCTCGCGCCACCGAAATGCTGCTGAACGCGCTCGTGGCAGTGGATGCCCTTGGCAAGCGCGATGCCGTCTTCCGCTGCACCGTGGAGTCAAAGGCGCTGGGGCCCGCGCAGCCAGGCCTGCTGCACATGGTTCATCTCTGGGACACGTGGTCCAGCCTCACCGAATGTGTGAAATCCGGCAGGGCGGTCCGGTCGCGAGGTCCCGAGGGCTTCCCCGAAGCGCGCACCCGCGCCTTCATTGCCGCCATGCACGCGCGGGCTCAGCAGAGCGCCCAAGAAACCGTGCGCCTCTCCGGCATCCGCGATGCGAAGCGCATGCTGGACGTGGGTGGCGGATCAGGCGCCTTTTCCATCGCCTTCGCCAAGGCGTGTCCGGAATTGCGCGCAGAAATCCTGGATCTGGGGGCGGTCGTGCCTTTGGCAGAGGAATACATCCACGAGGCGGGCCTGCAGAGCCGTGTCCGTGTCCGGCCCGGGGATATGCGTACAGCAGAACTGGGCGAAGGCTTCGACCTGGTGCTGCTCTCCGCCGTCTGTCACATGTTCAGCGAAGACGAGAACCGCTTACTGATCCGGCGCTGCGCCCGGGCCTTGGTGCGCGGGGGCCATCTCGTGATCCGCGAATTCATCCTGCAGGAAGATCGCACCGCGCCTCCACACGCGGCCCTCTTCGCTCTCAATATGCTGGTGGGCACCGAGCACGGAAACACCTATACCGAGAGCGAGTACCGGACCTGGATGGAGGATGCCGGCTTTGCCACCATCACCCGCCCTGACCCCGAGGGCGATGTACTGGTAGGATCGAAAATCTGACTGACCCGCCGAACCATGCGATGGCCGGTCGCGCGCGGCCGCGGTCCCGCTCTTGCTCCACATGCATTACAGTCGGCGAGGACCTGGCAAATTGGTGACTTTCAGCTCCACTACCTTCTTTGGCTCGGCTGGGTCGTTGCTGATGAGTTGCAGCTTGCCGATATTTTCGGCGTGCTTCCCGGGCGGGGGTTCGTTCCAGGTCACCCTCACTTTGAATACTGCGTTCGATTCCGGCCGCTCGATTGCGGCTGCAAAAGGGCCTTCGAGCACACGAACCCACAACAGCCGGAAATTCGGCTTCTTGCTCCGGACCAGCAGAACGCGCTCGTGGCCCTCGCCCTGTCCGCCGCCGAACCTGAGGCTGTCCGGCTCTACCTGAAGCGTGCTGGCCACGCTCCAGGTCAGTTGCAACTCCAGTTTCTCTGGCTTCGCTAGGCCGGTGGCGACGGTCACCTTGCCAGATCCGGCGGCCACCCTGTCGCCATTGAGCTTGAGCTCCAGCCCCTTCTTCACCGTGCCGCCCGCCTGCTCCTCAATCGGGCGCACGCTCAATGCATTGAGGATGGGGTCCTTGTCCGCGTCCACTGGCGTATCAGCGCGCCCTTGGCTTTCCAGCTTGAGAACTCTCGGGCTCGCCTCACCCACCAGCTTGCCGGTCAGCCACACCTTCTCCACCCTCGGGACGCCATAATCGGTCACCACCCGCACATAACCCTGCTCCAGCGCTAGCAGTCGTTCCACGTTGGCGGCTAGGGTGAGTGTGGCGTGGGCCTGGCCCGTGGCGTTCGATTCGACCGTGATCGTGGTGCGGCTGGGCCCGACCCGGTTGTGGGTGTCGAAGCTGGCGTCGATCTCGCCGGTACCGCCCGGTGCAATCGAGTTGTTCTTCAGTGCAGCCACCGTACACCCGCACGACGCATGAGCACTGCTGATGAGCAGCGGGGCATTGCCTGGGTTCTTCACCACGAAGACGTGCCGGAGCTTGTCGCCCTCAATCACCGTGCCGAAATCCTGCAAGACGGTGTCGAACGCGATCTTTGCTCCGCTTGCACCCGCCAACGCCCGCGCAGATTCGGCGCCTGGTCTGGGCCGACCTCTGCATCCGAGGATGCACAGGGAGAGAACCAGCCCTGCAGTGAGCCAGGCTTTTGCAGCTTCACGAAGCATCGGAGGAGAGTACCAGCAGATGATGACCAGAGGGGAATTTGGTCTGCACCTTGACCGTATGCGACGAGATTCCGGCCCACGACCGGCGGTATGGGGATGATCGCGTCCGCTCGCCGGCTGCAACCGTCCTGGTCACTTACCGCGCAAGCATGGGCAAATTCCAGCGATTTCCAACCGCCCGGATCCCCGGAATTCTGCGCAAGACGATCAGGATGGCCCGACTGACCCTTCCCGGATAGACTGGTGCCCTGTATTGCCGGCCTGATGACTGGCGAGTCGGGAAAACCAAAGTGACCTTCACGAAGACCCTGGGGACCTTCGTCGCGACAACCCTCGCTACGGCATTTGGCTGTGGCGCGAACGATGGAACCGAAGTTGGGTCTGGGGGCGCTCTAGCGTCAAACGGCGGTGCCGGTGGCACGTCGGCCTCCGACACGAGCAATGGCGGAGGCGCGGGCGCTAGCGGTGGGGTCCCCGCAGGTGGTTCGATGTCTGGCGGCGGCGCCAGCAGCGACTGCCCCGAGAGTGTCTCGGCAATGTGTGGCATGGTGGCCGCGCACAACGCCATTCGCGCGGCCGCGCCCGACGCAAGTCCGGCGCTCCCGCCCATGACATGGGACGCCACTTTGGCGGACTTTGCCCAAGCCTACGCCAGCACTTGTCCTGCGGGGCACAACCCCAATCGCATAGTTGAGGGCCAGACCGCCGGCGAGAATATTTTTTTCGCCAGCTGGCCCAATCTGTTTCCGCCTGTGGAGGTGGTCCAATACTGGGCTTCGGAACAAGCCAACTATGCCTATTCGGCCAACACGTGCGGTGGAGTGCCGTATACGTCATCGACGTTTAGCTGCAGTACTTGCCCAGAATGCGGGCACTACACCCAGATTGTCTGGCGCACCACTATCAAGGTCGGCTGTGGCGCGGTTTCGGGTTGCAGCGGCACCTTTCAACAGGTCTGGGTCTGCGACTACCTGCCGGCGGGAAACTTTGTTGACCGCGATGGAAATCTCCAGTTGCCATACTAGTGCCGCCAAAAGGGTCCTGACCACATGATCGAAGATGGCGACGAGCGATTGAACGACGACGAACAAGACGGCGAGAAGCCGGAGACCGTCGGCAAGATAGACTCGTCCGACCCGATCGACGACTGGCTGCTAACCGTGGGTGGCGAGAGCATCGAGATCGTGGACTCCGCGTCCCAGCTAAAGGGGACCGAGAAGTTGGTCCCGGACGCAGCCGTGCCCGAGGAAGAGGCCGAGCCGGAACCCGCCCCGGCCGCCGAGGAAGAGGAGGGGGAGGACAGCTACAAGACCAACGATCCGGTGCGCATGTACCTGCGAAAGATGGGCTCGGTGTCGCTGCTAACCCGCGAGGGCGAGGTGGAGATCGCCAAGCGCATGGAGGACGGCGAGCGTCGTGTGCTACAGGTGGTGCTCAATTCCAGTGTCGCCATCGAGGAGACCCTGGATCTGGGCGACAGGCTGCGACAACAGAAGATTCGGGTCAAGGAGGTGGTCCAGGACGCCGACGAGGATGACGCCGAGTTCGATGAGAGCTGGCACGTCGAGCGGGTGTGCCAGGCGATGCAGAAGGTGCGTCGGCTGCGCCAGGAGTTGCAGAAGGTCGAGGAGAGGAAGACCGCGAGCGAAGCCGCGCGCAAGAAAGTCATGAACCGGGTCGCAGCGATCAAGCAGGAGATGATCGATGCCCTACAGAAGATGCGCCTCAAGAAGCAGCAGATCGATCACATCGTCGCCCGGCTGAAGGGACTGGTGTCGCGCATCGAGGCCGCCCAGCGCGAAATTGCCGACTGCGAGCAGCGCGCCGGCATGCCCCAGCGCGGGTTCCGCAAGACCCTGCGCGAGATCCGTTCCTCGCCCCTGCGCCAGCGTGCGGTGGCCAAGAAACTAGGCCTGCGCCCAGACGAGATCGAGGAGCTGGCCCGGGTCATCGACAACGCCAGGAAGAAGGTCAAGAAGGTGGAGGACGAGGCCACCATGACCGAGCAAGGTCTGCGCGAGACGGTGCGGGAGATCCAGGAGGGCGAGCGCCAGGCCCGGCAGGCCAAGGCCGAACTGGTCGAGGCCAATCTGCGCCTCGTGGTCTCCATCGCGAAGAGGTACACCAACCGCAACCTGCAGTTTCTCGACCTGATCCAGGAAGGCAACATTGGCCTGATGAAGGCGGTTGACAAGTTCGAGTACAAACGCGGCTACAAGTTCGCGACCTACGCGACCTGGTGGATCCGGCAGGCGATCACGCGCGCCATCGCGGACCAGGCCCGCACCATCCGCATCCCGGTGCACATGGTCGAGATCACCAACAAGGTCATTCGCACCAGCCGCTCTCTGGTGCAGAAGCTGGGACGCGAAGCGACCGCGGAGGAGATCGCCGAGAAAATGGAAGTGTCGCTCGACAAGGTCCGCAGCGTGCTCGCCATCGCCAAGCAGCCCATCTCGCTGGAAACCCCCATCGGCGCGGAAGAAGACTCGCACCTGAGTGACTTCATCGAGGACAAGAGCGTGATTCCGGCGGCCGAGACTGTGATCTCCATGGATCTGGCGGAGCAGACGCGCAAAGTGCTGGCCACCCTCACCCCGCGCGAGGAAAAGGTGCTGCGCATGCGCTTCGGCATCGGCGAGAGGTCGGATCACACTCTGGAAGAGGTGGGCCAGGACTTCGATGTCACACGCGAGCGCATCCGCCAGATCGAGGCCAAAGCCCTGCTCAAGCTGCGCCAGTCGTCGCGCAGTTCGCGACTGAAGAGCTTCATCGAAGGATAGGACGGGTTCGCCGCGCTGCTTGGGCGCCGGGGAGCCAGCACGCATTCTGCTGTCCCCGCGGCCGCTGGCGCGAGATAATCGGCGCCATCAAAGGAGGACTCCATGGCAGAACCTACATTGGAGGAAGCGCCGAAACGGAGACTGTTGCGACGGGTGCTGGCAATTGCTGGACTGGCCGCGGCGATCTTTGCCATAGCGATCGCTCGCCGGAACGTGGCACCCCAGCGCAGTGGGCCGCTGGAGGCGCGCATGGAGTTGGCGGCCGGCGAAGTCTTGGTCGAGCAGGCGGGCAAGCGCGTGCGCGTGGGATCGGGCGCAGCGGTGCTGGCCTCGGCCAAGGTGACGACCGGCCCCGGGTCGCGTGCGCTTCTCCGCCTGTCCGACGGGGCGGCGCTGTTCCTGCGCGGTGGCACCAGCCTGCAACTCACCCCTGACGGAACCACCCTGGAGGCGGGCGAAGTCTGGTTGGAAGTGCCGGTGGTGGACCGCAAGCCGGGCGTGCTGAGCTTGGGCGAGGCGACCGTGTCCGCAGCCGAGAGCGGGCTTTCCATTCGCCGCGATGCCAAGGAGGCGAGCGTGTACGTGGCGCGCGGGCTGGCGCATGTGAGTGCCCCGGGCGGGCGGGTTGAGGTGCGCGCGGGCGAGCGCGCGCGGTTGCAGCCAGGCGCCACGCCGCAGGTCGCGCCGGTGGCGTACTGGGAAGACTGGACCGGCGGCATGGCCGACCAGCGCCTGGCAGGCGGGGCAGCAGGCGCGGGACGCATCTACGGCGTGGATTTCGGCCGCAGCGGAAGCCCGGCGCGCGCCCTGGAAATCACCCGCCAGGCGGTGCGCGTGAACTTGCGCTCGGGCATCGCCGAGACCGAAGTGGACCAGACCTTCTTCAACCCAGGCGAGCGCGAGGTGGAGGGCTGGTACTGGCTGACCGTGCCCGAGGGCGCTCTGGTCACCGGCTTTGCCGTCGAGAACAACGGGCAACTGGTCGAAGGCGAATTGATCGAGCGCAAGGAAGCCGCCCGTCAATACGGGGCTGCGGCGCGCGCCGGTTTTGAACCTGCACTGCTGGAATGGATCGACGGCCGCAGTTACCGCGCGCGCATCTACCCAGTGAACGCCGGCAACACGCGCCGGGTGGTCACGCGCTATCTAGAGTTGGCACCGCTGGTCGACGGACGCCTGCGCTACCTCTTCCCCTTGCGTTGCGAGCCGCCGGTGCGCATCGGCGAGTTCTCGCTCGCCGTGGATCTTGGCAAGGCGGGCAAGAGCATGGATCTATCCACCCTGGAAGACGCGCGCATCGAGAACGGCGGCCAGAAGGTCACCATGCGCCGCTCGGGCTTCACCGCGCAGGCGGATTTTCTCTTGGAGGCCAAGCTGAAGAAGTTGCCGCCGCCGGTGCGGGTGGCGCGCTTTTCCGCCGGGGCCGAGACCGCGGACTTCGTGATGTTGCGTTACGTGCCCGACTTGGACTGGGCCGCGGTCACGCAGCAGCCGGGCGCCGTGGTGGTTGTGGTGGACACCTCCGCCGGCAACGATGAGAACACGCGACAACTGGAAGTGGCGGCCGCCGAGGCCATCCTGCGCGCGCTCTCCGATGCCGACAAGTTCGCCCTGGTGGCACTCGACGTGCGACCTCAGGTGCTGTATCCGCCGACGGGCCTGGCTGCTGCCACTGAGACTGAGGTGGGCAAGGCGCGCGAGTTGCTGGTGGCGCACCCGCCTGGGGGCGCCACCGATCTGGGCGCCCTCTACGACGTGGCCCTGGCCCGCCTCCACGGCAGCGAGCAGCCTGCGGTGATCTACATCGGCGACGGCCTGGCCACTTCCGGCGAGATCGGCGGCGAGCGGCTGCAGGCAGCCCTGCGGCGCAGCCTGGCCACTTCCCGAGCGCGGCTCTTCACTGTCGCGGTGGGAGGCGAGGCGGATTACGGCTTCCTCGATGCTCTGGCGCACGCAGGGGGCGGCAAGAGTCTGCGCGTGGGCAACGCCGAAGAAGCGGGTAGTCGGGCCCTGGAACTGGTCGCGGCGCTCAAGACACCGACCATCACGGATTTCCAGCTCGACGCAGGCGCGGGCCTGGACGAGGTGTTCACCTCGGCGGACGGGAAGGTCTCTTGGGGAGGCGAGCTGGTCCTGCTGGCGCGTTCGCACCACGATCTGCCGAGCCAAGTCAAGGTGAAGGGCCGCTTGGCTGGGCACCCATTCGAGAAGAGCTACGCAGTCGAGGAAGAGGACGAGTCCGTGGCTGCGCTGGTGCCACGCCTTTGGGCCGCGGCGAACATGAAGAAGATCCTGGGCGCAGGCGGCGGCGCCGACGAGCAGCGTGGAACCCTGGTGAAGCTGGGCCTGGACTATGGCCTGATGACCCCGTTCACCAGCTTCCTGGCGCTAGAGAGCGAACAGGCGTACGCGGCGCAGGGGATCCGGCGCGGGAAGCGGCCGAGCTACGGAGGGTTGGCGACGCAGAGTGCGGCTCCGGAGCAGAGTGCGGCTCCGGAGAAGAAGGAGGCACAGAAGGAGGCTGTTGAAGATAGTGACCACATGATGAGGTACCGCGAGATGGCGAGAGGAGCCCAGTTGCAGGTTGCTCCCGCGGTTGTTCCAGAGCCGGTCGCGCCGCCGTCCCCACCCGCCGAATCCGAGCCTGTCGGCAATCTGGCGGGCGATCTCAAAGGGCACCGCCACCTCGGGGACCACTACCTCTCCATCGACGGTTGGTCGCTTTCGCTCGAAAAGGAAAGGGTTGAGGCAGCTCAAGTCCAGCGGGCGAGGCCGGCAAAGAGCGCGGCCCGTCGCTCCAGGGCAGATTCGCCCAGCGGGATGGCGATGCCTGCAGCCAAGCTCGAAACGCGGCGGAGCCCATCCACCGTCGCTGCCATCATGCCGGCGGCGTGCAGCGACGCCAGCGAGCGGCCGCTTTTCGAGCGCGCTCTGCTGTGGTTCAAGCGTCTGCAAACCGCGACCGCGCCGGGCGAACTGGCCGAACGCTATCGCGCCGCCATTGCTGCCTGCGAGCTGCCCGACTGGCGGGCCGAGGCGCTCTTCCTGCGTCTGCTCGCTCATCACATGGAAACTGAGGCAGCCGTGGCCGAGATCTTCGATTTCCTCAGCCCGCGGCCCGACGCGCGCTTCTATTTGGCGCGCGTGCTGCTGCGCCGAAACGCGGGCGACGCCCTGGCCCTGGCCATTGAGCAACGTCTGTTCAGCACGCACGTGCCCTGGGACAAGGTCGACCTCGAACTCTCCGCCATTGGCAATGTGGAGACCCGCATTGCCCGCTTGAAGGAATACCTGGCGCGCGCGCCCAACGATCCAGCGGGCGGCATGCGGCTGGTCAAACTGCTGGCGCGGGCCGGGCACGCGGATGAGGCGCTGCTGTTTTCGCGCAAGCTGAAGGCCGCGGGCCTGCTCACCCCGCGCCTGGTGCTGGCGCTCGGCGATCTGCAAGCCGATGCGGGCCAGACCGACGACGCTATCCGCACCTATTCGGAAATCGTCGAATTCGATCCGCGCAATCAGGCCGCGCGCCAATTGCTGGGCGATGTGTACCTGGCGCATGGCTGGTACGACCTGGCCTACGCGCAATACACAACCCTGACTGAAATGGCGCCTGACAATTTGCTGGCATGGCTGCGCCTGGCCGCGGCTGCCGCGGGCGCCGGCCGCACCGACGAAGCCCTGCGCATCGAGCGCAAGGTGGCGCGCTCGCCGGGCAACCCGGGGCCCAGCGATCCGCGCCTCTTCGCCCGTTTGGCCGCGGCCGCGCATATGGCGCGCCTGATAGCCGAGCCGCCCAAAGACGTGGACAGCAAACATCTGGTGGAAAGCATGAACCGCGACCTGGCCGAGTTGCAGCTCTTCCAGGGGCCAGGAACATTGGTTCTGCTTTCGTGGGAGGATTTGGGCGCCGATCTCATTGCACGCGCCGGCGGCAAGAGCCCTGCGCTGGCTGGTGAAACCACCGACGCCGCAACCGTGGGCCTGTCAGCCCTGTTGTTGCCAGCGGGAAAACGCAGCGGCGTGCAACTGCAGGCCCACCTACGCAGCGCCCCGCCCTCGCGACCGCTCAAGCTCGTGGTTTGTACTATCGACCACGACGGCAAGGCGTTCCAGGTGAACGTCAAACGCGTGGAACTGGCTGCTGGGCAGGGTGACGTGGGGCTGTGACAGACCCCTTTCAGCTAACCCGCTAGTAGTTCGAGACTTTGAGATCGCAAAATGCGATCTCAAGAACCGAGCGTCGGGAGGGCGACGTGCCAGTCGAAGGAGTCCTTTTGAGTCCTTCACGTCCCCTACGCCGCCACCGTGTACTTGCTCTTGCCTTCGCCCCAGTAGGATTCATAGATGTGCTCGAAGACCGCCTCGACGGTCTTGTCGAAGGCAGCGTCGTCGAAGAGGGTCTGGGGTAGGTTGTCCAGGGCGTCCTTGATGGCGACCTTCACGGCCGCGCGTGATTGCTGGCCTTTGCGCCAGTCGATGACCAGCTTCGGGGCGATCTTCTTGGGTAGGTCTTTGGCGATGGTCTTGAGCAGCTTGCGGTCCTTGGCGCCTGACTTGCCGCCCGCGCTCTGCAGGAGATCGTAGACGGCCAATTGTTCAGCGGTCAGGCCCTCGCCGCTGCCGCGGGCTTCCTCGGCCTCAAGGTTCTTCATGAACGCCAGCCGGGCATCGAAGAACTCGCTCACGTTTTGAGAACCAGCGTTGTACTCGGCAATCATCTGCTCGAATCGCTCACCCAGTGCAACGCGCGTGGGATTCAGGTGGATCAGGGCGGCA
>Ga0182011_10001128_pt1 | contig 23467 bp, 19 predicted proteins | sample 711E1DmetaG_FD_120481 | JGI IMG/M metagenome (GOLD analysis project Ga0182011, IMG submission 120481) | Permafrost microbial communities from Stordalen Mire, Sweden - 711E1D metaG | ecosystem: Environmental > Terrestrial > Soil > Wetlands > Permafrost | place: Sweden: Stordalen | collected...
GGCCAGCACCAGCTTTGGAGAAATCAGACCGATCTCGGGTTCGGCCTGCAACCGCCGCACGCAATGGCCCAGCGCCGTTGCATTGCTGACCGTGTCGGGATTTAGAAACAGCACGCACTCGCCCGACGTCTGCCGGAAGCCCAGATTGTTGGCCCGACCGAAACCAATATTCTCCGGCGCCGCGACCTGCCGCACCCAGGAGTAATCCCGTTGCACAATCTCGCCGGCGCCATCGCCCGGCGAGTTGTCCACGACCACGATCTCGACGGCCCGGCCGTCCAGCTCCCGCGGCAGCGAACCGAGGCACGGCCCGATCTCGTCGCGCGACTTGTAAGCCACGATAATAATACTCAGGGCCGGTTGCACGGAGCTTCGATTAATCCCCATCGACTCGGCTGAGGCAACCACAACCAGGCGTATCTGCCGATTGACGGTGATTCCGAACGTAGCGCAGCCATCCCTGGCTGCATCGGTTGCAGGCTGAAGCCTGCGCTACGAAACGCGACCTCTCGTTCATCACCGATAGCGCAGGCTTCCTAACCTACTTTACCGTCAATCGGGAGATGCGCCCACCACAACTAGTTTAAGCTCGTTTCCATTGCTGTTCTCGCTTGTCTTACCTGACATGAAAATCCCCATCGTGGGACCCGGCTGCACCGTTCGTTCCTGCGGGGGCAGCCTCCCAGATGCACCGACTGCCAACGCAGGGCGGGCATGGTTGCCCCGTCCCCGATGAATGCGTCATCGACTCCGCGTGTCGCCGTCGTGGGCTGCGGCTACTGGGGCCGCAACCTTGTGCGGGTTTTCCATGCATTGGGCGCCTTGGGCGTGGTGGCCGATCCGGCGCCGGCCGGCCGGCGGGGGGCTGTCCAGTTGGCTCCGGGGGTTGAAACCACCGATGACATTCCGAGCGTGATCCGTCGCACCGACATCGATGCCATCGTGCTCGCGACACCGGCAATCACCCACTGCGAACTCGGGCTGCAGGCGCTCGCAGCCGGCAAGGATCTTTTTGTGGAAAAGCCGATGGCACTGTCGCTGGACGATGCCCGCCACCTGGCGAATCTTGCCGCGCGCAAACAACGCATCCTGATGGTTGGCCACGTTCTCGAATATCACCCGGCCACGGCCGTGCTTCGGAGGTGGATCGAATCCGGCCGGTTGGGCCGGCTGTGCCTGCTGCACTCGCGCCGGCTCAACTTCGGTCGGGTACGCACGGAAGAGGATGCGCTGTGGAATGTCGCGCCACACGATTTTGCGCTCATGTTGCGCGTTACGGGGCGTCTGCCGGGAGAAGTCATCTGCTTCGCCTCTTACTCGCTTGGGACGCCGCGCGCCGATTTCGCCATCGCCCTGCTGCGCTTCGCGGGCGGAGTGGATGCGCACGTCTTTGCCGGCTGGCTCCACCCGACCAAGGAGCAGCGGCTGGTGGTGGTCGGCGACCGCGGTGTCGCGGTGTTCGACGATGCGCTGCCGCTGGAGCAGAAACTTACGTTGTACGACCAGCGGGCGGACTTCTCCTCGGGCATTCCCGAGATGTTCAAGGGTCCGATCCACACCGAGGTCCTCTCGCCAGATGAACCGCTCCGGCTCGAATGCGCGGCGTTCCTCGACAGCATCGTTCACCGTCGGGCGCCGTTAACCGACGGTCAAAGCGGCCTGCGCGTGATGGCCGTGCTTGAAGCCTGCCGCCGGTCAATGGAAAATGGGGGCCAGATCCAGACCGTGCCCACAATTTGAGGCGGGCGTGACCCATGAATCCGGCCTACTACATCCATCCGACCGCCATCGCCGACCAACCGTGCGCAATCGGCGCCGGATCCAAGATCTGGCATTTCGTGCATATCGGCGAAAACACGGTGATCGGCCGCGCCTGCATCCTCGGTCAGAACGTCATGATCGCCCCGGGCGTGCACATCGGCAGCAACGTCAAGATCCAGAACAATGTCGCCGTCTATTCCGGCGTGGAAATCGAGGACGACGTGTTTCTCGGTCCGTCCTGCGTATTGACCAATGTCTCGAATCCGCGCTCCCAGGTGGTCCGGCGCGGGTTGTATGAGAAAACCCTGATCCGCCGGGGCGCAACCGTCGGGGCCAATGCCACCATCGTTAGCGGGGTCACGCTGGGTCGCTACTGCCTGATCGCCGCCGGCTCGGTCGTCACTCACGATGTGCCCGATTATGCCCTCATCGTCGGCGTGCCTGGGCGTCAGACCCGCTGGGTCAGCCGGCACGGTCACCCGTTGCGCGACCCGCAGGACGGCGTTTTCACCTGTCCGGAGAGCCGGCTGCGCTACCGCGAGCTCGAACGAGGGACGCTCCGTTGCCTGGACCTCGACGAGGACGCGCCGCTCCCACCGGAGCTGGCCGTCGGTCAGAAACCTTATCGCGATTTCCACCAGAGCGTTTGATGATTTCCCCATGCCCGTCCCGCTGCTCGATCTCAATCGCCAGAACGCAATGCTGCAGGGTGAACTTGCCGCGGCCTTCGAACGTGTGCTGCGCTCCGGTCATTTCATTCTGGGTCCGGAGGTCGAAGCGCTTGAAAAAGAGTGCGCGGCGTTCCTCGGGGCAAGACACACGATCGCCGTTTCGTCCGGCACGGACGCCATCCTCGTGGCGCTGATGGCGCTTGGGATCGGTCCGGGGGACGAAGTGATCTGCCCGACTTTCACCTTTTTCGCGACGGCAGGGTGTGTGGCTCGCGTGGGGGCGACTCCCGTGTTCGCCGATGTCGATCCGGTGACTTTCAACCTCGATCCGGCTGATGCCGCCCGCCGGATCACGCCGCGCACCAAGGCGGTCATTCCGGTGCATCTTTTCGGACAATCCGCCGAGATGGAGCCGCTGCTGGCGCTGGCGGAGGAACGCGGCTTCGCGGTGATCGAAGATGCCGCGCAGGCGCTGGGAGCCCGCCACCACGGCCGGGCCTGCGGGACGATCGGCGACGTTGGCACGTTCAGCTTCTTCCCCTCAAAGAATCTCGGCGGATTCGGCGACGGCGGCCTGGTCGCCACGAATCGCGACGATCTGGCGGAGAGAATCCGTCTCTTGCGCACCCACGGCGCGAAACCGAAATACTATCACAAGATGGTCGGCGGAAATTTTCGCCTCGACGCGCTGCAATGCGCGTTGTTGCGCGTGAAGTTGCCGCATCTCACCGCCTATTCGGAGGCAAGGCGGCACAATGCCGCGTTTTACACCGAGGAGCTGGGTCGAGTTGCTGGAGTTGCGCTGGCCGGAACGCCTTCCGCCACGATTGCCCGGCTCGTCCTGCCGGTTGCGCTACCTCCTAACGACCATATCTGGAACCAGTACACCTTGCGCGCGCCCGGGGCAGGCCGGCGCGACGCGCTCAAACAGCATCTGGCCGCCGCGGGCGTCGGCTGCGAGATCTATTACCCGGTTCCCCTGCACCGGCAGGAGTGCTTCTCCCGCCTCGCCCCCGCCAATCTGCCCGTGGCCGAGCGGTTGGCCGGCGAAGTTTTGAGCATTCCGGTCTTCCCCGAGATTTCCGCCGACGAGCTGGCGACCGTCGCACGCACGGTCGGGTCGTTCTTCTAGTTCTCGATTGTACTCGTGAATCTTACCAACAAAAGAGTCGTGGTGATCGGCGGTGCCGGCCTGATCGGCAGCCACGTGGTGGACGAACTCGCCAAGACGGACGTCCGGGAAATTGTCGTGTTCGACAATTTCGCCCGCGGTTCGCTGGACAATCTCCATGGCGGCTTGCTCGACCGCCGAGTCAGCGTCTTCCCTCACGGCGGCGACATCCTGCAGACCGACCTTCTCGACCAGGCCGTTGCCGGCAGCGACGCGGTCGTCCACCTCGCAGCGCTGTGGCTGCTTCACTGCCATGAGTTTCCGCAATCTGCGTTTGAAGTGAACATCCGAGGCACTTTCAACGTGCTGGAGGCTTGCCGCCGACACCGGGTTCAGAAACTGGTCTATTCCTCCAGCGCCAGTGTCTACGGCGACGCCGTCGCCGAGCCGATGACGGAGGAGCATCCCTATAACAATTGGACGTTCTACGGTGCGACCAAGATCGCAGGCGAACAAATGCTCAAGAGTTACCACAAGCGTTACGGGCTGCCCGGCATCGCACTGCGCTACATGAACGTCTACGGGCCCCGTCAGGACTATATGGGGGCATATGTTGCGGTGATGATGAAGATCCTCGATGCAATTGACCTGGGCGAACGGCCAAAGATCTTTGGCGACGGCTCCCAGGCCTATGATTTCGTTCACGTGGTTGACGTTGCCCGCGCCAATGTCTGCGCGCTCACGTCGGCTTGCCCGTTTGGATTCTTCAACGTTGGCCGCGGGATCAAGACCTCGATCAAGGATCTCGCCGAGCTGCTGCTCCGGTTGTCGGGCGCGCCGGACCTCGGCCTGAGCTTTGAGCCTGCAGGTCAAACCTTCGTGACCAATCGCGTCGGCTGCCCCAAGGCCGCGCGCGAGAAGCTCGGCTTCACCTGGAGCATCGACCTGGAGGACGGCATGCGTTCCCTCATTGAATGGCGCCGCGGGCATCAGCTGGCGCTCCAGGCCCGTCGTCGCGCCGTCGGGATCGCGCCATGAACGGGATTCCACTGATCAAGCCTTTCATCCCGGCAGATACCGCCCGGCGGATCGCCGACGTGTTGGCGAGCGGGCAATTGACGGAAGGTTCGGTCACCCGCGAATTCGAGCAAATGTTCCGCGACTACGTCGGCAGCCGTCATGCGCTTGCAGTCTGCAATTGCACCGTCGGGCTCGAGCTCGCCCTCCGCGCAGCCGGAATCGGGCCGGGCGATGAAGTCATCGTGCCAGACTTCACCCATCCCGCATCGGCCTCCGCGGTGACCGTGCTCGGCGCAACGGCCGTGCTCGTCGATGTCGATCCGGATACCATGTTGATGTCAGCCACCGAGGTGCGCGCCGCTCTGTCGCAGCGAACGAAGGCGGTGATGCCGGTATCGATCTTTGGTAACCCGATCGATTACGCCCCGTTACTCGCATTGCGCGAGCGCCAGCACTTTGTCCTGATCGAGGACGCGGCCTGCTCGATCGGCGCGGCCTTCAGCGGCCGGCGGGTCGGCACTTGGGCGGACCTGTCGGTTTTCAGCTTTCACCCGCGGAAGTTCATTACGACCGGGGAGGGTGGCATGATCACAACCGATCGTGCGGACTTTGCCGCGTGGATCGATTCCTACCGGCATTTCGGCATGGCGGCACCGGACGCAACGAGGGAAAGCGTCCGATTCGAGCGGTTCGGCACCAACTACAAGCTCAGTAACCTGCAGGCAGCCCTGGGAGTCGCGCAGATGGCGTGCATCGATTCCCTGCTTGCGCGGCGGCGCGAGCTCGCGCTGCGCTACTACGAGCGACTGCAAGGCGTGCCGGGCATCGCGGTGCCGCGGACACCGGCGGGAGGAGACCATTCTTTCCAGACCTGCTGTGTGTTCGTGCAAAAACGCGACGCGGTGCTGAAACGGCTGCGTTCCCAAGGGATCGAGGTCCAGATCGGCACTTATGCGCTGCACCAACACCCCGCCTACCGCGCCGGGCCGCTTGTAATCCACACCGGCACCTTCCCTGGAAGCACCAGCGCCGCCGACTCCGCGCTTGCGCTGCCGCTGTTTCACGAAATGACCCTCGACCAGCACGATCGAGTTGTAAGGGCGCTGATTTCGGCCGTCCTCTGATTGCCATGTGTGGCATCGCGGGAGTTTTGCACTGCGACGGAGAGCCTGCCTCAATCGCCGTGCTCCAACGCATGACGGATGCGATTGCGCACCGTGGACCCGACGGCGCGGGACACGTCGTCGACGGCGCTGTCGGGCTTGGCCACCGCCGCCTCGCGATTCTCGATCTTTCGCCGGCCGGAAGCCAGCCGATGACGACGCCAGACGGTCGCTACGTTGTCTCCTACAACGGCGAGATCTACAACTTCGCGACGTTGCGCACGGAGCTCGAGACCGCCGGGTGGATTTTTCGGTCGCGGACCGACACGGAGGTACTCCTCGCCGCCTGGGCGGCGTGGGGTGAGCGCGCCCTCTTGCGTTTTAACGGGATGTTCGCCTTCGCGTTGTGGGACCGACGCGAACGCGAACTCGTCCTGGCTCGAGACCGGTATGGAATCAAGCCGCTCTATGTGGCCCAATTTGGGGCGACCGTCGTGTTTGGCTCCGAAATCAAAGCGCTCCTTGCCCACCCTGCCGCGCGGCGCGTTGTGGATACCGCGGCACTGCTGGAGTATTTCACGTTCCAAAATTTCTTTACCCGTCGGACATTGTTCAAGGACGTGCTGATCCTCCCGGCGGGGAGCCTGCTGCGCATCGGCGCCGGCGTCCCGAAGCTGCCGGAGCCGCGCCTTTATTGGGATTACGAGTTTGCAGAGCCCGCCCACCCGACCGACGAACGCGAATACCTTGAGGAACTCGATCGCTTGTTCCAGCAGGCGGTCCGCCGGCAGCTCGTGAGTGACGTGGAGATCGGATCCTATCTCAGCGGCGGAATGGACTCCGGATCGATCACCGCCATGGCGGCCGAGCGGGTGCCCAACCTGAAAACCTTCACCTGTGGTTTCGATCTGCATTCCGCCTCCGGCCTCGAGCTGCAGTTCGACGAACGCACAGCGGCGGAGCTGATGTCATACAAGTTCGGGACCGAGCACTACGAGATGGTCCTTAAGGCCGGTGACATGGAACGATGCCTGCCGCGGCTCGCCTGGCACCTGGAGGAGCCGCGCGTCGGACAGAGCTACCCGAATTTCTACATTGCCCAGCTCGCCAGCCGGTTTGTTAAGGTCGTGCTATCCGGCACGGGAGGCGACGAGCTCTTCGGCGGCTATCCGTGGCGCTATTACCGCGCGGTTGTGAACGACGACTTCGAGCACTACGTCGACAAATACTATCTCTTCTGGCAGCGGTTGGCGGACAATCACATCCTCCGACGCATGTTCGCGCCGATCGCCGCCGAGGTGAAGTCCGTCTGGACGCGGGACATCTTCCGGGATGTCTTCAAGCGTCATGCCGAAAAACTAACTAGACCCGAAGATTACATCAACCACTCCCTCTATTTCGAAGCGAAGACGTTTTTGCACGGACTGCTGCTGGTCGAGGACAAATTGAGCATGGCACACGGGCTGGAGACGCGCGTGCCCTTCCTGGACAATGATCTCGTTGATTTCGCCACCAAGCTCCCCGTGCGGCTGAAGCTCGGCAATCTCGACGAAGTGCTCCGCATCAACGAAAATGAACCCGGAACGAAGACCAGGATTTTTTTCAACAAGACCAACGACGGCAAGCTGTTGCTGCGGCGAATGATGGAGCGCCATATACCGCACGAGGTGACGCAACGGGAGAAGCAGGGATTTTCCGCACCGGATGCCTCGTGGTTCAAGGGCGAAAGTATCGAATTCGTGAAGCGTCGCCTGTGCACGCCAAACGCCGCGATCTATCAGTTCTTGGATTTCGCTGCCGTGCAACCGTTGCTGGCCGAACACTTCGAAGGGCGCCTTAATCGGAGGCTGCTGATCTGGTCGCTGGTCAACATCGACTTCACCCTGGGAGAATTCTTCGATGCCTCCTGAACCCTCTCCCCTCGACGTTCCGCCGGGTCCGCTTGCCGAACTCCTCGCACGCTTGCGCGCGCTTTGGCGGGAACAACGCCGCACGGTTGCGCAGCGCTGGAAGCGCAGCTTGCCCTTCGGTGACTACGTCGTCGACCGTTGGGAAAAGGCGCGCGAACTGGGCTTCGGCGATGGCGCCTCGATCTACGACAGCGCCCTGGTCCTTGGGGACGTGAAGGTTGGCCGCGAGACGTGGATCGGGCCCGGCGTTGTGCTCGACGGTTCGGGAGGCCTGACCATCGGCGACCACTGCTCGATTTCCGCCGGCGTGCAAATATACACGCATGACTCCGTCGCGTGGGCGCTAAGCGGCGGCAAGGTCGCACCCACGCACGCATCCACCCGGATCGCTTCGCGCTGCTATCTGGGCCCGCACACGGTGGTGGCGAAGGGGGTGGAGATCGGCGAAGGCTGTGTGATTGGCGCGCACAGCCTGGTGCTGGAAAATATTCCCGCCGGATCGAAGGCCTACGGAGTGCCGTGCCGCGTTGTCGGAACCGCGGTTCCAGGCGAACTAACATGATTACAATCGTCGACTACGGGATGGGCAACGTCGGCTCGATCCTGAACATGTTGAAGCACCTAGGCCATGCCGCATGCATCTCCGCGCAGCCGGATGATATTCGCCACGCGTCGAAGCTGATTTTGCCCGGTGTCGGCGCGTTCGACGCCGGCATGAGCAATCTCGCGGCCCGCGGCCTGCGGCAAGCGCTCGATGAAGCGGTTTGCGAAAGGCAGGTGCCGGTCCTCGGCATCTGCCTCGGCATGCAGTTGCTTTCGCGCCGCAGCGAGGAAGGATTGCTGCCGGGACTTGGCTGGCTGGATGCGGCGACGGTGCGCTTCCACTTCGCCGCCACAGACAGCGGGCCGAGAATTCCGCACATGGGCTGGAATCTTGCAATCCCGGTCCGACCCGATCCGCTCATTGCCGGCCTCGAAAAGGAGGCTCGTTTCTACTTCGTGCATTCCTATCACCTGGTCTGCAGCGATCCCGCGGATGAACTCGCGCGAACGACCCACGGCTATGTGTTTCCGTCCATCGTCCGGCGCGGGCACATTTACGGCACCCAGTTCCATCCGGAGAAGAGCCATCGTTACGGCATGAAGCTGCTCGGGAACTTCGCCCGCCTATGATCTTGCGCGCATGCTAACCACCCGCGTCATTCCCTGCCTGCTGCTGCGCCACGGCAGCCTGGTGAAAACGATCGGGTTCGAGAACCCGCGGTACGTCGGCGATCCGGTAAACACGGTCCGGATCTTCAACGAAATGGAGGTCGACGAGCTGGTGTTCCTCGACATCACCGCGACGGCCGAGGGACGCGAACCGGATTTTCCGCTGGTCGAGCGGCTCGCCGCGGAATGTTTCATGCCCGTGGCCTACGGTGGCGGCATTCGCACGATCACCCAAATGCGGCGGCTGTTCCGCGGCGGCATCGAAAAGATCATTCTCAACACCGCCGCCACCGAACTGCCGGACCTGGTGCCCGCCGCGGCGGCCGAGTTCGGCAGCCAGTCACTGGTTGCCTCGATCGACGTCCGCCGCAACGGCGCCGGCAGCTGGGCGGCTTATGTCCGCCAAGGACGGGCTGCGGTCGGGCGCGATGCGGTCGCGCAGGCGCAGGTGGTTGCGAACGCCGGGGTGGGCGAAATTCTTCTTACCTCCATCGACCGCGACGGCACTCGCGAGGGTTATGATCTCGAACTGTTGCGCGCCGTGAGTTCCGCGGTCCGCGTGCCGGTGATCGCCAACGGCGGGGCGGGGCGGGCGGAAGACTTCGGTCTGGCCGTCCGCGACGGCGGCGCCGCCGCGTGCGCAGCGGGGAGCCTGGTGGTCTACGCCGGAGCCAATCGCGCGGTGCTGATCAACTTTCCCTCCCGCCAGGAACTCGACCGGGTATTCGGCCGCACGAGCGCCGCGGCCGTGGCCTCCGCGCCCGCGCGCACCGTGGCGCGTTCGGCCCCCACAGCCGTCTCCGCCGGCCAGCGCGAATGCACGCGGTGTCTCTACGGCACGCATAATGTGCCGTTCATCACCTTCGATGACCACGGCGTGTGCAACTACTGCCGGACACTTGACACGCTCGCGGCGGAATACCCGCGCGGCGACGCCGGCTGGGCGGTGCTGGAGCACCTCGCAGAGCGCATCCGCGCGGAACAGCGAACCAAGCAATACGATGTCGCCGTCGGCGTCAGCGGCGGCTGCGATTCCTCCTACATGCTCGTGCTGGCGAAGCAGCTCGGGCTTCGTCCGCTCGCGGTCCATTTCGACAACACGTGGAACTCGCGCATCGCGGTGGAGAACATTCAGCGGATGCTCCGTGCCCTTGACGTCGACCTCCACACGTACGTCGTCGACAATGAGGAGTACGACGACATCTACCGCGCCTTTTTCGAGTCCGGGACGCCCGACGTCGAGGCCCCGACCGATCTCGCCCTGGCCGTCGTTCTGAACCAGGCGTGCGAACAGCACGGCATCCGGCACATTTTTGAGGGTCACTCGTACCGGACCGAGGGAATATCGCCGATCGGCTGGCTCTACATGGACGGACGCTACATTCCGACCGTCCATCGGCGATTTGGCCACCGGCCGATGAAGACGTACCCCAACATGCCGTTAGGGAAATTCCTGAAATGGACCGTCGCGCAACGGCTCGTTAAGATCCGGCCGCTTTACTACCTCGACTACCAGAAGGAGGCCACGAAGAAGATGCTGCAGGAGCGCTATGGCTGGCAATGGTATGGCGGGCATCACCTGGAGAACCGGTTTACCGCCTTCTTCCACACGTACTTCTGGCCGCGCCGCTGGGGCATCGACGGTCGTTTGCTTGGCAACTGTGCATTGGTGTGGGCAGGCCAGATGACGCGCGCCGAGGCTGCGGCCGAACTGGCCGGACCGCCGGTCTACGACCCGGGCCTCGTCGAGTTCGTGAAGCAGCGGCTCCGCTATTCGGACGAGGAATTCGAGCGCGTGATGACGCTGCCGAAGAAGACCTATCTCGACTACCCAAACTACAAGAAGACATTCGAACGGCTGCGGCCGTTGTTCTGGTTCCTCTACAAGACAAACCGCGTGCCTAAGAGTTTCTACCTGAAGTACTGCCATCCCTACAAAGGGCCAAAGTTTACAGGCCATCAGCCGGCCTGGGGCGCTCCCGTTCCCGCCGTCGCGGAAACAAGCTTGGTCACGCCAGCGTTATGATTGCTCGCCAACGTCCTCCCCGGATCTGTATCGCGCCGACAGACACGGCGAACTACTTTTCCGGACTACAGAAGGGGTTCCAAGGTCTCGGGATTGAGTGTCGGTTCTTTTGCTTCGATGACTCGCACTACAGCCGGTACCGCCCGGGCCCCGATGCGATCTGCCTCGAGCGCTGGGTATTCGCGGTCGCCCGCAGCCGTTTTCTGCTTGGATCGACCTTGGGCCGCCTCGTGCGCCGCGGCCTGATGCGTTTGCTGCGACTGACGGCCTGCACCTGGGCGATCGCCACCTGCGACGTTTTCATTTTCGGCTTTGGTCGGACGTTCTTGCGCGGCTGGGAAATGCCCCTATTGTCACTTCTGAAACGCCCCATCATTTGCGTATACAACGGCAGCGACACGCGACCACCGTGGATGTCGGGTCTCTTTGCGATTGGCCCGGGCGCTCCCGACCCGGATGCGATGCTGGCTGAATTGCATCGTCAGCAACGAATGCTCCGCTGGTGCGAGCGCTGGTCCACGGCCTTGGTCTGCCATCCGTTGAGCGCGCAATTGCTCCGCCGCCCGTTTTTCAACTTCATGCAGCTCGGGAATCCCTGCGCGCCGGCACCGGTTCCGCCGTCCATCCCTCAGGGTGGGCGCACCGCCCTGCGGATCGTCCACGCACCCACGCAACCCTTGCGCAAGGGCTCGCCCCGTTTCCGGGCGATCATCGAGCAACTGCGGCGGGAAGGCCGCTCAATCGAGTATGCCGAACTGACAGGGCGTCCGAATCACGAGGTGATGGCGGCAATTGCCGATGCGGACCTGGTGTTGGACGAGACCTACTCCGACATTCCGCTGGCCGGACTTGGCAGTGAAGCCGCCTGGGCGGGCCGAGCGGCGGTCGTGGGTGGCTATGGTCGCGGCGAGGTCGAGAAATTCGCTGCGGGTACGTCGCTGCCGATGGAATTGTTTGTCCACCCAGACGACCTGGAGACCACGGTTCGCCGGCTCGTCGACGATCCCGCATACCGCATAGAACGTGCACGGATGGCGCAAGCCTTCCTTCATACGCACTGGTCTCCGTCGGCCGTCGCGAAACGGTATTTGGCGATCGTCGATGGAACGGCGCCTGCCAGATGGAGCGTTGATCCTCGGACGTTGACCTACTGGCAGGGATGGGGAGCGCCCGAAACTGCGATCATCGCGGCCATTCAGGCGCTCGTGCGAAAACACGGCCCGGCTGCGTTGGGCATCAGCCATAATCCGGAACTTGAGCGGCGCCTGACGGCGCTCGCAACCAGTACCATCAAAACTTCCGATGCTGCGCCGTCTGATCGTTGACAGCGTGCTGTATACGCTCGCCACCGCCATTCCCGGCTTGTTCGGTCTGGCGCTACTGCCGGTTTACACCCGATTTCTTCATACCTCGGACTACGGTCTCATCGACCTCATCGGACTCACCAGCAGCATCGTCACCACGATCGCCACGCTTGAAGTCTCCCAGGGACTGGCACGCCACCTGCCCGAGGCTTTGGGGCCAGAAGATCGCCGCAAGTTGAGTTCAACCGCGTTCTGGTTCACTGGCGTCACCATGCTGGTGGCCACCGGATTGTTGGCGCTGGCCGCGCCTCGACTCGCCCCGTTCCTGCTTCAAAAGACGAATTCGGCCGGGCTGCTGCGGCTTGGCTGCGCCGCCGCGCTGATGAGCGCGCTGCAGGCGGTCGCGCTCCGCCATTTGCGCGGATCGCTTCGGCCGAAGCCGTATCTCCTGGCGACGATTGCCACCGTCGCCGTCACCACGCTGGTCACTCTGCTTCTGCTCACGCGTTACCAGCTCGGCCCGGCCGCGCTGTTTCTCGGCTATGGCGCCGGAGCGACCGCCGGTCTCGCGGTCGGCTGGCGGCTTGCGAGGGCCGAGATTGGCTGGACGTGGGACGTGATCGCGATGCGCCGGATGCTGAAATTCTCACTGCCGATGGTGGCTTCGACCCTCGGCATCATCGCCGCCGGCCCGGCCGGTCGCTGGATCATCGCCCACTCCGACTCGCTCGACGCCGCCGGTCTTCTTGGGATCGCGACCCGCGTCGCGTCGGTCATTGGCCTCGCCGCGAGCGGACTGCAACAGTCGCTCGGCCCCCTCATCTATACGTCGCACCGGCAGGAGCGGACTCCGGCGAATCTGGCGATGTCGTTCAGCCTGTTCGCGGCTTGCGGGCTGACGCTGTGCGCGGGACTATCGTTGTTCTCGCCCGAGATCGTTCACGTGATCGCCGCGCCAAGGTTTCATGGCGCAGCCGCCTTGATCGGACCCGTCAGCGCCGCCATGCTGATCATGGCCACAACCATGTTTGCTCCCGGACTGGAAATCGAATGCAAAACGAGCTGGATCGCAGGCACGGGCCTTACCTCCGGCGCGGTGAACCTCCTGCTTTGTTGGCTCTGGGTCCCGCGCTTCGGGGCGATGGGCGCAGCCTCCGCGATGTGTTGCAGCGCGACGCTCCAGATGCTCGTGATCTTCAGTCTGAGCCAGCGCAACTATCGCGTGCCGCACCGGTGGGGGCGGCTGGTCGCGGCCACCCTGCTCACGGCGCTCGTCACCCGGTCGGGGCCGGGGGCGATGATCGTTGGCCTTGACCTGGATCATTGGGCCGCGCGTGGTGCGCTCCTGGGTGGACTGGCAGTCGCTTGCTGGCTCCTCCTGGTCCAGCCCTTCGTGCAAACCTCGATACGATCCCATTTCCTCCACGGAAACTCCGCCCACTAATGCCACGCCAAGCCATCTCGTCCGCGATCGCCGTCTGGGCGTCCGATCCCGCAGCCCGCACCTGTGTACGTTGCGTCATGGACACGACCGATCCCGAGATCACTTTCGATGCCGATGGTGTATGCTCCCACTGCCGGGCCTTTGACGAGGTGGCCCGACCCAACTGGTTTCCGAATGAGGAAGGACGCCGCCGACTCGAACCGATCGTGGAACGCATCAAGCGTGAGGGACGCGGTGGCGATTACGATTGTGTGATCGGGTTGAGCGGTGGCATCGACAGCTCCTATCTGGCTGTACAGGTGAAGCGGCTCGGCTTGCGGCCGCTCGTGGTCCATGTCGATGCCGGCTGGAACTCAGAGCTGGCGGTGAAGAATATAGAAAACCTGGTTCAGGCTTTGGGTTTCGACCTGTTCACCGTGGTGATTGACTGGGAGGAGATGCGCGATTTGCAGGTCGCGTTCCTGCGCGCCGGAGTGCCCAATCAGGACATTCCTCAGGATCATGCTTTCTTCGCAGGTCTGTACCATTTCGCCACCCAGGAGAGAATCCGCTGGATGCTCAGCGGCGGAAACTACGCGACCGAGGCCATCTTGCCGCGCGCCTGGGGTTTCAACGCCATGGATGCCCGGCACATCCGGGCGGTCCATCGGCAGTTCGGCCATATACCGCTTCGAACTTTTCCGACCGTTTCCTTCTTCGATCTCTACATCCGCTTCCCTCTCCTGTTGCGCATGAAAGTGCTCCGCCCGCTCGACTTCATGCCCTACGACAAGACACGGGCAATGGAGGACCTCGCAGTCAGCCACGGCTGGCGCTATTATGGAGCCAAGCATTATGAGTCGGTTTGGACCAAATTCTTTCAGGGCTACTGGCTCCCGGCCCGTTTTGGCTACGACAAGCGCCGGGCCCATCTTTCAAGCCTCATTGTCTCCGGCCAACTGTCGCGCGCCGCCGCCCTCGCCGAGCTGGCCCAGCCAGCCTACTCGACCGACGAATTGCGGCATGACCGCGCGTTTGTCGCCAAGAAACTCGGGCTGACCGAAGACGAACTCGAGGCTCTGCGATGCGCACCGTTGCATTCGCATCTGGACTACCCCAGCCAGGAGGGATACCGCCGTCTGATTCGTTCCTTGTGGCGGCGTCTCCCGAAGACCATCGCACACGACCGGGTGAACCGCTTCTGAACTGCCCCAACATGCCTTCAGCTCTTGTGCTGTGTGCCGCCGATCCGGCGGCTGATCCCCGGCCCAACCGGATGATCCGTTGCCTGGCGCGCGATTTCTCTGTGGGTGTCATCTCGGGCGGACTAGTCGAGAATCCGGGTGTCACTTGCGAGCGAATCCCCCCACGTCTCTCGCGCTCGCTGGCGCGCCGGGTCGGCAGTGCCGTCCTCCTGCTTCGCGGCCACTATGGGCACCGGGTCTGGACGCCCGGACTCCGCGCGATCGCCGCCGCTCACCGCCGTCAGGATCCGGCGTTCATCACCGTGCACGACCTCTGCTTGCTGCCAGTGGCGCTCGCGATCCGCCACCACGGGCGCGTCCTTTTCGATGCGCGCGAATACTACCCACGCCACTATGAGGATCTCTGGTGGTGGCGCCTACTCTACCAGCCTCTGAATGTCGCGCTCTGCCGGAAGTACCTGGCGCGGGCCGACCACATCGTGACTGTTTCGCAGCGCTTCGCATCCGAGTACGCCCGGGAGTTCGGCGTCCATTGCGAGGTGCTTCCCAGCCTGCCGGTCCCGGTGGCCTGCAAACCGCAGCCGGTTGATCCGGACCGCCTCCGGATGGTTCATCACGGCCTGGCCAGTCGCTCGCGTCGCCTGGAGGACATGATCAGAATGATGGACCGCCTTCCAAAGCGCTTCAGCCTCGATCTCATTCTCAAGCCGAACGATCAGGGTTATGTCGACCAGCTCACTGCGATGTGCAAAAAACGCCCGAATGTCCGCGTGCTCCCGCCCTTGGCTTTCTCGCAGTTGGTGGTAGCGACCAACGCCTATGACATCGGACTTTTTCTGATGCCGCCCGTGAGCTTCAATTTGCGCTTCACAGTTCCCAACAAACTTTTCGAATTTGTTCAAGCGCGACTCATGGTCGCAATTGGGCCGTCATTGGAGATGACACCCTACGTGCGTGCACACGATCTCGGCGTCGTGGCTGAAGATTTCGATCCCGTTACCCTTGCTCGGGCGCTGGCGGGCCTCAGTGCGGCTGACGTGGCGCGCTTCAAAGAGAACGCCCATCGGGCGGCGGCCGTTTTGAATTCCGATCAGACCGATGCGGTCGTACGTTCCATCGCGTTGAGTCATCCTGCCTCCGTTCGCCAATGACTGAATTCACCCTTTTGCAGATCAGCAGAGCGCCGAACCCAGGCAGGGCAGGCTTCGGGCTGTACTTGCCGCTCAAGCATCGTACGAGAGCTCGATGCACCCAATGCTTCGACAAGCGCACCTGAACATGCTCGCTCCCCGCGTCATCCCGGTGCTGTTGCTGGAGGGTCGTCGCCTCGTGAAGACGATCCGCTTTGCGCAGCCTCGATATCTCGGCGATCCGATGAATGCGGTCAGGATCTTCAATCAGAAGGAGGTCGACGAGCTGATTCTGCTCGATATTACTGCCACGGAAGAGAACCGGGGACCGCAGTTCGATTTCATCCAGGAGATCGTATCCGAGGCATTCATGCCCGTCTGCTATGGAGGAGGCGTCCAGTCCCTCGCACAGATGGAGCGACTCTTCAAGCTGGGCGTCGAGAAGGTTTCGCTCGGCTCGGCCGCGGCGGCCTTGCCGGGGCTGGTGAGCGAAGCCGCGGCCGCTTTTGGATCGCAAAGCGTGGTCGTTTGTATCGACCACAAGAGCCGGCTGCGCGGTGGCCAAAAAGTCGTGATCAACCGCGGCCGGCGTGAACTGGCCGGCCTGCCCGCGGATTTCGCCCAAGCGGTCGCGGATGCAGGCGCCGGCGAAGTCTTGCTCCAGTCGGTCGATCGTGACGGGACGATGCAAGGCTATGACCTGGTGCTGTTGGCAGAGGTGGCGGCCCGGGTTCGCACGCCAGTCGTGGTTTGCGGCGGCGCTGGTTCCATGGCCGATTTTTCCGCGGCCATCCGAGCCGGTGCAGCCGGGGTTGCAGCCGGCAGCATGTTCGTCTTCCAAGGCCGGCTGCGCGCAGTGTTGATTTCCTATCCGTCCCGCGCAGAGCTGGCGCAATTCGCCGCCGCGGCCACTAGCCCATGAGCGCCTGCTTCGCCTCGCGCAACGCCTGTCCGGCCTGTGGTTCCTCCGGTTTCGAGTCGCTGTTCGCCCGGCCCTATGGCGAACCCCGCCTGCGGGCGGCCCTCACCGACTTCTACGCGCAGGTCGGCGGGCTCGACTACTCGGTTCTGCTCGACGCCGAGTACGCCCTCGCCCGCTGCGACGACTGCGGGCTCATCTACCAGGTCAACATCCCAAACGACGTATTGCTCAGCCGGCTCTATGAAGAATGGATCTCCCCCGCGCTGGCGTTCGCCCGCTTTCATCGCGATCTGCCGCCTGACCGTTGCTTCGAACTCGCCCACGAGGTGAAGATCGTCGCGAGTTTGACCGGGCCCGCCGCGCCGCGTCTCGCCCTCGATTATGGATGTGGTTGGGGCGAGTGGTCGCGCATGACCCAGGCCTTCGGCTACGAAGCCTGGGGCACGGAGCTGTCGCTCAGCCGCCGTGTTCACGCCGAGAAATCGGGCATACACGTGGTTCCGGATGCCGGGTTGCCTGATGGGAGTTTCGGCCTCATCAATATTGACCAGGTATTGGAGCACGTCCCGTCGCCGCGCGACACGCTCGGACTGCTGACCGCCAAGCTGCACCCCGGCGGCGTCTTGCGCGTGGGTGTGCCCAACGGCCTGCGGGTGCGGCGCGCGCTCCGGTCCTTTGACCGAGAGTTGAAAAAGCCCCGTCTCGGCCGCTTGAATCCTGTGGCGCCGCTCGAACATCTGAATTGCTTTACCGCCCGCCCGCTGTTGCGCTTGGCCGGCGCGTGCGGACTGCGCCGCGTGAGGCCGACCTGGAAGGTCCTGCTGGAGAGCTTTGTTTTTCCACCCGGAATCGCCGCCAAACTGAGAACGCTCCTGCGTCCGTTTTACCTGCGCAGCGGCTTCGCCACCCAACTCTACTTTCGACGAACCGAGATTCGGTCCGGTGACACGTTGCCGATGGGCACGTTTCGACCATGAGCCAAGTCTCCTTGCTCCGCCGCCTGGGAGTCCGCCTCCGTTATGGAGGAGCCGCCTGGCCCCGCCACTCATTACGGGATTATCTCCTTGCCGAGGCCAGAAAGGCGGTCCGGTGAAAATCGCGTATCTGGGACAGATGGCCGATATTTCGACCGAGAACGGAATTTCGAAAAAGATCCGCACCCAATGCTTGGCCTGGCAAACGGCAGCCCACGAGGTCCGCTATTTCTCGCTGACGCCCACCACGGCAGTCTGGCAGGGAATGCAGCCAGTGCCGGTCGAGGTCATTCGCCGGGGTGGCGTAATGCACCGTGCGGTGCAGTCGCTTCGGCTGGCCCGGCAAATTCGCGCCTGGCGGCCAGACGCCATCTACTTCCGGTATGCCTATCACAGCCCGGGTTTGGTGCGCCTGTTCCGGGAAATTCCGACAGTCGCCGAGATCAACTCCGACGATCTGGCTGAGTATCCCCTGACTCTCTCCCGCGCCAAGGTGGCCTACCACCGGTTAACACGAAATCGCATTCTGCGCGCTGTCGCCGGCTTTATCACCGTAACCAATGAGCTCGCGGGGCGCCTGGCCGGTTTCGGCAAACCCGGAGAAGTGATTGGCAATGGAATCGCCCTCGCCGATTTTCCCCTCCTGCCACCCCCTGATTCCGAACGGCCACCGCGGCTCGTATTCATGGGGAGCGCCGGCTCTCCGTGGCACGGCCTAGACCGCGTGACAGACCTCGCTCGTTTGATTCCCGGCATGCCAATTGACATCATCGGCGAATCAACTCCGGCCGCCCCGCTGCCGACGGCGATCCATTTTCACGGACCGCTGACGCGCGAACGCTACGAGCCGCTGCTCCGCGCCGCCACGGTCGCGATTGGCACCATGGCGCTCTATACGAAGCACATGGACGAGGCCTGTCCGCTCAAGGCCCGCGAGTATCTCGCCCTGGGCCTGCCCGTGATCGGGGCCTATCAGGACACCGACATCCCGACCGACGCCGATTATTTCCTCCGCCTGCCCAACAATTCCGAGTCGTTGGCCCCCTGGCGCGATCGGATCTCGACGTTCATTGAATACTGGCGAACCCGGCGCGTTCCGCGATCCGCCATCGCCCACCTCGATGTCTCCGTGAAAGAGGCCCAGCGCCTCGCCTTCATGGAAAAGATCCTCGCGGTCTTCCGCCATGCCTGAGCGCACACCCGGCATCATCGTCACCTATTTCCCCGATCCGGATCTCGAGATCCGGCTCGCCGCCATCGCGCGGGAGATATCGCCGGTTCTGGTCGTGGACAACACGGCTAACGCAGCGATGAGCGATCGTCTCGCCGCGGCCTGCGAGCGGTGCGGTTGCCGGCTGCTCCTCAACCGCTCCAACCTCGGTATCGCCGCCGCCCTCAACCGCGGGTTTGGCGAACTCGAACAGCTCGGCTTCATTTGGGCGGTCGCGTTCGATCAGGACAGCACGCCAGAGCCGGGCTTGGTCGGCGGTTTGATGGAGTGTGCCCGGCGCATTTGCCCCGCCCGCCCGCCCGCTGTCGTCGGCGCCAATTGGCGCGATGAAGCGCGGCCCAACCAGCCCTCGTTGCATTTGCGGCCGCACCCGGCTTGCCGCCTTCTTTTCGAACGGGTGCCCGCCCGCGACGACCTCGACGACGTCACCTGCGTCATAAACTCAGGATCGCTCTTTCACCTGCCGACCTGGCGGGCCCTCGGCGGCTTCGACGAGTCGCTGTTCCTTGATCTCGTTGATACGGACTATTGCCTGCGCGCCCGCCAAGCAGGTCATCGCATCGGTGTGGCATCGCGGGCCTGCCTCCGCCACCGTCGGGGGAGCAAACGAGCGGTGCGATTCCTTGGAGGCACTTGGTGGCCCGCTTTCATGCCGCCCCCGCGCCTGTATCTTCTCTTTCGCAACCGCGCATGGCTGTTCCGCCGGCATCTCTGGCAGACGCCGCATTGGGCGGCGTTCGAAATCATCTATGGTTTCAAGATCCTCGCGGAGATCCTCTTCCTCGAAAACGACAAAGTCGCCAAATTGGGCGCGTGCCTCCGCGGCACCTGGGCTGGTGTGTCCAGCCGTCGCAGAGTTGCCACGCACCCAGATGTCGGGCGTTCATCAACCCACCGTGGGCAGGCCTGAAAAAGCACCGCGCAAAGACCGTCGAGCGGCCTGAGTTGGGCGCGGACACTTGAGGCTTCCGTATCCTCGGGGCGGCGGCTAAACAATCTTCTTCAATCATGGTTGTGCTCTTTGTTGCGACCGTGTTCATCGGCGCCGCACTTCTCTTTTTCGTCGAACCCATGTTCGCGCGCATGGTGCTTCCGCTCCTGGGCGGGTCGCCGGCCGTCTGGAACACGGCGATGTTATTCTACCAGTTGTTGCTGCTCGCGGCCTACGGCTACGCGCATGCCAGCACCCGGTGGCTGGGTGTGCGTCGGCAGGCCGCCTGGCATCTGCTGATCTTGCTGGCCCCGCTGGCAATTCTGCCCATTGCCATCCCCGCGGGCTGGCCGCCCCCGACGCCAGGCCATCCGATTTCGTGGCTGCTTGGTCTGATGCTCGCGGCGGTCGGCTTGCCGTTCTTCGCCGTCGCCGCCACCAGCCCGCTCATCCAAAAATGGTTCGCCTCCACCGGCCATCGGCATGCTGTCGATCCCTATTTCCTCTACGCCGCCAGCAATGCCGGCAGCATGCTGGCGTTGCTCAGCTACCCCGCCTGGGTGGAATCGCATCTGCATGTTGCCCAGCAAAGCCGCTGGTGGGTGGGTGGCTACGGGATGTTTGTGGTGCTCACTGCGACCTGCGCTGTCTGCATCTGGCGATCGCCCCCGGAGTCTTCCATCACTGCGCCGACTCCGCAGCCGTCCGTCCGAGCGTTGCCTGACCGGCTCACCGGGAAACGCCGCCTTCGCTGGGTCTGGCTCTCGTTTGTGCCTTCGAGCCTGATGCTCGGTGTTACAACCTATCTTTCCAGCGACGTGGCCGTCGTGCCCTTGCTGTGGGTTATTCCGTTGGCGATCTACCTCCTGACCTTTGTTCTCGCGTTTGCGCGCCACCAGATTCTTCCGCGATCGCTTTTGTCACGCGTGCTGCCCCTCCTGCTGGTGTCGCTGATCATGACGTTGAACATGCGGACGTCGCAGCCGATCGGCGGGCTGATGTTGCTGCACTTGGTCACATTTTTCGTCACCGCGATGCTCTGCCACACGGAGCTGGCCGCCGACCGTCCGGCGGCGGCCGATTTGACCGAATTCTATCTTTGGATCTCCGTCGGCGGCGCTCTGGGCGGATTGTTCAATGCCTTAATCGCGCCGCTGGTTTTTCACTCAGTGGTCGAATATCCGCTGATGTTGGTCGGGGCGGGTTTGGTCGGCTGGAGAGCCGCCACCCGCGGCACGCTCGGTGACATCATCCGCGACTGCGTCTGGCCGGCGCTTCTCACGCTCGCGACCGCTGGCGCCGTGCTAGCCGTTCAGGCTACCCCTCTGAAGGCAAACACTGTCGTCGGTGTCTCCCTGTTCGGCGTGCCGACGCTGATCTGCTATCTGTTTTCACGGCGTCCACTTCGATTCGCCCTGGGCATCGCCGGGTTTCTGCTCATCGGCGGCCTCTACCAGACAGATCAGGGGAAGTTACTCCACGCCGAGCGCAGTTTTTTCGGCGTCCATCGCGTCGAGGTCGATTCCACCGGTCGCTACCACCTGCTCTTTCACGGCCGGGTTCTGCATGGCATTCAATGCCTTGATGCGGCGCGCCGGCAGGAACCGCTCGCCTATTACGAACGCTCCGGGCCGATCGGCGAGGTGCTGGCGGATTACGGCCGGGAGCCGTCGGAGAACATTGCCGTCGTGGGTCTGGGCGCCGGGACCCTCGCGTGCTACGCGCTGCCGGGCCAGCATTGGACCTATTTTGAAATCGATCCGACCGTGCTGAAGCTCGCCGGCGATGAAAGGTATTTCACCTTCTTGCGCGACTCGGCTGCCCCGCCGCGGATCGTGCTCGGCGACGCCCGCCTGTCGCTGGCCGGCGAACCTGACCGGCAGTTCGACCTGTTGGTCCTCGACGCCTACAGCTCTGACGCAATTCCCGTCCATTTGGTGACGCGCGAGGCGCTCGCGCTCTATCTGCGGAGGCTCGCTCCCGGCGGCCGCCTGGCATTTCACATCTCGAACAGCCACCTCGATCTGGAGCCGGTCCTGGCCGATCTAGCCCGCGACGCTCAGGTTGTAAGTCTGACGCGGGAAGACGCGGTCGTCGCGCCGCAGGAACTCGCCTCCGGCAAGGCAGCCTCCACCTGGCTCGTCATGGCGCGTAGCGCGAATGATCTCGCGACGCTGGCGCACGATCCGCGCTGGCGGCCGAGCCGCGGTCGCGATCAGCCCGTAATTTGGACCGACGACTATTCCAGCCTGCTCAGCATTCTCCGCTGGCGGTAGTTTCCAGCCGGCATTTTTCCTATCGCCATGTTCGGATGCCTCCGGGCTGGGACCAAAATCCGCCTCTTGCCGCCTTCCTTCCAGCCATACACCGGTATCATGTCCTTTCAGAACGCCACTTGCCCACCCGGCTGGCCATCTTCGACGTGCGCGAATTTTCCCTCCCCCGCTGATGCGACGTCAGCCCCGTGCCATGCGTCACGCCGCAAAATCCTGTTTGAGTTCTCAGCCCGCCCGCTGTGCTCTTCCACTTATGAAGCTCTCCATCGTAATCCCCTGTTACAATGAGGCGAAGACGATCCGCCAGATCGTCGAGCGCGTCCGGGCCGCGCCAATCGACGAAAAAGAGATCATCATCGTCGACGATTGCTCACGGGATGGAACCCGCGACCTCTTGCGCACGGAGATCGCGCCGCTCGTGGACAAGATTGTGTATCACGAGGTCAATCGCGGCAAAGGCGCCGCGCTTCGCACCGGATTCGCTGCCGCCACAGGTGACATCGTGCTCGTCCAGGACGCCGACCTGGAATACGATCCGCAGGAGTATCCGAAGCTGATCAAGCCCATTCTCGATGGCCGGGCCGATGTGGTCTTTGGCTCGCGGTTCATGGGAAGCGACGCCCATCGCGTCGTCTATTTCTGGCACATGATCGGAAACAAGCTCCTGACCCTGTGCTCGAACATGTTTACCAACCTCAACCTCACGGACATGGAGACCTGCTACAAGGCCTTCCGCCGGGAGGTTCTGCAGAAGATCGTGATCGTAGAGGATCGGTTCGGATTCGAGCCGGAGATCACCGCGAAAGTCGCCCGACTGCGCGTGCCGATCTACGAGGTGGGCATCTGCTATTACGGACGCACGTACGAGGAAGGTAAAAAGATCGGGTGGCGCGACGGGTTCCGCGCGCTCTATGCGATCGTGAAATACAACCTTTTTCGGTAGATGTGCCGCCGCCCGGCAGTCCCATTCCATCTTTGTAGGCAATTCGCTAGCCCGCATATTTCCTAGCGCGGCAGAGCCGCAACCAAAGGTGGCGCCGGTCTCCGACCGGCGATCTCGCCAGTGAGAGACTGGCGCTACTTGGCAGTCCGGTTTCGTCGATGAAAATGCAGAATCAGCGCTCCCGGCGACGAATTGGAGGGATCGTAACACAGTCTTCGCCATCGCGACGATCATTCGTCTGCTAACGGTTCCAATGGTGGCGATCGTCAAGGGATATGCGGGCTAATGCAAAACCGCCCCTCCGAAAAGAAACC
>Ga0182011_10001129_pt1 | contig 23454 bp, 20 predicted proteins | sample 711E1DmetaG_FD_120481 | JGI IMG/M metagenome (GOLD analysis project Ga0182011, IMG submission 120481) | Permafrost microbial communities from Stordalen Mire, Sweden - 711E1D metaG | ecosystem: Environmental > Terrestrial > Soil > Wetlands > Permafrost | place: Sweden: Stordalen | collected...
AAGTAAATCTTCTTTCGGCGCAACTTAATAGCATTGATGATAAACTGGAGCAATTACAGGCAGTAGTTTTTTTGTATCAGAGCCTTGGAGGTGGATGGAAACAATAACCTGATAAGAGCATAAACAATAAGAAAGATAACACAGAAGATACTATTTTATCAAGGCTTAATAAATTTTGGTAAGGACCTCTCTTCTGAAAACATGGTCGCAGTGTTAATTAGTGCCAGGTGAGAATAAGCTTGCGGGAAGTTGCCTAAAAGCCTTTTTGTTGTGAAATCAATATCCTCACTAAAGAGCCCAAGATGATTGCCGCAAGCCAACAAGTCTTCAAAAATCTTCTTAGCTTCTTCCTTCATACCAATTCTGAAAAGCGCCTGAACGAGCCAGAAAGTACATATTGTAAATGATGATTGGGGTCTGCCAAAATCATCAGGATTTTTATAGCGATAGATCAATCCGTTATAGAATAGTGCATTTTTAACTGCCAGAACCGTTTTTTGATACCTGATATCTGTGGCAGGAATAAAATTATATTCAGCCATGAGCAATAAAGATGCATCGAGTTCAGAATTATTATAGGTTTGAGTAAATGTTTGAAGGTCATCTTTCCAGCCGTTATTTAACACGTCCTCTTTTATATCATTGGCAATACCTCTCCATGTTTCCTTATAGTATGTTTTATTCAGTAGATGAGCTATTTCAGAAGCTCTGTCCATTGCAACCCAACTCATAACTTTTGAGAATACAAAGTGTTTTTCTTCATTTCGGAATTCCCAGATACTTTTATCCGGCTTTTCCCAATGAGTCGAAACGGTAAGAGAAATGTTACGCACAATCTCCCACATATCTTCTATCTCATCCAGTGTGCCGGGAAAAACCTCATAATACTGATAAATTACGTTTAGCAAATAGCCAAATATATCATTCTGCTTCTGATAGAAAGCCGCGTTCCCGATTCTTACAGGTTTTGAATTCTCATAGCCAGCCAGGTGGGGCAGGTCAATTTCTGTAAGGTCCCGTTCACCCCTGATACCGTACATTACTTGGAATGAATCGTTTTTTGATTTTAGAATTCCTTTTAAATAAACAAGGAAACGCTGGGCAGTATTGTAATGTCCCATTTTAAGCAATGTATCTATTGACATTGAAGCATCACGGAGCCAGCAGAAACGATAATCCCAATTACGCACATGACCAATAGTTTCAGGGATACTCGTAGTGAGCGCTGCCAGCACAGCCCCGGTAGACTGGTATGACATTACTTTTAATACGAGTAAGCTCCTTATTATTTCCTCGGTGTATTTTTCGAATTTCTTTGAACGGTTAGTCCAGTTAAGCCAGTAGACTTTTGTCCTCTGGAATTCAATGTAGACCCTTGTAATATCAATATCGATAATCTTTTGATTGTATGATAACAGGAGAAACTCATGATGTCTGAGCGTAACCTCAGTTGAATTGAGAATATCTTTGCAGTTTAAGCTTGAATAAAGATAGATACAATCTGTTGGAATATCCCGTGAATAAGTTTTTATATGATTATCTTCCACAATATTTGAAACTTCTTCCCTTGCATAATTAAAAGCAGGGTAATATTTGACTTTAAAGGTGGGAGCGCCAGAAATCCACTTGATATAGCGATAAATTTCAGCAGGAGCAAAGTAGTTATTTTCAGTCAGCTTATAACGTGGCATAAAGTCAATAACCTCAAATGTGCCTTCATCTGATTTAAATTCTGTGCACAATACATTGGTCCAGTAGATGTACTTCTGTGAAATTTTATATTCATCGCCAACCACAAAACCGAAAAAGCCTCCTATCTCATTATCAATTAGTTTGGCGAATACAGACGGCGAATCAAAATCCGGAAGACAACACCAGTCGATACTTCCTTTCTCCGAAACAAGGGCCGCACTCCGGCAATTACCAATTACTCCGTAATTCAGATTATTCATAAATATGCTTCATCATTAATTGACAACCATTTATTTTCTTTAATAAAAAACCAGTTCGCATATGACATCTCAAAGATAATATCGAATTTATTAACTGATCAGAAGTATTCGATAAGAAGTATACTCATAATATCATTTCAAAACAATTATATATCACATTTGTTTAACTTTATATAATCCTCTTCTTTGTAAAAGCAAATTAGCCCGATTAACAATTATTATGGATAATAATACAGAAGCAGAAATAAAAGAAAAATTCAGAGGTGCAAAGAACAGACTGGTATTGCTTGACTATGATGGAACACTTGTTAACCATACGCCGCTGCCTGAAACAGCAATTCTTCCGGAACATATGTCTGACATTATAATAAAATTGGTTGATAATCCACAAACAAAAATATTTATTATAACCGGCAGAGGACGCAGTGACATTGATAAATTTTTAGATCATATCCCGATAAATATAATTGCAGAACATGGAGCAATGATTAAGATTGATGGAGTTTGGAAGAATCAGATAATCAATAATATTTTGTGGAAAAAAGCAATTTTGACTGTTTTAAAACAGATTACTGATGTTTGTCCGAAATCCTACGTGGAGGAAAAGAATTTTTCTTTAACATGGCACTACCGGAATGTTGACACCGATCTTGGATATTCATGTTCAAGGAAATTGATTCATCTTTTACATGGAATAATTCCTTCTTATAATTTAAGAATCCTGGATGGAAATAAAGTAGTGGAAATATTGACAAATGAAACCGGTAAAGGAAATGCCGTAAAGAAATTATTTGAGCAACGAGCCTATGATTTTGTATTATCAATCGGAGATGATGCGACAGATGAAGAGATGTTTGAGTTTTTCTTGAATCATCCGAGCGCTTTTACAGTTAAGGTAGGAGCAGGTACTACACATGCAAGATACAGACTCAAAAGCATAAATGAAGTTGCCTCACTTTTAAAAAAATTATCAGGATGAGATTAAACATTTCAGTTATACTTTCACTCCTTTTTGCTGTTGGACTGGTAGCCTTTGGATTTACTTTTTACCAGAGTTCAGCTGAAAAAACTAAATTGAACAATGATCTTGAATCGCGTACAATACAGGTTACAAATGAGATATTCATACACGATGCCTTGTTTTTTGAAAAATTGGGTCAGAATAACATTAACTTTTTTTCAGACAGTATAAACAGACAATTTAATCTGCTTGGATTTGCAATCTATTACAATTACGACAGCATTCTGTGCAGCAATTCTGTACGAGGTTTTATTAAGTATTCGAGAGACTACATTTCCCAATCAATAAATGCAGATACTTCTATTGGGAATTTTTTTAAATCAGAAAACGGGAAAATATTTCAATATATAAGACCGATAAAAAAATCAGGCAGATCCAATAACGCCGTAGTATTTTACGCTGATGCAGGATATATAAATAAAGTCCTCCGGAACATCTGGTCTCGTAATTTCATGGGTTGGTTTCTTCAGGCATTTTTAGTCTCTGTAGTTACTTTGCTTCTGATACGTTGGGGAGTTTTAAGACAGGTAAATAAAATTGTTGAATGGGTAAAGGCAATACGAACCGGAAATATACGACAAATCAAACCTGAACCTCATCTCGACTTTCTTGATCCGCTGCATAAAGAGATCGAATCTATTGCACAGGCTATGAATGAAGCCAAAGCCACTGCTGAGGAAGAAGCACGGTTAAGAACAAGCGCAGAGGCTATCTGGACTCCTGAAAGACTCAGGGTGGAGATGGAAAACCTTTTACATGGAAAGAAGCTGATAGTAGTATCCAATCGGGAGCCATATATGCATATTCACGAGGGTAAAGATATTAAATGCATCGTTCCTGCCAGTGGTTTGATTACCGCCATGGAACCTATACTGAAGGCTTGCAGCGGCCTCTGGATTGCATCAGGAACGGGAGATGCCGATAAAGAGACTGTAGACAAACATAATAAAGTTGAAGTTCCTCCTGAGGCGCCAAAATATACTTTAAGAAGGCTATGGCTTACAAAAGAAGAGGAAAATCATTATTACTATGGTTTTTCAAATGAAGGATTGTGGCCGCTTTGCCATATCGCACATACAAGGCCTACTTTTAGAAATGATGATTGGCAATATTATAAAAAAGTGAATGAAGAATTTGCCAAAGCTGTCCTGGATGAAACAAAGAATGAAGAACAACCTTTCATTTTGATTCAGGATTTCCATTTTGCATTATTGCCGGAACTTATAAAAAGTGAAAAACCCAAGGCTAAAGTTGCAATATTCTGGCATATACCATGGCCAAATCCGGAATCTTTTGGAATTTGTCCATGGCAGCGGGAAATACTGAAGGGTATGCTTGGAGCTGATTTGATAGGGTTTCATACACAATATCATTGCAACCATTTTCTTGAAACAGTTAATAATGCGCTTGAATCCAGAGTTTTATGGGAGAATTTTTCGGTAAAAATGGGTGGACGGACTACTTTTATAAAACCGTTTCCGATCAGCATTGCATTCACACTGAAAGATTTTGATATTGATTTACCTAAAATTAAGCCATCCCAGCTGTTAACTGAGTATGGTCTTAAAGCGCAATTTATCGGCATTGGAGTTGACAGGATTGATTATACAAAAGGCATTGTTGAAAAATTTCTTTCTGTTGAACGTTTCCTGGAGAAAAATCCATCGTATGTGGGTAAGTTTACTTTTATACAGATTGGAGCGCCCAGCCGGACACAACTGAAAAGTTATTCCGATACTGTAACCGCTGTCGAGAATGAAACAAACAGGATCAATCTGCGCTTCAAATCCAAAAACTGGAAGGCGATAATCCTCCTTAAACGGCATCACAGCCACGAAGAAATAGCGCCATTGTATTCTTCGGCAGATTTTTGTATGATAACTTCGTTGCATGATGGCATGAACCTGGTGGCCAAGGAGTTTGTTGCTTCCCGGCATCAAAATGACGGATCTCTTATTCTTAGCCGCTTTGCCGGAGCGTCTCAGGAGCTTCAGGGTGCGATTATTATAAATCCCTATGACATAGAAAAATCAGCTGATGCAATAAAACAGGCATTGGAAATGACTAAAGAGGAACAAAATCAGAGAATGACGCAAATGCGACTGGTAATTGTAAGGCATAATATTTATTCCTGGGCAGCTACTCTGTTGAGAACAATGGCAGCTATTAATTAGGTTAAGGTTAAGGTTAAGGTTAAGGTTAAGGTTTAGGTTTAGTTTAGGTTAAACTGAGATTAACTCTTAACACTGAACAGCATCTCATTTCTTAAGCGCATTATACAGTACGACAGCCGGATGCAATGCAACCCGTCCAGTCCCGTCTTTAATGTGATGTCTGCAGCTTGTGCCTGGGGCAGATATTATCGTTTTGCTGTCAGATTTTCTTACCTCGGGGAATAAGATGAGTTCTCCGACCTGGTTGGATAATTCAAAATGTTCCTTTTCATACCCAAACGACCCAGCCATACCACAGCATCCGGAAGGGATCTCTTTGACTGAATAATTTACCGGTATCGAAAGCATTTCAATTGTACTGGCAGATGATGCTACAGCCTTCTGCTGACAATGCGCGTGCAACAGAATACTCGCTTTTGTATCGACAAATAAACTGCGGTCAATTCTTCCCGCCGCAAACTCTTTTGCAATGAATTCATCAACCATAAAGCTGTTGATGGCAATCTTTTCTGCTGATTCCTTCAGATCATCCCCTGCTAATTCGGGGTATTCATCCCTGAATCCAAGAATTGCAGATGGCTCAATTCCGACCAGAGGCATTTCATCACTTATAATACCCGATAATGCTTTAATGTTTTTTCTTATTTTTTTCCTGGCCGTTCTTATAAGACCTTTTGACAGAAATGTCCTGGCGCTTACTTTGTGACCCGCTGTGACCACCTTGTAATTTAGTGATGTAAGTAACAGGACAGTGGCTATACCTGTCTCAGTATCGTTAAAATCGCTGAATTCGTCAATAAACAGACATACTGAGCTTATTGGATTCTCAGGATTGACTTTTGAAAGGTTTTTCCTGGTCCATTTTCTCAAAGTCGTCTTATAAATTAGCGGTATTGATCTTTTTGAAGCAAAACCTGTAATCTTTTTTACAATTCCGGATGAAAGTTTGTTCTTAAGGAAAAAGTTAAATGCGCTAGGAGCAAAGGACCCGATCCTGTTTATCACTGATATATATGCAATCATTCTTGTCCTTAGTGGTATACCATGTCTGTCATACCAGTGTTGAAGAAATTCCGATTTGATCTTGGCAATATCAACGCTTGAGGGGCACTCTGATTTGCATCCCTTGCAACCGAGGCAGAGATCGAGTATTTCATAGATCTCTTTGTGGTTCCATGGATCGCCTTCTTTACTCAGAAACTCACGAACAACATTGGCTCTTGCCCGTGTACTCTTAAATTCATCACCCGTTGCCATGAAACTGGGACACATAGTACCGCCGATAATTGACGACTTCCGGCAATCAGCTGTTCCGTTGCATCTTTCAGCTGCTCTTATTATACCATCGCTCGAGGAAAAATCATAGAGAGTCTTTATATCGCGTGTCGGCATTCCCGGGATATACCTCAGACTTGTATCCATTGGTGGGGTACCCGTGATTTTTCCAGGGTTTAAAATATGATTAGGATCCCAGCATATTTTTATCTGCTTCAGCAGGTTATAGTTGTGTTCTCCCAGGATCACCGGGATAAATTCACCACGAAGCCTTCCGTCGCCATGTTCCCCGCTGAGAGAACCCCTGTATTTTTTTACCAGGTGTGCTGTTTCCAGTCCGATTGTTCTGAAGAGCTTTACATCTTCAGGATCTTTCAGGTTGAGAATAGGCCTGATGTGAAGCTCACCAGAACCAATATGCGCATGAAATACTGCATCCTTACCGTATTTGGCAAGCAATGCTTCAATTTCTTCCATGTACTCCGGTAAAACCTCTACACTGATTGCCGTATCCTCGATAAGAGTAACAGGTTTAGGATCGCCTTTCATGTTGGCAAGAACTCCAAGACCTGCTTTTCTGAGTTCCCAGACCTTAGAGATATCTTTTCCTTTTACAATAGGATAGGAGTATCCGTAACCCGCCAATTTCAATGCCTGAATCAGTTCTGTTGCGGTTTTGTCGATTTCTTCCGGTATCTCTCTTACAAATTCAACAATCAGGATTGCTCCGGGTTTTCCATCGAGAAAAAACCGGTTGTTTCTCTGACTTGCATTATCTTCTGTCAGCTCGAGGATACGGTTATCCATCATTTCCACTGCCGAAGGCTTAAATTTCAGGGCAATCAGATTGGCTTTAAATGCATCGTTTCTTTTCTTTAGATGAACGCATACAAGTGCTTTATTAACAGGCGGTAATGTAACTAAATTTAATTTAATTTCAGTTGTGACTGCCAGAGTTCCTTCAGATCCTGCAAGCAACTTGCTGAAATTGAATTTCCTATTAGATTCTGGATCGAAAACTTCTGAATCCAGAAGCTGATCAATGGCATATCCGGTATTTCTTCTATGTACCATCGGATCGGGGTAGCCTTCCCTTATCTTTTCCTGGTTGACCTTATCGCCAAGTATTCTATTTATATTCCTGTAAATATCCCCTTCAAGGTTATTCTGAGTGCATTTTGACAGGAAATCCTCATTATTCAAAGGACCGAATATTGCTTCACTTCCGTCGCTCAGAAGTGTCTTTATCTCTATTGTATGTTCTCTGGTTGATCCGTAAACAATAGAATGTGAGCCACATGCATTGTTGCCAACCATTCCGCCTACATTGCATCGGTTTGAAGTTGAAGTTTCGGGGCCAAAAAACAAACCGTGTTCTTTTAGTTTGAGATTCAGTTCATCAAGAACGACTCCCGGTTCAACCCTTACCCACATTTCGTCTTTGTTTATCTCGAGAATTCGGTTCATGTATCTGGAGACATCAATTATGATTCCTGAACCCACCACTTGTCCTGCCAGTGAAGTTCCTCCTGCCCTGAGAGTTACGCTTGATTTCTCCAGGACAGCAAATTGTAATATTTTCCTGATATCCGATACAGTTTTTGGCCAGGCAACAGCGGCAGGTTCCTCTTTATAAACGGAGGCATCAGTGGAATAAATAGTTGTTGTGATCTTATCGTGTTTAAGATCGCCTTCCAGATTCCTGCTAAGTGCATCCAGGCGGGTAAAATAAGTTTCCATTTAAATTGTTCTGTTTTGAGCCGCTAATTTAGGAAAATGATTGAATCATAATTTTTATGATGACGTTTTAGTCAGATTTATTTTTTGAATTGGTTAATAATGATTTTAATCATGTCATTCAAAATTGTTTAATAGAACTTTTTTTTCGTACATTTATAAAAAAAATTAGAACTTATTAATATATTGATACACAATGGAATTATTAGATCGCATCAAACAAAATGCCAGAAAACACAATATGCGGATTGTGCTTCCTGAAGGGTACGAAGAAAGAACAATTAAAGCAGCCGATATTGCTATACAGGAAGAATTGGCACGAATAATACTGATAGGAGATCCGTCAGAGATAAATTCACATGCCGGGAAACTTGGATTAAAGAACATTTCAAAAGCTGTCATTATAAATCCAAAATCGCACGAAAAGAAAGATCACTATATAAATTTGATGGTTGAACTAAGGAAAAGCAAAGGGATGACTAAGGAAGAAGCTTCAAAACTTATTGAAGACCCGCTTTATCTTGGCGTGCTTATGATTAAGAACGGTGATGCTGATGGTGAAGTTTCAGGAGCAGATCATGCCACGGGTGATGTGCTGAGACCTGCATTCCATTATGTTAAGACAGCTCCCGGAATTTCAGTAGTCTCAGGAGCGTTTATAATGATCCTTCCTGATAAAAATTTCGGTGAAGATGGTGTTATTATATTTGCCGACGGTGCAGTTCATCCAAATCCGAATGAAAAAGAACTTGCAGAAATTGCAATTGCATCTGCACATACAGCAAGGGCAATTGCCGGATTTGAACCAAGAATTGCCATGCTCAGCTTTTCAACCAAAGGGAGCGCTAAGAATGAGATGGTAGATAAAGTTGTTAATGCCACAAGAATTGCGAAAGAGATGGCTCCTGATCTTCAGATAGATGGTGAACTTCAGGCTGATGCCGCACTTATAGAGGCTATTGGTAAAAGTAAAGCCCCGGGTAGCCCCATTGCAGGAAGAGCAAATGTCTTGATATTTCCGGATCTGAATTCAGGGAATATCGCCTATAAGCTTGTTCAACGACTTGCTCACGCGGAAGCAATAGGACCAATTTTGCAGGGAATGGCCGCTCCGATTAATGATCTTTCGCGCGGTTGTTCGGTAAATGATATCGTAAGTATGATAGCAATAGCATCAAATCAGGCAGCCGGTCTGAAAAAACAGAATTGAATCCAGAGTAACTCATATTAACTTAAATAAGTAACATCATATTTTAATAATCAGGTATGGCAGAAAATAATGAACGGCTGGAGGATTACGGACTATCAAAGGATAATAAGCTAAAAACCTTATTCTCACGGGTTGGAATAGTAGGTGCAGGTTCCGTTGGACAGAATATCGCCCGGATGGTAAGTTCCAGGGGATTGGATGTGATCATACTTGACCTGAATCAACAAAAGATAGATCAGGCATTTGTTGATCTGGCAAAAGAACTTGACCGTATGATTGAACGGTGGGGTATGACCAATTCCGAAAAACTTGGAATATTATCACGTATAAAGGGTACCATCGACTATACAGATTTCAAAGGATGCGATATTGTAATTGAAGCTATCAAATCATCGGTCAGGGAACATAGCCATAATGTGCGTGCGGAAATATTAAAGAAAATTGAATCTTATGTAGGCAGAGATACAATAATTGCAACAAATTCCTCAACACAGGTTATTACTGAATTAACTGCTGATCTCATCCATAAGGACCGTTGTGTGAGTTTCCATTTTCTTACTCCAGAAGCAGATGCCAGGATTGTAGAAATTGTCAAAGGTCTTTACACATCACAGGAAGCTTATGAGAATACGATGAAATTTGCCCATTTAATAGGCAAGAAGGTAGTTCCGGTAAAAGAATCTCCTGGTATAATCAGCACCAGGCTGATTGTTCCTTTTATTAATGAAGCTTGTGAAATCCTGATGGAAGGTGTCGGAACAATGGAGGATATCGATCTTACAATGAAAGTCGGGTTTGGTCTTCCATTGGGACCTTTTGAGATGGCTGATAAGATCGGTCTTGATAAAATACTCAGGTGGTGTGAAAACCTGTATGATGAATTTGGGGACCTGAAATACAAATCTTCTCCTCTTCTTAAAAGGCTTGTCAGGGCCAACCAGTGGGGAAGACGTACAGGCAGAGGATTTTACGAATATAATAAAGATGGGGTGAAGGTTACTAAGAATTCCTTTATAGGCGAGTAAATACGCCATTCCTCTTATAATTACTTTTATTAAAAAACATCTCCATAATGAAAATATTAGTTCTTAACTGCGGTAGTTCTTCAATCAAATATCAGCTTTTCGATATGACCTCGGAAGTGGTTCTGGCAAAGGGAATAGTTGAGAAAATCGGATTAAAAGGATCATTCCTGAAAAACGAAAGATTTGACGGCGATAAAGTAAAACTTGATGGTGAGATACTTGATCATCAGACAGGTATTGAGTATCTGCTTGGTTTAATGGTAAGTAAAAAAAGGGGAGTGATAAAAAATCTGAACGAAATAGATGCTATCGGTCATCGTCTTGTACATGGTGGTGAGACTTTCAAGGGAAGCTGTTATCTCGATGATGTGACTATTAAAGGAGTTGAAGATTGTTCGGACCTTGCTCCTCTGCATAACCCTGCCAATCTTAAAGGAATTTATGCAATGAAAACAGTTCTTCCCAATGTGCCGCAGGTTGGCGTTTTTGATACTTCATTTCATCAGACAATGCCTGATTATACCTTCATGTATGCCCTTCCTTATTCACTCTACAAAAAATATGGGATCAGGCGTTATGGTTTTCATGGAACCAGTCACAGCTATGTTTCCAAAAGAGCTTGCGAAATTCTAAACCTGGGCTATAGCACGCAAAAAATCATTACATGCCATCTTGGTAATGGTGCATCGATCACTGCCATAAAAGATGGCAAATCACTTGATACTTCAATGGGACTCACACCTGTTGAAGGACTAATTATGGGTACCAGATCGGGCGATGTTGACGCAGGAGCGCTCACTTTAATAATGGAAAAGGAAGAAATAGATTATTCTTCCCTGAATACGCTCCTTAATAAGCATAGTGGCGTTTTGGGTATATCAGGTATCTCATCCGATATGAGAGAGGTCGAATCAGCGGCTGAAGAGGGCGAAGAGCGTGCCATACTGGCTCTTAGAATGTATGACTACCGTGTGAAAAAGTATATCGGAGCTTATGCTGCCGCTATGGGAGGCGTGGATCTTCTGATTTTTACTGGTGGAATCGGTGAAAACGCATCAGAAACCCGGGAGAATATTTGTAAAGACCTTGAATTTATGGGTCTCATATTTGACCGGAATGCGAATGCTGGAGCTCATGGCAAGGAGTTGGTTATCAGCAAGAAAGAGTCCAAGGTAACTGTTATGGTAGTTCCGACAAATGAAGAATTTGTTATAGCATCTGAAACCCGCGAGATTGTTGAACATCACAAAGTTTAGATAATAATTTAAAAACCTGATTCTATGGTGTTAAAAAATATGAATGACCTGAAACGTCTCGTTGAAGGCGGACCCAGAAAAAAACTCGTTCTTGCACCTGCACAGGATCAACATTCATTAGGTGCAATTATAAAAGCGTGGAAAGACAACATTATTGAACCAGTTCTTGTCGGGGATAAAGAGGAAATTGAAAATATTTGTAAGTCAAATAATTATGATATTACTGGGGTCAGAATAGTTCATGAACCCAATGCTGAGAAATCTGTCGAGACTGCTGTAAGAATGGTTAGCAGCGGACAAGCAGATATACTGATGAAGGGAAAGATCGGATCTTCCACTGTACTTAAATGCGTTCTTAATAAGGAGTGGGGACTGAGAACCGGTAATCTGTTGTCGCATTTTGCACTTTTTGAAGTGGATACCTATAAAAAAGTGATTGCTGTTACCGACGTAGCCATGAATATTGCGCCGACTCTTCATGACAAAATAGCCATCGTCAACAATTCCGTTGCTTGTCTTAACCGTCTCGGTTATAAAATGCCAAAGGTTGCTGTTCTTGGCGCTGTAGAAATGGTTAATGAGAATATGCAGGCCACTCTCGATGCAGCCCTTCTCTCAAAAATGAATCAACGCGATCAGATAAAAAATTGCATTATTGACGGTCCTCTCGCATTCGATAATGCCGTAAGTCTTGAGAGTGCGCAACTTAAGGGGATCAAAAGTGAAGTAGCCGGCGATACTGATCTTTTGCTGATGCCTGATATTGAAGTGGGCAATGTATTATACAAGTCATTGGTTTTCTTTGCTAAAGCTAAAGTAGCATCAATAATTCTGGGAGCCATGGTGCCGATAGTGCTGACTTCAAGATCAGATTCGGAACAGGCAAAATTCGACAGCATACTTTTAGCTGCAGCCGCAAGCAGATAGAAAGATTATGATCAGGACCCTGGAACAGATGGAGGAAAAGGTGCTTGCACTTAAAAAGAAGCATTATGTTGCTGTTGCCTGGGCACAGGATACGAATACCATTTGTGCAATCAATAAAGCGGTTAAAAAGGGTATTATTGAAGCTATTCTTATCGGAAAACTTTCCGAAATCAGAAAAACATGCAAAGCTGCGGGGATTGATGACAAGATCTTCACACTGGTTGAATCAGATAATGAGAGCCAGGCATCTTCCGAAGCCGTAAGATTGGCAAAAACCGGGGAGGCAGATATTGTAATGAAAGGTCTTGTAGGGACAGATAAATTCCTCAAAACTGTAATGGATAAAGAAAAGGGATTGATGCTCCCGGATTCTGTCCTGAGCTATGTATGTGCAATGCAAATACCTGCATATCATAAACTTCTGTTTATTACCGATACTGCAGTTATTCCCTTTCCTAACCTTGATCAGAAGGTCGCCATGGCCCGGTATGCAATTGAGATGGCACAGAAGTTTGGTATTAAAAAGCCCAAAATTGCTCTTATTGGTGCCTCTGAAAAGATGAACCGCCATTTTGAGAATTCTGTTGATTACTCAATAATGTGTAAAATGGCCGACCGCAATCAGATAAAAAATTGTGTTATGGATGGCCCATTGGACATATTCCTTGCATGCGATAAAAAAAGTATTGAAATCAAAGGAGTTGATTCCCCTGTTAATGGCGATGCTGATATCCTCCTCTTTCCCTCGTTGGAATCGAGTAATCCGTTCTATAAGGGGCTTATGCTCTTTGCCAAAAGTGAATTGGCCGGACTGATAAGGGGAACGGAAAAACCTGTCGTTGTGATGTCGAGAAGTGAAAGCGAATTATCCAAGTATTACTGTATAGTTCTGTCATGCCTGATGGCATAATGTCTGAAAGAACAACCGGAAACCAATCTGATTTATGATAAACCGACTAATTCTGGCAATCAATCCGGGATCTACATCAACCAAATTTTCTCTCTTTGAAGAAGAAAAATTAGTTTTTGAAAAGACTCTGCGACATTCTTCTGATGAATTGAAGAAGTTTGAAAAAATTACCGATCAGTTCCATTTCAGAAGAAATCTGATAATGAATGAATTGACGGAACGAAAAACGAAACTTGAAAGGATCGCCGCGGTAGTTGGTCGAGGTGGTCTGATAAAACCCATTGAATCAGGTGTCTATAAAGTCAATCAAAGGATGAAGGATGATTTGGCAGATGGGGTTTCAGGTCAGCATGCAAGCAATTTAGGCGGACTTATTGCTGATGATATTGCATCTTCTTTATGTTGTGCCTCGGCGTTCATTGTTGATCCTGTGGTTGTAGATGAACTACAGTCAATTGCCAGAATATCCGGACATCCTGAAATTGAAAGAAAATCTATTTTTCATGCACTGAACCAAAAAGCAGTTGCCCGCATTTATGCGACTTCCATTGGAAAGAAATATGAAAATCTAAACCTCGTTGTTGCGCATATGGGTGGAGGTGTGAGTGTCGGGGCCCATAAAAATGGAAGGGTAATTGATGTGAATAATGCATTGAATGGCGATGGTCCTTTCTCGCCGGAACGCTCAGGCGGTCTGCCCTCCAGGCAGTTAGTCGACCTTTGTTTCAGTGGAAGATTTTCATATGCTGAGCTTAAGGAGATGATTACAGGAAAAGGAGGGATGGTAGCATATCTCGGCACCAATAATTTTATTGAGGTATGTAAGATGGCCGAAGAAGGCGATAAGAAAGCTATTCTCATCAGAAAAGCTGCATCTTACCAGATAGGAAAAGAGATAGGAGCAATGGCAGCTGTATTAAACGGGAAAGTCGACGCTATCATTCTTACCGGAGGTATGGCATATCAGGATACTAATATCAATGATATCAGGTCTATGGTCAGTTTTATAGCGAATGTCGTTGTCTATCCAGGTGAGGATGAACTGAAAGCGCTTGCCTTTAATGGACTATTGGCATTGGATGGCAAAATCGAGATCAAGGATTATTAATCGCAACCGGCAATATCTTCCCATTAAAAAACTTATGCCCGGTCAAAGCAAAACCAGCAATAAATTCAGCCATTTGTTTTGCATCAACAGGAGCTTTGTAACCGGGGAATGCTTCTTCAAGCATCTCTGTCTGGACTGCCCCGAGGGCCAGGCAGTTTATGCTAATACCGTACTCTGTGAATTCATTTGCTAAACACTCTGTAAGACAGGCTAATGCAGCTTTTGATGCGCTATAGTAGGAGAGCTCCTTATACTTGGCACTCCCCTGGAAACCTCCCATACTAGAGATATTAACTATATGGGATCCTGACGACATTATTGGTTTTAATACTCTTATCAGCGAAGCAGGTCCGAAAAAGTTTGTTTCCATCATCAGCCTGGCTTCATCATTTGTCATCTGAAGGAAATCTTTAGCAATAAGGTATCCTGCGATATTAATGAGAATGTCAACTCTTCCAAAATGTTTGGAAACTGCCGCTATGAACTTCTCATTCTGAATGTCAAAAAGCGACATATCTAAAGGAAACGATTTAACATTCTTATATCTGTCTGAAAGACTTTTTAAAACCTTTTCATTTCTTCCTGTAATAAAAATTTGATTGCTAATATCTTGCGCAAGGATATTTACTATCTCCTTGCCGATACCTCTTGTTCCTCCATTAACAATTATATTCATTTTATTACTTTATAACTTAATTCAGTTATGAGCCTAAAATTATTACTAAAGATATTTAATTAAATTAACTCCCGATAATCACGAAAATAAAATCCAAAGCTGGTTATAAATCAATTTATTTACCCATTACATCAGCAGTGCCAGGGAAAAATTGAAGATATAAAATATTAATCTAAACGGCCGATTATTATGTCATACTTAAACTAATAATCTTATATTTGCGAACATTTATATAATAATTTAGCAAATATTTGTTAATATGAAAACATGAGATTTGCGCTAAACATTTATTGAGATATTAAAAAAGAAATAATTTACATGGAAATGATAAACAACAGAGTTTCAATAATAGGATGCGGAAATATAGGTATTTCTTTATTACAGGGGTTGCTGAAAGAGCAGACAGTTCCTGCAAGAAACATTACTGTGACGAGAAGAAATATCGAAGAGCTTGCTCACCTTAACAAAACCGGGGTAAGAATAATGTCTGATAATATAGAAGCCATAAAGGAATCCGATCTTATAATTATTGCTGTAAAACCCTATAATATCGTAAGTGTTCTTGAAGAACTGAGGAAACACCTCAATCCCGGAAGACAACTTCTCATATCTGTAACTACAGGCGTGACTATCAGTAAGATTCAGGATGTAATCGGCACAAGTGTAACGGTTTTCAGGGCAATGCCAAATATATCAGCCAGTGTCGGCAAATCGGTTACGTGTATATGTCATGACGGAGCTAAACACAAAGAGATTGAATCAGTGAAGTTTCTGTTTGATTTAATTGGAACCACAATGGTCATTGACGAGGATCTGATGGAATCAGCGACTATTTTAGGAGCTTGCGGCATAGCATATGTTCTCAGGTTTATCAGGGCAATGATTCAGGGAGGTATTCAGATCGGGTTTGATGCGGCTACTGCTAGTGTCATTGTAAACCAAACAGTAAAAGGAGCTGCAGAATTATTAATAGAAAGACATCAACATCCGGAATTTGAGATCGATAAAGTGACCACCCCAAAGGGATGTACAATAGTAGGATTAAATGAGATGGAGCATAATGGTTTCAGCTCCTCCCTTATTAAAGGACTGGTTGCTTCGTTTGAAAAGATTGAGAAGTAATCTGGAAGTCGGAAGTCCGGAGTCAGAAGTCAGAAGTAAGAAATCCGTATTCCGCAATATTAAATCCTTAATCAATTGTTCTTACTGCTTCTGTCTTCCGTCTTCTGACTTCTGACTTCACACATATTCCAGGCAGTGCAAAAAGATTGAGTGCTTTACATATTAATAAAAGCATTTTTTCGTTTATTTGTATAGTTCACTCTTAAAGTAACAAATTTATAAAAATGGTACTCAATAATATTAAGACTGCAATAATCCGTCATTTGCGGACCCTCTTTTTGATAAGTATACTCTTATTTATTTCATTTTCAATAATATCAGGGCAAGATGCAAAGGAAGAAAAATTCCCCTTTGATCAGAAGGATAATAATGGAGTGCCATCTTTTAAAGACAGACTTTTCTATGGAGGAAATCTCGGATTACAGTTTGGAACGATAACTGATATTCAGGTTTCTCCAGTTATTGGATACTGGGTTTTACCCCGGTTGGCAGTGGCAATCGGTCCTACTTACAGGTACTATAAAGACCCTACTTCTGCAACAGCTATCTATGGAGCGAAAGGATATGTTCAACTTGCAGTAGTTCAGGATCTTAGTTCTGTCATTCCGGTAGGGGGGCATACAGGAATTTTTCTTCACGGGGAAGATGAATTGCTTAGTCTTAATTCATACTTTTGGAAGTGGCCTAATCCCTTCACATCTGAAAGATTTTACTTAAATACCATTCTTGTTGGCGGAGGCATCAGTCAGCATTTAGGAAGGAGATCAACAATTGATTTTATGGTTTTATGGCCATTAGATAATCCTTATAGTCTCTATTCTAATCCGGAAATAAGGATCAGTTTTATTTACTGAAAATTTTTGAACACACTTCCATCCTGGCAGGATTTTTTTAATAATTATCCTGAAAATCTTTATTGTCTGATTCTCCGGCCGGCAAATTGGATTATATTTGAACCTTTAGAAATATTGCTCAGATGAAAATTGAAATTAATAAAATGGTCTCTCTGATTTATGAGCTGAGAGAAAATGATTCAAACGGAAGAATTATTGAGGCGCTGGATGAGTCCAGGCCATTAACATTTATATATGGAACGGGAAGGCTGTTGCCGGTTTTTGAATCAAATATCGGTTTATTGAAAACAGGAGATAATTTCAGGTTTACTTTGAATTCTGAAATGGCTTATGGAGACAAGAGGGAAGAAATGATAATAAATGTTCCTGTTGGCGTTTTTGAAACCAATGGAAAAATAAATGAAGACATATGCAGGGTTGGAAATGAGGTCCCTATGACGGATTCAGACGGGAATCCTCTTACCGGAATTATTAATGAAATTACTGATACGTATGTAAGAATGGATTTCAATCATCCTTTGGCTGGTCTTGAACTGTTTTTTTCGGGTAAAATTATTGAAGTCAGTGAGGCCACTGAACGTGAATTGGCTGAGACAATGAAGTCCTGTTTGGGATGCAACAGTAAAGAACATGCAGATTGTTCAGGTGGTTGTGGCTGATCTTCGTAAGCAGTAATTCAGTTTGCATAATAAAGATAATTAATGCAAAAAGGCTGGAAACTATTCCCTTATTTGCTTCTTGGAATCATTAGTTTTACACTGGTTCTGATTGTTGTAAAAGTCAATAATATACTTGAGATTTCTCCTGTTATTTTGCTGATATTTAGAATTATAACAGTTTGTCTCCTGTTTGTTTATGCTCTGAGAAAGAGATCTCTGACAACCTGGATTCTGGTATGTATGGTTGCCGGGGCAGAATTCGGATATGATATCCCTGAAGTTGCTAAAAAACTTCAGGTGCTGAGCGATATCTTTCTCAGGATGATAAAAACAATCATTGCTCCACTGCTCTTTTCGACTCTTGTGGTTGGTATCGCCGGACATGCAGATATTAAGCAGATTGGAAGGATGGGATGGAAATCGCTTCTGTATTTTGAAATAGTATCCACACTTGCCTTATTTATCGGGCTTCTGGCAATAAATATTGGAAAAGCGGGAGTGGGAGTTGTGCTGCCTCCAAACCCTGAAACACCGGCAATTGCCGCAATTAAAGCCCAGACTGCAGGCGATTTTATACTTCATATCTTTCCGGAGAATATTGCGAAATCAATTTTCGAAGGACAGGTACTCCAGATTGTAATATTCAGTATTATTTTCGGGATTGCCGTAGCTATGGTTAAAGAGAAATACAGAGCTCCCATGATCCGGTTTAGCGAAAGCCTTGCAGAAGTAATGTTTAAGTTCACCAATATAATAATGTACTACGCTCCTGTTGCAGTATTTGCAGCTATTGCTTATACAGTTGGGCATATGGGACTCGATATTTTATATAATCTGTTTAAACTCCTGGCTACTTTATATGTAGCTTTGTTTGTATTCCTTGGTTTTGTTCTGCTTCCGGTGGCTTTGATTTTCAGAATACCTGTCAAACCATTTATTAAGGCTGTCTCCGAACCGGCAACAATTGCATTCGCGACCTCAAATTCAGAATCAGCACTGCCATCTGCAATGGTATCTATGGAGAGGTTCGGAATTCCAAGAAAAATTGTGGCCTTCGTTATTCCGACTGGCTACAGTTTTAACCTCGATGGTACAACCCTGTATCTGTCCCTTGCATCAATTTTTGTTGCACAGGCTGCAGGCATTGATCTTCCAATTGTAAAACAGGTTATTATCTGTTTTACACTGATGCTTACCAGTAAAGGTGTGGCTGGTGTGTCAAGAGCGGCCCTGGTGATTCTTCTCGGAACAGTTGCTAGTTTCGGTTTACCGGTAGAACCGGTTTTTATTATTCTTGGAATCGATGTTTTAATGGATATGGCACGTACATCGGTCAATGTCATAGGGAATTGCCTTGCAACAGCTGTAATAGCGAGGTCTGAGAATGAATTTGATGAAACAGCGGCCAGAAATTTCAAACCGGAATAGCAACTAATTTCTGCATATGATTTGTCTTCAGCTAAATCGCACTCTTATTGGAATTTAGTGAGCTCATAATATTACGGTGCTCTGCACCTCGGATTTCCTTTCACAATTGCATTGCTACAAATATTACGCGGCTCTGCCGCTTTGCTTTTATTGCTTCAAGGTACGTAGTTTAACAATGTTAATGGAATCTACAAATAAAACGCAGCTCTACCTCTTTGCATTTGTAGACAAAAGGTGCGTAGCACCGAAATATTTTTGAAAACAGTTAAAGCGTGCGTAGCTCTGCAATATTTGTGAAAACAGTTAAAAGGTGCGTAGCACCGAAATATTTGTAGAAAACAGTTTCAAGTGAAATAGGAGGTGCAGAGCACCGTGATATTTCTGATAATAATTTTTAAAAAACAAGAACAATACATTTCCTTTTCTTTATCTGATTAAAAACTCAACTCTTTCAGATTTGAATATTCAGCCCTGACATGGACTACGATCCAAAATATTCGATTGTTTAAGTCAGACCCAATTTATTCATATTTTAAAAACTCTCTGGAATTCTCAATTACACTCAAAGTGTTACTAGTTTTATTTAAAAGCACCTAACATTACATCTGTAACTCCAGACAGATATTGTTTTATTCACATATGTAACTAATATTTTAGCCATTTATGATTACAGAGTTAAATAATATAGCTTTGATTATGATGTTCTTTATAATATCCAATAAATCAATAGTATAAACTAGGTTAGCTTTAGTAAATAGTACTTATTTCATCTACTAATCTTGACTTAAACACGAAAAATATTTAGAAATATAAGTTAAAATACTGTATACTATGATATTAAATAACTAAACTATTGTATTACTTCAAATAGATTTATTTATTAAATAACATATAATCAGGCATATATAATTATAATGAAATCTATAATTTGTAATGCAATTCGGTGTATTTACAAATGTAATTCATAAAGATTACAAATGGAATATATATAATATTTACATTTGTAATACTAATTATTAATACAATGAAAGAGCGTCTGCTTGAATTTCTAAGGACTGAAAACAAATCTTCTGCACAATTAGCCGAGGATATTGGCGTTCAGGCTTCAGGTATCTCCCATATACTTTCAGGAAGGAACAATCCGAGTCTTGATTTTGTCTTGAAAATGCTTGAAAAATATCAGTTCATCTCAACAGACTGGCTGTTATTTGGAAAAGGATCGATGTATAAAGATGCCAAAATGCAAAATCTGTTTGAATATGAAACAGAGAAAGACCGGGGAAGCGAGAAAATGCAACCTGAAACTGAACAAATCCGTCCTGATATAGAATTTAAGGATATAGTGAAAAGCGATAAACCAGGTGATCATGCTATACCTGTTGAAAAATCAGCTTCCGACGTTATTAAAATCGTCTGGTTCTATGAAAATAACAGTTTCAAAGAGTTTTTTCCGCGCTGACGATGTTTTCAATATGATTTCAGATATCTAAAAATATCCTATGTTTATATTTTTTGAAATCATTCATTAAAATTATCTTTGTCATAAACGCATTTTGAATGGCAAAGCGTATCGAAGATCTAAAAGTAATTGGTAATAAGCGACTTAATAGAGATTTTTTTGTTCTCGAATTACTTGGACATACTAAAATTTCTGACTTTAAGCCTGGTCAGTTTGCACAGGTAAGGGTAGATGGTAGTCCCGAAACATTTCTGCGCAGACCTATATCAATTCATGATGTTGATTATGAGAAAAACACGTTTAAAATTCTGATTCAGGTTGCAGGAAAAGGTACAAAAACGCTATCGGAACTTGGAAATGGGGATATTCTGAATCTTATTTATCCTTTAGGCAATTCGTTCTCCTTACCTTTTGAAAATGAGAAGGTACTTCTTGTTGGCGGTGGTTGCGGAATAGCCCCGTTGTTATTTCTTGCAAAATGCTTAAAATCAAATGGTAATATTCCTGATATTCTTCTTGGATTCAGGAACAGTGAAAGGATAATTGAATTTGAAGAATATCGTAAAACAGGGCCGGTATTTGTTGCAACTGAAGATGGCTCAATGGGAGAAAAAGGATATGTGACAAGTCATACAGTTTTTTCAACTCATCAATATAACAGGATTTATTGCTGCGGTCCGGAGGCAATGATGAAGGCCATAGCAAGTTACAGCAAAAAAAGAAATATAAGTTGTGAAGTGTCGCTCGAAAACCTCATGGCATGTGGAATAGGAGTCTGTCTATGCTGTATTGTTGATACGGTTAAAGGCAATCTCTGCACTTGTGTAGACGGACCGGTTTTCAATATAAATGATTTAAAATGGTGAACCTAGGTTTTTCAATCGGCGATTTACATTTCAAGAATCCGGTGCTGACAGCCTCTGGTACTTTCGGATACGGATCGGAGTTTGATGATTTTCTTGATGTTTCTAAACTCGGAGGAATTGTTCTTAAGGGAACCACAATTGAACCAAGAGAAGGCAATCCCTATCCAAGAATGGCTGAGACACCATCAGGAATGCTTAACACGGTAGGGTTACAGAATAAAGGTATCGAATACTTTGAAAATATTATCTATCAACGTGTTCTTAATTATAAAACTAACATTATTGTTAATGTAAACGGAAGTTATATTGAAGATTATATTGCTCTGGCTGAAAGAATTGACAAACTGGAAAAGATACCTGCCATTGAGTTGAATATATCCTGTCCGAATGTGAAAATGGGAGGAATGGCTTTCGGAACAAATCTTGTTTCGGCCCGTGAAGTGACCAGAGAGGTCAGGGCAGTTTATTCTAAAAAGCTTATTGTTAAATTGTCTCCCAATGTTACAAATATTGTTGATTTTGCAAGAGTTGTTGAAGAGGAAGGTGCAGATTCAATCTCGTTAATTAATACTCTACTAGGGATGTCAGTTGATGTTGTAAAGATGAGGCCTGCTCTCTCAACAATAACCGGCGGGCTTTCAGGTCCGGCAATAAAACCAATTGCATTGAGGATGGTATGGCAGGTGGCGAATGCAGTAAAAATCCCGGTTATCGGGATGGGAGGTATCATGTCTGTCTCTGATGCTTTGGAATTCCTGCTTGCCGGAGCAAGTGCGATTCAGATAGGAACAGCTTCTTTCATTGATCCTCAGGTTTCCATAAATATACTTAAGGGAATAGAAGATTTTCTTGAAAGAAAGGGATTTTCCGATATTAAAGAAATTATAGGGTATATTAATCGTTCTGACTAGTCTTACCGGAATCGTGATAAAATTTGTTTATACATTTTATTATTGATTATAACATTCTCTCATTTTTCCTTTAAATTTGTAAGAAAATAAAAACATATTGTTTGAATCTATTAATTAACTACTATAAAAATGTCTGAAAATTTACAAATTGATAATCTTGATAAGAAGATTCTCGATATTATCACGAAAAATGCAAGGGTTCCTTACCTTGAAGTTGCGAGGGATTGTGGAGTATCTGGTGCTGCAATTCATCAGAGAGTTCAGCGGCTGATACGTATTGGCGTTATAAGAGGATCGGAATTTAAGGTTGATCCTGTGATGGTAGGCTTTAAGACATGTGCTTATATTGGTATATTTCTCGATCATCCGGGTCATTTCAGGGAAGTAGTTGAAAAATTCAAAGATATTCCCGAGATTATTGAATGTCATTATACCACAGGTAATTATTCCTTGTTCATTAAAGTTTATACACGTGATAATGAGCATCTCCGAATGATATTGACGGATACAATTCAGAACATTCCTGGTATAGTTCGTACCGAAACTTTAATATCGCTGGAAGAATCAATAAACAGGCAGATCCCGGTTCTGTCGAGGTAGAAAATATTTAATAATAAATCATTTACACATAGGACGATTTATTTTATCGGGGAAAATGGGACAATGCTAATTAAAAACTGTTCTATTCTTTTGCTTTAAAATAAAATTATCATACATTTGCACTCGCAAAAATAGGGAGGATTCAGTAGCTCAGCTGGTAGAGCATTCCGCTTTGCGGAAGGATCCTGGCTTATGTTGCAGGTATAATTTGATTCAGTAGCTCAGTTGGTAGAGCACATCCCTTTTAAGGATGGGGTCCTGGGTTCGAATCCCAGCTGGATCAC